>Ga0207684_10003070_pt1 | contig 16550 bp, 12 predicted proteins | sample KBSK5501metaG_FD_184342 | JGI IMG/M metagenome (GOLD analysis project Ga0207684, IMG submission 184342) | Corn, switchgrass and miscanthus rhizosphere microbial communities from Kellogg Biological Station, Michigan, USA - KBS K5-50-1 metaG... | ecosystem: Host-associated > Plants > Roots >...
GGTAGCATCGACTGGAAGAAGACCTTCGCGGCGGCGAAGACCGGCGGGGTCAAGAACTACTTCGTCGAGCAGAACATGGACATGACGAAGGACGGCGTCGCCTTTCTCAAGACCCTGGACGTCTGAGTAATCCACGCCTGGTCGCGAAGGAATCCCTGAGGTCCTTCTCTTCAACGACGCTCATCCTCGCTGCTCTGGCGGCCGTTTCTCCAGCGCAGGAACCCAAGGCTATCCCCGCGTTCCCGGCACGAGCGGAAGCAATCACCGTGGACGTCGTGGTCCTCGACAACCAGGGTCAACCGGTACGAGGGCTCGCGAGAGAGGACTTCACGCTGCTCGAGGATGGACGGCCTCAAAGGGTCGTTGGCTTCCAGGCCAAGGAGTTGACGCCACCAGCCCAACAGTCAGCCCCGGAAGTCGGCATAAACGACGAGCGCACTGCGGCGAACCAGGGGAGCTCGGAGCGTCGTGGACGAACGTTTGCCTTCCTTGTCGACGATCTCGGGACCGAGGCGCTCCCGATGGAGGACGCAAAGAGGGCGATCGCGGGTTGGTTGAATGACAAGGCGGATCCCCGCGATGAAGTCACGTTGACGACCACCAGCGGCGATACATGGTGGGGCGACCGGGTAGACCGAGGACGTGCGGACCTCTTGGCCGTCCTCAGCCGTGTCCGGGGCAGGAAGCCTCGTCAGCTACGGTCCGAATGGATGAGCGACTGGGAGGCCTATCGGATCGCCGTTTATGAATCGCCGACCGGTGCAGCCGCTGCCTCAGAGGGCCTCGAGTCGGGCGGGGCAGGGCCGCCGTCGGCTTCAGGAGCGAGCCGGGCGCCGGCGTCCGGGACGCCGGCGGGCATTCCGAATCCGCTGGGTCACATCATCGATCGTGTCCTGAATCGATGGCAGGGGCCGGCGAAGAGCCGGCAGATGGTCATGGCACGCGCCATGGAGCTGTACGACGGCACGACGCGTCGCATCCAGTCCGTCTTGAGCGCCGTAGAGCGGCTGTCGAGGGGCTTGGCTGGTGCCCGCGGGCGCAAGTCGATCTTCGTGTTCTCGGAAGGGTTCCTGAACGACTCGCACCAGAGCGGTTTCGAGCGCGCCGTAGACGCTTCGCAGCGCGGGAACACCGCGGTCTACTTTATCGACGTCAGGGGGCTTGCCGGGCTGTACTTCTACGGCGCCGACCAGGCCACTGCGCCCGCAGATGTCGGCGTGATCACCACTGAGGAGGCCTATCTCGAAACCGCGGGGACCGAGTACGTGGCCAAGACGACGGGCGGGGCTTCTGTCCGTGACACCAACGACCTCCTGGGCGGCCTCGAGCGGGTGGCCCGTGAGTCGTCGGTCTACTACCTGCTGGGTTACCAGCCGGACAATTCACCGGATGGCAAGTGGCACAAGCTGGAGGTCCAGGTCTCACGACCCGGTGTGACCGTAAGAAGCCGCCGCGGCTATCAGGCGACGGCCCCCAGCGACCTTGCAGCATCACAGCAGGCCAACGACACGCACAAGAGCGAAGGGAAGAAGGGTTCCTCGAAAGGACCGACGCGACCGCTCGATCCGGCGGTCATGGCGAGCCCGCCCGATGAGACGATCGCGTTGCGGGTGGCGCCTTACGTGCTCGGGGCGGAGAAGGTGGCGCTCGCCCGGGTTCTCATTGCGGTGGAAGTGGAGATGTCCACGCTCGCGTTCGATGCTACCGGAACTCGGCGGCAGGCCACCGTCGACCTGACGATTCTTGGTCTCAGCCGCGATGAACCCAAGCTGTTTCCGCTCGACGAGCGCTTGAAGCTCGACCTTCAGGGAGCGACCGTCGGCGGATGGCTGACCCTGTCGCGGGAGATCCGGCTGCCGGCTGGCGTGGCCCAAGTAAGGGTGCTGGTGCGAGACGCGGCGACAGGCCGCGCCGGAACGGTAACGCAGCGGCTGGTCGTGCCCGCTCTCGACCGGCCCTATCTGACCACGCCGATCCTGACCGACCGAATCGAGACGCCCCGAGGGGGGCCGCCGAGGCTTGTCCCGCTGGCCCACCGGCGGTTTCGTCCCGAGGGCCGGCTCTACTGCGCCTACGAAGTCTTTGGGATGACGGACACGGAGGGCCGCGCGACGACTCAGGTCGCGGGCTCGCACACCTTGCAGACTGACGAGGGCCGGGTGATCAGCACGTCACCACCGACTCGGATCGCGGTGGACCTCGGGGGTCGCGTCGTCAGGATGCTCGCCCTGCCCCTCGATGGCCTTGAAGAAGGCGGTTATCAGTTGACCCTCGAAGTGGTCGATCAGATGTCCGGTCGGACGCTCGTGACACACGAAGCATTTGTCTTGGAGCGGGAGGCACGCGTTAGCAGCAAGTGAGCGATGCGAGGTTCAACACTGAGCAATGCGTAGGAGTTGGCCGGACTCACTACCGGCAGGGCCGACCGAATGAAATCGGTGGACGCAGTCTCATGACGGTTCGTCGTTGGGTGCGCCGAACTGGAATCGCCTGTCTGTCGCTCGTGGTGCTGGGTGGAGCTGCGTACTGCGCCCTCTTCATCCCGAGGATCTATTTCCGCTTCGCCCTATTCCTGATCGAGCGCAACTCGATGATGCGTGACCGTGTCGACTGGTCGACCGTACGTGCCGAGGCAGACGAGCTCTTGCGGGATGCGCGAAGCACGCGCGACACTTACCCGGCGATTCGGTTGGTGCTGCGACGCCTAGGCGACAATCACAGCCACTTGGTGCCACCAGAAACCGTGCGTGCGATACAGCACGGTTCGAATCTCACGTTGGGACTCACAGCGATCTGGCCCGAGTGTGTCGTCGCTCTGGTCTCGCCTGCGGGCCCGGCCGACCTGGCTGGGATCAAGGTGGGTGACGTGATCGAGTCGGTGGACGGGGCTCCGCCGGCAAACGTCGAACGAGTGGTGCTGCTGCCCCGTGATCGCCAGAGGGTCACACTGGTGCTCAGACGTCCCGGCCTGGCGGAGGCGCTTCGCGTCGAACTCGCGCCGCGCGAAGTGCAATTCAACCAGCCCGCCACGGTGCGACGCCTGGACGGCGATCTCGGCTACATTGACATTCCGGGAGTTCTCGGAGGGGCAGGGTCGTTCGACCTCGATGCGGTGCGAAGCATTCGCGCGGCCGACGCCACGCCAACGTGCGGCTGGGTGGTCGACCTGCGGCGAAACGTCGGCGGGAACATGTGGCCAATGTTGCACGCGGTGCGACCGATCCTCGGCGAAGCCAACCCCTTCACCTATCGTTATGGGAAGGCCCCTTGGTCGAACAAGCTCGTCTACTCGCTTCAGCGGCCTGATCCCGCGATCGCCGTGTTGACGAGCCGGCTTACCGTCAGCTCGGGGGAGCTGGTGGCGATCGCGTTTCGTGGCCCCGAGAGTACACGCTTCTTCGGTGAACCGACGGCCGGCCTTGCGACGAGCAACCTGGACATGCCGTTGGTCGACGGTGCGATGCTCGTCGTCACGACTGACCGCCCGGCCGATCGCACCGGGCGCGCGTTCGAGGGCCCGATCGAGCCAGACCAGCGCGTCGCGATAGACTGGACGCGCATCGGTTCTGACGACGATCCCGTGGTCCACGTCGCGTCGGCGTGGCTGCGGGGACAAGCACAGTGCCGTGCAGCCCAACGCACCTCGTGAGCGAGATCCGAGTCGAGCTGTCGACGACAAGGCGTGAGTAGGCATGTGAGCATCGTCCAGGATCTTCGATACGCAATGAGATCGGCTCGTCGCGAGCCGCCTCTCTTCGTCGTCGCCACCACGGTCCTGGCTATCGCGATCGGCGCGAGCACCGCGGTCTTCAGCGTCGTGGATGCGGTGCTGCTGCGGCCGTTGCCTTTCGTGGAGCCTGACCGACTGGTGGTCGTCTGGCAACGAAGCCCAGAGATCGGTGCCACGTTCATGGAGACCTCCTATCCCCACTATCTGCAATGGCAGGCGCAGAGCCGCAAGTTCGAAGCTCTGGCCGACATGGCCACCATCAACGGACCGTTCATCCTGGCCGGGGACGAGCCCCGCGAGCTCACGGGACGATTGGTGTCTGGCAACTTCTTCGACGTCCTGGGCGCGCGGGCGATGCTTGGCCGAACGCCGACCCCGCAGGACAACCGGCCCGGAGTGGCCCTGACAGCAGTGATGAGCCACGGTCTGTGGCAGCGCCTCTTCGGCGCTGATCCCGGGATCATCGGGCGCACGCTCGTCCTCAACCGCAAGCCCACGACGATCATCGGCGTGATGCCGCCGGATTTCCGATATCCGCCGCAGGCCGAGCTGTGGGTGCCCATCGTGCCTGCGGAGCCGGACTCGGTTACTAACGGCGGGATGAGTTGGACGCTGGTGATGGGCCGGCTGGCGAGTAATGCCGACGCGGCGCAGGCGGAGCGCGAGCTCGACGTGATCATCGCCCGTGTCTGGACCGAAATTCGGGCCGCGCATCCGGAGGTCTCGGAGCCCGCACACCTGGCCGTCGTGTCGCCGTTGACGGCTCATCTGTTCGGCCCGAGCCGCACGGCGCTGCGGGTGCTGCTCGGCGCGGTGCTGATGGTGCTCGTCATCGCCTGCGCGAACGTCTGCGCGCTGCTGATGGCGCGCGCCGGAGTGCGCCAAAGGGAGATCGCCGTCAGGCTGGCACTCGGTGCCTCCCGCGGCCGTCTCGTCCGGCTGCTCCTCGCCGAGAGCGTTCTCATCGCCACCTCGAGTGGGCTCGTCGGGCTGCTTCTCACGCTAGCGATGCTCCGGTCGCTGGTAGCCCTCATCCCGGCGGAGGTACCCCGGCTACAGGATGTCGCCGTGGATGGGCGAGTACTTGCGTTCGCGCTGGCGCTGACCGCTCTGTCGGCGCTGGCGGCGGGTCTGGTGCCTGCGCTCGTGGCCTCCAGGCCCTCGCTGGCGGACGTCCTCACCGAGACCACTCGGCTGGCCGGTCATCCATCCCATCGCCGAGTGAGGGGACTGCTGGTTGCAACGGAGGTAGCCGTCGCCCTCGTGCTGCTCTCGGGTGCCGGCCTGCTGGCCCGGACCTTCAACAACCTCCAACGAGTGGATCTGGGCTTCGAGCCACGGGATCTGCTGGTCGTGGGCATTTCCGGTGAATCGGAGCGGTATCGCCAACAGCAGGACCTCTTCCGGGCGCTGCTCGAGCGCATCACCGCGCTACCGGGCGTCGAAGCCGCGGGTGCGACGGGAACGCGGCCGATCCGGGACAAGGTCGGCAATGCCTGGCCATTCGAGCTGGAGGGCCAGTCCCAGGACGAAAGCCGGCTCAATCCGTTCGCAAACCTCGAGGACGTCACGCCCGGCTACTTCGCGGCGATGAAGATTCGATTGTTGCGGGGACGAACCTTCACCGAGCGCGACGACCTGCGAGCGCCGGGCGTAGTGGTCGTGAGCCGCACCATGGCTGAGCGCTGCTGGCCGGGCCAGGACGCCATCGGGAAGCGGCTGAGGATCCCGCTGCCCGGCACGCCCTACGACGCCGCGCTCTACGCTACCGCCCGGGATAGGGCCTGGCTGACGGTGATCGGGGTCGTAGGCGAGGCGCGCTATCGGGAGCTGGAGGCTCCGCGCTACGACATGTACATGTCGTATCTGCAGACCAACCACGGCCTCTGGCACATCATGGTGCGCACGGCCGGCGATCCGACCGCGGTCGCTCCGGCCGTTCGGGCGGCGATCCGCTCCGAGGATCGCAGCCTGCTCGTCAGCGACATCGCGACGATGGACGATGTGGTCGCCGCCGCGCTGGGCGGAGCGCGCTTCGGCATGCAGCTCCTTTCCGGCTTCGCGCTCGCGGCCCTGCTACTCGCGGCCGTCGGCACCTACGGCGTGATGGCGTTCGTGGTGGGCCGCCGGACGCGCGAGGTCGGCATTCGCATGGCGCTCGGCGCGCAGGCGAGAGCCGTCTTGTTGCTGGTGGTTCGACAGGGAATGACGCCGGTGCTGATCGGTCTCCTGGTGGGGCTCGCAGGCTCCCTCGCCCTCGGTCGCGCGTTAGGCAGCCTGCTCTACGCCGTGCCGGCGCATGATCCGAGCACCCTGGCCCTGGCCGCGACCGTCCTGGCGACCGCCGGACTCATCGCGTGCATCCTGCCCGCACGGCTCGCCGCCCGCATCGATCCCGCGGTCGCGCTGCGTGAGCAATGATCACGTGCTCGCGATCGCTCGTGGTCTGGAAAGCGCGCTCAGTGTCGACGTCGGTCCGCTGGGCGGCCCAAGCCTCGTTGTTCCTGGCCGCCGTCTGGGTCCTGGAGTGTCCCCGTCGTCCCAGTGTCAAATGGGCGCCCTTCTGCGCGGGCGGTCATCCACGCCTCCACAGACTCGAGCAGATACCCCCGGTTGCGCTCCGTGATGCACACGGGTCGTGGGAAGTGCCCCGCCTGAACCATTCGCCATAGCGTCGTCCGGGACACGCCGATCATCTCGAGAACCTGTCGAGGTCTGAGGAATCGCAAAGATGAGATGCACGCAGGAGTGCAAGTGAACCGCGGCTGACGGCGTGATTGCGGGGCTTGGTCCGGCATTGACACCCCCCGTGGCCCGTGGAATCCTCGGCCCGACCGAAAAGCCTCCGTCGAGCGTGTACATCCCTTCCAGGGTGTCCTCCGCTTCCGAGGGTCACCGACGAGGAGACGAGGCATGGAGAGAAGGTTGATCGGGTTGCTCGTCGCCCTGCTCCTGGCGGCGGCCCATGCGCCGAGCGCGACGACACGGACCACCACCCCCCTGGACGATGTCCTGCGGGCCGCGGTGGAGCAGCGACGCGTTCCGGGGGTCGTCGCCATGGTGGCGACGGCGAATGGCGTTGCCTACCAGGGGGCGTTCGGCGCCGCCAAGGACGGCATCTTCTCGCTCGCTTCCATGACCAAGCCCGTCACCTCGGTGGCGGTGATGCAACTGGTGGAAGCGGGGAAGGTCAAGCTGGACGAGCCCGCCGCCACCTATCTGCCGGAGCTCGGAGCGGTGCAGGTGCTCGAGGGCGGAGCGCTGCGGGCGCCGCAGGCCAAGATCACCGTGCGCATGCTGCTGACCCATACCTCCGGCTTCGCCTACGAGTTCCTGAACCGGGAACTGCACGATTACGTCGCGGCGGGCAAGACCCCGAGCATCGTGGCGGGCGGCGATGCCTTCATGAAGGCGCCGTTGCTGTTCGACCCCGGCACGCGCTGGGAGTACGGCATCAGCACCGACTGGCTGGGCAAGCTGGTGGAGAAGGTGAGCGGCCAGACGCTGGAGGCCTACTTCAAGGAGCACGTCTTCGCGCCCCTCGGCATGGCCGACACCTTCTTCGAGGTGCCGGCGGACAAGCGGCCGCGGCTCGTCCCCCACTTCCAGCGCCAGGACGACGGCACGCTCGCGCAGCAGCCCGCGCCTCCGGCTCAGCCGGTCACGTTCTTCAGCGGAGGAGGCGGGCTCTTCTCCACCGCGGAGGACTACTTGAAGTTCAGCCGCGCCATCATGGGGGGCGGGCAACTGGGACAGGCGCGGATCCTCCGCGCAGATTCGGTGGCCCTGATGGGACAGAACCAGATCGGAGAGCGGGAGCTGCGGCTGGCGACGAGCGTCGTGCCCCAGCTGGCGAAGCCGGGCGCGGTCCTGCCCGGAGACCTCAACAAGTTCGGCCTGGGATTCGCCCTGAACACCAGACCGCTCGCGAAGGGCCGCGGAGCGAACACCCTTTCGTGGGCGGGGATCTACAACACCTTCTTCTGGATCGACCGCGAGAAGAAGGTCTGCGCGGTGCTGCTGACCCAGGTCCTGCCGTTCCTGGACGATGGACCGAAGGCGCTCCTCGAGGACTTCGACCGGGCTGTATACGCCTGGCGGGACCCGGAGACGCGCTAAGGCGCCGACCATGCGGAGGCTGGCGCTGGCGATCGTGGGGACCGTCCTGACCGCATCCCACGCCTCTGCGCATCCCGCTCCATTCAGCTACGTCGATGTGACGATCGGCGAACGGCAGGTGGACGTAACGCTGGTCGCGCACGTGTTCGACGTCGCCCACGAGCTGGCCGTGCAGCCGCCGGAACTGCTGCTCGAGCCGAATCAGCTCGCCGCGCGTGGCGATGAGATCGTGGCGGGGCTCCTCCCGCGACTCGGCCTCGTCGCCGACCGCCATGCGCTCTCCTGCCGGCCCTCGGCGACGCCGGAAGCGCTACCGGACCGCAGCGCCCTGCGGTTCCGCCTCGCGTGCGATTCGGACCGTCCGGCCGGAGTCCTGCAGGTGCGGGCGGCGCTGTTCCCGTACGACCCGGCCCACCAGACGTTCCTCAACGTGTACGAGCGCAGTGCGCTGCAGAGCCAGTTCATCCTCGACCGTGACCATCCGGCGGCGGAGTACTTCACGGGCACGCGGCAGGGCGTGCTGGCCGTGGTCCGCCGCTTCCTGCCGGCCGGCGTCCACCACATCCTCATCGGGCCGGACCACCTGCTGTTCCTGGTGGGTCTCCTGCTCCTCGGCGGGTCGCTCCGACAGCTCGCCTGGATGGTCACGGCGTTCACGGCCGCGCACAGCCTGACGCTGTCGATGGCGGCGCTTGCCCTGGTGACGCCGCCCGCGCGGATCGTGGAACCGGCCATCGCGCTCAGCATCGTGTACGTGGGCATCGACAACCTGCTGGTGAAGGACGGACGTGATGTGCGCGCCTGGATCGCGCTCGGCTTCGGCCTCGTCCATGGCTTCGGCTTCGCGAGCGTGCTGCGCGAGATGGACCTGCCCCGCCGCGCGCTGGGCTGGTCGCTGTTCTCGTTCAACTTCGGCGTCGAGATCGGCCAGCTCTTGGTGGTCCTGGCGGTCGCCTTCGCCCTCGCGCTGCTCCGGGCCCGCAGCGAGCGGGCGGGGCGGCGGCTGGCGGTGGCCGGCTCGGTGGTGGTGGCGGTGGCGGGCTCGCTCTGGTTCGTGCAACGGGTGTTTCTCTCGTGAGCGCGAGGCCCCTGGGGCCGAGCGCGAGGAGGCGTCAGATGACACGAAAAATCGCGCTGGGCACGCTGTTGGCGGTGAGCGCCTTGTCGCTCGCGGTGTCGGGTTTCCAGGCGCCCTCCCCGGCCGGTCCGAAGGTGGTGGAAGTCGAGAAGATCAAGGACAACCTGTTCATGCTCAACGGCGGTGGCGGCAACACCGCCGTCTTCGTGGGAACGGGCGGGGTGGTGGTCGTGGACACGAAGCTGCCGGGCTGGGGCCAGCCTATTCTCGACAAGATCAAGGAGCTGACGCCCAAGCCGGTCACCACGATCATCAACACGCACACGCACGGCGATCACGTCAGCGGCAACGTGGAGTTCCCGGCCACGGTCGACATCGTGACCCAGGAGAACACGAAGGCGAACATGCAGAAGATGACGACTCCCACCGGCATCCCCGCCGGCAGCATGGCCAACGTGTTCGAGGCGGGCAGCACCCGCGGGATGCCCAAGAGGACGTTCAAGGACAAGATGACGCTCGGCAAGGACGCGGACCGGATCGACCTGTACTACTTCGGCCGCGGCCACACGAACGGCGACGCCTTCGTCGTGTTCCCGGCCGTGCGCGTCATGCACGCCGGCGACATGTTCGCGCGCAAGGGCCCGCCCCTCCTCGACGCCAACAACGGCGGCAGCGGGGTGGCCATCGGCGACACGCTCTCCAAGGTGGCCTCCGGCATCAAGGGCGTCGACTCCGTCATCACCGGGCACAGCACGGTCATGAACTGGGCGGACCTGGAGGAGTACGCGCGTTTCAACCAGGACTTCCTGGAGTGGGTGCGGGCGCAGATGAAGGCGGGCAAGACCGCCGAGGCCGCCGCCGCGGAGTACAAGCTCCCGGAGAAGTACGCCGGCTACACGAACAACCCGGATCGGGTGAAGCTGAACGTGGGCGTGATCTACGACGAGCTGAAGAAGTGACCGGCCGGCGGCGCTACTCCCGGCGACCCTGCGCCCGGTCCGAGACCGGCATGTACGCAGCGAGCCCGACGGTGACGTACGACGGGCTGTTGTGGTTCAGGCCCACGCCCCCCTCGACGAGGAGGTCGAGCCGGTCGGCGAAGCCCCACCTGAGACCGGGGACCACGTACCAGCGGCTGAAGCCGGAGTCAGCGACGCCGTTGATCGTCTCGTGGGAGAAGGCCGGCCCGCCGTAGATCTCGAGCCGAGGGCGGATTCGCCGGCTCACTTGCGCCGCGAGATCGAGGGCCGTCGAGTTTGGAGCGTCTCGCACCAGAGCCTCGTGGCCACCGGCGATGAATGCCATCGACGTCCGTCCGGTATTCAGGAACCGATAGTGGACGTCGCCCCCGATGACCGTGAAGCCGTCGAAGAAGCCCGACTTGGCCTCCACGTCGAACACGTCCGTGATGCCGTAGCCGAGCCGGAAGGCGCCTCCGGTGCGGTCGGGGCCACCATCCTTGCCGAACAGGATCCGGCGAGCCGGTGAGCCGCAGGTTGCCCGGCCAGATCGTCTCGGCCGAGCCGTTCTGGAAGTTCTGCGCCTGGATCGGGAACTCCGCACATCCGTACGCCGTTAGCGCCTGTCAGGAGGGTAAACGGCAATGCTGAGTGCTCTGCTGAACGGCCCTGTACTGTCCATTGCCCTGCTGGCCCCGGTCGTTGCCCAGCAGCCCGCCGCGTGGCGGGACCCAAGCCCTCACCGCGTACGTCTTGTAGCTGTCGACAATGACGTTCAGTTGGAGGTTCTCGACTGGGGCGGTGCGGGCAGACCCATGGTCCTCCTGGCCGGCGGTGGGAACACGGCACACGTGTTCGACGAATTCGCACCGAAGCTCACGACCTACTGCCATGTCTACGGGATCACGCGGCGCGGGTTCGGGGCGTCCGGGTTCTCAGTGCCGGCCCACCCGGTTGAACGTCTCCGTGATGACGTGCTAGCCGTCATTGACGCGCTCCACATCGATCGGGCCGTGTTGGTGGGCCACTCGATTGCCGGCGCGGAATTGAGTGCGGTCGCCAGCTCGGCCCCGGACCGGGTTGCCGGGCTGGTCTACCTCGAAGCCGCGTATCCATACGCATTCAACAACGGCGCGGGGCCGACGATGGAGGAGTTTCAACAGGGCAAAGGACCTCGACCTCCAACTCCGGCCGCTTCCAATCTGGCCAGTTTCAGATCACTCCAGGAGTGGGATGCGGAGGTGTATGGAGCCCGAAAGCCTGAGGCGGAGCTCCGCCAGACCTGGGACTCGAGTTCGGACGGACGACCCACGAAGCCGCGCGTCTTCCCAGGCGCGCAGATGTTCATGGCGATCATGACCAGCGGCAAGCGGTACGCGGTGATTCCGGTGCCCGCACTCGTGATCTTTGCGATCCCCCATCTTCAGGAGAGCTGGATCAACAAGAGCCCGGATCCCGCGATCCGGCGGGCGTCCCAGGCCTATCTCACGGCCGTCGATGCGGCAACCGAGAGGCAGGCGAAGGCGCTTGAAGGTGGTGTGCCCACCGCGCGCGTAGTCAGACTATGGGGTGCGCATTACATCTTCCTGTCGAAAGAACGAGACGTAATACGTGAGACGGCCGGCTTCCTTGCCCGCCTGCGCTCTTCGGATGGTGGGCCAATGACTCCATGACACGGCAACCCGACGGCGGTACCTCTTGACGCCGTCGCGCCTCGGCCGCTCGCCGAACAGTCCCGGACTCAAGTCGGATTGAAGCGCCGTCGTCTCGGGCCGATGGCGCCGGTGACGGCCGCCGCCGAGGCGCTGGGTCCAGTCGGCCTGCGGATGCTAGTCCCTCGGCCGCGTGCGGGTCAGGAGGAACCGAGTCTTCCCGGTTTCCGCTCTGTAGATGTACGTCCACTCCTGGGTGAGATGATCCGCTGACTCCATGGTCAGGACGAGGCCGGTATTGTGCCAATCGTCCGGTGTCTTGAGTCCCGTGACCCGCACGAGCGAGAACGCCACGCTCTTCGCTCGGGGATCGACGACCGCCGCGGAGGCCATTTGCGGCTGGTTCATCGCGCTGCAATAGTGTGTGGCCACCAGGTGGTCGCCATCGGCGGTGAACATCGTGACCATCGTGGGGCCGCCCTTGGGCCGGAACTCCTCCATCAGGGCACTGCCGTTGGCCGTGAGAGTGTAGGTCACGTGGATTTCGGTTCCGGAGTCCTGCCCTTGCCACTCGCCCACCAGGGACGCCATGTTCTGTAGTGCCTGCTCGGACTTCGACGGTTCTGCTGGCCGCGTCGGTTCCTGTTGGCGCTCGGCGGCGGCGCGACGTTTCATGTGATGCTCTTCCTCGAGCCGCCAGGTCTTGCCTCCATCGCGCGAGCGCTCCCCGCGCCACGTGAAGGAATCCGGCTCGAGGTCGCCAAAGGACCAGCGCAGGGAGGCACCCTCGGCGTCCTGGCCGCGCAGGACGATGCGATCGCCTTCCAGGCCGCCCTGAACGTGGAGAGCGCCTCCGAATTGCGGATTGACGAACACCACGTGCCAGAGCCTCGCCTTCTCGTCGAAGTAGCGCAGCGACGTGCCGATGCTGCGTTCCTTGGCGCCGTCCCTGGGGTACCCGATCCACAGATCCTGGATCGCCCGGCCGTCGAGCACCCAGCCGAACTCGAGCTCACCCGGCGCATGGCGGACGCTGCCGTCGTCGCTGAAGAAGCCGAAGTCAGCGTCCCAGGCGCCGATGAAACGATCCCAGACCCGGGCCTGGTCGCCAAGAGAAGCGTGCGGGCCGGCCGCCGCGAGAACCGCGACCATCTGCTGCCGGCGGTCGGCTGGCCAGGAGTCGCCAGCGGCGACTGCGCCGGGCCACGCCAGCCAGAGGGCACCGGCGGCCACCGGTGGGGCGAGCCGACGAAGCAAACCGTATCTGGAATCCATCATGGCCTCCTTCTGCGCCCGAAAGGCTCAAGGCCCCAGGCACCTCTGTTCGACCAGACTTCGCCGCCGGCCCTCCGGAGGTGACAACGAGACGCGAGAAGCCGGGCGGCGATCTCGGCCTGACACCTTTGGCCTTCGAGGTGCGAATCTCCAGTGTGCGTGGTGTGTCGACCGAGGACGAGGCGCGTCTGGTCTCCAGCATGGTCGCGTACCAGGCCGGCGAGATCGAAGGGTTCGCGAACCTGTACGCGGATCTCGTGGACGAGCTCGGGCGCTACTTCGCGGCGGCCGCGGGCCGCGACACGGCCGAGGACCTGGTGCAAGACACCTTTCTCGAGATCCATCGCTCCCGACGCACCTACCGGCCTCCCTGGCCCGTGCGACCGTGGGTGTTCGGTCTTGCGCGCAACGTCCTCCGGCGCTACCGACGCGCCTCGTGGCGGCGCCGGCAGCGCGAGAATGAAGCCGTCCGCGTCGCGGAGGCGCGGCATGGGCGCCCGGTGGTCGACGCCGGCGACCTGCGGGAAGCCCTGCGCACCCTGCCGCCCACGCGTCGCGAGGCCTGGGTGCTCCACCACCACCACGGCTGGAGCTTCCAGGAGATCGCGGCGCGGCTCTCGATCGGCGTCGACGCGGCGAAGCTGCGATCGAGCCGCGCCATGCGCGCCCTGCGGCGCTTGCTCGGGAGCGGCGCCGGCAACGACCATATGGCGCCGCGGGTGAGGGACCGGAACGGTGAAGAAGGAGACCCGCTTGGCTGAACGGAGGCTGCCGCCGCCGCCGCTCTTGGGGGTCGTGCGCGACGACCTGGAGCCCGTCCGCCCCTACCTTCCGCCGCTGCTGCGAACGCTCGCCCTCCTTCCGCTCGGAGCCGTTCTGCTGGTGGGAATCCCGGCGCTGTGGAGCCCTCGGCCGAACCTGCCGCTGCTCGGCGGACTGGCGGGCTGGGGTCTGTCGGTGCTTCAGACGCTCGTCGGGCTCGTCGCCGTTGGCCTGGCCTTGCGCGAGGCGGTGCCCGGACGCGAGCTGTCGCGCCGCGCTCTCGGCGCTCTCGTCCTCGTTGCCGTGCTCGTCTTCCTGGCGCTCACGCTCACCAGCGAGTGGCTCGCGCCGGTTGCGCTGCGCCGCAGGGTCTGGGCCGCCGAGGCGCTCGGCTGCTTCCGCATGGCGGCGACCTGGGGAGTGCCCGCCCTCCTCGTCGCCGGCTCGCTGATCGTGCGCGCGGCCGCCACACGCCCCGTGGTCGCCGGCGCGGCGATCGGCCTGGGAGTCGGCCTCTCGGCCGACGCCGGGATGCGGCTCTTCTGCGGCGTGTCGACGATCTCCCATGTGGTCGTGGGGCACGGTGCGGCCATCCTGTTGCTGGTGGCCCTCGGGGCGCTCGCCGCGGCCGTGGCCGACCGCTTGCGCTCGTAAGCGACGGGCGCGGCCCTAATAGCAATTGCCGCTTCCGTTGTCCGCTTGCCCGCGGCCGTCCCGTTGCGACATACTGCTGTCAGTAACTGAGGGGAGTACATGAGGGTCATCACATGAGCAAGCCGACGGATCTCGTGCAAGGCACGCTTGACCTGCTCATCCTGAAGATCATCGCTCTCGAGCCGATGCACGGCTGGGCGATCGCCGGTCGGATCCGTCAGATGTCGAACGATGTCCTGCAGGTGGGGCAGAGCGCGCTGTATCCCGCGCTGCACAAGCTGGAGCAGCAAGGCTGGATCGACGCCGAGTGGAAGCTGTCCGAGAACAACCGCCGCGCCAAGTACTACGCCCTCACGGGCTCGGGGCGCAAGGCACTTGCGAAAGAAGCCGGTCGGTGGGAACGGCTGTCGACCGCCATCTCCCTGATCGTGAGCAGGGCCTGAAGTAGACAAGAGGAGGCGCCCAGATGGCGCGCTGGCTCACCCAGCTCGGGCTTCGTCTCCGTTCGCTGTTCCTGAAAGCGCGCGTCGAGCGCGAGCTCGAGGAGGAGCTGCAGTACCACCTGGAACGCGAGATCGAGGAGCGCCGCGCCGCCGGCTTGACCCTGGAAGAGGCTCGTCTTGCGGCCCGGCGCAGCATGGGCGCGATCGCGCAGAGCATGGAGGAATGCCGCGACATGCGTCGAGTGAACTTCATCGAGCACCCGATCCGGGATGTCCGCTTCGCCCTCCGTCAACTTCTGAAACATCCCGGATTCGCCGGCACGGCCATCTTCACGCTGGCGCTGGGGCTATGCGCGAGCGTGGCGATCTTCGGGTTCGTGGATGCCGCGCTCATCAGGCCCTTGCCGTACAAGGAGCCGTTGCGGCTCGTCACGGCGTTCGGGACGCGTCCGGACCTCGCGCAAAGCCAGCGCCGAGGCTACGTCTCGTACCTGAACTTCCTCGATTGGAGAGCGCGCAACCGCCCGTTCAGCTCGATCGCGGCCTATGACGTTCGCGCGGGCTTCACGTTGACGACCTCCGCGGGCGCACAGCGTGTGTCCGGCCTGAGGGTGACGAGCGGATTCTTTCGCACGCTCGGCGTCACGCCGGCGCTTGGACGCGAGTTCCATCCGGACGAGGAGGGGCCAGCCGCCCCCCCGACAGTGGTGCTCGCCTACAGCGCGTGGCAGACGCGCTTCGGCGCCAAGCCCGACGCGCTGGGACAGACCGTCAGCCTGCAGGGCGAGCCGCACGTCGTGATCGGCGTGCTTCCGCGGGACTTTCATTTCACGATGGCCGAGCACGCGGAGTTCTGGGCCACGATCCGAGGGACCCAGGCCTGCTGGGAAAACCGGGGCTGCCGCAGCCTGGAGACCGTCGCGCGACTCGCAGATGGCGTCTCTGTGCAGACGGCCACGGCGGACCTGGACGCCATCGTGCAGCAGCAGCGAAGCCAGCAGCCGGATCCGAATCCCGCCACGGCGAAGCTGGTCCCTCTGCGTGAGGTGATGCTTGGCGACGTTCGTCCCATCATGCTCATGCTCCTGAGCGGCGCGGGGCTGTTGCTGCTGATCGCCGCCATCAACGTGGTCAGCCTGCTGCTGGCCCGCTCCGACAGCCGCACGCGCGAGATCGCCGTGCGCAACGCGCTCGGCGCCTCATCCGCGCGGCTGGTCCTGCAGTTCGCGACGGAAGCGCTGATCCTGGTTGCCGCGGGGAGCGTCTTCGGGCTGACGCTCGCCGCATGGGGCATGCGACTCCTCAGCAGCCTGCTCAGCCCCGACATGATCAGCCGGATGCCGTACTTCGAGGCGATCGGCCTCAACGTCCACCTGATCGGATTCGCGTGCGCGGTCTCCGTGATCGGCGCGGTAGTGTTCACCTTGGCGCCGGTCGTGCGCGTGTCGGTATCGGAACCACTGGCGGGACTGAAGGAAGGCAGCCGAGGCTCCGCGGGGACGACCTGGCGGCGCTTCGGGAGCTATCTGGTTGTCGCCGAGATCGCGATCGCAGTGATCCTGCTGGTGAATGCCGGACTGCTGGGCAAGAGTCTGTATCGGCTGCTTCACGTCGACACCGGGTTCAATGCGCGGCGGCTCGCCACGCTGTCGGTCAGTCCGGTGTCGGTCCCGCCGGTGTCGATCCGACCGGGGCCAGGTCAGGCGAAGGCCGTCGATGCAGACCGGGAGCAGCCCGGCGCGCTCGCGCGAGAGGTCGCGGAGCGCGTTGCGGCCCTGCCGGGCGTCGAGGCGGTCGGCTACGCCGACTTGTTGCCGCTCAGTCCCGGGCTTGCGCCATCGTCCGGGTTCCAGGCCGTGGGCCGCTCCGCCGGGGGTG
>Ga0207684_10003071_pt1 | contig 16541 bp, 14 predicted proteins | sample KBSK5501metaG_FD_184342 | JGI IMG/M metagenome (GOLD analysis project Ga0207684, IMG submission 184342) | Corn, switchgrass and miscanthus rhizosphere microbial communities from Kellogg Biological Station, Michigan, USA - KBS K5-50-1 metaG... | ecosystem: Host-associated > Plants > Roots >...
CGCCATCCCGTAGGCACCGTTCTGGCAAAGGCCAACTCCGTGCCCCCAACCGCGGCCCAGGAAAACCCACTCCCATTCCCCCAGAGGGCCCCGCACCTTCTCGAAGGTGAAGAGAAGCTCCGGAAGCTCGAGCGCCTGACGGACCTCGAAGCGGTTCAGGCGAATGCGCCCGGCGTCGGTCGAGACGTCGAGCTCCACGACCCGGCCCGCGGGGCTCCGCCGCACCACCGTCAGGTCGCGCACCTCCGTGCCGGCGACCCGTTGCGACAGGCGCCGCGCGAGCTCCCGCGCCGAGGCGCGACGCACCCACTCCGTCCAGGACGACTCGCGCTCGAACGAGGTTCCGGCCGCCTCCCACTCGACCCACAGGGCGAGCACCTGGCTTCCACGCTTCCACCACCGCAGTCGATCTCCCGCGCGCAGAGTCAGAATCGCCGACGGGACATAGCGGTCGCCGACCCGCCGGGCCAACGGGAGCTCGGGATCGACCGGAAGCCCGAGGCGCCCCTCCGCGGTCTTCACCCAGAGGTTCGCTCCCTCTCGTCGAAGAAAGCGGCCCGATCCTTCGGCGACGCCCGACAGCCGCAACGCCGCTGAGAAGAGGAGGCCCGCGTAGTCCTCCTCGGCGACCGTCGCGTCGGCGGGCGGCAGGGGCTCGCCGGCACCGAACCGAAGACGGATCAGAAAGTCGTAGGCCTGCGCCACGGCACCCGAAAGGTGCCCCGACGCGGGCGGAGTCTCGCCGTAGTAACGCTCGTCGCGCGGGAGAAGGTGGATCTCGCCGGCTTCGGCAAGACCAAAGGCCGTCACGATCGAAGGATAGACGGTGGCCGGAGTCAACCGCTCGGGCGGGGCCCCTCCCGGGGCGACGCCGGCCCATTGCTGCGCCAGATTCAGCGCCGCACCACGAATGGCCGCGCGCCTTCCGGCGTGACGGCGCAGGACGTAGCCCCGCCAGGAGAGGCCGGAGCGGGGAACTCCCGCGGTTTTCCCGCGTTCCAGGGGAGCGCCGGGAAGCGCCGTCGTCTCGAGCTCCCCGCACTCGACGGAAACCAGATAGGGCTCGGGTCTTTCTCCGAAAACGTTTTCGACATTCTCGGTGCGGCCGCCGCAGGTCGAAACGAAGAGCGCGTCGGCGAGCTGCCCTCCGTGCGTCAGCACGAGCCCGCGCGTCGCCTCCACGGCGGCCGTCGAGAGCGGGTCCTCGGCGGAGAGCCCGCCGTAGACCTGGCACTTTGGGGTCGCGCAGATGTCGTAGCCCTCGGCCTCGAACTGTCCGCGATGGGCGAGCGCGTAGGTCCGAGCGGCGACGGCCTGGGCCTTCAGGGCCTCGATCTCGTCGTACCGCTTCGGCCCCATTTCCGACGGCACCACGCCGTAGAGATATTCCTCCAGGTCGACGAGGTTGACGACGTTCAAGAGTCCCCGGGAGTTGACGGAGACCCGCAGGCTTCCCCGGTAAGGCTTCCCCTCCAGCAGCACGCGGGACTCCGGCTCGGCGGGAGAGATGTCGACTTGCGAAGGAAGGCGGCGCACGACACCGTCCTCGCCCGACAGGACGATTGACGCCGCCGCTGCCGGCGCCGACGCGACAGCGCTCCCTTCCGCGACCAAAGCCTCGTGCCCCGCCTGGCGCGCGCCCTGCACAAAAATCTCCGCCGACGCGCGATCCGGAAAACGCCCCAGAAGCACCCGATACACGCCGCGATCCGCCGAGAAGACGACGGCTCCCGGGGTCGAGAGCTCCGCCGAGAGCCGTTCGAGCGCGGACTTGGCGCTTTCCTCGCTCGAGAAAGCGCCCAGCTGCGCCGCGAAGCTCGCGGTTGCCACTTTTCCGTCCGGCCGGAGGCGAAAGGTCCCTCGCAACGTCTCCGCTCTGCCGCCGGCGGCGACGATCCAGCGCTGACCGGGAGGGCCGTAGACGAACTCGGGAACATCGCTCTTCCATCCGACTCGATAGAGAGTCCCCGACGGCGCGGCGGCAGAGGGAACGGGCACTGCGCCCGGCTGGGCCGCCGCCGAGGTCCCCGGCGTCGGCTCGGGATGCGTCGGTCCGCCTTCCGCCGGAGTGGGGTGGCTCCCGGGCAGGAGCGTGCAGCCCGCCAGGAGAGTCGGGAGAGCGAGCGGGCCGACGAGACTTCGGAAGGGAAACCGCAAGTCAGAACCGGGAGCGGATGTCCGCGCGATGAACGGCTTTTCGGAAGTCCGGTCCCCTCAACGGGATCAGCACGCACATTTCGTACAGTCGGCTCCGCACGCGATACCCGAGCCGGTCCTCGAGCTTTTCCTTTTCGCCGGACGCTGTATCGGGCTCGTCTTCGAAATTCGATGTCGCGATCGTGATGCGCTTCTTGTTGTAGCGCGTGTTCAACAAGTTGTAGAGAACGTCCTGGACCCACGGGTGAGGCTTCGACGCCCCCAGCTCGTCCAAGACGAGAAGCTCCGTCTCCACGAAAGGAGTCAGGACCAGCTCCTTGGAGGCGTCCGCATCGGGCCGGAAGCTCGTCTGAATCCTCAAAAGCAGATCGGAGAAGTCCACGTACATTCCGTGGACGCCCTTGGTCGAAGCGAGCTCGGAAAGAATCGCGCAGGCCAGATGGGTTTTTCCGCGACCGGACGGGCCGACGAAGAGAAGACCGGCGTCGACGAAAGGATACCGATCGATGAAATCCCGGGCGTTGGCCTTGGCCTGCTGGAGCGAGAGAGAGTTATCGAGAAAGTTGTCGAGCGTGTCCTCGCGGTAACGCTCGGGGATTCCCGCGGCCGTCAGCCGTTCCTGCCGCAGCGACTTGGAACGGCACTCGCAGGGACGCGCGACCCGGCGCTCCTGGACCGTTTCGAGAATCCAACCCTTGCCGTCGCAGATTGAGCAGGCAACTTCCTTTTCTTTGGATTCGGTGTTCATCGCCATTCGAGCACCAGACGGGGGGACTGGGGGACGGGGAGACGGGGGGAGAAAAAGAACATCTCGTTGGATCGCCTGTGCACTCCCCGTCCCCCCTTCACCCCGTCACCCCGTCCGTCTAGTTCTCCGGCAGTCCCGCTTCGATCAAGACACGCCGCTGGCGCGGTCCTTCGAGGTAGCGCTTCAAGTCCGCCAGGCTCGAGGCCCAGTCCTCACCAACTTCTTCCCGATAGCGGTCATAGGCGGGCCCCGCGTCCGGAACGTCGTGTTCCACGGTCACCAGACACCCCTCGCCGCTGTCTGCGAAGGTGCAGGCGAGGGAGAGCCCCTCGAGCGTGTCTCCGGAACGAGGCTCGTAGGAGATATTGCGTACGACCAGCCGCCTTCCCCGCTCGAAGTCCGCGATCTTTCCTAGGATGGTCGCCTCTGTCTGTCCGCGTCCGTCGGTGAACCCGATGGCCCAGTTTCCGCCGGGTCGCAAGCCCACGAGGGCGCCCTCGCAGAGCCACGAGAGCAGATCGGAAACCCGGGTGAACGCGTCGAACGCGTCCGAGGCGCTGGCTCCAACGGAAATGGAGCGGATGACGGAATGACTCACCGAGGCGATTGTACCGCGGGGAAATCGGTTCATCGGTCCATCGGTTCATCGGTTCATTTGCCCCGCGTCGAGCCGTGTTCATCCGATGGACCGATCACCCGATGAACCGATTCTTCCATATACTCGCGCCCCCATGAACGGCGCGCTCGAGGCCATCCGTCGCGATCTTTCCGCGAATCTGGCCGAAGCCGTGACGCGCATCTACGGAATTCCGTCCGACCGCATCACCCTGGAACGGCCTCCGCGGATCGCGATGGGAGATCTGGCGTCCCCAGTCGCGTTCGATCTCGCAAAGGCGCTGCGGAAGGCGCCGCGGGCGATCGCCACGGAGATCGCCGCGGGTGTGGCGCTGCCGCCGAACGTGCGAGAGGCTCGCGTGGAAGGGGGCGGCTACGTCAACTTTTTCCTTGCCCGCGGCCCCTTCGTCGCTCAGATGCTCGGCGAGACGCCGGCGGGCGCCCCTCGGCCGGGAAAGATCCTCGTCGAGCACACGAACATCAATCCCAACAAGGCCGCGCACATCGGCCATCTCCGCAACGCACTGCTCGGAGACACGCTGGTGCGGGCGCTCCGGTTTCTGGGGCACTCGGTGGAAGTCCAGAACTATCTCGATGACACGGGCGTACAGGTCGCCGACGTCGTGGCGGGGCTGATCCATTTGGCCGGCGTCGACTCGCCGGAGAAGCTCCGCGCCGTCATCTCGGACGCCGCGCTTCCGGGGGGCCCGCGGTACGCAAAGGGATTTGCCTACCTCTGCTGGGATCTGTACGCGGAGGTCGGCCGCACCTATGAAGCCCGGCCCGAGACACGCGCCTGGAGGAGCGAGGTCCTGCGCGCTATGGAAGCCGGGGACAACCAGACGGCGCGAATTGCCGCCGCCGTGGCTGATTCGATCGCCGCCGCCCACCTGGCCACGATGGGGCGCATCGGCATCGCGTACGACCTGATGCCTCGGGAGAGCGACATCCTCCGCAAGAACTTCTGGGGGCGGGCGTTCGAGATGCTCCGGCAATCCGGGGCGATCGCGCTGGAGACTCAGGGCCGCCACGCCGGCTGCTGGGTGCTGAAGCTCTCGCAGACGGAGGGGTTTGCCGGCCTCGAGGAGCCCGACAAGATTCTCGTTCGCTCCAACGGTACCGTCACCTACACCGGAAAAGACATCGCCTACCAGCTCTGGAAATTCGGTCTCCTCGGCATCGACTTCGACTACGAGCGTTTTTCCCTCAACTGGAACAGCGGCTCCGTGCGCGCGGAGGAAATCCCTCGCGAGGTCCGAGAGCACCCGCTCTGGCGCACGGCGCACGCCGGCGGCGACCCGAACGCCCCCTCGTTCGGCCGCGCCGAGCGCGTCTTCAATGTCATCGACGTGCGCCAGTCCTACCCGCAAAACGTCGTGCGGGAGGGTCTTCGCGTGCTCGGCTTCACGAAAGAAGCGGATGCGAGCGCCCACTTCTCCTACGAGGTCGTGGCCCTCTCCCCCCGGGCGGCCCGGGAGCTCGCGCAGCGCTTCGAAGAGGAATACCGGCTCACACCCGAAGACGAGAAGAAGCCCTACGTCGAGATGTCCGGCCGCCGCGGCCTCGGAGTGAAGGCGGACGATCTGATCGAGCTCCTGCTCGAACGGTCCCGAGTCGAAGTGGCGCGCCGGCGGGGGGAGGGGGCCGACGCGGCGCAGGCCGACGCCGACGTCCGGGCAATCGCGTTCGGCGCGCTGCGCTACTTCCTGCTGCGCTTCGGCCGCAACAAGGTCATCGCGTTCGATTTCGACGAGGCCCTGAGCTTCGAGGGCGACACCGGCCCCTATCTGCAGTACTCACTCGTGCGGGCGGACAACATCTTCCGCAAGCTCGCCGAGCGACGCATTCCATCGGACCTGTCCGGCGACGTCCTGCGAAGCCTTGGCGTAGCAGGATGGGAGGACGATCTCTGGGAGATCGTGCTGTCCGCGGCGCTTCTGTCCGAAGTGGTCCAGCGGGCCGTCGATACTCTGGAGCTCTCGAACATCGCCCGTCACGCCTTCGACCTGGCTCAGGCCTTCAACCAGTTCTACCACCGACATCCGATCGTGCAGGAGTCCGACGCCGGCGTCCGGAACCGAAGGATCGCCGTGGCGCGTATTTTCCGGCGGGAGATGTCCAGGCTGCTGGGACTGCTCGGCATCGCCGAGCCGGCAAGGATGTGACATGAAACCGAAGAAGATCGACCTCGCTCAGAAGCTCTCGCTGTTTGACGAACATTGGAGCCCGAAGATCATCGGCGAGGTCAATGACTGTGCCGTCGGGCCGACCACCGAAGGCAGACCCACGGCAGTAGGCAGCGCCGGCGAACGGCCGGCGCTAACCTCGTCAAGCTCGAGGGGGAATTCGTCTGGCACCAGCACGAGAAGGAGCACGAGCTCTTTCTTGTTCGGAAGGGCCAGATGCGAATTCAGTTCCGCAAGGATGTGACATGAAACCGCAGAAGATCGACCTCGCTCAGAAGCTCTCGCTGTTTGACGAGCATTGGAGCCCGAAGATCATCGGCGAGGTCAACGACTGCGCCGTCAAACTGGTCAAGCTCCAGGGAGATTTCGTCTGGCACCAACATGACAAGGAGGACGAGCTGTTTCTCGTTCTGAAGGGACAGTTGCGGATCCAATTCCGCGACGGCGATGTCGAGCTGGCTGAAGGAGAGATGATCGTCGTGCCTCGCGGAGTCGAGCACCGGCCGACGGCGGCGGAGGAAGTTTCCGTTCTTCTCTTCGAGCCCATGTCCACTTTGAACACCGGCGACGCGGTCGACGATCGCACCCTGCATGACCTGGAGAGGATTTGATAGGGGAAAGAGTTGTCAGTTTTCAGTTATCAGTTTTCAGGTTTTATCCGGACCGTGAACTGGCAACTGTTAACTGACAACTGAGAACTCGTCATGGCTTCTCCCTCCCGTCGCTACCCCGACAACGTTCCGGGCGATTTCTACGTCGATACGACCTGCATCGACTGCGACGCCTGCCGTCGCATCGAGCCGCGTATCTTTGCTGAGGCTTCCGACCACTCCTACGTCGCCCAACAGCCGACGACAGACGAAGAGCAGCGGCGAGCGCTGATGGCCCTCGTGGCCTGCCCCACGGGCTCGATCGGGACAGTATCCCGGACCGACGTGAAACCCGGGCTCGAGGGTTTTCCGGAGCGCGTGGACGAAAACGTGTCCTTTTGCGGCTTTACCTCGCCGGACTCGTTCGGCGCGTTTTCCTACTTCGTCGAGCGCCCCGCGGGCAACGTTCTCGTCGATTCGCCCAAGGCGGTGCCGCGGCTGCTCGATGAATTCCAGCGCCGCGGGGGAATCGCGACGATGTTCCTCACGCACCGCGACGACGTCGCCGATCACGCGGCGTTCGCCAGCCGGTTCGGATGCGAGCGCGTGCTTCATCAAGCGGACATCTCGGGCGGCACGCGATCGGTCGAGCGTCCGATTTCGGGACAAGAACCGATATCCCTGGCCGACGATCTCCTGGTCATTCCCACGCCGGGGCACACGCGGGGCCATAGCGTCCTCCTCTATCGCCAGAAATACCTCTTCACCGGCGACCATCTCGCCTGGTCCGCTCGTCGCGGCCGGCTCGTGGCATTCCGGGACGCCTGCTGGTATTCCTGGGAAGAGCAGACCCGGTCCATGGAACGCCTGCTCGACTATTCGTTCGAATGGGTGCTGCCGGGCCACGGCGCATGGCACCGCGGGGAGAGCGCGGCTGCGATGCACCGCGAGCTCGAGGCATGCGTGGAGTGGATGAGGAAGAAGTAGTTGTCAGTTTTCAGTTATCAGTTATCAGTAATCAGTAATCAGTTGGGAGACCTTGAATCGGAACTGAAAACTGTGAACTGAGAACTGACAACTTCTCACGAGACCGAGAGCCCCCGATCGACGACCCGGACGTCCAGGACCGCGCCCTCGCCCAGCTGCGAAAGTGCTTCTCGGACGGCGGAGGTCCGGTCCCGGGGCGAGAGCAAGGCCACGCATCCCCCGCCACCGGCGCCGCAGGCCTTTCCGCCCCAGGCCCCGGCAGAGAGGGCCGAGGCGATCGCGCGCTCGATCGCCGGGGTCGAGACGACCGGAGCGAGCCTGCGCCGCGCCGACCACTCGCGGTCCATTGCGGCTCCCATTGCCGGGAAGTCGCCTCGGATCAAGGCCTGCGCCATATCGGCTGCCGCCGTGCGGATGGACTCGAGATTCTCCGCGACCGCAGGGTCTCCCTCCAGGCGGGCGCGCAGGATCTCCCAATTGTTCATCCCGGAGGAATGGGACACGCCGGAGTCGAACAAGGTCAGATGCTGTTCCCATACCTTTGGATCAACCGTGATTCGGCGGGCGCTGGTGCGTCCGGGAAGGAACTCGATGATGTGGGCGCCCCCCTCAAGCGGCGGATAGTAATCCTGCACTCCGGCCGGTTTGCCAAGAACGCGCGTCTCGACATCCCGTACGAAATCGACCCGGTCCATGACGGAGAGGTTTCGGGGGCTCCGTTTCTCGAGGGCACCCAGAAGAGCGACGGTCAGAGCCGAGGAGCCTCCCAGCCCGGAACCGAAGGGAACGCCGGACCAGAACTCGATCTCGAGCTCTTCTTCGATCTCGAGGGCCTCCAGGAGAGACCCCACCAACGCCGTGGCGGGTTCGGCAAGGAGCTCCCCAGCGGATCGCGCGCGCTTCGTAAACCCCCGGTCCCGCGACCGCACCAGCAATCCCTCGCTTCCGCCGCGGACTCGACAGCCCGCCTCTCGATCGATCGCGACGTTGATCGTTTTGGACCCGGGGTGCAGAACGTGAAGCGGCCAAAGGTCCAGAGTGCCGCCGGCCAGGTCGACGCGGGCGGGAGCGGACGCCTCAATCCAGGACACGCGCGGAAGTTATCAGTTGTCAGTTTTTGGTCGTCAGTGGAGACGACAACCCAGGCGAGGAGAACTGAAAACTGAGAACTGAAAACTGAGAACTAGTATCCGCGCGGAAGTTATCAGTTGTCAGTTTTTAGTCGTCAGTGGAGACGACAATCCAGGCGAGGAGAACTGAAAACTGAGAACTGAAAACTGAGAACTAGTATCCGACCCGGCTCGCGCGCAGGAACCCGGACTGGGGAAACGCAATCCCTTCCACCGTGACGGTCTGACCCGAGGAGACGGAACCAAAAGAGGGGTCTCGGGCCATGAGCCGCCAGACTTCCCCGTCGTCCGCGCACAAGGCGGGCTCGTGCCGGGCCTCGGGTAGAGGACAGAGGCCTGCCTCGTGCCGGGCCTCACAGTGGAGGCAGACGAGGGTGCCGGTCAGCCGGCGGGAGACCAGGGGGGAGGCCTTTGAGGCCGGTCCCGCCGGCCCCAGGCCCGCCCGGGCGAGGCCGTGTCCCCCTCGGAGCGATTCGTCCGTGACCAGGGGGAGGATCATCAGAAGGATTGCCGCGGCCATGGCGAAGGCAGGGTAACGGGGTCGCACCGCCGGTTCGCCAAGCTGCTGGAGGCGAAGCCGCAGGCGGTTGGGCACCGTGGCGCGATCCATCCGCGACCGAAGCACGCGGGCAAGCCCCCGCGCGGCCTGGGCCCGCGTCTGGCAGCGGGAACAGTCGGCGAGGTGCCTGGAGAGAGCCTCTGCCTCCCCCGAAGACAGCTCTCGGTCGAGGTAGGCGTACAGGAGGAATCGAGCCTTGGCGCAGTCCATTTGCCAGAGAGAGAAAACCCCTCTCTCCCCCGGCAAATTCCTGCCGGACCGAAACCGGTCGGACGGCGCTCGAGGCCTAGGCTGCCGGGCTCTTCGGCCGGGTGCGCATCTTGGTCGGCTCGGCCCCACGGATATAGCCGTGCTGCCGGGCGTACTTCAGGAGCGCCTTTTCCAGGAGCTTGCGACCCCGGTAGAGCCGGGACATGACGGTCCCTACGGGACAGTCGAGGATGTCGGCGATCTCTTTGTAGGAGAAGTCCTCCAGATCCGCCAGGATCACCACCATCCGGTAGTCGTAGGGAAGGGAGTCCAGCGCCTTTCGGACGTCGTCGTCGAGTACGCCGGTGAAGAATTCCGATTCGGGATCTGCTGGCTGATCGTTGTTGTCGCGCCGGACGATCCTCTCGAAGGAGTCCTCGATCTCGGCAAAATCGACACTTCGAGGCTCGAGCTTCTTTTTCCGGTAGTTATTGATGAACGTGTTCTTGAGGATCTTGAACAGCCAGGCCTTCAAGTTCGTCCCCTCCTCGAACTTGTCGTAGTACTTGTAGGCCTTGAAATAGGTTTCCTGAACGAGATCCTCCGCGTCTTCCGCGCTGCGGGTCATCCGGTACGCCGTGTTGTAAAGGGAGTCCAGATAGGGCATCACCTGGGAGTCAAAGTCCCACGACGAGACGCCGTTTCCTTCCCGAGCGGGAGCGTCGGCTCCGGCTTGTAGTTTGTACATGTCCTTCCTTCGATTTCAAGATTCCTGCCCGCCCTGGTTTTCCAGGCCCTTTCCGGCGGACAACGAAGCTAACCTGCGCCCTTTCTACGGATTGAGACACCAGGGCGTCTGGCCTGGTTTCAACAAACAATACGCAGGAAACACGCCAAAGGTTTCCCGAAGAGGTCAATATCGTCCTTGCGAGAGGACAATCGCGGGCTCACCCTAAGCCTCTCAGGGAGAGCCCGCCTGCGGGTCAGCGTGTGTATATCAGGAAGCAGATGAGCAGCGCATAGAGGACCAAAGACTCGATCAGAACCAGGCCCAGCAGCGTCATCCCTCGGATGTCCTTGGCGGCCCCGGGGTTGCGCGACATGCCATCCGCGGCAGCCGCTGTGGCCCTTCCCTGCGCGGCCGCTCCGCCGGCGGCAGCCAATCCCAGCAAGAAAGCCGCCCCGATCACTCCCCACTTCACACCGCCGGAGGGACCCGGAGCGGCGGCGGCTCCCGTCTCCTGCCCGAGCGCTGGCAGAGCGAGGGCGAGAGCCAGGGCACACAGCAAAACCGTTCTCTTCAGCATCCCCAATTCTCCTTAACTTGGCGCCGTTCCGGCGCAACAGTTGGCGAACCCTATCATGAGTTGAGCCAGAAATCGTCTCGTCGGATTGATGCGCGGCCAAGTCCGATCGCCGCGTCGGATCGGTTTGGTCGAAGGTCAAAGGTCGAAGGCCAAAAGCCCGGACGCGAACGACTTTTCGACCTTCGACTTCGAACCTTCGACCGACTCGTGGGAAGCCGACAGCGAAAATGGCGCCCGGGCCGTGGCTCCCGCTGCGCAGGCCCTCAATTCCTCAATGCTCCTCGTGCGCAATGGCCCCGGCCACGTAAACCGCCGAGAGAAGCGCGAAGACGTAAGCCTGCAGAAGAGCCGTGAAGATACCCAAGGCCATCATCGGCCAGGGCACGACGATCGGGACCAGCTGCGCGAAAACATTGGTGGTCGTGTGCTCGCCGAAGATGTTCATGAAGAGGCGCAGGGAGAGGGAAAGCATTCTCGCGAACGTCCCGATCATCTCGATGACGAAGAAAAGGGGCGCGATCAAGAGCAGCGGGCCAGTGAAATGCTTCAGGTAACGCAAGAGGCCGTGCTCCCGAATTCCCTGGTAGTTGAAGTAGACGAAAGAGATGACCGCGAGCGCCACCGTGGTCGACAGGGCTCCGGTGGGGGGCTGCAAGAAGAAAAAGAGGCCGAACAGGTTGGAGACGCCGATGAAGATCGCGAAGGTTCCGATGATCGGCAAGTACTTCTGCCCTCCCTGGCCGATCACGTCGTCGACCAGGCTGCGCAGGCCCGACACGAGCATCTCGAAGAAAGTCTGAAGCCCGCCGGGTTTCTCCCGGCTGTAGCGGCGGGCCAGCCACGGAAAGAAGATCGCGAACATCATCAGCAGCAGGACCGTCATCAGGGCGGCGTCCGGTATCCAGGCTTCCTTCCCGTCGGGAAAAAAGAATGCCGCCACACCCGGCGACATTTTTTCCACCGGCGGGGGGCCGAGCAGGTGGATCAGAAGCCGGTTGACCGGGCCGTACAGGAACGAGTGATGCTCGGGCACGCTATGTTCCCTTTCCGATCCAGAGCTCCGGGACAACAGCCGCTACCACAACGGACAAACCGGCGGCGCCGGCCACCGGATCGAAACCCTTCCAGCGCAGAAGAACCACCGCCAGGAGCACCAGGCTGCCCATCGTCACCAGGAGCAGGGGGACCAGACGACGGAGACTGGACTTGGCTTGCCTGTGAACCAGACGTTCCGTCAGTTTCTCGAACGCGAGAAAGCTGAAAATAACGACGGCCGCGGAGATTGTCAAGGAGACACCGGCCCGCCACCCGACGACGAATCCCACCAGGATCGCCGCGCCTCCGATGGCCAGCGAACGCGTCCGGACGCGTCGGACGACCGCGTCGATATCGTCGGAGCTCACCGGGTCGCTCGGCCCACGAGCCGGAACAGGTTTACGAAAGCCGAGACGAGACCCAGAAGCGCTCCTGCGTAGGCGAGGATGCGGCCGAGGCCGAGCATCTCTCCGAGCCACTTGCCGAGGAAGTATCCGGCGAGCGGCGAGAGGACGAACAGCAGCCCGGCCGTGGATGCTTCGCCGATCAAGCGGAAGCGGGAAGGAGGTTGGGGCATTGTGTGATTCCGAGAAGCTGAGCGACCGATTCCTTCATTCGAGGAGCGAAGCGAATCCTGCTGTCATTCTGAGGAGCGAAGCGAACTCTGCTGTCATTCTGAGGAGCGAAGCGAATTCTGCTGTCATTCGAGGAGCGAAGCGACGAGGAATCTACCCTCGGGTCTCCCGATCGGCAAGTGAGCAGGGGAAAGGGGCTCGGGCAATGGAAAGGAGGGAGAGGCCGAGAGGTCGAGTCCGCCGGCAAATCGTTCAAATACCCGCCCGGAATGCAGTTCTTCAAGACCGCGAGCACGCCCTCCGGCGCGACGCCGATCAGGAGCGTTCCCGCGGCGCAGACGACGACGGCGGCCGTCAGCGCATAGGAGGTCTGAAGGCGGGCGCCCGCCGCCTCCGAAAAGAACATCGCCGCGGCGATGCGGAAGTAATAGAAGAGCGAGACGGCCGAGGCCAGCACCGCGAGGACCGCGAGCCACGCGTAACCCGCCTTCATCGCCGCGGTGAAGAGGTAGTACTTGCCGATGAAACCCGCCGTCGGAGGAATTCCCGCAAGCGACAGGAGAAAGAGCAGCATCGTCACCGCCGCCGGCATATTGCGGCGCGCGAGACCGTTGAAGTCGGAAACCGTCTCGGCCGCATAGCCCTTCGTCTCGAGGAAGATCACGAGGGCGAACGCGCCAAAGTTCATGAATGTGTAGGCGAGCAGATAGACCATCACACCCCAGAGCCCGTACGCCGTGCGGAACCCCAGAACGCCCAGCAGCGCGTAGCCCGCATGGGCGATCGACGAGTAGGCCAGCATCCGTTTGACGTTGGTCTGAAGCAGGGCCGCGAGATTGCCCCAGATCAGAGTGGCGGCGGCCACGATCGCGACGACGAGGCCCCAGTCGGCCTGGAACTTCGGGAAAGCGACGTAGAAGATCCGCGCCAGAATCGCGTAGGCGGCAACTTTCGGGCCGACCGAGAAGAAAGCCGCGATCGGCGTCGGCGATCCCTCGTACACGTCGGGCGTCCACACGTGGAACGGCACGGCCGCGATCTTGAAGAGGAGACCGGCTAAGACCAGCAGGATTCCCAGCCCCGCCAGCTGCCGATCGTCTGCCGTCGTGGTCATTTGCGCGAGATCGGTCAGCCCCATGCGGCCCGAGATTCCGTAGACGAGAGACAGTCCATAGAGGAGGACTCCCGACGAAAAAGCCCCGAGCACAAAGTATTTCAGCGCCGCCTCCATCGAGCGCGGCTCTTCCTTGAAGTATCCCGCCAGGACGTAGGAGGCCAGAGCCATCAGCTCGAGGGAGACATAAATGGAAATCAGGTTGCTGCCAGAGACCATGAAGAGCATTCCGACGCCCGTGAAGAGCAGAAGCGCGTAGTACTCCCCTCCCGGGTAGGCGGCCGCGCCGACGTACTGGATCGAAGCCAGAATCGTCAATCCGACGGAGAGAAGAATCAGGTACTTGAAGAAGAGCGCGAAGTTGTCGAGGACGAACATCCCTCCGAAGATCGGCCCCTTTCCCCGGGGAGCCGCTGCCGCGACGATCGTGAGAACGATGGCGGTGAAGACAACGGAGAGAAACGAGAGAAATCCGAGAAATTCCTCTTTCGCCTTCGGAAAAAGGGTCGCGAGCGCGAGCAACAGCAGGCCGGACGCCGTCAAGGCCAGCTCGGGGGCCAGCAGGAGCCAGTCGGAGGCTTCGACTCTCAACGGGCCGCCTCTGCGGGAGCGGGGGCCGCGTCCGCGGGAGCGGGGACGGCCGCGAAGGCCGGCGGCGTCTCCGTCTTCCCCGAGACGGCTCGGACGATCTGCTCCGAGGGGACGCGCAGAACCTCGAAGAGCGGCCTGGGGTAGAGGCCGATCCAGAAGGCCGCCAGAACCAGTGGAGCGAGCGTCAGCTGCTCGCGCGGCGAGAGGTCCGAGAGATTCTGATTGGCGGGATTCGAGACCTCGCCGAAGAACACTCTCTGGTACAGCCAGAGCAGATAGGCGGCCCCGAGTACGATTCCCGTCGCGGCCGAAAACGCCCACCAGAAGCTGCGGGCGAAGGCCCCCTGCAGAATGGCGAACTCTCCGATGAAACCGTTCAAGAGCGGCAGACCCATGGAGGAGAGGGCGATGATCAGGAAGTAGGTCGCGTAGAGCGGCATCGGTCGGGCGAGCCCGCCGAAATCCGCGATCATCCGGGTATGCCGGCGCTCGTAGAGGATGCCCACCAGAAGGAAGAGGGCGCCCGTCGAGATCCCGTGGTTGACCATCTGCAGGATCGCGCCCTGAATTCCGGCCATGTTGAGCGCGAAGATCCCCAGCATGACGAAACCCAGGTGAGAGACGGAGGAGTAGGCGATCAGCTTCTTCATGTCCTTCTGCACGAGAGTCACCATCGCGCCGTAGACGATGCCGATGATCGCGAGCGTCACCATAACGCCCGTGACCCAGGGCGTCAGAACCGCCTGGGGAAACATGGGCAGCGAGAAACGGACGAAGCCATAGGTTCCCATCTTCAAGAGCACCGCGGCGAGGATGACCGAGCCCGCCGTCGGCGCCTCGGTATGCGCATCGGGGAGCCACGTGTGGAAGGGAAACATCGGAACCTTGATCGCGAACCCGAAGAAGAAGGCGAAGAAGAGCCAGATCTGGAGCTCCACCGGCATGCCGGCCGCGACGGCCGTCAGCCTTTCGATCGAGAAGGTCGGCGCGTTCCCGAGTCCCCTGTAACCGAGGAAGCCGGTCGTATTGACGAAGTAGAGCGCGATGATGCCGAGCAGCATCAGCACCGAGCCCGCGAGCGTGTAGAGAAAGAACTTGATCGCCGCGTAGAGACGCCGCTGGCCTCCCCACACCCCGATTAAGAAGTACATCGGGACGAGCATGATTTCCCAGAAAACGTAGAAGAGGAAGAAATCGAGGCAGCAGAACGTGCCGATCATGAACGTCTGCAGAAGGAGAAGCAGGATGTAGTACTCCTTCTGCCGCTCGGTAATCGCCGTGTATGAGCAGTAGACGGCGATGAAGCCGACGAAGGTCGTCAGGAGCAAGAGGACGAGCGAGATACCGTCGATTCCGAAGTGGTACTCCACGCCGAGTGACGGGATCCAGGACGCGCGTTCGACGAACTGATACCCGGCTCGCGCCCGATCGAAGGCGAGCCAGAGCGGAATCGAGAGAAGAAGGTCCAGGCCGGCGACGATTGTCGCGAACGCCTTGATCGGCCCCGTCTTCTCTTTGGGGAAGAAGAAGATCAGCAGGAGCGCGCCCGCCAGGGGGACGTACGCCACAATCGAGAGGATCGGAATTTGCTGTAGGTTCATCGACTCCTCAACTCCCCTTCGCTTATCAGTCCGACTCGGTCGACAGTCGACAGCTCACAGTCGACAGTGCGCTGCCGGCCATCTCTCGCTGTCGACTGTCGACTGTCGACTGTTGACTCCTCGTCATCGGAATATCAGGTACGCCATGACGACGCAGAAGAGACCCGCCCCCATGACGAGCGCGTAGTTCTGCACCCGGCCGGTCTGGGCTCGCCGGGAGACCCGGAAGCCCGCCTGAAGGGTGTTGGCCAGGCCGTTCACGAGTCCGTCCACGACGTACTGGTCGAAGGCGGAGGCGAGCCACGAAAGCCCGCGCGTGACCGCGGCGGCCCCGTTGGGAATCAGGTCCACGACCGTCGCGTCCACCTCCCAGAGCGCTCGCCCTCCCCCCTTGGCCAATCCTTCGACGAACACCGCCTCGTAGAACTCGTCGACGTAATACTTGTTCCGCACCGCCCGGTAGACGCCGGGAACGGCCGCCGCGATCCTCGCCGGCACCTGCCCGTGGCCCTTGGCGTACCACGAAAAGGCGACCAGGAATCCCACGGAGGCCGCCGCGACGGAAATCGCCATCAGGAGAAGCTCGGTCGAGACTCCCGCGTGCGCGTGCGCGGCGTGCTGACCGGCGACCGGGAGCAGAATCGGGGAAAGGAACTCTCCGATCTTGTCGCCGCCGGCAACGATCGGGACTCCGACGTAGCCGCCGACGATGGAGAGAAAAGCCAGGATGACCAGGGGAACCGTCATCGATCGCGGCGACTCATGGATGTGAGCCTCTTGTTCCTTGGTGCCGCGGTAGGTTCCCCAGAACGTCAGCGAAACCAGCCGGAACATGTAGAAGGCGGTCAGCCCCGCCGTGAACAACGCGGCCGCCCAGAGGGTCTTTCCGAGCCAGGGAGCCTGCTCGAAGTGCGACTCGAAGACCGCGGCGAGAATCGCGTCCTTGGAGAAGAACCCGGCCAGCAGCGGAGCTCCCGCAATCGCGAAGGTCGCGATCAGGAACGTCGCGTAGGTCGTCCGGATCTTGAAAGACAGCCCTCCCATCTTGCGGATGTCCTGCTCTCCCGCCAGCGCGTGGATGACCGAGCCGGACCCGAGGAAGAGACAGGCTTTGAAGAAGGCGTGCGTCATGACGTGGAACATGCCCGCCACGAAGG
>Ga0207684_10003072_pt1 | contig 16541 bp, 18 predicted proteins | sample KBSK5501metaG_FD_184342 | JGI IMG/M metagenome (GOLD analysis project Ga0207684, IMG submission 184342) | Corn, switchgrass and miscanthus rhizosphere microbial communities from Kellogg Biological Station, Michigan, USA - KBS K5-50-1 metaG... | ecosystem: Host-associated > Plants > Roots >...
GAATGTGCGATCATTATCCCGGATCAGATATGTGGGTATTTGCCCATACGGCGTTGCCTCCCGCAATTGTTGCGCGACCCAGAGATCGGTCGGAGATCGCGTCACGTTCACATGGATCACCTTCCGAGACTGCAATTCGATGATGAAAAAGGCAAACAGCGGAGGGAAGAAGAGATCGGTCACCTGCAAAAAATCACAGGCCCATACCCCTGCCGCATGATTGCGCAGGAATGTTTTCCACATCTGTCCACTCGGTCGTTTTCGGGGAACCTGTTTCATATACTTCTGGATGGTCCGTTTACTGACCCGAATATCCAGTTTGAGTAACTCGCCACGGATGCGCTCTGCTCCCCAAAGTTGGTTGTTTGCTGCCATTTCCTTGATCAATGTAATTGTCTCAAGCGAGAGCCTCGGCTTCCTCGCATGCGCTTTGGATTTGTGCTTCCAGAACAAACGGAAGAGTTCACGATGCCAGCGCAGCAGCGCGTTTTCCGCCAGCAGTTCGGCTTTGCCTCTGGTCAGATCGGCAAGTGCTGTGCTGGCTACTTGGGGTATCCGTTCTAAAAATCGGCGCTTCTAAGCTAAATGCTTCCAAGATGATTATGCGGCCTGAGCGAGAGACAAAGGAGCATCGTGATCCTTGTCCGGGGCAAAGGGACTGCCGATATGGCGAAGAACCTCTGCAGGAGTTCGAGCCAACGCCTGAAAATGTTCCTCCACATCGGCAAGCAGCACCTCAAAAGTGCTGCGGTGATGATTATGCGTCACGGCTCGTCGCGAGACGCGCCAGAGCCATTCAATGCGGTTGGCATCAGGATCATAAGCAGGCGTATACACCAGATATACATGGTCCTGGAACTCGGTGAGCATGCGACGCACAAGCAGGGAGCCAGCCGAGGTGTGGGTTTTAAGATTGTCGGTAATGACGATGGTAACTCGTCCCCGCTCCTTTGAACGTGCCACAGCAGCACGCACTTGCTCGCAGAACACATCGGATGTGCGTCCCGGAGCGACCCGGCCATCGAACCAGCCATCACGCCAGTCGACCAGGCCAAAGCCATAGACCTTGCGATTATCCCCAGGTGCTTCGACCAGACGTTGCCCACGTCGCCCCTTGCGACACCAGACACGCGTGAGGGTCGGATGAAAGGCCACCTGCATCTCATCTTGCAGATACAGGTCCGCGTGCGGCAGGAGCGCCAGCAACGCTTCAAGGTCGACGGGAAGCTGACTCCACAGATCAGCCTCGACTAAGTCATGCACGGGTAGAGGTTCGGGTACTGTGGTACCGGCTAAGAGTACCTCTACCCGCAGGCGTTTCCCACGTAGTCGGCTTTCTGCTCGGCTTTACGCCTCAAGGTCCAGGTGGGGCGCTTGCAGACATAGTCATGGGCGTGTAAGTACACACGTACCGTCTCCTCAGTCACCTGAATGCCTGTGTGATGGCCTAAGTACTGGGCCAGTCGCTCGGTGGTCCAGTTGGCTGTATCCTGTCCCACTTCATGGGGGTCCACCTCGATCACTCGCAACAGTTCGGCTTCCCAGGCGGCCGTGACTGTTCGCGCTCGGCCTGGGGCGGTGCGCCGTGGTACAGCATCCAATCCTCCCGCCAAGTAGCGTTTGAGCACACGCTCCACAGTGTCCTGACTGCGCAACACCGTGTGGGCGATTTGGCTCGACGTTTGGCCTCGCAGTGAGAGCAACAGCATCTGGTAGCGCGTGCGCGTTTCGGCATCGGGGCTTTCCTCGTAGCGCCGGTGAAGTTCGGTTAGCGTCACTTCATCCATGGGAGGCAGGGTTAAAGGTTTGGTCATCTCTTGTTCCTTACTTCGATCTTCCACTTTTCACCCTCTGATTCTATCACTTTTCCGCATGCATTACTTGGAAGCATCTAGACTTTATCCAAATGAGAATCTGATCACGCAGTGAAAGCGAGCGTATCGACCAGACGATCGAAAAGCGCTCGTGGAATTTTCACGACATTGTGTTCAGAAGACGAGATACAAAAAAGGTGGAGGGCCAGAGATGCTGGCGAACAAAAGCAAGTGTATCAGAAAAAGTGGGTAGGGCTTTGGTGTACCAGGCGGCTTGGCGCACAGGAAAGGATTGCCCATCTACTGATCTCGGCAGAAGCAAGTAAAGTATGCTAGACTGGGAGGGATGGGAGCGCCGAAGAAAGCCGGTTGGCGAGAAGAACGGCGCAAACGCGCCTGGAGCCTGAAAGAACAGGGCTGGAGTCGGCAACAGCCGATTGAGCGAGCGATCCATTGTCGTGTGTGCATGATCACCCTAGCAATGCCAGCACTCAGGGTCAATCTCCAGAATTACCACTGAAAAAAATCTCAGAAGGAACGTCATCCTGGTAGATGATGAAATAGATCCCTTGCCCTCTCTCAAGATACCCACAGAAAGCAAATTCCGTCTGTGCTGTGTCAACCATAGCCTTTGTTGGCCTCTCAGTGCCAAAGTATTGCAGAAGCACTTCCTCTGGTAACGCGATAGCGGCACCATCCTCTGGGTGTGAAGCAATGTGATCAATATCAAGAATGGAATGCGTTCCATCCGGTCCGTTGCGCTCGAGAACCTCATCGATCGTTTGTGGCGCTGGCGGGAGTTCGGCGCTGATGTGTTTTCGTTCCAGGACGTGAGCAATAGCTTCTACCAACTGTTGACCCGGTTGACTCCACGCTTGTGGTTCTACCTCATCGAGCTCCGCAAACACCTCCTCTGGAACTTCGTTAAAAAGCCAGTACTGCTGATAATCTCCTGCTTCAAAGACCCTTTGGCGTAGCTCCTGCAAGGCCTGCGCAATATCTTCCCGGTAGGGGGTAAAATAGGACCAGCCTGATGAGCCCATCTTGGCCTCCTTTGTGTAGTGGAGAAAATGCGTTACCGTCAAAGTGACGCCTCTCCTTGTCTAAAGATAGCACTATCACGATGACAACAAGGTAAAGAGTAGTCTCTCACTACCTCCCAAGTATCCGCTTTCGTTACAATTCATCATAGCGCCCAACTTGAAAGAACTCTTCCGCTAACCGCGGGGCCACTCCCTTGGGGGGATGAGCGCCCAGGGCTTCCACTCCTCCTGCTTGTCCTCGTTTGAGCCATTGACTGACGGCTCCTTCGCTTACTCGCCATCCGCTTCCGCAATGCCTTTTTGTCTCCAGCCCTGTTCTTTCAGGTTCCAGGCGCGTTTGCGCCGTTCTTCTCGCCAATCGGCTTTTCTTGGTGCTCCCATCCCTCCTAAGTTTAACATACTTTACTTGCTTCCGCCGAGGTCAGTAATAACTGATGGGCAAAAATGGTTACGAGCGAAAACAGACCTAACAAGGCTGGGATTGTGCGCAGAATTGCCAAATCGAACCATTGGCGCTGGGTCTCCACCCCCAAAGGTTGTGTTGCAAAAACTCGTCACGAAAGACAATGAGCGAGGAGGCCCCCTCTGGTTCAGCTTATGCCGCCACTCCAAACAGGGTGACAATGAAAGCCACCTGCCCAAGGACATCTCCTTTGTTCACTCCCTGCATCTGTCCCTTCCTGATCATGTGCGTGATCTCATAACCCTGCAGGGTTCGCCACGCCGTCTCGAAGGAAAAGAAGCCCATCCCTAGCTTGACCAGCCGTTTGATACTTTTCCCGCCTTCTTCCCAGGGTCTGGCAGCCTGCAGCAAGGGCATGGTTGTCCAGATCACGACGGCTTTTCCGTCTGTTCCCCAAGTGCCATCCGCCTTTTGTCCAGGTGTGACTGGACTTCACCTGCTCTACTACTGTGTGTCAGTGAGGCGGTGTTGCGCTGGGCTGGTTTCTCAACTTGCCACATCTGTTCCTGAACCAGGAAGCAAACACGACCGGCGTCCTTCTCACGATCGCTAGTACCGTTGAGTGCATCGTGAGGTACACCAGCTTCCCGCCTGGCTCCCGTTCCCAAGCCAGGTGCTTCCTGTGAGGCGTCTGCCCTCCCGTGATACACTTGTTGTGTGCAGATGAACCTGAAGCACATGGCGGACCTGCTTTGTCCGTTGCCTCCTATGCAGGCGCTGCGTACTATCTTGGCCAGGTGGGTGTTGCATGCTCACACATGCCACTTAGCGACGACGCGCGGCACGAAGTACACGCCGGACCGCCTCATACGACACGCCGTATTCACGGGCGATGTGACGGAGCGGTTCCGCCTGCTCGACCCGCTGGAGCACGGTTGCCCATGCCCACGGTGGGATCTTCCAGCGAGGATCAGGTACAGCTTGAGGGTGGCCAGGCAGAGACAGAAGCCTCGGATGGTCAAGGGCAGAAGTGAACGGATCATCTCCGGATGAGGAAGTGGCGGCAGGTTCCTGATAGACAAGCAGATCGCCTCGGCCAGAGCAGAGTTTGTCAAGCGGGATGCGTGCCAAGTGCGACCGATGGTTCGATGCCCGTCGGTTCCGGTCTTACCCCTTCAAGTCAAGTGCCACCTGACTTCATGGATTTCTCGCGTCATCCCCCTGCACTGTCTCTTTCTGTCTTGTTGGCTTGAGCCCGTTCTACAAGAGATCTCGTGTTTATCGCGGATTCGACCTGTTGGGTTCCGCCATTATGCACTGGAGCAAAGCCTCTTCCTTGCACAGGGAGACCATGGGTGATGTGATCCAGCTAGCAACACTGTCTCGGATGCGTGAATGCGGAAACAGACTCTTGGTTTGAAGGAGAGAACAAGCAGAAAGGACCTCGTGAAGAGGACGTACCTCTCCCAGCCTTTGACAAACTAGCTCCTTCCAACGTCGGCACCAGGCCACATTTCCCAACGGATGTCCCAAGTCGCCAGCACACAGCATTGCAATGGGATCAATGGATCTGGTCTGCTTGCAATTACATGCTAGACTGCAGCAACACCGTAGTGTATACTCTCTTCAGTACTGGTGCATGCGGGAAAAAGACCGAACGGACGTGGTTCCACTGGGGAGGCAACAGCCAAGCGCATCAGGAAGAGAACTCCTAGCATCGCTCGGGCCCGACCTCAGTGGGGACGATTCCGGTCTAGCGGCGTGGCCGATGTCCAAGCCACTAGGCCACAGGAGGGAAGCGAACCATGGCACAACAAGAAGTACGACAGTATGAGCTTCAAGCTCGCTCCACGGAGACCTTCGGACGAGTGCTCTGTAGCGCGCGCACCCACCATTTCGTGGTAGATGGACCTGTCCAGAACGGTTGCCCCGGGGAGGCCATCACTCCTGGTGAACTCTTTCTCTCAGGGGTCGCCACCTGTGGTGTCGAACTCGTGCAAGTGTTGGCCAGGACACAACAGGTGCCGTTGCAAGCCGCCACCGTCAGCATTCGTGGAGTGCTCGATCCTAACAATCCGGTCCGGCCCGAGCTGAGTCTCTTCAATGCGGTTCGGTTGCACTTTCATCTCAAAGGGGTAACGCAGGAGCAAGGCACCCAGCTCATCGAGGCCTTCAAGCGCCGGTGACCGCTCTACGGTACGGTCGCAGTTGCGACCCCGGATGTCCAAGTCGAGCTTGATACTGAACCATAGAGCAGGGACGCAATTGAGCAGGAGAGCAGCCAGTCTGGCCTCGGGGGGTGACGTCTCACAAACAGGGCAAGATTACGGCGAGCGTGATCGGCACCAAGTCGCTTGCATCTGAGGAGCATCAGCGTGCCAAGACACGAGTTTGTTTTCCATGAGTATACAGAACAAGCGTATGCTGATGGCCCGCTGCCGATAGGTGAAGACCAAGTCATCATACAGCCCTCCCTTGCGGCTCGGGTGACCCAGGCGCTCCATCTTCAGGAAAGTGAAATGAATACCCTCCCTGCCTGGTCTACGGAGATTCGAGGGGTGATCACAACGACCGTGTCCAAGACTCAACAGAGCAGCTTTATCCTAAGCAACTCTTCTTCTCTAGGTATTGGGTGCTTCAATGCCAACAATATTTAAATACATAGAGGATTCTTACATGCCTTCATCTCAAGACAAGCTTTCCGATCTCTCTAATACTCAGGCGTGGAGGTTCGCGGGTCTGGTTCAGCAGCGCCTGACGCACCCGGTTGATGAAAAGGTCATAGCGGTCCCGGAAAGCCCAACTCCGGGGCCGCAGGATTGGAACGGTGGGGTGTTTACCTATGTAGCGCCCAACGGCGCTCAGGTCAGGGTAGGGCGTACCCGTAACGCAGTTGATCGTGGCGGCAAGACATGGATCGATTTCTCACAGGATGGAGGCAAGACTTGGCAGCGAAAAACAGCCATTACAAAAGATGACGAGACCGCCGGTGGGAGGGCCATTGTCTCCGTCGAACGGCCCTATGTCTACGGAAAAATAGTGGACGGAGAACCGTGGGTGGTGCTGGGCACCTGCGCCGCTGAAAAAGGCACCAAATGCTGGGACATACACGAAAGGGAAGCACCCTTTGCCCATCTCGAACAGCTGAAGGATGCGCCTGCCCGCTTGGCGCTGGCCGGTGACGCCGAGTATGCTTACAAAGATGGGGTTCCGGTTCAGGCCCCTGACCGGAAAGGCGTCTATCTGGCCGCGACCCGGCATCATATTTCCGGTCCTCCCGAAACTGCTGTCAATGCCGACACCGTCTTGTGCAAGCTCGATGAAACCACGAGCTGCTATCAGGTTATTGATATTCCTCTGCCACGGGCAGCGCGCGGCGAGATGGACGAGACCTGCAACCGCTTGAGCTGCGAGATGGTTTTCCCCGACGAAACAAGGTTCTGGGGCTGCGACATCCGCAATGACGAGGAACCCAACGCGGTATTAAAAACTCCCCTGAAACCGGGCGATCTGCGGCAATGGAAATTAGGCGATTTCGATGAAATAACCTCCTTTGCGGTAGGGATTTGGGAGAAGGGAGGCGCTTCACCTCAAGTAACATCTGTTCCCGCCATTCTCGGCAGGTCAATGCAGCCCCACTATCCGACATTGCGCTATCCTGGCATTGCGCCGTTTATTTCCCCTGTTGAGCTTGCCGGACTTGCGGCATCGCCAGATGCATCTTCCGGTAAGGAGAATCAAGCTGCACTCCTTCTGACCTATGAGAAAGCGTCGTCAGCAGGTTCCAAGAGCACCTACCAGCAGGCTATTTCACGGAAAGAACTGGCACAGGCACTGATCGGGAAAGGGCCTGAGTTGCTTGTAGACCAAGACCCGGCAGCGAGGTCTCAATGACAGAAGCAAGCGCGTGGTCGTTGAGAACCTACATCTAAGTAGACTTGCTGTTGCCTCAATTGTCTGGGTGCGCGTCTTAACAAGCTGGCATTGCAGGTACCGGTTAATGTTGCGTAGAGCAGAAGGAGGGGCCAGCCGCACTCGCCCATGGAAACCGAGTTCGCCAGCCTGCGCATTGTATCAGCGAAGCCGTACGGACCCAGGTCGTCGAACTGGCACGCACCAAGTATCAGGGCTGCAACCAGCAACATCTGCGCGATCTGCTACAAGAACGTGAGGGGATCATGCTCTCACGCTCCTCGGTGCGACGGATCGTGGAGCAAGCAGGACTGGCTGCGCCACGGTAGCAGAAACGACCCGTACACCAGCGACGAAGGCAGCGGTATCCGCAGGAGGGGATGCTCGTGCAGATTGACGGCAGCGCCATGGCTGGCTGGAGGAACAACGGCAAGATGTCTCAAAACTCAGTCAAGAGACATGAGACAACGTCTATAAGTTAGCCTGGGTGAACAAAAAAGATAGAGCCCTTTAGACTCTATCCTTTTATGTTAGCGAGGCATATGCAGCAATACATCAAGAAGGCACATGAGGGTCTGGAGATTGTTGGGTCGCGGGAGGGTCTTGCACATTTTGAATAGTCATATAGTTATTTGGTGCTAGCTCGATAATCACATCGGAAACCTGTTCAACCCTCTCATCGTGAAGTTTTCTCGTCAAGAGAGCTAGCCAGGCTCTTTTTTCATCCTGAGAACTATCTAGCAGAGAGAGCAGCGTATAGCCAGGTCGTCGAATGGCAAGAAACGTTCTAATGCTGGCCGTTACTTCATCAGGAACATTCAGGAACTCAGCCGCAGGCTTGGGAGGTACCTCTTTTTTGTCAGTTGCCGGGGCTTTTTTCAGAGCAGGAGAGGCAGGAAAAGGCTCGCCAGAAGGAAGTAATTCAGGATGATAGTGTGTCATCCAGTTGAAAATATCGTTGATGGGACTGGCTTGGAGGGTGATTTTGCTAAACCCAAATCCGTAAGAGTCATCTCCTAGTAAGGAACAAACGTGAGACATCTTGTCTTTTCCTCCTATTTTCTCCCACGTCCCTTCCTCTATCATTTCTTGCCTTCTTTGCAGAAGTTTCAGAATATTTTCTCGTTTGTGTTGTAAAATACTTTGTGAACGGGTTTCAATATCGAGCTTTTTCAATAATTCCATTTGGGTTTGGTGAAGTGTGCGTTCTTCGTCTTGTATGTCATGCAATCTTCCAATGATCTTTTCCTGTTTGGATTCATCTGATTGCCAAAGCAGGCGATGCGTTTGCTCCCATTCCTTTGATTTCTTCCGGTCTTGTTTTTGGAGTTTATCAAGTTGTCTCTGAACAAACTGCGGATCATGTTTCGCAAGTAATTCGTCAAGATAGGCCAGCATTGCCTCTTGATAGGGAACAAACGCATCAAGAAGAAGTCTCAGATATGTTCTACCAAGTTGTGCTTTGGTGCCTACCTTAATATCACCCACCATAAACTGTTGCGGTATGGTGAACTGTTGAGTTTTCATAGTGATTGTTCCCCTTTCCAGCAAAACATTTGTTCTATATGATACAGCTTGTGTCAAGCTGGATGAATTTACTCTTTTTGGCGTTTTATAACACAGCGTTGGTATTGTCTAGCTTCTCGGTTCGGCGTTGATCTGAGCGACAAACGGGAATAGCTGTATACCCTGCTTGCTGTTGTTGACGACCTGCCCGAATAACCCGGCGCACAGCCTCATAGGAGACGCCGTAATCTCCTGCAACTTTTCTTAGTGATTCGCCCTGGTCAATACGCTCAAGAACGGTCTGCCACTCAGTAATAGGTATTTTCCAATGCGGATCATCTGGTCCTGGTCGGCGTTGTTCATAGGTGGGTTCTGTAGTTGGGTGTTTGTAGACGAGAATGTCATTTCTGCCAGGAAAAAGCTTCTCGAGAGGGGCGAATGACAGGTGCGACCGATGGTTCATAGCCCGTCGGTTCTGTAAAGACTATTTGTAGAGCATATTAGAAAATTTCTACTACACTCTATCTTTTGAATAGCAGTGAGCGCACATTTTTGCTTCTTTTGAGGCACGAGAGCTTTCCTTCTTCTTTTATCTCGTAAGATGGGGCTTAACAGCCATACAGCCGACTTCTGTTACAGCTTTGTTAGAGCAACATGAGAGATTAGATCCCGTGAATGCTGATTTCTTTCTGACGGGCGTAGCTGCGGATTTCTCTCGGATTGGTGATGCCTTGACGTCTTGCCTCAAGCATCCATTCGAACAGTTCGTATTTATTTTTGAAGTGGCCACTGCCACAGAAGATATTGCGTTTGGCGAAAGGGAGGGGAGTCGTTTTGATGCTCTGTGGTGTGATGTCTGGAAAGATGTTGCTTCCAGACCATGGCTGCGATAAGATATACTGTGGATTATGGACCCATTCTGGGCAGGCGAGTTGATAACACTCGCATAAAAACTCTACGGAGGCTGCACAAAAAGCAGCCCAACGGCGCGTGTACTCCGTGTCTTGGTCAGGAGAGATGAGAGGCTGACTCACCAGGCTGGGTCTCATGCCTTTCGCGTAATCGTACCAGGCGGTGGTAAAATTGCCCAGGGCAGTCCAGGGATCTTCTCCTTGACAAATGTCCGTATAGGCCCGTCTCATGGTCTGAATGGTTGCGGGCATGGGAGGTGGTTCTTGCTCCTGGTCCTGGTATGTCCTGGCCATAATTTCAAACATGCTGAGCGTCATGAGCGTTTCCCCTTTCTTCATGCCATTGTTCTATGTTCCCCGAAAAAGTATGTCAAGCGACTTCTCAATCTGAAACTGTTCAGACTTGACCCAAAGAAGATTTGATGGAGAGGGTAGCCAGACAGTGGTGGAAAGGATTGAGGCCTTGTGCCATCCAGGTGCCAAAGAGACTGGCCAGTCCCATACGGGTCGCTGAGCCTTGAGGACTGCGGGTTCCCCCACTGATCTTGCGAGCAACGACGAGCGGGCGCACACTGCGTTCCGCCAGATTGTTGTGGGCTGGGACACCAGGAAGCGCGACAAAGACAAATACTTCTGGGAGAACCTTCTCAACGCGCTTGCAGAGGGTCTGCATAGGAGTGCAGGAGTTCACATAAGGGGCACAGATCTGCCACAGGCGCTGCTCGAAGGCATGCTGTCGTGCCACGCGAGCGAGGCTCTGTTGGCGTGGTGAAGTATGCTGATCGGGGCCATGGTCCAGCCAGGCGACGGCCTCGTCATAGATGGCTTTCACCGACTTGGCCCAGCGCCAGAGCTGCTCATCGTGCGGATGCTGCTCTTTGAGGTCATGCACAGCGCGTAAGCAATGCACCCAACAGCGTTGATGCAAGCCCTGATGGCTGGTGTACCCGGCGTACAAGTCACTGCCCAGGACGCCGCCGAAGTCCTCGCCAATCAGCTCTTTGACCACTTCCCCGCCACGCGAATGATGGTACTCGTAGTAGCCAAGCGTGGGAGTACTGACTGCCCAGATGTAGCCATTGAGGCCATCTTCTCGCCACCCCGTCTCATCGGCTTGGACAGCCGGACTGGCGCGGATCTCCCTCTTGAGCGCAGCGAGGTGGGGCTGCATGTGGTCTTTGAGCCGATGCAGCAGTTCCACAATCTCTCCGACGGGGCTTCGTGCCAGTTTTGACAGCCCGCACACCAGCCTTTGTAGATCCGATGTTCGGTCACCTCGATGGGTGGAGGCGCGGGCACATCAAGGACCTCGCGCGTGCGGGCCAAACTGATGCCACCTAGACGCAGATGGCAGTCCGGGCAACTGAGCAGCCGATGCTCCACGACCTGGGTTGGCGCAGAGCGTGGCCTCCCACGATTATGCTTGGCGTCACGCTTTTTGCGCGCCTGCTTCTGCTCTTCTTGCGCTTTTTTCGTGTTCGCTTTGATGAAGGCTGGTGGGGGTGTTTTCAGCTTCTCCAGTTCCTCGATGCGCTTGTGAGCCCTCACCAATTGCTCAGTGAGGGCTTGATTTTCCGCCTGCATGGCGCTCAACTGCTTTTGCTACTCGCCTTCCCGCTCCTGAGCTTTGCTCAGGTGCTCCCCCATCTCACTGACCCGCTCCAGTACCAGACTTCGTTCCTTTTTCAGTTGTGCGATCTCTTCTTCTTGCGTCATGGCCTCAGTATATCAGACAAGGGTCATTCTGAACAGTTTCATCAATCTGTTCACCGTGTTCTTCTTGCGCTTCGGGAAGAATGTACTTGTTGAGCAATTCCTGTGCTTGTTCGATCGTTTGAATAGCGGATTTCGGAAGGAGGATAGCGCAATCATCAAGATCTTTGGGTCTTCCGGCTGTGATTTTGAGGGCAAGAATGTATTCTCTCGGCGGGATATAGATATGGAGTGGCCCAAACCGTTTCCAGAGCGTACTGTCAGGGATATAGATATCCTGCATCAGGATCACCTGGGTGAGGAAGTTGAACCAGTTGGGCGGCAGCCTATGCTTTCTCGCGACTTCGAGCATACAGGCACTTAAAACCTCACGCATGCTCTCAAACGCGTCTTCTTCGAGCCAGAAAATGTCGATATCCTCCGTGGAACGGGGTGCATTCTCAAGAAGCAGCATGTAGGCTCCGCCTATGAGCATCATCCGAAGCGGTGTCTTGACTCCTCGGTTTTTCAATGCTGCGCCTAAATCAGCCAGGTAGCGTTTGATGTCGCGTGCTTCCAAGGGGTTCCTCTTTACACGGACTCGTGTAGGTTATCAGAGCCGTTGCTGTCCTGGGCACACACGCTTCGCAGGAGGTTCACGATCATCCAGTGCTCCTGGACTTTTGTCAGGTGCTGGTAATCGGTTCCCCACCACGCGGTAAGCTTCACCGTTGCTATCCGGTCTCCCAGATCGCAGATGAGCATATCTGCTCGAGCAGCTTGCGGCATGTTCCCCTTTTGCCGGGAGGCGTTCCTCAGCTCCAGGAGTTCGGTAAACGTCAGGGGGATCGGGCTCTGGGCGCCTTCTTGTGCTACCAGCAAGCCCCTTGCCTTGTAGTCTGGATGGATACTGCGCTCGATCCTGGCAGGATCACCCTCTTTTATGCCTTCAATATAGTCAAGCACTGTTTGTCTGATCGCTTCATAAGCGGTGTGGATGGGCTCACTGATCACGGTTGGTTCGGTACGTTCTGTCTGCCACTCTCGCCGCTCCTGCCATTGGGGAAGCGGGTGTCCCTGTTCAACTGCCTCCCGGCAGGAGTCGACACATTCATCGCAAATATGTAGGTGTCCTGGCCCTGGAGTGAGCCGAGTTACCTGGTCTTGCCTCTTGCCACAGAAAGAAAAGTGAGCAAGGGTGGGCGTCTCGGGTTCTTTGCCATACCACATGTGTTTCCTGCCTTCCTCTATGGCGTGATTGCGCTGCGCTCTCGAACGTTGCATCTCCACTTACTATAATACCATAGGTTAGCTGTGCGGTCGTGTTTTCAAAAGGCAATCAGCGCTTTCCCCCAGGTCCACGTGACTTGCCCTCATGGGAGATTCAACGCCCCGAATCGCCAATCGGCATCAGGATAGCCAATTGTTCGCCAGATGATGAGATGAGCATCTCTCCCATCGAGTGTCCGCTGCTTCAATAACTTCGCCGCTAGCGCTTGAACAGCTGGCCAATAGTCCGAGAGAATCTGCTGTGCTTCTTTCCAGCATGCCTCTTGGAGAGTCGAACGCTCCTGTTCGTCAGTGCCCAGGCGGAGAAGCAGGGTATGAATTTGCTCTAGATCGTCCCGCTCGCTGCCCTCAAGATACTCGTCCTCTCCTCCATACGAGGCACAATAATAGGCCATGGCAAGCATACCACCATAATACGCCGTGATTGTCCTGGGATCAATCCTACCTCGCCGGAGCCACTCATCGGGCGATTGCCGATCATTGGATGGAGGAACGAGAAAACCAAAGCGGCAATATCCCCCATACCCTGTTTGACTGGAGGCGATCGAGATCTCCTCAATCAGGCCGCCAACCACATGCCAGACCACCGCGTGACCTGCTTCGTGATAGGAGTGAAGGATACGCTTCAGTTGAGCGTTCTCTTTAGATGACATAGCGATGCAACTCGTTCTTCCAATGATGAGCTTAGAGTACATAGGGATGCGCTACGCGCGAAGGCTCTTCAGAAAAAGGAAGAAACCAGTCACCAAATGCGAACGAAGACATCCCTAACACCTTGGCGACCTCCGTCTCATCAAGACCATCGTAACGATCCTCAAAGAGGAGTTCAAAATCCATGTCTTCAAAATAGGCATCAAGAAAGGCGTCTAATGGCTCGTGCGTCTGCGCTTGATCTCCCTTTTCCTCTGCATCTTCCTCCGCTTCCATTTCAAGACGCGCTGTGGCCTCCCGGATAATGGCATGCGCTGCTAACTCTTCCGCCAGAGAGGAGAGGGGGTGATGTTCCGGTTGCGCTAATTTCCAGGCAACCGTCATCAGACACACGGCAAACTTTTTGTAGAACAAGGGTGTATATCGATAGGTATAACGCTCTGGAAGATGGCTGCCCAGGACAGTCTCAAGAACATCTTTCGGCTCGTTGATGCTGGCAAATTCATCCAAAGCATGATCGATGAGCCAATCACAGGCCTGAAGGAGTGCTTGCTGTTCGCGTGGCGTGAGTACCTCGGAGTATGCCTGCCCGATAGTCATCCTGGTTTCCTTTCTCCTCATGCCCAGCTCTCAGGTTTCCTGAAGCTGGCTCATCCTCTCGTGCGCTGAGTTCTACTGTCATCGCCTTCCAGGCTGATATGATGATACATGCGCCTGTTGCTTTATTGGCTTCATTATACCATCATGGTATTCCTTCTCCCTTGGCGAGGAGGCATATGGCTGCCGGGAAAGGATGCAACAAGTGTGTCCTCCTCTTTTCTTGCCATCCGCACGAGAAGACGCCTGGTTATCTGGCGGGGCACGCTAGAATCAGTGGTAGCCTGGCTGTGCGGTTAGGATCGAGAGGAATACTACCTCGTTCATGTTCAAATGAGATGAGTTTTAGATAGAGCTTCCCATGCGACTCTATAAAGTGAATCAACACTGGTGAGAGCGAAGCCGTAGCCCGCCGGTTCCGTAAAACTATTAATAGAGAAGAGCATTTTTAATTTATACTCTTCTCTATTTTTTATTCAAGAATGAACACCAATAGAACATTTGCCAGTATCTTTCGCAAAAGATATTTTCCTTGTTCCTTATCCACGCATGCGCGAATACTGGCTGGACGCCGTTTCCAGGCGTAATAGCCGTTGTCCGACACCTCCAACACGCGACAGAGCACTTTCACCGGATACTTCTGCTGCTATCCGTCGTCCTTCTTTGAGAAAGAAGATGATAGCTCCTGGTTCGAGCATACTACATGCTATCACAAGGTCTGCTTCTCTGGGTAGGAGGAAGCGTACCGCGCTTTTCCAGGCAAGTGACCTACACTTGCAGTTTCGATAAAAACAGGCCTACAATCAAGCAAGGAGGAATCAGCACAACGAGTTTTTCAGAGAGGATATGCTGCTGTGACACAATCTACCACTCGTCATCCCATACGTATTGGGGTGCAATTACGCCAACAACATACGACCTACCAGTCGTATGCGGATGCTGTTCGTCGCGCCGAGGATCTGGGGGTTGATACCATTTGGGATTGGGATCATTTCTTTCCACTTACTGGCGACCCTCAAGGAAGCAATTTCGAGGGGTGGACGCTGCTCACGGCAATGGTAACGCTGACCCAGCGAGCAGAGATAGGTTGTCTCGTCACTTGCAATAGTTATCGCAATCCGACCTTGCTTGCGGATATGGCTAAGACTGTCGATCACATCAGCAATGGTCGGCTCATTCTGGGTATTGGTGCCGGTTGGTTTGAGCGCGATTACCAGGAGTATGGGTATGAGTTCGGTACTGCTGGCAGTCGCCTGGCCTCACTGGAGAAGGGACTGGAAATGATCAGACACCACTGGGAGGTGTGTGCTCCCAAGCCCATGCGCAATCCCATCCCGATTTTGCTTGGCGGTGGGGGTGAGAAGGTCACATTACGTCTCGTCGCACAATATGCGAATATCTCAAATACCTTTGGTGACCCACCCACAGTTGCCCATAAAATGCAGGTTCTAGACAATTGGTGTACCAAAGTTGGTCGGAATCCACATGAGATTGAACGTTCTATTTCTTTACCAAGAAGTGTGAGTCTCTCCCAGCTTGAGGCTTATGTGCAAGTGGGGGCAACACATATCATTGTAGAAGTCGATACACCTTGGGACTTTGTTTTTTTGCGAACGTTGTTGAGATGGCGGAATGAAAGAAGCTCGTAAGAAGTTGGTTCTGTCGGTAGTGACTCATTTGAGTAGGATAGCCCGGTCGAGATTGTAGCGATGGAGAAAGAGCAGGAGACACGCCTCGTGCAAGCTGATTTCAAGCGCGTTGGCTCTTTTTCGCATAACCCAGATGCGTACTTCTCTCGCCCTCTTTGCCAGCTGACAGATGACCTTGCCTCAACTTTCCTCTCTTGGGCAGAATGATATCCATTCAAAATGGTATCAAAAAAAACACAACATGCAGCGTCTTTTTTAGAAAGAACTTAGCCCACTTCTCGTGAAGAAGGATCATCTGCTCATTATCGAGCAAGATTAATGGGTCCCTTTATGTGATCATGTCTTGAAAGGCCGAGAAAGACGTTCACTTTCCATAGTAGCAGGATGAGAATGCGAGAGGTTTCAGAAGAAGAGCTGTGGGCGATGAACGCACAGAGGGAACGCTGCAGTTGCCCGCATTCCCGGCGAGCGCATTCTCGCTGCTGCACGCACGTTGGACCTGACGAAGACGGATGTCCTGATCCTTTCTGCGTGTGTGCAGATGCCGTCGCTGCCGTTGATTGAGCCGGCAAAGGCTAAGCTCGGTCTGCCAGTACTCTCGGCTTCGACGGCAACGGCATTTACGCTGCTGGGACGTTTGGGTCTCCCCACTGTGCTGCCCGCTGCCGGACATCTTCTGCGGAAGGACAGGCGAGAAGTGGGGTGAGCCACCCAAAGGGCTTTTGTCGCCTTAATTATGAACAGCAGGAAGAAAAGCACTGCTGACATGTCTAGCCGCCTATGGTAAGATTGGGTCATCACATAAGGCCCGCTCATGACAGGGGAATAATGAAGCATTCCTAAATGGCTCTGGGAAAGGATTCAGAAGTATGTCGGCAAACTTGGGCTGATAAAAGGTATGAAGTATGTCGAAGAAAACAAAGCACTACAGTAGCTTTCATGGTGCTTGTACGTAGAGCGATGAACTACACAACACAAGGTTAGAATGAGCACGAAGACAAAGAAGAAGCGGCAGCTTCGAGCACAAAGCCGACTTGCCCTCGCACGTCAGAAACAAGTGGAGCGTGAACGGC
>Ga0207684_10003074_pt1 | contig 16536 bp, 12 predicted proteins | sample KBSK5501metaG_FD_184342 | JGI IMG/M metagenome (GOLD analysis project Ga0207684, IMG submission 184342) | Corn, switchgrass and miscanthus rhizosphere microbial communities from Kellogg Biological Station, Michigan, USA - KBS K5-50-1 metaG... | ecosystem: Host-associated > Plants > Roots >...
CGTCGCAGAGCGTCTGCGGCGGCCCACCCGCCGCTTCCACGCGCTTCAACTTCCCGTCCGCGAAAAAACCGATCGATCGACTGTCGGGCGACCAGAAGGGGAAGGACGGGTTCTCGGTCCCGGGAAGGGCCTGCACGGCGAGCGAATCCCGCGGGCGGATCCACAGAAGGTTCTTGCCGGACGGGTCTCTCGCGACGAACACCATCCGTGTTCCGTCGGGCGATACCGCGACGGCGCGAACGGCGGACTTGTCGGGAAGGACGATCGAGTAGCGCATCGGCGCGGGTGACTCCGCCGGCCGAAGGGCGTAGCGCGCGACGGCCGCGACGGCGACGAGAACCGCGATGGCCGTCAAAATCCATGGGAGCCGTTCCCGGCTCCGGCGGCGGCTCTCGACCGCGGGCACCGGTAGCCCAGCCTGCGACCCTTCGGCGATCCAGCGCAGCTCGCGTTTGACGTCCGCCGCGCTCTGCCAGCGCTCCTCGGGGTCCTTCGCGAGACACGTCTGGACGATGCGGTCGAGCGCCGGCGGGCTCATCGGCTGGATCGACGTGATCGGCTTCGGCTGCTGGTGGAGAATCGCTCCGATCAGAGATGCCTGGCTCGTCCCGGCGAACGCCTTCGTTCCGGTGACCATTTCGTAGAGCACGACTCCGCACGCAAATATGTCGGTGCGGGCGTCGGCGTCGTGCCCCTCGAGCTGCTCTGGCGCCATGTACTGGAACGTCCCGAGGATCGCGCCTTCACGCGTCAGGTTTGCCTGCGTGGGAAGAGACGTGAGATCCGCGATACTGCTTCCAGGAGGCGCGACCGCCTTGGCCAGCCCGAAGTCGAGCAGCTTGACTCCCGACTTCGTCAGCATGACGTTGCCGGGCTTCAGATCGCGGTGGACGATGCCCTGGCGATGCGCCTTGTCGAGCGCGTCGGCGATCTCGATGCCGAATCGGATTGCCTGCTCGAGCGGCAGCGGTCCTCTCACGAGTCGATCGGCGAGCGTTTCGCCCGCGAGGTATTCCATGACGAGGAACTCGGTCTCCCCCTCCCGCCCGACGTCGTAGAGCGCGCAGATGTGCGGATGGGAGAGCTGCGAGATCGTCTTCGCCTCGCGCTCGAAGCGCTGGCGAACTTCGGGAGATGAGGACAAGCTTGAAGAGAGGACCTTGATCGCCACGGTTCTCTCGAGCCGCGTGTCTTTCGCCCGGTAGACCTCTCCCATCCCGCCGGCGCCGAGCGGCGCCACGATCTCGTAGGGGCCCAGGCGGGAGCCGGGGGAAAGGCTCACCGCTCCTCCGGAGATTTGACGGCCGGCTCGTCTTCCAGGAATCGCTCGAAGCCCTCGAGGTCCCAGGTCAGGATCGTCTCCACCCCCGCCTTGCGGGCGCACGACGCGATGAGCGCGTCATAGACGGCGCCGCCGCCGATCCCCACGTCGCGGCAGCGGCGCAACGTCGCGCGGTAATCGGCGCCCGCCAGCGCGACGAGGCGCGAATCTCCCCAGTTCGTTTCGATCAGCGCGAGCGCATCATCGGGACGGAGCCGGTGAGGCTCGGGAAGACGGGTCAGAACCGAATACGTCTCCGCCATCGAGTGCGCCGCCAGCACCAGCTTCTCACCGGCGGCCTCGCGGCGTTCGATCTCCCGGCGGGTGGCGTCGTGTTTTCGATGCCAGCCGCAGACCGCCGCGACCAGGCAGGTCGTGTCGAGCAGGTAGGAGATCACTCGGTCTCGCCAGCGTCCCCTCCTCCGCGCCGGCGGAGCTGGTCGAGCGTCTGCCCGACCGCTTCCGGCGTCAGCGGCGGAACGCGCTTGCGCGGAACGGCGACCGTCAACGCCCCCCGCTTGACGAGCCGCACCTCCAGCGGCGCCGGCTCGATCTCGATCCGACCATCGGCTACGCGGATCGTCAGCTCCGAGCCGGGCTGGATCCCGGCGGCCTCGCGGATCTTCTTGGGGACGACGAGCCTTCCGGCTCGGTCAATGGTAGTTTTCATGGTACTTAGATTACCATCTATTTCGCCATTGTTGGACGTGGCGGAACCCGGCGAAGGTCACGCGCGTTCGATCAGAGGGTTGCGCAGGGAAAGCCCGGAGAACCGGCTGAAGTCCCTGTCGGCGGTCCACAGCTCTCGGACACCGTGAAGCCGGCAGAGCGCGGCCACGCGCGCGTCGTGAACTCGGCCCCCGGCCACCTGGCCGGCCTCCAGCATTTCCTTGAGCTCCGGCCAGTAGCCGCTCGACTCGGAGAGGAGGACGAGGCCTGGCGTCTCGAGCCATGCGTCGACTTGATCGAGTGCCGCGGAGAGCGGTGTGGGCGGGTCGTAGATCCGTGGATGAGTCACGATCGAGAGAAACTCGTGAATACAGGGCCAGGGGATGGCCCACGCGCCCTTTCCTTCCGCGAGAGTCTCCAGGGATGCATAGGCCGGCCCGTGCCACTCCGAGTCTTCCCGGTGGGCATACACGAGAACGTTGGTATCGACTGCAATCACTTGTCTTTGTCCTCGTAGGCCAGCTCGCGGATCTGCTCCCAGCTCGCTCCCCGAAGCTCCGGCCGAAGACCGCGCCCCCGAAACGTCGCGCGTCTCAAATGAAAGGCGCGGCTTCGCTTGCGCTCGCGCACTTCCTTGCGGAGGCCCGCCTCGATCAAGGCGCGTACGGTGGTCCGGTCCCGCGATGCCACTTTCCGCGCCTCGTCCAGGAGTCCGTCCGAAATCTCGACCGTCGTCTTCATATGGGCAACAATATTATATAGACCATATACCCATCTCAGATCGCACGGGTCTCATTTCTCGTTCTTGAGAGCCGCGTCCCAGTTGAGGATCACGCGGATCGGCGACTCCCGGACTTTTTCGACGGGTGTCGAGACCAGGAACCGTGATCCCTCGGGGGCCACGTCATACTCCTCGATCTCCAACTCCCCGCGGAAGAGCGGGACAGGAGCGCCGACCTCCAGCGTCCGCCCCGGAGACACCGGGAGTGCCATGAGCGTGTCACCCGGCGCGATGTAATACAGCTCTTTTCCGTCCCGTCGCCACCGCGGGCGCCTCCCGCCCGCCGGAGAGATACGCCTCTTTTCTCCACCTCCCTCTGTCAGCGCCATGTAGATTTCGGGAACTCCCGACTCATCCGACTCGTAAGCAATCCACCGCCCATCCGGCGAGAAACGCGGGCTCGCCAGGTTGAACCGCGTGCGAAGCCATGGCAATGGTTTGCGGTCCCCCTGGAGCGGCAGGAGCCAGATGGCCCACACCGTCGTTTGCATCTCGTTCAGGTAGACGAGGAAGCGGCCGTCGCGCGAGACGTCCTCCGCCTGCTGAAGGCCGGGCTCCCTGAGCAGAGGCTTCTCACTTCCCGGGACCCCGATCGCCATCTCGTAGATATCCGGAGCACCCTGGCGATCGGAACGGTAGATGAGCTTCGATCCGTCGGGCGACCACACCGGCAAAATCTCATCCACGGGATCGAAGTGAAGCCGTGTCGAAACTCCGCGCGAGAGCTCGAAGAGCCAGATATCAGAGGTTCCGGTCCGGCGGTCCGCGATGTCCACGGCCACTCTCCCTCCCTCAGGTGAGATTCGTAATCCCTGCATGACTGAGGGCTGGCCGAGCTGTCCGATCTCCCTCCCTTCGCGGTCGAGCCAGACCAGCCGGGAGGGGGGCGTCGCGGTCTCGTAGACGAGGATCCCCGCTTCAGAGACGGAAAAAGCCGCATTGCTCGGGCCGAGGTGGTAGTGGACGGCCTTTGCCAGGAGACGCGGCTCTCCGTGAAGTCGTGCCTTCCGATCGTCGAACGGTTGCGCGAAGAGATCTCCCTCCCTGACAAAGATCAGGTAGCCGGGTGCGGCGTACTCGGCCCGCGAATCCAGGCGCGCCACCGTGCGGCTCTCCTTCGAGTCGAGCGAGGAGAGGCGCAACTCGCGAGCTTCCGCAGTCTGGGGGGGATTCACGAAGTACAGGAATCGCCGGCCGTCGGGCAGGAAATGCGGCCACAGGTGATTCACCTCGAGCTGCGAAGGGTCCGGCGACGTCACGCGAATCGCTTTTCCCCCGTTGTCCGAGACGCGATAGATCCCGGGCGGAGCGAGCCGTGAAAAAAGAATCGTGCCTTCACGGTTCCACGTTCCCACGATGGCGAACGGAGCCTCGCAGAGCTCCTCCGGATGACCGCCGGTGGCCGGGATCTTCTTCAACTTCCCTTCCGCGAAGAAGGCGATGAAACGGCTGTCGGGCGACCAGAACGGGAACGTGGCGTCGAGCGAGCCCTCCAGCTCCACAGCCTCGTCCGAATCGAGCGGCCGCAGGTAAAGGCGACTGCGCCCTTTGGAGATCGCCTCGATCGCCAACCGCGTCCCGTCCGGCGAGATCGAAACCGCTCTGGAAAGCGGCGAGCGCGAGTAGGCCGTTCCCGGCGGGATCGGGATCGCGAATCGCATCGCGTGCGCCGCAGGCTCGCGCCGCGAACGAAGACCAGCGAGGACCGCCAGAGCGACGACAAGGAGCAACCCGATCACCGCAACCGCGACGAGGGCGTTCGTGATTTTCGGCCGTCTCGGCGGGGACACTGCGGCCTGCGTGTCCGCGACCTGCGATCCCGAGAGCGCGTCGAGGTCGAACGCGAGATCGTGGGCGGAGTGGAAGCGGGCCTCCGGGTTCTTTTCGAGGCAGTGGCGCACGATGCGGTCGAGCGCCGGCGCGATCAGGCGGTTCGTGGAAGAGAGGTCCGGCGGATCTTCCCGCAGGATGGCGCTCATGGTGTCGGCGGCCGAGTCGGCGTGGAACGCTCTCTTGCCCGAGAGCATCTCGTACAGGATCGATCCGAACGAGAAGATGTCGCTGCGCGCGTCGGCGGGCCTGCCGCGCACCTGCTCGGGCGACATGTATCCGAGCGTCCCCATCACGACTCCCGGTTCAGTGCCGGCGGTCTCGGTCGGGAGGCTGGTCTGCGGTCCGGCCTTCTCGGGCTGCGTCAGCTTGGCCAGGCCGAAGTCGAGGATCTTGACGCGGCCGTCCTTCGTCACGAAGAGGTTCTCGGGCTTCAAATCCCGGTGGACGATGCCCTTCTCGTGCGCGGCCGCGAGGCCGTGCGCGATCTGGATCGCGTAATCGATCGCGCGGCGGGGGCCGAGTGCTCCGCCGGCGAGCCGCGAACGGAGTGTCTCTCCCTCGAGGAGCTCGGACACGACGTACGGAGCGCCGTCGATGGTGCCGATGTCGTAGACGGCCGTCACGTTGGGATGGTTCAGGACGCCGGCGGCGCGCGCCTCCTGCTCGAAGCGGCGCAGGCGATCCGCATCATTCGAGAAGGACGCCGGCAGCACTTTGACCGCGACGTCCCGCCCGAGTCGCGCGTCTCGCGCGCGATACACCTCACCCATCCCGCCGGCGCCGAGCGGCGCCACGACTTCGTACGGGCCCAGACGCGAGCCGGAGGCGAGGGTCATTTCTCCTTCTTCAGTACAGAGTTCCAGTTCAGGATCACCCGGATGGGGGACTCCGGAGACTTCTCGAGCGGAGTGGTCACGAGGAATCGGCTTCCGTCCGGGGAGACGTCGAAGTTCCGGATCCCCGTTTCCAACCGGAAGAGCGAAGCGCCCGGTCCCGCCTGCAGGCTCGCGCCCGAGGTGACGGGCACGGCCACGATCGAATCGTCCGGCGCGGCGTAGAAGAGCTCCTTTCCGTCGCGGCTCCACCTCGGCGCCCTTCCCCCCGACGGCGAGATCCGCTTCTTCTCGCCCGCCCCCTCCGTCAATGCGATGTAGACCTCGCGCGTCCCCGACTCGTCCGAGTCGTATGCGATCCACCGGCCGTCCGGTGAGAATCGTGGGTTCCGCTCGTTGAACGGGGAGCGAAACCAGGGCTTCGGCTGATGGTCTCCCTCGAGCGACGCCAGCCAGATGTCAGCCGTCGACGCTGCGTCATTCAGAAAGACGAGGCGGCGGCCGTCCGGCGAGATGTCCTCGGATTGCTGGACGCCCGGCAGGATCAGGAGCGACCGTTCGCTTCCCGGCGACCCGACGATCATTTCGGCGATGTCCGGAGGTCCCTTGTCGTCCACCCGGAAGACGAGCCGCGCGCCGTCGGGGGTCCACACGGGAGCGCTTTCATCGATCTGGCCCGAGGTCAATCGCGTGGAAGCCCCGCTCGCGGCCTCGAAGACCCAGAGATCGGACGTCCCGAACCGGCTGTCCTCGACGTTGGCGGCGACGCGGTTCCCGGACGGCGAGATCCGTACGAAGTCGACGACGGCGGGCTGGCCCAGAACGCCGAGCTCTTTTCCCCGTCGATCGAGCCACACGAGACGCACGGGTGTCTTCGCGGCCTGGTAGGCGATCACGCCCGCCTGGGACACCGAGAACGCGGCGTGCCCCGGGCCGAAGAAGTGGTGGACATCCTCGGCCACGAGAGTCGGTTCCCCGAAGAGAGCGGCCTTCTTCGCGTCGAACGGCTGGGCGAAAAGAGCGTTGTCGCGGACGTAGACGAGGTAGCCCGGCTCCGCATATTCGAAACGGGAAACGAGCGGGGCGATCGCGCGGACGTCTCGCGAGTCGAGCGACCCCACCCGCAGCTCTCTCATCTTTCCCGTCGGCGCGAGCGCCTGAAAGAGGAAATGCCGGCCGTCCGGAAGGAACTGGGGCCACAGAAGCGCGACCGGGTCAGAGGGATCGACGCCCAGGACGCGGACAGGCTCTCCGCCCCGGTCCGAGACGCGGAAGATCCCGGGCTCGCTCGGCGGGATCTGCGAGAGGAGGATCGTCCCGTCGCGACCCCACGTCCCGACCCAGTCGATCGAGGCCGGGCAGAGCTCTTCCGCCGGACCGCCCGCGGCCGGGACCTTCTTCACCTTCCCGTCGGCAAAGAACGCGATGAAGCGGCTGTCGGGCGACCAGAAGTGCGCGCTCGCGCCGAGAGTTCCTTCGAGCTCGGTGAATTTCTCGGAATCGAGGGGGCGGAGGAAGAGACGGCGCCTTCCGTTGGAGATCGCTTCGACGACGAGGCGCGTGCCGTCCGGGGAAATGGAGAGACCCCGGGAGACCTCGCCGGGGGAGTAGATCGTGCCGGGCGGGATCGGCACCGAAAAACGCACCGGGCGGGCTGCGGGCGCGTTCGTGGGCCGGCGGAGGACGAGCGCGGCGAGGGCCGCCGCGAGAACGAGGATGATCGCGCCCATCGCGAGCAGCGCCGGCGGCGTTCGGCGCTTCGGCGAGGGCGCCGCAACGATCCCGGAGGTTTCGCCGGCCGCCGGAAACTGCAGCTGGAAGGCGAGGTCGTGGGCGGAGTGGAAGCGGGCTTCGGGGTCCTTCTCGAGGCAGTGCCGGATGATCCGATCGAGGACGGGCGGAACCTGTCGGTTGGTCGTGGAGAGGTCCTCGGGCTCCTCCCGCAGGATCGCGGACATCGTGTCGGCAGCGGTTTCCCGGTGGAACGCGCGCTTTCCCGAGAGCATCTCGTAGAGGATGGCGCCGAAAGAGAAGATGTCGCTCCGCGCATCGGCCGGCCGGCCGCGCACCTGCTCGGGCGACATGTACCCGAGCGTTCCCATGACCACTCCGGGCTCGGTGCCGGCGGTCTCGGTGGGGAGGCTCGTCTGCGGTCCGGCCTTCTCGGGCTGCGTCAGCTTGGCCAGGCCGAAGTCGAGGATCTTGACGCGCCCGTCCTTCGTCACGAAGAGGTTCTCGGGCTTGAGGTCCCGGTGGACGATGCCCTTCTCGTGCGCGGCCGCTAGGCCGTGCGCGATCTGCAAGGCGTAGTCGATCGCGCGCCGCGGGGCGAGCGGTCCTCCCGCGAGTCGGCTTCGCAGCGTCTCTCCTTCGAGGAGCTCGGTGACGACGTAGGGGGAGCCGTCGACCGTGCCGACATCGTGGACCGCGGTGATGTTGGGGTGGTTCAGGATGCCGGCGGCGCGCGCCTCCTGCTCGAAGCGGCGCAGGCGATCGGGGCCGTTGGAGAACGAGGCCGGCAGCACCTTGACGGCGACCTCGCGTCCGAGCCGGGAATCCTTCGCGCGATAGACCTCGCCCATGCCGCCCGCGCCCAGAGGCGCCACGATCTCGTACGGGCCGAGGCGGGTGCCGGGAGCGAGGCTCATCGCGCTCCGTCCACGGCGAAGAGGTGCGAGACGGACCGATATGAGGTGTAGGCATAGGACCTGGGATCGTCGGCGAGAGAGACGTCAAAGATGCTGAGCAGACCAATGCGGTCACGCGGCGCGATCTCTTCGATCAACTCGCGGCGCCCCGTCTCCAGATCGAATCGTTCGATCCGCACGGGAACCCCTCTGCTTCGTATCCAGAGCGATCGTCCGTCAGGACTCCAGCGGGCCACGCCGGTGCCCGAAAGGTTCAAGGGAATTGGCCGCGGGGTTCCACCTGAAATGGGGTAGAGCGAGTACCGCTCTCTCTCACGAGCGAGCACCAACGCTCCGTCCGGCGACGGGCGACAGTCCGTCGTTCCCTCCGGTGTTACTGCCCGAGGCGGTCCGCCCGCGACGGACTGCGCGTAGCAGCGGTTGGCCCTCCCGGGCTCGTGGGCTGAGGAGACAACGGTCCGGCCGTCCCGACACCAAAAGGCCCACCGGTAGGCTTCGAGATTGCCACGTTCCAGCATGCGGGGCTGTCCCGGACCGGTGGGGTAGAGCCGGAGCTGCTGCGGCGTCGTCGGCACGATCGCGATCGCCCAGGCGCCGTCCGCCGAGAGATCGGCTCCCGACCCTTCCCCGAGGCGCACGATCGGCGAGCCGTCGGTCCCGCGAAGGCAGGCAGCGTAGTAGGGCCCTCCCGTTTCAGTAATGTCCGTCAACAGCAATTTCCGGCCGTCCGACGAGAGGACCGGATAGGCGGAATTGCCGAGCCAGGTGAGATCCCGCTCCGCCTTCCCGCCGGGTTCCCCGAACAGGATGCTCAGCCGCAAATCGTCTCGTGTGACGAGCCACCGTCCATCGCGCCGGACGTCCTGGATCGTGAGACCTCCGGCGCTCGTCAGAGCGACGCGCCGTTTGCCCGACAGCGTGACGGCATAAACGCTTCCGCTGTTTGAGCCAAAGGTCTGCGCAGAATAGAAGACTTCGTCGCCGTTTGACGACCACGCGAGGCCCTCTTCCGACCCGTACCCGTCCGAGAGGACGGTCCTTCTTCCGGCTCCATCCACCACGGCCACGAGGCCCCGGTCGTCGTATCGAATCGGATGCTCGAAGAAAGCGGTCCGGTCTCCCTTCGGCGAGACGCGCAGGTCCGACAAATACCCACCCGTTTGCCAGAGGACTTTCCCGGGCGGATATTCCAGTCGATCCTTGCCTTCCACCTCCCGGATGATCGCCAGGCTCGAGCCGTCCGGCGACCAGTCTGCTTCGCGAACGTTTTCGAGAACCTCGCGCGGTGCTCCTTCGCCGAGAGGCATCCGGGCGAGAGTGCCGGTGAAGAAACGCTCGTTCACGTAGTTGGCGTGAGTCAGGATCGCGAGCTCGCCCCGCGAGGAAACCGAAAGGATATGCGTCTGGGGCGGTCCCAGCGGACGGGGCTCGGGGTACTCGGGCCGAATCGCGAAGATCTGCGGAACGTTTCCCTCCGGCGCGGCGCTGTAGACGATCGTCCGGCCGTCGGGGGCGAAACGCGCGACGAAGATCGGCTGGGGATCGTAGGTCTTCTGGGCGAAGGAGACGGAGGAGCTTCGTCGTGTTTTGGCCTGCGCGACGGCGAGATAGGAGACGGCAGCGGCGGCTGCAAGCGTCGCCAGGACCGCGACCGGGACGAGCCGGGCGCGACGAGACCTCATGGCCGGGAGCGCCGCCGGAGCGATTGGCTCGGAGATCGCGGTAAGCGCATCGAGATCGAACGCGAGATCGTGGGCGGAGTGGAAGCGGGCCTCGGGGTTCTTTTCGAGGCAGTGGCGCACGATGCGGTCGAGGGCGGGCGCGATCAGGCGGTTCGTGGAAGAGAGGTCCGGCGGATCCTCTCTCAGTATCGCCGACATGGTGTCGGCGGCCGAGTCGCCGTGGAAAGCTCTCTTGCCCGAGAGCATCTCGTACAGGATCGATCCGAACGAGAAGATGTCGCTGCGCGCGTCGGCGGGTCGCCCGCGCACCTGCTCGGGCGACATATAGCCCAGCGTCCCCATCACTACACCGGGCTCCGTCCCGGCACTCGCCGTCGGAAGCTCGGTCTTGTCGATCCCGTCCTCAGGCTGCATCAACTTCGCCAGTCCGAAGTCGAGGATCTTCACGCGCCCGTCCTTGGTGACGAACAGGTTCTCGGGCTTCAAGTCCCGATGGACGATTCCCTTCTCGTGCGCTGCCGCAAGTCCGCGCACGATCTGGATGGCATAGTCGAGCGATTTGCGCGGAGAAGGGGCACCCGCGGCGAGGCGACTCCGCAAGGTCTCCCCCTCGAGCAACTCCGTGACGACGTACGGTGCTCCATCCGCCGTGCCGATGTCGTAGACCGCCGTGATGTTCGGGTGGTTCAAGACTCCCGCCGCCTGCGCCTCGTGCTTGAAGCGGCGAAGACGATCCGGATCCTTCGAGAAAGATGAAGGCAGAACTTTGATTGCGACCTCGCGCCCGAGCCGGGAATCCTTAGCGCGATAAACCTCGCCCATCCCGCCCGCGCCCAGAGGCGCGACGATCTCGTAGGGGCCGAGTCGGGTGCCGGGAGCGAGGGTCACGCGGATTCGACCGTCCAGGAGCGCGCCTTCAAGAGTCCACTCGAGAGGACGGCCTGAAGATCGCGATCTCGCGAAAGAACGTCGCACTCGTTTTCCTCGGCGACGACGGCAATGAGACAGTCGATCGTGGAACGCACGGTCACTCCTCGCCGCCGGAGGGACCGGTATACGTCCGCCGCTCGCAGGTAAGCTTCAATCCCGGAAGGCTCGACGAAGACGAGTTCGCGGAAGAGGCGCACGATTTCGGCGCGCCCTCTGTCTCGACGGAGCCCCTGAAAGACCTCCGCCACAACCACTCCGCAAGTGAAGATCTCGTCATTCCCGGCAATCAACCGCGAAAGCGCCTTCTCCTCCGGGGACGGGTAGCCGTTGAAAAAGTCCGCCCAGACGGACGTGTCGACCAGGACTTTCAACGACCCGAGCGCCGCCGCCTTCGGAGAGTATCGAGGTCGCCCTTCCAGCCCAATTTACCTTCGAACTTCAGGAGCCGGCGGATCCTTCTCCGCCGGGCGTAGTCCCGCAGGGCCTCGTTGATCACCGCCGTCTTCGTTTTTCCGGCTCCGACCTCCATCGCTGCCTCGAGCGCCTCCTGATCCAAATCGAGAGTAGTCCTCATAATCTGCCTCTCAGTGCAGATTCTAAGGGCTCAGATTATGCATGGCAAATTGCTTCGCTCACCGGGAGCCGCCTCGTCGCGGATGACCTCGGCTCTTCTTCTCACGGAGGGCGGTCGTCTTCATCCCTTTGAGGTAGCCTCGCATCCGGCAGATTGCCTGGTCCGGCACCATCGTGATGACGCCGCTCTTGGAGATGATCTGGAGGACCTGACCGGAATTCAGCCCGATTGCTCTCCGGATTTCTCTGGGGATCACGACCTGGAACCTCTTCGAAACCACTGCCCGCGACATGCAGGCGGTCAGCCGCGGGACGACGTCTCGACGTCGTCCCGGTAGAGCTCGTACGCCTTCGAATACTCCATGACCCGCGCGACCTCGGCGATGAACTCTTCGCTGTACCCGGCGCGCCGCAGGAGGTGGAATCCCATCTCCATCCCGGACGCGATGCCGCCCGCCGTGATGATCCGTCCGGCGTCGACGACGCGGGCGCGGCTGATGCGGGCCGCCGGCGCGATCTTCGCGAGCCGGTCAATGGGGACCATTCCGGCGGGCGAGGCCTCGACGCGGTCGGGCTCCTTGCGGTTGGTCGCCGGGAGTCCATCGAGAAGCGCCATCTTTCCGTAGACCCACGATCCCGTGCACACGCTCGCCAGGAGAGTCGACTGCGGAAGCGAGCGGACGTAGTCGTGGAGCCGGCGGTTATGCAGCTCCTGGCGGGTCCCGAAGCCTCCGGGGATCAAGAATGCGTCCATGGCGGGCGCGTCCTGGAACGAGTAGTTCGGAAGGACCGTGAAGCCCGCCTGGGTCTGAACGGGACGGAGCGAGTCGGCGATCAGGAACGCGTCGAGCTCCGGATCGAACCGTCGGGCTACGGAAAAGACCCCGTAGGGAGCGGCGAAATCGACGATCTCGGCGTCCTTGAAGACGTAGATGCCGAGGCGAAATCCGGACGTTTGCGGCTTCTCCGCCATGGTGTCCTCCGACTGGATGGTCCGATCGGCAAGTCTATGCCGGCGTCAGCCGGAGGATAGAGTTTGCCGGCACTCCGTCCTCGTTCGAAAAAGGAGGTCGTCATGCGTTCGCGACGCGCTTCTTCGCTCGTTCCGGGATTGCTCTTTTGCGTTGCGGTCGCCGCGCTCGGGCAGGCGCCGAAGCCCGACGCGGTAACGGTGATCCGAGCGGGCGCGCTCATCGACGGAACTTCGGCTGCTCCGCGGCGGGACCAGGTCATCGTCGTTCGCGGCAATCGCATCGAGAAGGTCGGCGCCGCGTCCTCGATCGCGATACCCGGCGGCGCCCTCGTGATCGACCTCTCGCGCGCGACCGTCCTGCCGGGCTTGATCGACAGTCACACGCACATCTTTCTCCAGGGGGAAGATCCGGCCGAGGGCGGCTACGACGTCCAGCTCCTGAAGTACCCGCTCGCCTTTCGCGCGGCGCGGGCAAGCGTCTCCGCGCGGCGGGCGCTGGAGCAGGGGTTCACGACGATCCGGGACGTCGAGACGGAAGGCGCGGGCTACGGCGACGTCGGCATCAAGGAAGCGATCGAGGCCGGTTACATTCCGGGTCCGCGGATGTTCGTCGTCACGCGTGCGATTTCGACGACCGGCGGCTATCCGCTCGAAGGCTACGCGCCGGAAATCGACATCCCGAAGGGCGCTCAGCTGATCGACGGTCCGGTCGAGGCGCGCAAGGCCGCGCGCGAGCAGCTCGATCACGGCGCCGACTGGATCAAGGTCTACATGACGCACCGCTCGTGGCTCGACGCGAAAGGGAACCTCGTGTCGCAGCCGACACTCACTCTCGAGGAGATCAAGGCCATCGTCGAGGAGACGCACGGCTGGGGGAAGAAGGTCGCTTGCCACGCTTACAACGGGATCGGCCTGCACCGCGCGCTCGACGGAGGGTGCGACTCGATCGAGCACGGACTGGAGCTCGACGACGCCGCGATCGCGCAGATGGTGAAGCACGGCATCTGGCTCTGCCCGACGATGAGCGTTTACTACGACCACTGGGCGCCCGCCGACACGCCGGCCGGCAGGCGCGACCGCAAGCGCGTCGCTGTCCACGGGCCGTCGCTCCAGAAAGCGGTGAAGGCCGGGGTCAAGATTGCGTTCGGCACCGACGTGGGTGGCTTTTCCTGGACCGAGCCGATCGCGCGGGAGTTCTCCCGCATGGTCGAGTTCGGGATGACGCCGATGGCGGCGATCCAGGCGGCGACCTCGAAAGGCGCCGAGATGCTCGGCATGTCGGGACAGCTCGGCGTCGTCGCGCCCGGCGCCTATGCGGACATCGTCGCGGTTCCCGGCGACCCCGTCGCCGACGTGAAGGAGCTCGAGCGCGTCGGCTTCGTGATGAAGGACGGAAAGGTCTACAGAAGCGAGCTGAAGTGAGAGCACCCGCGCCTGTCATTCCGAGGAACGAGGCGACGAGGAATCTCGGCGTAAGAGATCCCTCGCTCCGCTCGGGATGACAGAAGACCTGGCTAGCCCGCGATCTGGAGCTGCGTCAGGAGGAACGCGTAGTCGAACGCGGTCTCGTGCAGCTTGTCGTAGCGGCCCGACGAGCCGCCGTGGCCTCCGGCCATGTTGACTTTGAAGACGAGCGGGTTCGAGTCGGTCTTCATGGCTCGCAGCCGGGCGACGTACTTGGCGGGCTCCCAGTACATGACCTGGCTGTCGTTGAAGGAGGTCTTCACCAGCATCGCCGGGTAGGCCCGCGCCGCGATGTTGTCGTAGGGGCTGTAGCTCCGCATGTACTCGTACTGCTCGCGGATTCGCGGGTCGCCCCATTCCTCGAACTCCCCGACGGTCAACGGCAGCGTCGGATCGAGCATCGTGTTCAAGACGTCGACGAACGGGACGCGGGAGATCGCGACTTGGAAGAGATCGGGCCGCATGTTGACGACCGCGCCGACGAGCAATCCTCCGGCGCTGCCTCCCTCGATCGCAAGCCGGTCCGCCGAGGTCCACTTCTCGCGGATCAGGTACTCGGCGACGGCGATGAAATCTGTGAAGGTGTTCTTCTTCGCGAACATGCGTCCCTGGTCGTGCCACTTCTTTCCCAGCTCGCCGCCGCCGCGAACGTGCGCGATCGCGACCACGACGCCGCGATCGAGCAGGCTGACCCGGTTCGAAGAGAAAGTCGGGTTGTTGGGGATGCCGTAGGAGCCGTATCCGCCCAACAGGAGCGGACTGCGGCCGTCCCGTTTCGTGTCCTTCCGGTAGACGATCGAAATCGGAACGAGCGTGCCGTCGGGCGCCTTCGCGTGAAGACGCTCTGAGACGTACCGGCCCGGGTCGTATCCACCGAGCACCTCGGTGCGCTTCAGGAGCCGGCGCTCGCGCTTGTCCATGTCGTAATCGAAGACCGACTCGGGTGTGACGAGCGACTGGTACCGGAAGCGGAAGACGTTCGTGTCGAACTCGCGGTTCTCGGCGGAAAACGCCGCATACACCGGCTCGGGCAGATCGATGCGGTGGAACGCTCCCGTCGAGAAAGGCATGACGCGAAACTGGCGCAGCCCGTCCTGGCGCTCGAGAACGACCAGGTGTCCTGCGAAGACTTCGAGTCCTTCGATCATGACGTCGTCCCGCTGGGGAACGATCTCTTTCCAGTTCTCACGCCGCGGGTCGTCGACGGACGTCATCACGACGCGGAAGTTGCGGCCCGTGTCGTTGACCCGCAGGAAGAAGGCGCCGAGCCGGTGGTCGACCTCGTATTCGCGATCCTTCTCGCGCGGCGCGACCACGCGGAGCTGTCCCGACGGATCGTTCGCGGAGAGGAAACGAACCTCGCTCGACGTGTGGCTGCTCGAATCCAGGAAGAGGTACGCCCGGCTGCGCGACCGCGACACTTCCAGCGTGAACTTCTCGTCCTTCTCCTCGTAGACGAGCGGGTCGGCCGCGGTCTCTGTCGCGAGGACGTGCCGGTAGAGACGATAAGGGCGCTTCGCCGCGTCGTCCACGACGTAGAAGAGCGTCCGGTTGTCCGCGGCCCACGCGGCGGAGCTCACCTTCCGAAACACTTCGGGCGCGAGCGCGCCCGTGCGCAGGTCCTTGATGAAAAGCGTGTATTCCCGAAAACCGGTCACGTCGGTCGAGTAGGCGAGCAGGCTTCCGTCGTCGTTGACCTCGACCTCGCCGAGGGCGAAGAACTTCTCGCCGCGAGCGAGCTCGTTGGCGTCGAGCATCACCTCTTCGGGCGCGTCGAGGGTTCCCTTCTTCCGGCAGGAGATCGAATACTGCTTTCCCTTCTCGGTCCGCGAGTAGTAGAAAAAGTCTCCCTTGCGGTACGGGACGCTCAGGTCGGTCTCTTTGATCCGCCCGAGCATCTCGGAATAGAGCGTCTCCTGAAGTGCCTCGGTCGGCTTCATCACGGCTTCCGTGTAGGCGTTCTCGGCCTCGAGATGCGCCCGCACCTGCGGGTCTTCCTTCCGGCGAAGCCAGAAGTAGTCGTCCTGGCGCTTCTCGCCATGAACGACTTCCACTTTAGGCTCCCGCCGCGCGGAGGGCGGCTTCGGCGCTTCGATGGAGCTCGGGGACGCCGCCAGGGACGCGTAGATCCCGAGCGCGAGCGCGAACCAGGTCGTCATTGGGCCTCCGCATCGGTCAGAAAAGGGGCGGGATCATATCCCGTGCCGGCGCGCATCTCGTAAAATCCGGTCCCTCCGGAGGCATCCCATGAAGCAGCTGAAGTCCGTGATGTTCTCGATCCTGTTCGTTCTCGCGATGTCCGTGCGAGCGCTCGCCGACACCGGCCACGAGCACAGGGAGGGCGATCCGACGAAGCTCGGGAAAGTCCACTTCCCGATCTCCTGCAGCGCCGCCTCTCAGAAGAAGTTCGACGTCGGGCTCGCGATGCTGCACTCATTCTGGTACGCGAAGTCGGACAAAGCATTCTCCGAGCTTGCGGCGGCCGATCCGGGCTGCGCGATGGCTGACTGGGGAGTCGCGATGAGCCGCTTCCATCAGATCTGGGAAGCGCCGCCGCCGGACGACCTGAAAGCGGGCGTAGCAGCGATGGCTGCGGCGCGGGCTGCGGGCGCGAAGACCGAGCGGGAGCGAGACTACATCGAAGCGCTCGGCGTCTATTACGACAAGTCCGACACGCTCGACCACGTCACGCGCTTCACCGCGTTCGAGAAGGCGATGGCGGATCTCGCGGCGAAGTATCCGAAGGACCGGGAGGCGTCGATCTTCTACGCGCTCACGCTGAACGGCGTCGCGCTGGCGGTCCCGCCGGACAAGACCTACGCGAGGCAA
>Ga0207684_10003077_pt1 | contig 16527 bp, 15 predicted proteins | sample KBSK5501metaG_FD_184342 | JGI IMG/M metagenome (GOLD analysis project Ga0207684, IMG submission 184342) | Corn, switchgrass and miscanthus rhizosphere microbial communities from Kellogg Biological Station, Michigan, USA - KBS K5-50-1 metaG... | ecosystem: Host-associated > Plants > Roots >...
TTTCGCGCTCGACACCCGGAGCGGCTTGAACGTGTCGCCGAGATCGAACCGGATCTCCGAAATGGCGATGTCGTTCCAGTCGAACCGCAGGCGCTGGATGCCGCTGACCGGCGACCAGTTGAACTTCTGCGTGGTGATTTCGGCCGACAGCAGATGGGAGAAGAAGAGCGCCGCGAGCACGAGGGAGAACCGACGGAACATGGATTTCACCTCCGATTCGAGGGTAGCACGGCGTCTCCCGGGGTCAGACCTCCGACGGAGGCAGTCCCGACGCAGGATTGAAAGTCGACGGCGCGGAGGGAGTCCGCGGGTGCCGCATCCGGCTGTGCGAGTACCCGTAGAGAAGGTAAATGACGGCGCCGACCCCGAGCCATGCCACGAAACGCCACCAGGAGGAGGGAGGCAGGTAGTAGATCAGGCCGAGCGACGAGAGCATCCCGAGCGCGGGCAGGAGGACCGGGCCGAAGGGGACGCGGAACGGACGCTCCCGGTGGGGATCCTTGAACCGCAGGATCACGATCCCGATGCAGATCAGGATGAACGCGAAGAGCGTCCCGATGTTGGTCAGGTTCACCATCTCGTCGAGAGTGGTGAACATGGCGGTGACGCCGACGGCGACCCCAGTCAGGATCGTCGTCACGTGCGGCGTTCGGAACTTCGGATGCACCCGCGCGAAGACCGGCGGCAAGAGGCCGTCCCGCGCCATCGCGAAGAAGATGCGCGGCTGGCCGAGCTGAAAGACGAGCAGCACGGCCGTATGTGCGACGACCGACCCGAACGCCACGACGCCCACCATCCAGTTGGGCATCGCGACGTACTTCATCGCAAGCGTGAGCGGCTCCGCCTGTTCGGTCGCCAGCGTCTTCCGCAACGCCTCGTACGGAATCATCCCGGTGAACACGGCGGCAATCAGGATGTAGATGACCGTGCAGATGATCAGCGAGCCGATGATGCCGATGGGCATGTCCCGTTTCGGGTTGCGCGCCTCCTCGGCCGTGGTCGAGACCGCGTCGAACCCGATGTAGGCGAAAAAGACGATCGCGGCGCCGGCGGCGATGCCGGAAAACCCGTTCGGCGCGAAAGGCGTCCAGTTCGCGGGCTTGACGAAATGGAAGCTGACGAAGACGAAAAATCCGAGCACGACGAGCTTGATCGCGACCATCCAGAAGTTGAACGACGCGGACTCGCGGATCCCCCAGACGAGCACGACGGTGATCGCGGCGACGATCGCGAAAGCCAGGATGTTCAGGACGATCGGGACCCCGAAGACGTGCGGCGCGGCGGCGACGACCTCGGGCATCTTGGAGTGCGCGGTGTGGTAGTCGATCGTCAGCCAGCGGGGAAGGTGAATGCCCATCCCTTCCAGCAGCGTGTTGAAGTAGTTTGCCCACGAGATCGCGACCGCGACGTTTCCGATCGCGTACTCCAGGATCAGGTCCCATCCGATGATCCAGGCGATCAGCTCCCCGAGAGTCGCGTACGAGTACGTGTATGCCGAGCCCGCGACCGGCACCATCGAAGCGAACTCCGCGTAACAGAGCGCGGTGAAGCCGCAGACGATCGCCGTCAGGACGAACGACAGCATCAGCGCGGGACCGGCGCCGGGGCGGTGGACGTCTCCCGCCGTCGCAGTCCCGATCGTCGCGAAGATGCCGGCGCCGATGATGGCGCCGATGCCGAGCGCGATCAGGTTCCCGGGACCGAGCGCCTTTCGGAGCCGGTGCCCCGGCTCCTCGGTCTCGGCGACCATCTCGTCGAGGGACTTGGTCCGGAAGAGCCCTTCGGGAAAGCTCAACTTGCCGGCAGGATAGCAAACGGCGTCAACGAGGCTTCATCCGAGCCGCCCGGGTATCTGCGCGAGCGAGAGGATCCGGTCCGCGATCTCGGGGCAGGCATTCCGCCGGTCGAGCAGCAGCGCGCCGAGGCCGGCTGAGCGCGCTCCCTCGAAGTCTTCCGAAACGGAATCGCCCACGTGGAGCGCTTCTGCCGGTTCGACTTCGAGACGCCGGCAGGCGCGGTGGAAGATCTCGGGATCGGGCTTTCCGATCTCCTCGATCGCCGACACCGCGATGACCGGGAAGAACCGGTCGAGACGGAGCGCCGCGAGGAGCTTCGGGAGGTGGGAGTCCCAGTTCGAGACCACGGCCAGCCGGAGGCCGCGCCGCGCGAGCTCTTCGAGCGTCGGAACGACGTCGTCGTAGATCGCCCACGCATCGGCGCTCCGGAAGTGCCGCGCGAGCCGCTCGAAAGCGGCGGCGGAGAGGTTCCCTCCGTCCAGCAGCGAACGTACGCGGGTCAGGAACGTCCTCCAGAACTCCGCCTCCCCGCGCACGCCGCCGTAGCGATCCGAAGCCGGGTCCGCGTGGACGTCCTCCCACGCCCTCGTCAACGCGCGGGTCAGGTCCTTCTCCGCGAACCGCGCGCCGTCCGCGGCGAACTCCCGCGAATAGATCGCCTCGACCGGAGGATCCGGATGAACGAGCGTCGCCCCCGCGTCGAAGAGAACGGCCCGGATCCTCACGGCCGAAGTCCAAGGGCGCAGAGTCCGACGCCGAGAAATCCGAGCGCCGCCGCCGCGATCCCGATCGCGAGCCCCCGGGGCCGATAGGAAAGCTCGACGTCGTGCTTCCCGGGTGTAAGACGAACGCCCTGGAAAGCTGCGTCCGCGGGCACGACGGGTTTCGCGCGCCCGTCGACCATTGCCCGCCATCCCTTTTCGAACGTGTTGAAGACGACGAGAACGCCCTCGCCGGGAAGGGTCGCCGCGAGCCGGAGTCGTCCGGGCCCGTGAGAGACAAGCCGGACCGAGCTCGCCGCCGACCTCCATCGCGGATCCGCCGCGAGACTTTTCCCCTCCTCGAGTACGGCCGTGCGAAGCGGGTCGAGCCGGTCGTCGAGGACGGCAGAAACGGCCCGCGAGCGCGCGACGACGACGGCCTCGGGTACGAGGATCGCGCGGGGAAGCCCCGAGAACCGTCGCACCGCGAACTCCTGCGGCGTGGACGGATCGCCCGGAGTAGATGCGGGCAGGACCAGGGCGCCCACGCCGGCGAACGCCGCTTTGCGTGCGCTCGCTCCGAGAAACAGCGACTTCCATCTCGCCGGCGATGGACCGGCGCCGCCGACCATCTCGAATCCGGAAAGGATGCCGATCGCGCCGTAGAGTCCCTCGGAACGGCGCGCGAGCGCGGTCTTTTCCGCGTCGTCGAAAAACCAGAGGAGGACGGGCGGAGCGAAGGACCAGACGCGCCGCGGGAGACCCACCACATCGGTCCGGAGCTCCGCGCGGATCCCGGCGACGACCGCGGGCTCCGTCGAATAAATCTCGGACGGCGCCGTCGGGGCGGCGCGGCGGGCGTGGAGAACGAGATCCGCCGTGAGCCCGAGAACGCAGATGCCGCCGAAAAGAAGCGGCTTCCGCGTTCGATGAAGGATGCTCGAGAGGACGAGCGCGGACGTCAGCGCGAGGGCAAGAGACCACGAAGTGAGATACCGCGCCGGGATCCGGAACCCGCGAAGGAGGGGCAGGTCGGCGACGAAGCCGAGCGGCCCCTTTTCTCCGAAGGCGAAGACGAGGCCGACCGCTCCGCCCGCCATCAGGCCTGCGACGAGGAGGCGAGGAAATCCGTCGCGGTGGCGGAAAGCGAGAGCGACGCCCGCCGCGGCGAGAAACGCGACCAGAAGACCCGGATAGGCGGCCGCTTCCGGCCATCGGCGCGGGCCGTCGACCGGGAGAAAGACCTGATCGAGATCGGCGCCGGTCGCGAGCGGGGAAAGATCACGGCCCGACCGGGTCAGCCCTCCGGCGCGCGAGGTCTCCGGCTGGAGGAGCGCGGCGGGAACGATCGACGGCGCGCCGAGCGCGACCGCGAGAAGTCCGGCCAGGGCGAGATCGGCAATCGCCTGCCACCTCCGGCGCGACGAGACGACGGCCGTCGCCGCGGAAGCAAAGAGGAGCGGTGCCGCGGCGACGATCACGTGGGGGCGAGCGGCGAGCACGCAGAGACCTCCGGACACGGCCGTGAAGACGACCCCGGAGCGCCGGCGCCCCGTGCCGATGCGGAAGATTCCAAGGAGGACCAGAGGCAGGAGCGCCGCGACGGCGACCGCGTTCGGCCAGATCGCGCTCTCGACCATTCTCGCCGAGAGCATCCAGGCGACGCCGCCGAACAGGGCGGAGGAGAAGTCGCTCTGGAGGTCCCGGAGAAGAAGGAAGGCGGCGAATCCGGCGAGCCAGAAGTGAAACAGCGAAAAGAGGTCCGACAGGCGGTGCGCGGGCGCGCCGGTTGAGAGGAGCGGCACCGTCAACGGATAGAACGGCGGCGCTTCCTGGTGGAACAGGAGCGGGTTTCCGCAGTACTGTCCCTCGATCCAGAACGGTGACTCCGAGGAGCGAACCGCGCGTTGAACCGCGTGCCAGATCGGAACGTGCTCGTATCGCAGGTCCATCTGGAGGAACGACCGCTCTCCCGACACGACCGGCCAGAACGCGAGAAGGGCTGCAAGCGCAAGTACCGAGCCGGCCGCGGCGATTTCCCGAGAGGTCACGGCGGCCGGCGCTCGCAAGGCCGCGCCTCTGCTCGTTCGACTTCGAGACATCGGCAGGCGCGATGGAAGATCTCGGCCTCGACTGGAGGATCCGGGTAAACGAGAGTCGCCCGCGCGTCGAAAAGGACGGCGCGGATCATCGCGAGCCCTTCCCGTCCGTGTCGGCGTCAGGCAACCGAATCGCAACGAGAAGCACACCGAGAATACCGACGAAGCACAGGCCCGCTCCTTCCAGGAGGCCGCGGGGACGGTACTCGAAATGGACCCGGTGAGCTCCGGGCGCCAGGCGGAGACCCAAAAAAGCGGCGTCCGCACGGAGAACGGGCGCAGGCTCCCCGTCCACCGTCGCACGCCAGCCCCGCTCGAAAGAGTTGTGAAGAACGAGCAGGCCACTCGCCGGAAGACTCACCGCAAGCTCGATCTGAGAGCGTTTCTCGGAAAGAAGCCTGGCGGAACCAAACGGTTCCCCGACCCCGCTCCTCCCAACGAGTGGCTCGCCCTCTTCCAGAATCGCAGTCCGTCGCGGATCCCGTGTGGGATCCAGGGTTGCCGCGATCGCTCTCGATTCGTCAACCACAACCGCTGCCGGAACGATCAGAGCCCGCGGAAAACTCTCGAATCGCCGGATGATCACTTGCGCGGGGACTCCAGCCAGAGAATTCGTACCCCGCCCGGCAACGAAAACCAGGGCGCCGACGCCCGCGAGGCGGGCGGCCTGACGGGACGGGGGGTCGAGGATCAGTGCCATTCTGCGAAGGGGCGGACCTTCCCCACTGACCGATTCGAGTCCCCACCGCATCCCGAGCGCCCCGAAGAGCGGGTCCAGCCGCGCGAGCGTGACTTTACTGTTGTCTTCATAACGCCACATCGGGACCACGGACGCCGCCGACCAGAAGCGCCGAGCGAATCCGGATTCGTCTTTCGAGAGCTGGCGCCGGAGCGTGTTCACAAGATCCGGCTGGATCGTCTGAATTTCTGCAGGAGCAGTGGGAGCCGTTCGGAGTGCGTGAGGGATCAGGTCAATGCTCAGAATCCCGAGGCAGGCGGCGGCGAGGATCCGTGGGCGGCTGACTTCGAGAAGGAGGCGACTTAGAACGAGGGCGGAAGCGAGAGGAAGCGCGAACGCCCAGGAGGTGAGAAACCGGGCGGGAATACGAAATCCCCGGATGAGAGGAAGACCGGCGAAGAGCCCATAGGGCCCCCTTTCGCCGAACGCGAAAATCAATCCAACCAGACCGCCGGCGGCCAGGGCGGCGAAAAGGGAACGGGGAAAAGGAAAGTTCCTGCGAACCGCCATGCCGATGCCCATAAGGAACAGCAGCCCGACGAGTACTCCCGGGTAGGCCGCAGCCTCGGGCCATCCGAGCGGGATGCGAAATGGAAGGAAGACCAGCTTCAGGTCGTCGTTACCCAATGCGATGGGACGGAAATCTCGGCTGCCGCGCTCGAGTCCGCCGGCGCGAGATGTTTCCGGATAGAGAATCGCCGAAGGAAGAAGCGAGGGCGCTCCGAGGGTCAGAGCAAGCAGGCCCGCACTCAGGAGATCCAGAAGCGCCCTCCCTTTCTTTGGCGCATGGGCAATGGCCCAGCCGCCGATCACCATCAAAAACGGGGCCGCCCCCAGAACGGCTTGAGGACGAGAAGCGAGCAGCAGGAGACCTCCAGAAAGAGCGGCACAGAGAACACCCGATCGGCGCTCTCCACGGCCGATCCGAAGGACTCCGCAGACGAGAAGTGGAAGGAGAGCCGACACGGCGACCGCGTTCGGCCAGATGGCGCTCTGCACCATACGCGCCGAAAGCATCCAGGCCAGACCTCCGAAGAGCGCGGAAAGAGAGTCTGCCTTCAGGTCTCGCAAAAGAAGGAACGCCGCAAACCCGGCGAGCCAAAAATGAAAGAGCGAAAAGAGGTCCGCAAGCCGGTGCACGGGAGCGCCGGTCAGGAGCAGAGGAACCGTCAGCGGATAGAAGAGCGGGGCTTCCTGCGTGAACAGAAGGGGATGCCCGCAATACATCCCTTCCAGCCAGAAAGGAGATTCCCCCGAGAGGAGTGCCTTCTGGGTAACGTCCCAGATCGGCAGGTGCTCATAGCGGAGATCCCCATGGAAGAAAGATCGGGATCCGAAGACGACAGGCCAGAACGCAATCGTGGCGACCAGGGCGAGGATCGCCCCGGCCCCGATCACACTACGACTCCGGATCACGTCGTTCGCGGAGACGCGGGAGCGGTCAGGCGGCCAGACCGTTCTCGCGCATCACTCCGTCGAGCACACGATGGAGCGCATCGAGACAGCGCGTCGCCGCCGCGAGAGCGTTCTCCCGGTCGACCACGGTCGTCGCCACGCGCCCGAGCGCCTCGCGCTCGACCTGGCGATGCCAGACGTCGGCTTCCTCGTGGACCGTGAAGAACCGCACGGCCTCGGCGTCCTCGATTCCGTAGAAGGCGGCGAGACCTTCGCGCTTCGTGCGGGAGATCTCGGGGATCTGCGACTCGTACGCGTAGAGGGCCGCCAGCCCTTCCGCGACCGAGCCCTCGCGCGTCGCGCGGCGGAACTCGGCAATCGCGCAAGCGACCTCGGGAGTGCGCGGCCGCGTCGAGAGATCGGTTTCGAGAGCGCCCAGGGCCGCGGCGAAACGCCGCCAGAGGGCAGGATGATTCGCGGGACCACCCTCCTCCTCGACCAGGTTCTCGAGGAGCTCCCGCCGGAGCGCCGGATCGTCGCATCCCGAGTGAACTCCGGAGACGTACGTCGGGAACGCGGCCACGTGCGGGTAGTACGAAACCGCGTACTCGCGGATGTGCTCGAGGGTCAGCTTTCCTTCGCTCCAGAGCGTGTAGAACGGGTGTTTCAGAAGGTGTTTCTCGGCAACCAGTGCATCCAGGGCGTTCAAGAATTCGTCTCGGTTCATCGACCTCTCCTCTCGTTATGAACTGGGATCTGACCCCTCCGGGATCTGACCCCGGAACTCTACTAGGGCATGACCTGGCCGCCATCGAGAACGATTGCCTGGCCCGTGATGGATCTTGCCTCTTCCGAGGCCAGATACGACGCGAGCCCCGCGACCTCCTCCGGCTCGATCACGCGTGCGAGCGGCGCCATCTTCGCGGCGAGATCACGCCCTTCTTCCTCCCCGCCTCCCCGATGGATCCCGATCCGGCGGAAACCGTCCCGCGCCATCTCCGTCTCCACCCAGCCTGGACACATGGCGTTGACGGTGATCCCGCGAGCCGCGAGCTCGAGCGCGAACGTGCGCGTCAGGCCGATCACGCCGTGCTTGGTCGCGGAGTAAGCGGCCATCCGCGCCACCCCGAAGCGCCCCACGACCGACGACAGGTTGATGATCCGCGCGGCCTTCGAAAGGTGCGGGAGCGCCGCGCGCGTCACGCGAAAGACCGCCGTCAGGTTGGTCGCGATGATCGCGTCCCAGCGCGAGTCGTCGGGATCGTCGAGCGGGGTCGGACCGCCGAGGCCGGCGTTGTTGACGAGAACGTCGATCCGGCGCCACTGCAAGACGATCGCCGCGATCGTTTCCGCGATCGACCGCGAGTCGGTGACGTCGCACCGAAGCGCGATCGCCTCGCCCCCGGCGGCCCCGATCTCCCGCGCGATCCGGCGGCACGCCTCTTCGTCGCGCGCCGCGAGCGCGACGCGGGCACCGTCGGCGGCCAGGCGCCGGGAGATCGCCTCGCCGATCCCGCGCGAAGCACCCGTGACGAGGGCAACCTTCCCCTCGAGCCGGCGGCCTTCGGGCACGATCTCGGATCTCTTCTAGCCGGAAAGGGTCGGAAGCGCCGGGCTCCCGCGGAGGGCACGGGCGCGGGCGAGCTCGACGGGAAGAGGAAAGTGGACGTCTTCCTCGATCGAGACGAGATCTTCCACTTCCTGAGCGCCGAGCGACTTCAGGTTCGCGATGAGCTGATCGACGAGGAACTCCGGCGCCGATGCCCCGGAGGTCACGCCCACGGTCTCCGCGCCTTCGAGCCAGGCCGGATCGACGCCCGATGCGTCGTCGACGAGGTAAGCCTTCGATCCGGCGAGAAGCGCCTCTTCGACGAGCCGGTTCGAGTTGGACGAGTTCTTCGAGCCGATCACGAGGATGACCGGCGCCTGCCGCGCGAGCGCGCGGACGGCCAGCTGGCGGTTCTGCGTCGCGTAGCAGATGTCGTCCTTCGCCGGCCCCTCGATCTTCGGGAAGCGGCGCTTCAACGTCTCGACGATCGGGCGCGTGTCCTCCATGGAAAGCGTCGTCTGCGTGATGTACGCGACGCGCTCGGGGTCGGGGACGGAAACGCCCTGCGCCTCGGCGACCGAAGAGACGAGCGCGATCCGCGCCAGAGCCTCGCCCATCGTGCCTTCCACCTCCTCATGGCCGCGGTGACCGATCAGGATGATCGAGTATCCGAGGCGGGCGAAACGGACCGCTTCGAGATGGACCTTCGTCACGAGCGGGCATGTCGCGTCGATGACGTTCAACCCGCGGCGCGCCGCCTCTTCCCGAACGCGCGGGGCGATGCCGTGGGCCGAGAAGATCACGGTCGCGCCGTCCGGCACCTGGCCGAGCTCGTCGACGAAACGAACGCCCCGCTCCTCGAATCCGCGCACGACGTGGAGGTTGTGAACGATCTCCTTGCGCACGTAAAGCGGAGGATCGACGCACTCGAGCGCCAGGTCGACGACGTCGATCGCCCGCACGACCCCGGCGCAGAAACCGCGCGGGGCGGCGAGCAGGATCCGCTTCGGAAATACGGCGCGCGCCGGGTCGCTCATGACGCGGCGGATTGTATGGGGTCTGATCCCCGGAAGGGGTCAGATCCCCGTAGGGCGTCAGATCCCGCCGCCAAATACCGTAGCAGTTCGCGCTCGCACCGTTGGCGGTACGCGGGGAACGTGCCCTCCGGATCGGCTTCCGCGAGCCACTGCATCATGAGCCCGTCGAAGATCGCCCGCACGGTCGACGCCGCGGAGACGGGCTCGCGGATCACGAAGACGCCCCGCCGCATCCCATCCTCCACGATCGCGCCGTCGATCTCGCGGCACCCTTCGTAGAACCGGGCGGTCACCTCGCGAAAGCCTTCGCGACGCGCCGCGAGCCCGCAGAAGTCGACGAACGTCCGGAAGAACGCGCGGTTCTTCGACGGCGACGGGAAGGTGATCGCGACCAAGGCCTGGAGCTTTTCGATCGGATCGGTGCGTTCCGAGACCGCTTCGCGCATGCGCGCGTGGATCGAGTCCACGAGCCATCCGAAGAGCCGCCGGAACAGGTCTTCCTTCGAGGCGAAGTAGTAGAGGGTCACCCCCTTGGACACGCCCGCCCGCCGCGCGATGTCGTCGAGCGTGACCTCGGCAAAGCCTTTTTCGGCGACCTCGCGGAACGCGGCTTTGAAAAGGGCCAGCCGCCGCTGCCCTTCGCGCTCCGGGACTCTGCCGTTCATTGCCGAAAGACCGTAACTGACCGGTCGGTCAGGTGTCAAATCGCACCGGCGCCGGAGGGTAAACTTCGGCCCCCATGCAGGTTCGCGTCGTCTACTTTGCCTCGTTCCGGGATGCGGCGGGCCGCGAAGAGGAGACCCGGCGAATGGCGCCGGGAAGCCGGGTCCGGCACCTCTGGGAGGCGCTCGCCGGCGACGTCCCTCATTTCGCGAGATTCGGGGCCATGCCGCCGGCGGCGGTCAACCGCGAGTACGCCTCGGCCGAAACGGAGCTCCACGAGGGAGATGAAGTCGCTTTCCTCCCTCCCGTGGCGGGCGGCTGATGGAAAAGTACCTGACCCCCGATCCGATCGACCTGGGGGCGCTCCTGAAGGAAGCGCGTCTCTCTGATGGAGCGGTCTGCGTTTTCGTCGGTATCGTGCGCAACGAGAGCAGCGGCCGCGAAACGGTAGCCATCGATTACCAGGCCTACGGCGCGATGGCGGAGTCGGAGCTGGCGCGGATCGCGAACGGGCTTTCCCGCGACTGGCCGGACGTTCGCGTGCGGATCCAGCACCGAATCGGACGCCTCGAGGTCGGAGAGGCCTCGGTCGCGGTCCTCGCGACCGCGCCGCACCGCGACGACGCTTTCGCGGCGTGCCGTTCGGCGATCGACCGGATCAAGACGACCGTGCCCATCTGGAAGAAGGAGATCCGTCCCGACGGCACGGGCGAGTGGGTCGACGCGACGCTCTGATACGATTTTCGAGGAAACACGGAATCAGGAGGCCTCTATGAGCACCCCCGTTCAAACGCGCGACTGGACGAGCGCCGTCCTCGACCACGAAGTCGTCCACTACCGCGCCGACGCCGGCATCGCGGTCATCGAGATGGACGACCCGCCGGCAAACACCTACACGTACGCGATGATGCGGCAGCTCGACGACTGCGTGCTCAAGGCGCGCTTCGACGACGACGTCCACGTGATCGTGCTGCGCGGCAAGGGCGACCGCTTCTTCTCTGCCGGCGCGAACATCGGGATGCTGAACGCGGTCACCCCCGGCTTCAAGTACTTCTTCTGCCTGCACGCGAACGAAACGCTGCTCCGCCTTGAGCACACGCCCAAGCTCGTCCTCGCCGCGCTGAACGGCCACACGGTCGGCGGCGGCCTCGAGATCGCGATGGCGGCCGACATCCGCCTCGCGCGGAAGGACGCCGGCAAGATCGGCCTTCCGGAGGTCACGCTGGGCGTGCTGCCCGGCACCGGCGGGACGGCCCGACTCGGAAAGCTGATCGGCAAGTCGCGGGCGATCGAGCTCATGATCACCGGCAACACGTTTTCCTTCGAGGAGGCGTACGACCTGGGCCTCGTCAACCAGGTCATCGATGCGACGCCAGACGAGTGGTGGGAACAGGTCATGGACTACGCCCGCCAGTTCGTCCCGCCGAACAGGGCGTCCAAAGCGGTCGGCCGCATCAAGCGGTCGGTGCAGTCCGGCTGGGACCTGCCGCTCGAGTCGGCGCTCGCGATCGAGCGGGAGCTGCAGCAGCTCCTCTTCCAGAGCGAGGACGCGAAGGAAGGAATCGCGGCGAACCAGGAGAAACGGGTTCCGAAATTCAAGGGCCGGTAATGGCCGCAGAGACGGTCCCCGGCGTGGCGTTCAAAACGGACCTCTTCATCAGCGGCGAGTTCGTACAATCCGCCTCCGGAAAACGTTTCACGACCACGAACCCGGCGACCGGCGAGACGCTCGGGCAGATCGCCGAAGCCGGCCGGGAAGACCTCGACCGTGCGGTCGCCGCGGCCCGCCAGGCATTCGAGTCGGGGCCGTGGGCCTCGATGAAGCCGCGGGAACGCGGCCGGATCCTGATCCGGGCCGCGGAGATGCTCCTGTCCCGCGCGGAAGAGTTCGGGCGGATCGAGACGCTCGACAACGGCAAGCCGATTTTCGAGTCCGCGAAGATCGACGTGCCAACAGCGGCCGACGCTCTCTCCTATTTCGGCGAGTCGGCGGACAAGCTGTACGGCGATACATTCCCGGCCCGCCCGGATGCGATGCTCCTGACGCTGCGCGAGCCGGTCGGCGTCGTCGGGGCGATCACGCCGTGGAACTTCCCGCTCCTCCAGGCGATGTGGAAGATCGCTCCGGCGCTCGCGCTCGGCAACACGGTCGTCCTGAAGCCGGCCTCGCTCACGCCCCTGACCGCCCTCCTCTTCGCCGACCTTCTTCGAGAGGCCGGTCTTCCCGCCGGCGCCTTCAACGTGATTCCGGGTCCGGGCGCAACGGTCGGCAACGCGATGGCCGAGCACCCGGGCATCGACAAGATCTCCTTCACCGGCGAGACCGAGACCGGCAAGAAGATCCTGCGCGCGGCCGCCGGAACCATGAAGCGGGTCTCGATGGAGCTCGGCGGCAAGTCGCCGAACGTCGTTTTCGCCGACGCGGACGTAGACGCCGCCGCGAAAGGCGCGATCAACGCGATCTTCTACGGCAAGGGGGAGCTCTGCTCGGCCGGTTCTCGCCTGCTGGTCGAAGAGTCCATCCACGACGCTCTCCTGGAAAAGGTCGTCGACCGCGCTAAGAAGCTCGCTCCGGCGGATCCCCTCCACCCCAAGACGCGGCTCGGCGCTCTCGTCTCCGAGAAGCAGCGGGAGAAGGTCGAGCGATACGTCGAGAGCGGGAAAAGCGACGGAGCAAAGCTGGTCGCCGGCGGCAACCGGGCTTCGGTGGACGGCAAGGGGGCGTTCTTCGAGGCGACCGTGTTCGACGCGGTCAAGCCCGACATGCGGATCGCGCGCGAAGAAATCTTCGGGCCGGTGCTCGCGACGCTGACGTTCCGGGACGAGGCCGAAGCGGTCACGGTCGGCAACTCGACGATCTACGGGCTCGCTGCCGCGGTGTGGACGCGGGACGTCAAGAAGGCGCTCCGGACGGCGAAGGCGTTGAAGGCGGGGACGGTCTGGGTCAACGCGTACAACTTCTACGACCCCGGGCTTCCCTTCGGCGGCTACAAGGAGTCCGGCTTCGGCCGCGAGCGCGGCCACTACGCGCTCGAAGAGTACACGCAGGTCAAAAGCGTCTGGGTGGACCTCTCCTGAAGAGAATCCTCCCGGCTCTCGCGATCGCGATTGGCGCGCTGGCCGCGCCGGCCGCCGCCGCCCCCCGGCCTTCGATCGACTCGGTCCTCGCCACGCTCCAGAGCGTCACGGAGTTCGACGGGACCGCGATCTCGCCCGACGGAAAGCGCGTGGCGTGGGCCCGGAAGGTCAAAGACGCGAATGGGTTGAAGCTCGCAGCGGTCGAGGTCGCGAGCGTCTCGGTGCCCGCCGAAAAATCGCGGCGGGTGACCGCCGCCCGGGACGGCCGCGATCACAACGAGAAGTGGCCGGCCTGGTCTCCCGACTCGAAGTTCCTCGCGTTCCGGTCCGACGCCGCAAAGTCCGGACAGGCGCAGGTCTGGGTCGCGCCGGCCGACGGCGGCGCGCCGCGGCAGCTCACGCACGTGACGGGACAGATCTCCGACCTCCGCTGGTCGCCGGACGGGCGATCGATCGCGTTTCTCTTCGTCGAGGGCTCGGCGCAGGAAACGGGAGCGCTGACTGCGTACAAGCCGGATGCGGGCGTCGTCGAAGAGACGATCGACGAGCAGCGGATTGCGGTCGTGGACGTCGCGAGCGGCGCGGTTCGACAGGTCTCCCCGCCAAAACTCTACGTCTACGACTACGACTGGTCGCCGGACGGAAAGCGGTTCGCCGCGGAGGCCGCGGAGGGGTCGGGCACCAACAATTACTGGATCGCGGAGGTCTACGTGGTCGAAGCGGGGACCGGCCTCGCCCGGTCCATCTGGAAGCCGCCCGACCAGATCGCGTGCCCGCGGTTCTCTCCGGACGGGAAAGAGGTCGCCGTGATCCACGGCCTCATGAGCGACGAGGGCTCGACAGGTGGCGACATCTGGACCGTCCCCGCGGCGGGCGGACTGCCCAAGAACCGCACGGAGGGGATGAAGGCCTCGGCGTCGGCGCTCTTCTGGCGCCCTTCCGGAGAGATCCTGTTCACGGAGCATGTCGACGGCGACGAGGCCGTCGCGTCGCTCGACGCATCCGGAAAGTTCCGGACGCTCTGGCGGGGCTCGGAGGTCGTGGCGAAGCTTTCGGCCGCGAAGAACGGGACGGCCGTCGCGGCGGTTCGCTCCTCGTTCTCGCAGCCGTTCGAAGTCGTGGCCGGACCGATCGGAACGTGGACGGCGGTCACGCGCGCGAACACCGCGATCCGTCCTCTCTGGGGAAAGGCGCGGACCCTCACGTGGACGAGCGACGGACAGCGCGTGCAGGGCTGGCTCCTTTCGCCGCTCGATTTCGACCCGGTGAAGAAGTCCCCGATGGTCGTGGTCGTCCACGGCGGCCCGTCGTCCGCGGCCACCGCCAGCTGGCCTTCTCGCTGGACCGCGATCCTGCCGAGCCAGGGATATTTCGTCTTCCTGCCCAACCCGCGCGGCAGCTACGGCCAGGGCGAGGCGTTCACCCGCGGCAACGTGAAGGACTTCGGATACGGCGACTTCCGCGACATCGACCGCGGAGTGGATGCCGCGCTCGCCGCCGCTCCGATCGATCCGAAGCGGCTGGGGATCTGCGGCTGGAGCTACGGCGGCTACATGACGATGTGGGCGGTGACGCAGACCAACCGGTATCGGGCCGCGGTCGCCGGCGCGGGGATCGTGAGCTGGCAGAGCTACTACGGCCAGAACCGCATCGATCAGTGGCTCGTGCCGTTCTTCGGCGCATCCGTCTACGACGACCCGGCCGTCTATGCGCGGTCCTCGCCGATGACGTTCATCAAAAAAGCGCAAACGCCCACGCTCGTGCTCCACGGCGATCGGGACTCCGAAGTTCCGACGCCGCAGGGTTACGAGTTCTGGCACGCGCTGAAGACTCTCGGCGTGCCGACGACCCTCGTCATCTACGAGAACGAGGGGCACTCGATCAACGACCCGAAACACCAGCTCGACCGGGACCGGCGCCTGGTCGCGTGGTTCGACCGGTACTTGCGCTGATGACCGACGAGGAACAGGGGATTCTCTTCGACTCGCTCGTCGTCTGCGACGACGTGCGCTTCGAGAACAACGGAAAACTGCTCCTGATCGGCGTCTATTCGGACGTCGTCCAGGTCGTGAAACTCCCCTTGCAGATGCGCTCGCTCGGCCTCGCGATCAAGGCCCGGGTGATCTCGACCGGCCGGTATCCGTTCGCCGTCTCGATCGCGGACCCGCAGGGCAACCAGCTCCTCGACGCGAACGGAGAGCTGAACTACGAGGGGGAGCCGGGACGCACGATCTGGTTTCCGGTGGTGATGGGACCCGCGCTCTTGACGATCGAGGGCGCCTACGTGGTTCGGATCCGCCTGGGCGACGCGCCCGCGGTGCACGAGACGTTCCTCGTGCGCAAGGCGGCCGTACCCGAAGTCCGCATCACGGAGACCAAGCCGAACTAGGTAACTGAGTACCCGGGTACCTAGGTACGAGCCGCCTTCAGGACGACGTCGAAGGTTCCCAGAAGTCCCTTCGGCTGCCTCAGGAGCTCGATGATCCGGTGCGGGTCGTCGGAGTGGCAGTCGGGGCCGCACATGTCGTGTCCGAGGTACGGATCGCCCTTGAAATAGAGCTGCGTCGTCAACGGCTCGTGCCCCGGACTCGAGATCGTCATGTGGAAGTGAGCGGGCCGCATGCCGCTCGAGTCGCCGTAGTTGCCCGGCTTCACGCTGTCGAATTCGTAGTCGCCGCGTTCGTTCGTCAGGATTTGACCCCGCAGCCGGTACGACTCGTTCGCTCCGTGGTAGTTGCCCTTCGCGTCGGCATGCCAGACGTCGACGAGCGCCTTCGACAGAGGAGTCTTGCAGTCGGGGCCGAAGACGGTCCCGCGGATGCGAACCCGCTCGCCCGGCTCGTTCGGCGGGGCGAGCACGGAGCGGCGCGGCGCGCCGGGGACGTACATCGGGCCCAGGAAGTCCTGCTGGGTCGCCGCGCACTCGGAGGCGAAAGCGCGCCGGGCAGCGAACGCAATCGCCGCGGGAATGCCGGCCGCCCAGAGAAGGATGGAGCGCCGGTCGACATCCTTTTCTGCCATATCTTCTCCCTGCATTCATCGTAACGCCGGAGGGACTCGGCATGTTCGACCCGAAAATCCTCGCGGAGAAATCGGTCCTCGTCACCGGCGGCGGCTCCGGCCTCGGCCTGGCGATGTCGAAGCAGTTCGCGTCCCACGGCGCGAAGGTCACGATCGCCGGGCGGACGCTCGATCGGCTCGAGAAAGGGGCGCGCGAGATCGCCGACGTCGCCCGCGAAGGGGGCGAGGTGGACTTCCTGCCCGGGGACGTGCGCGAGCCCGACGAGGTCGAGAAGCTCGTCGCCCACGCGATCTCCCGTTTCGGCAGGGTCGACTCGCTCGTCAACAACGCGGCGGGCAACTTCCTCGTCACGTCCGAGGACCTGACCCCCAACGGCTTCGACGCGGTCGTGCGGACCGTTTTGCACGGCTCGGTCTACTGCACGCTCGCGGTGGGACGGCACCTGCTC
>Ga0207684_10003081_pt1 | contig 16509 bp, 12 predicted proteins | sample KBSK5501metaG_FD_184342 | JGI IMG/M metagenome (GOLD analysis project Ga0207684, IMG submission 184342) | Corn, switchgrass and miscanthus rhizosphere microbial communities from Kellogg Biological Station, Michigan, USA - KBS K5-50-1 metaG... | ecosystem: Host-associated > Plants > Roots >...
GCCGGTTCTGCAGCCCGAGGACGGGATCCGGTAAGTGACCGCGCAGCCCACGTGGTCCACTTGTCATAGGCGGGGACGAAATGGGCCCACCGGAGGGCCTCGAGCTGTCTATCCGCCGCGCGCGCGGCGGACGAACACGGTGGGACCGACGGACGCCGCGGCCGCTCCGGGACCGAGCCCGCGATCCCGCGAAGCGAAGCCGGAAAGCCGGCGTGCTATCCTAGCGCCCCGTGAGCGGTGAGCCCGTCGTCTACTTCGAGGACGTGCAGCTCGGCGAGGAGTACGTCTCGCCCGGCCGCACCGTGACCGAGGCCGACATCGTCATCTTCGCGGGCCTGAGCGGCGACTTCAACGTGCTGCACACCGACGCCGAGCACATGAAAGCGTCCCTCTTCGGCGAGCGGATCGCCCACGGGCTACTCGGGCTCTCCATCCAGCAGGGCCTGCTCGATCGGGTCATCCCCGGGCAGACGGTGGGCCCCCTGGCCGCGGTGAAGTGGAAGTTCAAGGGGCCGATCAAGATCGGCGACACCATCCACGTAGAGGCCCGGGTCACCGCGAAGAAGGACGGGGAGCAGCCCGGCCGGGGCGTGGTGACGGTGGAGCGGCGGGTGGTCAACCAGCGCGGCGAGATCGTGCAGGAGGGCGAGACCGACCACGTTGTCGGACGCCGGACCGTCTGAGGGAATCGCTCAATGGCCAGGGTTCAGGCCGAGCGGCGGCTCTATTTCGAGGACGTGCAGGTGAACGTGCCGCTCGAGACGCCCGGCATGACCCTCACCGAGGCTCACGTCGCCCTCTTCGCCTCGCTCACCACGAGCCGGCCAGGTGAGCCCGCCACGGTTCCCGATCTGCTGCCCCTTTGCGTGTCGTCCGGACTCGGCTGGCGCGTCCCGCAACCGCCGCTCGTGGTGCTCGCGTTCATGGGATTCGAGTGGCGCTTCTTCAAGCCCACCCGCGTCGGCGACACGATCCGCAGCGTCTCGAAGACGGTGGCCAAGCGCTCGATGAAGGACGGGGGCGTGGTGATCGAGGAGCGTCAGATCCTGAACCAGCGCGACGAGGTCGTCCAGAGCGGGCGCCTGACCTTGCTGGTCGCCAAGCGGCCCCAGACGTGAGCCGGACGGCCTGGCTGGCCGCGGGGGCGGCCCCCGCGTTCTGGGGCGCCTACACCTGGGGCTCGCATCTCCTCACCGTCGCCAGTGTCTGGCGAGGGCCGACGAAGCGCCGGGCGGTCACTCTCACCTTCGACGACGGGCCCGATCCGGAGTGGACACCGCGCGTGCTGGATCTCCTGGAGCGCGAAGGGGTGCGCGGCGCCTTCTTCCTGATCGGTCAGCGCGCCGAGAAGGCGTCCGCCATCGCGCGCCGCATCGCCCTGGCCGGCCACGATCTCGGCAACCACACCTGGAGCCACGCGAGCCTCTGGCGCTGCGGGCCGCGAGACACCGCGCGGGAGATCCGGGACGGCCACACCGCCATCGCCCAGGCCGCGGGCACGCCGCCGCGCTTCTTCCGTCCGCCCTGGGGCAAGACCAACCTCGCCATGTTCGGCGTTCTGCGCCGCCTCGACACGCCCTGCGTGTTCTGGACGGTCCAGCCCGAGAGCCGGCGGCCGGTGGACCCGGCCGAGCAGGCGCGGCGGGGCACCGCGCGCGCCCGGCCCGGAGCGATCTACGATCTGCACGACGCGGACGGCGTGCCCGGCGCGGGGGCGCGCCTCGCGGAGCATCTGCCCGCGCTCATCGGAGGTCTCCGCGGCCAGGGCTACGCGCTGGTTCCCCTCCGCGAGCTGCTGTAGAATCGCGGCGACCTCGAGCCCACGACAAAGGAGTCTCCGATGGCGGTCGATCCCCGGAAGCACAGCCGCGTCCTCCTCGAAGGAACCGATCGGGCCCCCGCCCGCGCCATGATGAAGGCGGTGGGCTTCAGCGACGCCGATCTCGCCCGCCCCCAGATCGGCGTGGCCCACTCCTGGATCGGGACCATGCCCTGCAACTGGAACCACCGGAAGCTGGCCGAGAAGGTCATGCATGGGATCCGGGCCGCGGGGGGCACCCCCATAGAGGTCAACACCATCTCGATCACCGACGGCATCACCATGGGCACCGAGGGCATGAAGGGCTCGCTGATCAGCCGCGAGGTGATCGCGGACTCGGTCGAGCTGGTGGCGCGCAGCCACATGTTCGACGGGCTCGTGACCATCTCCGGCTGCGACAAGACCATCCCCGCCATGACCATGGTGCTGGGCCGGCTCAACATCCCGGGCCTCATGCTCTACTGCGGCTCGATCATGTTCGGCCGCTGCGCCGGCTCGGTGGGGCCGTTCGCGGGCCGCAACCTCACGATCCAGGACGTGTTCGAGGCGGTGGGCGCCTACAACGCGGGCAAGATCCCGCTCGAGCACTTCAAGGACGTCGAGGACCACGCGTGCCCGGGCGCGGGCGCCTGCGGCGGCCAGTTCACCGCCAACACGATGTCGACCGCCTACGAGATGCTCGGCATGTCGCCGATGGGTTGGAACGGAATCCCGGCTATCGACCCCCGCAAGGAGGAAGTGGCCTTCGAATCCGGCAAGCTCGCCATGGAGCTGGTGCGGAAGGGCGTGACGCCGCGCTCGCTCACGACCCGCAAGAGCTTCGAGAACGCCATCGCGGGCGTCATGGCCACCGGCGGCTCCACCAACGCAGTGCTGCACCTCCTCGCGACCGCCCGCGAGTTCGGCGTCAAGCTCTCGATCGAGGACTTCGATCGGATCTCACGCAAGACTCCCGTCCTCGCCGACCTCAAGCCCTGGGGCAACTACACCGCGCCCGAGATGTACGAGGCGGGCGGCATGCCGGTGGTGGGTAAGCGCCTGCTCGAGAGCGGAATCCTGCACGCGGGTGAGAGGACGGTTACCGGCCGGACCATCGGGGAAGAAGTGAAGGCGGCCCCGGAGCCCGCGGGCCAGCAGGTGATCAAGCCGCTCGCGAAGGCGCTCAAGCCCGAGGGCGGTATCGCCATCCTGCGCGGCAATCTGGCTCCCGGCGGCTGCGTGATCAAGCTTTCCGGCCAGACGAAGTACGCGCATCGGGGTCCCGCACGGGTGTTCGAGCGCGAGGAGGACGCCTTCCAGGCCATCAAGAAGGGCAAGATCAAGCCCAACGACGTCATCGTGATCCGCTACGAGGGCCCCCGAGGCGGCCCCGGCATGCGCGAGATGCTGCACGTCTCGGGCGCGCTGCAGGGCGCGGGGTTAGGGGAGAGCGTGGCCCTGATGACGGACGGCCGCTTCTCGGGCGCCACCCACGGCTTCATGATCGCCCACATCGTCCCCGAGGCGGCCCAGCGCGGCCCCATCGCGGCGGTGAAGACGGGCGACATCGTCAATATCGACGTCAAGAAGCGGCGCCTCGACCTGGAAGTGCCGGCGGCCGAGATCAAGAAGCGCCTGGCGAAGTGGAAGGCGCCCAAGCCGCGCTATACGAGCGGCGTCTTTCACAAGTACGCGATGACCGTCTCCGACGCCTCGGTCGGCGCCATTACATAGGCCTCTCCTCCTCAAATTCCAAGAACGAGGTGCGGAGGGGGAGCAGAGTTACGTCAGCCTGATATCCAGCCACCCCTGCGGCGTGACCACCGCGCGCTCCCGGGCCCGGATCAGCACCGTGGTGGTGGCCGACTCGAAGATCGCGGGTCCCTTCACCTCCTGGCCGTCCTGTAACCCGTCCATGCCGTAGACCGGCACCTCGATCCACCGCTCGAGGTATACGCGGCGGCTCCGCGGCGCGGCCGGCGTGCTCACGCGACGCACCTGCTCGGCGGGCAGGGCGGGGAGGCGCCCGATCACGGCGGCGCGCACGTTCACCAGCACCACGTCCTGTCCGGGCGCGCTGTAGGTGTAGAGCTCCTCGTGGCGCCGGTGGAACCGCTCGACCACCTGCTCCATCAGATTCTTCGCGCTCACGTCCACGCCGTCGAGCGGCACCTGGATCTCGAAGGTCTGCTCTCCGTAGCGCATGTCCACCGACCGCCGCACGTCCACCCGGCCTGCGAAGGTCTTGCCGAGTCGGCGCCGGCCCGCCGCCTCCATCTCGGCGAAGAGCCGCCGGAGCCGCGGCGCGCCGACCTGCCCCGCCTCGCCGACGTGCGTGCGCACGAACTCGTAGCGGAGATCGGTTGCCAGCATGCCCCAGGCCGAGAGCACCGAGGCCACGCGGGGCACCACCACGCGCGTGATCTCGAGCATGCGGGCGACCTCCGTGATGTGAAGCCCCGCCGCGCCCCCGAACGAGAGCAGGGTGAAGCGCCGCGGGTCCGCCACGCCGCACCGAGACCAGCCGGATCCCCTCCGCCATGTTGGTGTTGACCACGCGATGGATGCCCTCGGCCGCGGGGAGCACCCCAAGGCCGAGCCGGCGGGCCACGCCCTCCACGGCCGCGCTCGCCGCCGCCGGATCGAGACGCGCGCGGCCGCCGAGGAAGCCGGCCGGATCCAGCAGCCCCAGGACGAGATTGGCGTCGGTGACCGTGGCCGAGGTGCCGCCACGCCCGTAGCACGCCGGCCCGGGCACCGCGCCCGCGCTCTCGGGCCCGACGTGGAGGATGGAGCCCGCGTCGACCCGCGCGATCGATCCACCCCCCGCGCCGAGGGTGTGGATGTCGATGCTGGGCAGCGCGACCTTGCTCCCACCGACCGCCTTGTCGCCGGTCAGGTGAGGCTCCCCGCCCTCGAGGAGCGCGATATCGGTGCTGGTGCCACCCATGTCGAAGGTGATGAGGTCGCCTTCGTCCAGGAGCCGCGCGGCATGGCGGCTGCCCGCGATGCCGCCCGCCGGGCCCGAAAGCACCGCGCCCGCGGCCAGTCTCACCGAGTCCGCGATGGTGGCGACGCCGCCGTGCGACTGCATGATCAGCACGTCGCCCTGGTAGCCCGCCTTCCGGAGCCGGGAGCCGAGGTTGCCCAGATAGCGCGCGAGCACGGGGCCGACGTACGCGTTGACCACCGTGGTGCAGAAACGCTCGTACTCCTTGATCTGGGCGAGCACGTCGGAGGAGAGCGAGACGTAGGCGTCCGGCAGGAGCCGGGTGAGCAGCTTGCGCGTCTCCCGCTCGTGGCGCGGATCGCGGTAGGAATGCAGGTAGCACACCGCGACCGCGGTGGCGCCCGCGCGCGCCAGCCGGCGGATCGCCGCCTCCGCCGACGACCGCGAGAGCGGCGTGTCCATAGTGCCGTCGAAGCGGAGCCGCTCGGTCACGTCGAGGCGCCGGGCGCGGGGCACCAGCGGCACCGGCGGCGCCATCCGCAGGTTGTAGCGGTCGTCCTTCAGGCCCTCGCGCATCTCGATGATGTCGCGGTGTCCCGCGGTCGTCAGCATCCCCACCGTGCCCCCCTTGCGCTCGAGCAGTGCATTGGTGGCGACGGTCGTCCCGTGGACGACGAGGCCGGTGGTCCCGAGCAGCCGGGGCAGATCGGTGCCGAGCTCGGCCGCCAGGAGGCCGAGGCCGTCCATGACGCCAAGCGACGGATCGGCGGGGGTCGAGGCCGACTTGGCGAGGCTCACGCGGCCCGCGTCGTCCACCGCCACCAGGTCGGTGAAGGTCCCGCCGACGTCTATCCCGATGCGATACATGGCTAGCGGGCGCGCCGGCGGGTGACGAAGCCGTTCTCGAGATCGGCGGTGCGGGCCTCGGGCGAGCGGCGGGTGGGCGGGCCGTAGCCGCCGCCGCCCATCGACTCGACCAGGAACACCGCCCCGGGAGGTATCGGGACGCCGACCTCCTTGGTCTTGAGCACGCGCGTCGTGCCGCGCGCGAGCATCCGGTAGCGATGGGGCAGCCCGTCCTTTCCCCCCAGCACGCCGTAGGCCGGATAGCGGACGCCGTCGCCCGCGGTATTGCCCAGCGCCGGCTCGGTCGTCTCCATGCGCAGCTCGAGGACCGAACCCACACCGCCCCGGAAGCGCCCGTCGCCGGCCGAGTCCGGCCGGAACTCGTGGCGCTTGAAGAAGAGCGGGAAGCGGGTCTCCGCCACTTCGATGGAGCCGAACTTGATCCCTCCCGCCGCCTGGCCTTCCCCCGCGGTCTCCCAGCCGTCGCCCGCGGAGGAGGCGCCGCCGCCGCCGCGCGCGTGGAAGAGGTGCCAGATGAATTTGCGCTTGTTTCGCGGATTCGTGCCCGAGATCGCGATGCGGAAGCGCCGCGACCAGCCCGCGAGCACGCGATCCGGGCAGCTCTTGGCGAGGGCCTTGATCATGGCCTCCGCGATCTCCTGCGCGCAGTGGTTGGTCGAGAGCGTCACCGGCGCGGGCGGGAAGGGCCATACCACCGTGCCCTGCTTGGCCTTCACGGTCACCGGCCGGAACGTGCCCTCGTTCTTCGGAGTGCGCGGATCGATCAGATAAGCCAGGGCCATGTGCACGGCCGACATGGTGTTGGGGAAGGACGAGTTGATGAAGCCGATCACCTGCGCGTGGGAGTCGCTCAGGTCCACCGTCAGCGCGTCGCCCTTCTTGGTGACGGTGGCGCGGATGTGGACGTCGTTGATCCCATGACCGTCGTCGTCCAGGATCGCCTCGCCCTTGAAGACGCCGTCCTTCCAGCCGCGGATGCACTCGCGGCTCTGCCGCTCGGCGCCGTCGAGAATCTCGCCGATCGTTTCGAGCACGGTGTCCAGCCCGTAGTCGTCCACCAGCTTCAGGAGACGGCGCTCGCCGAGGCGAGCCGAGCCCATCATGGCCCGCAGGTCGCCCTGGAAATCGCGCGGGTGGCGCACGTTGGTCGCCACCATCTGCAGCACGTCCTCGCGCAGCTCGCCCCGGTCGTACAGCTTGAGCGGGGTGATGCGGATGCCCTCCTGCCAGATCTCGGTGGCGCCCGGGTTGTACGCGCCGTGGGTGGCGCCGCCGATGTCGTGCTGGTGGGCCCGGTTGATCGACCAGAAGACGGGGCGGCCGCCCACGAAGACGGGCAGCAGCACGGTGAGATCGGGCAGGTGATTGTTGCCGTGGTAGGGGTCGTTCAGGAGGAACAGGTCTCCGGGAGCGATCTTGCCCTTGAAGAAGTCCGCTACCGATGCGACCGCCCACGGGAGCGCGCCCACGTGGATCGGCACGTGCTCGGCCTGGGCCGCGAGCCGCCCCTGGCCGTCGAACACCGCGGTGGAGAAATCTCGGCTCGAGTTCAAGATCTGCGAGTAGGCGGTGCGGAGCATCGCCTCGCCCATCTCCTGCACGATGGACTCGAGCCGGTGCTGGATGACGGAGACCGTGATGCGATCGGGCTGCATACGAGATCCCCCTGGCACGCGTAAATCTACCGTGACTTCTTCAGTGTATCCGTTCGGCTCGCCTTCGGCTGCGCCTCGCAATGCAACTGCTCCCACAGCCGTGCCGGGGTGATGGGCACCTCGAGTACGTCCACCCCGCGGGAGGCGAGGGCATCCTCGACCGCGTTGGCGATCGCGGCGGGCGGGGCGATGATGGCGCTCTCGCCCACCCCCTTGATCCCCAGGTCGTTTCGCGCGGAGGGAAACGCGAGTGTCCGCGTCTCGAAGGCCGGCAGGTCTCCGGCGAGCGGGATGGCGTAGTCCATCAGGCTGCCGGTCAGGAGCTGGCCGTCCGCGTCGCAGAGCACTTCTTCCGTGAGCGCGGTCCCGATGCCCCCTGCGAGCCCGCCGTGCAGCTGGCCGTCCACAACCGTCGGGTTGATGGGCCGGCCGCAGTCGTGGACGGCCAGGTACCGGAGGATCCGCACACGGCCGGTCTCGACGTCGACCTCCACCGCGCACGCCTGGGCGCCGAACGCGAAGGTGACGGTCTCGGGCGCGAAGTAGCCGCACGCCTGAAGGCCGGGCCGCGCCTCGCGAAGGAGCGTCTTGCTCCGCACCGCCGAGCGTGCGAGGTCGCCCAGGGCCACCCCGCGCTGGGGCACGCCCACCACGTGCGCGCGTCCCGCGGCCAGCACCACGTCGGCCGCCGCGCACTCGAGGATCTCCGCGGCTACCGCGCGCGCCTTCTCCGCCACCTGGCGCGCGGTGTGGGCCACCGCCGGCCCCGCGTTGGCAGCGACGCGGCTGCCGCCGGTGCCGTTGCCGTAGGGCAGGAGGGTGGTGTCCGCCGCGAGCACGAACACGCGCTCGGGATCCACCCCCAGCTCGGCCGCCGCGATCTGGGCCATGGTGGTCTCGTGCGACTGCCCCTGAGAAGAGACCCCGATGAAGACGTGCACCGACCCCGACGAATCGATGCGGACGTCGGCGCTCTCGAACGGCCCGACACCGGTGCCCTGCACGTAGGCGGCCAGCCCGACCCCCACCGGACACGGGCCGCTCCGGGTCTCCCGCTGCCGGCCCCGCCAGCTTTCGTAGTCGAAGTCGGCGAGGAGCCGCTCGAAGCTGCCGACGTAGTCCGCCGGATCGTAGGCGATCGGCGTACCGTCCCGGTACACGAGACCGGTGCGATACGGCATGTCCTCGGCCCGAACCATGTTCCGGCGCCGCAGCTCGGCGGGGTCCATGCCGAGGGCGCGGGCGCCGCGATCCAGCAGCCGCTCCAGAACGAAGTTGGCCTCCGGCCGGCCCGAGCCGCGGTACGCGGCCCCGAACACCGCGTTGGTCACCACGTTGCGGGCCGTCACGTCGAGGTTCGGGATGCGGTAGGGCCCCGGCAAGTGGTTGATCGTGTTTCGTGTCACCACTTCGCCGCTCGATATGTAGGCGCCGTGCTCGCGGGCGAAGCGCGTCTCGACCGCGGTGAGCTTCCCTTCTCGGGTGAGACCGAGCCGGGCGGTGTGCCGCTGGCCGCGGTCGGGCGAGGCGGTGAGGAAGTGCTCGCGTCGTGACTCGGACCACTTCACCGGGCGTCCGAGCCGCCGGGCCGCCGCGGTCACGATCAGGTCTTCGGGGTAGGCGTGGCCCTTGATGCCGAAGCCTCCGCCGGTATCCACCACCACCACGCGCACCTGCTCCTCGTGGAGCCCGAACACGCCCGCGATGATCGCGCGGAGCCCGTACGGGCTCTGGCTCGACGTCCACAAGGTCAAGCGCCCGTCGGGGCCTTCGGGGGTCGCCACGATCCCGCGCGTCTCGATCGGCACGCCGTGGACGCGGGCCAGCCCGAGCTCTGCTTCGACGACCACCTCCGCGCCGGCGAAGCCGGCGGCGGGATCTCCGACCCGGGCGGTCGAGAGCCCGGCCACGTTGTCGGGCCAGCCTTCGAACACGCGCGGCGCGGTCGGCTCGAGCGCGCGCGCCATGGTGCCGGCGGCGGGCAGCGGCTCGTAGTCGACGCGGACGGCCGCGGCGGCGTCCGCGGCCGCGTACGGATCCCCGGCGACCACCGCGGCCACCACCTCGCCCACGTAGCGCACCAGCGGATCGGCGAAGACCGGCTGCGACGTCGGCCTGAAGCCGGCGGGGGCGGCCATCGAGGGCGGGATCGGCTGGCCGCATTCCGGGAGATCGCGGGCGGTGTACGCGGCCACCACCGAGACCGTCGCGCGCGCGGGGGCGGTGTCGACGCTCCGCACGCGCGCGTGGGCATGAGGGCTGCGAACGAAGGCGGCGTGCAGCATGCCCGGGAAGCGCAGGTCTTCCACATAGCGGCCGCGACCGGTGACGAAGCGTCGATCTTCCTTGCGGCGCAGCGGGGAGCCGAGAGGCGTGTCCATCGTGGCGTCCGGAGTATACCTCAGCGACGAGCCTTGATTTGACACCGTCGGCCGCGTGGGTGAAAGTCGTCAGCCGTGAACACGATCTTCGAGGCGTTCATGGCCACCGCGGCCGCCGCGCCGGACCATGCCTTCCTCTGCGCGCCGCCCGCGCCCGGCCGCGCCTACCATCCGGAAGGCATCGAGCTCACGTACGCGGCGGTGCGCGCCGAGGTGCTCCTTCTCCGGGAGGCCTACGGTGCGGCCGGGTACGGCCACGGCCACCGGGTCGCGCTGCTCTTCGAGAACCGCCCGGAGTTCTTCTTCCACTACCTGGCGCTGAACGGGCTGGGCGCCGGCGTGGTGCCCGTGAACCCCGACCACCGTCACGACGAGCTGGCCTACCAGATGGAACACTCGGAGGCCGACCTCGCGGTGTCCGTCTCCGAGCGCGTGGCCACCCTCGGGGCGGCGGCGAAAGAGCGCGGCCGGCCGCTCCCGGTGCTGGACGCGGGGGCGTGGCCTCGCTCGCTGCCACCTCCCGGCCCCGCGCCCCGTGGTGGCAACCCCGGCCGCGACACCGAGTGCGGGCTGCTCTACACCTCGGGCACTACCGGCCGGCCCAAGGGCTGCGTGCTCACCAACTTCTACTATCTCAACGCGGGCGCCTGGTATCGCGACCTGGGCGGGCGCCTCACCATCGAGCGGGGCCGCGAGCGCTTCCTCAACCCGCTGCCGCTCTTTCACATGAACTGCCAGGCGGTGACCGCCACCTGCGCCATCCTCACCGCCAACTGCCTCATCCTGCCCGAACGCTTCAGCCCCCGGCGCTGGTGGCCCGACGTGGTCGCCACGCGCGCGACCATCATCCACTACCTGGGCGTGATGCCGCCGCTGCTCCTGAACCAGGAGCCGGTACCCGAGGAGCGCGCGCACCGGGTGAAGGCCGGGTTCGGAGCGGGCGTCGAGCCGCAGCTCCACGAGCCGTTCGAGCGGCGGTTCGGGTTTCCCCTGGTGGAAGTGTGGGGCATGACCGAGACCGGCCGGATCTTCTCCGACTGCCACGAGCCGCGCGCCATCCACACCCGAGCCTTCGGTCGACCTCACGGCGGCTTCGAAGCGCTCGTGGTGGACGATCGCGACCACGAGGTGGCCCCGGAGACCGAGGGCGAGCTGGTCGTGCGCTGGGGTGGACCCGAGGGCCCCCGCCACGGCTTCTTCGCGGGGTATCTCAAGAACGACGAGGCCACCACGGAGGCGTGGCGCGACGGCTGGTTCCACACCGGCGACGTGGTGCGCCGGACCGCCGGCGGCATGCTCGTCTTCGTGGACCGGAAGAAGAACATCATCCGCCGGTCGGGCGAGAACATCGCCGCGGCCGAGGTGGAAGCGGTGCTCCAGACCCACGAGGCAGTGGCGCAGGTGGCGGTGGTCGCGGTCGCGGACGAGATCCGCGAGGAGGAGGTCATGGCCTGCGTCGTGCCGATGCCGGGGGCGCGGGCCGACGCCGGGCTGGCCGAGCGCCTCTGCGACTTCTGCCTCGAGCGCCTCGCCTACTTCAAGGCCCCGGGCTGGGTGCTCTTCGTCGAGAGCCTGCCGACCACCGGGACGCAGAAGGTTCAGAAGGCGCAGATCTTCCCCCGGGGCGAGGATCCCCGTCGCAGGTCCGGCGTCCTGGACCTCCGGGAGCGGAAGAAGCGCCGCTGAGCGCCCGCCGGGCCGGGCGCGTCCGGATGCTAGCCCTCGCGGATGCTAAGATATCGCCATGAGCCTGCCCGAGCGCTCCATGCTCCTGACCACCGAGCTCCAGCGTCGGATCCTGGTGCTGGACGGCGCGATGGGCACGATGATCCAGGCTCGCGGGCTCACCGCCGACGACTTCGGCGGGGCCCGGTACGAGGGCTGCAACGAGCATCTCAACCTCACGCGCCCGGACGTCATCTTGGACATCCACGCCGCCTATCTGGAGGCGGGCGCAGATATCATCTCGACCAATACCTTCGGGTGTGCGCCCTATGTCCTCGCCGAATATGGCTTGGCCGAGCGATGCCACGACATCACGCTGGCCGCCGCGCGGCTATGCCGGGTCGCGGTTGACCGCGCGTCCACCCCGGACCGGCCCCGATTCGCCATCGGCGCGATGGGGCCGGGGACGCGCACGATCAGCGTCACCGCCAACGTGACCTTCGAAGAGGTCCGTGACGGCTACTACCGCCAGGCGCGCGCCCTCATCGAGGGCAACATGGACGCGCTGCTGCTCGAGACCTGCCAGGACACCCTGAACGTGAAAGCGGCGGCGATCGGGATCAGGCAGGCCTTGGCCGAGGCCGGGGTCGAGCTGCCCCTCATGATCAGCGGTACGGTGGAGCCCATGGGCACCATGCTGGCCGGGCAGGGCGTGGACGCCCTCTACGCTTCCCTCGAGCACCTGGGGCTCTTCTCGATCGGGCTGAACTGCGCCACCGGTCCCGAGTTCATGACCGATCACCTGCGCACGCTCTCGGAGATCGCGACGTGCTTCGTCACGGTGTACCCGAACGCGGGGCTGCCCGACGAGCACGGCCACTACGAGGAGACGGCGGAGAGCCTGGCCCACAAGATGCGGCGCTTCGTGGACGAGGGCTGGGTCAACGCGGTGGGCGGCTGCTGCGGGACGACTCCAGACCACACGCGCGCGCTGGCCCGTCTGGTGGCGGGCCGGAGCCCGCGCGTGCCGGCCGCGGACCGCGCGCCCGCGGTGAGTGGGATCGAGTCCGTCTACCCGAGCGAGGACCTGCGCCCGGTCATCGTGGGCGAGCGGACCAATGTCATCGGCTCCCGCCGCTTCAAGGAGCTGATCGTGGAAGAGAAGTTCGAGGAGGCCTCCGAGATCGGTCGGGCCCAGGTCAAGGGCGGCGCGCAGGTGCTGGACGTCTGCCTCGCCAACCCGGACCGCGACGAGGCGGCCGACATCGACCGCTTCATGGACTTCGTCACGCGCAAGGTCAAGGCGCCGCTCATGATCGACTCCACCGACGCGCGCGTGCTGGAGCTGGCGCTCAAGAAATGCCAGGGCAAGGCCCTCGTCAACTCCATCAACCTGGAGGACGGGGAGGAGCGGTTCGAGCGCGTGGTGCCGCTGCTTCGCACCTACGGCGGCGCGGTAGTCGTGGGCTGCATCGACGAGGACAAGCAGCAGGGCATGGCGGTGACCCGCCAGCGGAAGCTCGCCATCGCGGAGCGGTCCCACGAGCTGCTCACCGGCAAGTACGGCCTCCCCGAGCGCGACCTCATCTTCGACCCGCTGGTCTTCCCGGTGGGGACCGGTGACGCCAACTACGTCGGCTCGGCGGTGGAGACCATCGAGGGCGTGCGGGCCATCAAGGCGCGCTTCCCGCGCTGCAAGACCATCCTCGGCATCTCCAACGTCTCCTTCGGCCTGCCGACGGCCGGACGCGAGGTGCTCAATGCCGTCTTCCTCTACGAGTGCACCAAGGCCGGGCTCGACTACGCCATCGTCAACAGCGAGCGGCTCGAGCGCTACGCCTCCATCCCCGAGGAAGAGCGGAGGCTGGCCGAGGACCTGATCTACTGGCGCGGCGCGGATCCGGTGGCGGCCTTCGCCGCCCACTTCCGCGGCCGGGTCAAGACCACGAAGGATAGCGGCCCCCGCCTTCCCCTGGATGCCCGCCTCGCCCGCTACATCGTGGAGGGCTCCAAGGAAGGTCTCCTCGACGACCTCGCGCTCAAGCTAAAGGAGGCGGGGGCGCTCGACATCGTCAACGGTCCCTTGATGAGGGGTATGGAAGAGGTCGGCCGCCTCTTCAACGACAACCAGCTCATCGTGGCCGAGGTGCTGCAGTCCGCGGAGGCCATGAAGGCCTCCGTCGCCTACCTCGAGCAATTCATGGACAAGGACGAGAGCGCGGCGCGCGGCACCCTCGTGCTGGCCACCGTGAAGGGCGACGTCCACGACATCGGCAAGAACCTGGTCGAGATCATCCTCAAGAACAACGGCTACCGCATCGTCAACCTGGGCATCAAGGTGCCGCCCGAGGATCTGATCGCCGCGTATCACAGCCACAAGCCCGACGCGATCGGCCTCTCCGGCCTCCTCGTGAAGTCCGCCCAGCAGATGGTGATCACCGCCCAGGACCTGCGCGCGGCCGGCGTCGAGGTCCCGCTGTTCGTGGGCGGGGCCGCGCTGACCCGCAAGTTCACCGCGACCCGGATCGCCCGCGAGTACGGCGGGCTCACCCTCTATGCCAAGGACGCGATGGACGGCCTCGACCTCGCCAACCGCCTCTTCAGCGCCACCACGCGTGACGCGCTGGTGGAGCGGGTGCGGGCCGAGCAGGAAGCGCTCCGGGCGGGCGCGGACGCGAGCGATGGGCCGGCCGCTCCCGCGCGGTCGGCCGCGCCGAGCCGATCGACGGTATCCCGCGCGGTGCCGGTGCCCACCCCGCCGGATCTGGAGCTCCACGTCCTGCGCGACGTGCCGCTGACCCACGTCTTCCCGTATCTCAACCTCCAGATGCTGCTGGGCAAGCATCTCGGTGTGAAGGGCTCGGTGGCGCGGCTGCTCGAGCAGCGGGACCCGAAGGTGGTGGAGATCAACGAGGTGGTAGAGCAGCTCGAGCGGCTGGCCGTCGAGCAGCGCATCCTCCACGCGAGCGGCCTGTATCGCTTCTACGAGGCGTGCTCCGCGGGAGACGACCTGCTGCTCGTGGACGGCGGCCGGGAGATCGCACGCTTCCGTTTCCCGCGGCAGCCGGCCGGCGAGCGGCTGTGCCTCTCGGACTACGTGCGCGAGCAGGGGAGCGGCCAGAAGGACTACGTCGCGCTCTTCGCGGTCACCTGCGGCGCGGGGGTCCGGGAGCTGGCCGAGCGCTGGAAGGAAGAGGGCCAGTACCTCCGCTCGCATGCGCTTCAGGCCCTGGCCATCGAGTCCGCGGAAGCCTTCGCCGAGATGCTCCACGCGCGGCTCCGCACCCAGTGGGGATTCCCCGACGAGCCGGGCCTCGCGCTCCAGGACAAGCTGAAGGCCCACTACCGGGGCATCCGCGTGTCCTTCGGCTATCCCGCCTGCCCGAACCTGGCCGACCAGCGCATCCTGTTCGATCTGCTGCAGCCTACGCAGATCGGGCTCGGCCTGACCGAGGGCTTCATGATGGACCCTGAGGCCTCCGTCTCCGCGCTGGTCTTCCACCACCCCGAGGCCAAGTACTTCAAGGCCGAGTAGCCCGGGGCTCTTGCGTGCCGAGCCTGCTTCAGGCCCCCGGCGTCAGCGCCCGCTTCCTCGATCTGCTCGCGGAGGAGCCTCTCGCGCGGAGCCGCGTGCTCGACGTGGGCTGCGGCGCCGGGCGCCTCGCGCTGGCCCTCGCCCCGGCTTCGAAGTGGGTGGTCGGCCTAGACCGCGACGCGACCGTGATCCAGGAGGCACACCGGCGAGCCACGGCGGCCGGCCTCGCCAACACCGAATTCCATGAGGCCGACGTCGAGAGTGAGCTGTACGACCCCTGGAAGCCGGATCTGGTCACCGCCCATCTCTGCGCCTCCGACGCCATCATCGAGCGGGCGGCCCGGGCTCTGCAGCCGGGCTCGTGCCTGGCCATGGTCTCCTTCCACGTGGACCAGTGGAAGGAGACGGGCAAGGTCTCGCGCTTCGCCTACGACGAGACCCGCATGCGCGGCGCGCTCGAAGGGCAGGGGTTCAGGGTGGAGGCCCTCGAGGTGGAGCGCGAGGTACGACGCTTCTCCTCCGTGGAGGAGGGGCTGGCCGCCGCGGTCGGCCTCGAGGATCGCTGGAAGGCCGACGGGCGCTGGTTCCGGTACATCGCATTCCTCGAATCCGGCGGTCGCACCCTGACCCGCAGCCACGTCCTCGTGAAGGCGCGCCGACGCCCGGCCGGGGCCCCATGACGCTCGCTGCCGCGACGCTCACGGAGTCCGTCAAGGCCCTGGCCCTCGAGCTGGGCTTCGATCTGGTCGCGATCGGCCCCGCCGACCCGCCCGAGCACGGCCCGGACTTCCGGCGCTGGATCGACGCCGGCCATGCCGGCACCATGGGCTATCTGGAGCGACGACTCGACGAGCGCCTGGATCCCCGGCGGGTGCTGCCGGGGGCGCGCTCCGTGGTCTGCGTGGCCCTCAACTACCACCAAGGCCAGCCGGTGGATCTCTCCTGGCAACCCGTGGCCCGCTACGCGTGGGGACGCGACTACCACGACGTGATGGGCCCCCGGCTCGAGCGCCTGGCGGCCCACCTGGCCGAGGCGGGCGCCGCGCGCAGCCGCGGCTACGTGGACACGGGCCCGGTGCTCGAGCGCGACCTGGCCGCGCGAGCCGGTCTCGGCTGGGTCGGCAAGAACACCATGCTGCTCCACCCGCGCCTCGGCTCGTGGTTCTTCATCGGCGTGCTCCTGACCACCGCCGATCTGACCCACGACGCGCCTCTTCACGACCGCTGCGGATCCTGCCGCGCCTGCCTCGACGCCTGCCCGACCGGCGCCTTCACCGCGCCCTACGTGCTCGACTCACGCCGCTGCATCTCGTACCTCACGATCGAGCATCGGGGCGAGATCGATCCGGCCCTGCATCACGGGATGGCGGGCTGGCAATTCGGCTGCGACGTCTGCCAGGAGGTCTGCCCGTGGAACCGGAAGGCCCCGGTGACCGCGGAGACCGACCTGCATCCCCACGACGCCTATCCGGGAGCCGAGGTCCTCTCCCGGATGGACGACGAGACCATCAGGAAGCGCTTCCGGGGCACAGCCCTCCTTCGAGCCAAGTCTTCTGGGCTGAGACGCAACGCTAGGATCTATTTGAAGAACCAGGCGTGAGGCTCGACATCGGATATCGGTGGCCGATCGAGGCGCCCCGCATCCCGATCTACCTGGC
>Ga0207684_10003083_pt1 | contig 16483 bp, 21 predicted proteins | sample KBSK5501metaG_FD_184342 | JGI IMG/M metagenome (GOLD analysis project Ga0207684, IMG submission 184342) | Corn, switchgrass and miscanthus rhizosphere microbial communities from Kellogg Biological Station, Michigan, USA - KBS K5-50-1 metaG... | ecosystem: Host-associated > Plants > Roots >...
ACCAGGTTGGATCGCGATCGCTGATTGAAGCAGTGGCGGAGGGGCAGGTGGCGGAGGGGCTGGGATTTGAACCCAGGATAGGCTTGCACCTATAACAGTTTTCAAGAGCGCTGGACAAATGTTCGTAGGAGTCCGCCAAAGTCCGTTTTGTATTCAAAATCGGCCCGTTCGGACCACGTCCTGTCCGCCGAAGTTCGCCAGGGTCCGTCGGCGTGGCAGTCAAGTCGGCAGTCAGCTCTCGGCGTGGCGACAGGATCAGTAGATTTGGTTCGATAGAGAAATTCGACCGTAAGCACCAAAAGTCATAGAAGGATGCCGCACTAACGGTTTTCCGGACCGACGCCAGAAATCTCCGACCACTAACTTGTCCGGATCAGTGTTCCTAAGACTTTTCCACTGGATCCAGTAAGCAACGTGCTCAAGCTCCTGTACCGGGGTTCTGCTCTATTTGCCGTTTGAACTCGCCTAATGCTGTAGAAATCTGGCCCTCGAAGGCCCTGTGCCACTTCCGATCGCTCCGATAGAAGTTTGTCAGTTCCTCGCGAACCAGCTCCGGGTGCTCGCGCACGATCGTTGCCAACGGGCCTGCTCCGATCCGCCACAGTTGCTCGTCCGTACCTGCGAACTCGACCAGCTTCTGGACCAGCCGCCATCCACGCGCGGGATCGAGGTCAGTTTGCGTCAGCTCGAGGACTCGATCGTAGATGTCATCGCTTTGCAAACCTCGACCGCCGGCGGCGAGCCAGTCACGCGCCAGATACTCGTCCTTCGACGCGTCCCACCACGGCACGCCCTGATCGCTCCAGTCCAGGTTGCGGATATCGCCCTTCGCGTAGATTTCAACCTGGTGCAGAGCCGAGGCGAGCACCTCGTGCATCCCTGCAAGATCGATGAGCCGATGGGTCGCCTGCATCAGCGGTCCGGTTCGGACATCCTCAGCCGCAATATCAAGCGTCAGATTTCTCCGCAGAGCCCCACGGACCAGAACCGGGCCAACCTCGAAATCAAACCGCACGCCTCCGTTAGCGCTGTCGGACTCGAACGGCGCGAGTTGTACCCGATACCGGGCTAGTGCCCTAGTGAGTTCGTTTCGATACGTCTCGTAGGCGGCGTCCATAGCGAGGGCAAGTTACCTGATGAGCCAGGGACCACCGGTCTAAAAGTTGCCCCCGCGAGGTTAGCGAAGGTCTTTAGGAGTTCATCCGAGTCCGTTCTGTATTCGGCTGGTACGACCAGCTGTCCGCGAGGATGCGCTCTATAGCCCAGACCTTTATCGCGTTGGCAGCACTAATGGCAGCACTTGTAGGCCCGGCGTCATGGTCCGGACGAAAACCGCTTGTCTTCGTCGGCCAGCCATCGGTCGAGGTCCGGATGCTCTGTTTTGAAATGTCGCAGTATCGCTATCGACTCATCCGAGTCGATCAGACCGAGGTTACCGGCGAAATCGAGCATGGTACCCGCTCGGTTGATGAACTCCTTTACGAGTTCGTACTGAGCGTGATATCGGAGCGTCGGTGGTCGAGGCTTATTGACTGCGGACAGATCGACCGTGCGCATCCGATGAGCGATGTCGTAGGCAGCTCGCACCAACTCCACCGCCTTTCGGTGCAGGCGCTCGTCTCGTTGTTTCCTCGTTATTCGCTCGTGCGACGGCCGCGCCTCGATGGACCATCACCGGCCGCTGCCGCGACCGGGAGTGCCTCTGCTAATCGCTTCGGGTCGCCGCCTACGCGCCTCACGATCCGGGTAGCCATCGAGTCCGGGTGACCAAGGATTTCGGCTAACAAGGCGGCGAGCTTAAGTTGGGCGCCTGGTTCAGCACTTGCGGCGACGGCCTCGAACGCCTCATTGAGCAGAGTGGACGGCTGATCCTGAAGCCATTTGGAGCGCGCATTCCACTCGTCGTCGACCGCCGCACCCAGTCTGTCGAGATCGGCGTCTATCGCGCCGAGCAAAGCTGCCGAGAACTGATCACCAGCATTCGCCGCTGCGTACGGCATGAGACCGGAAACCAAGACCTTTCCCCTCTCCGCTCGGCATCTTGCTGGGCAGCTACGAACACCGCCTTGGCGCGGGCATCAAACAGTCCGACCGGATGGCGTCTTCGACCTTCAGTCGCCATCAGCCACCACTTGTGGCGCCGGATAAGGACCGCAGTCGCTCCTCCGCGCCGTGGCGGGTTTGAGCCATCCCACGTAAGATCCAGCGTTCTCCGGTCCTCTGCTCGACTCGCCATCGAGGGCGCCACGGCGACTTGAACGTGATCGCCCTGCGAATTCGCCATTCATGGCCGCTGGCGTCTCGGACCGAGAACTTCGGAGTGGTGCGATATCTCACAATCGTGCCGCCGTCCAGTATCACCTTGTCGCGCTCACCGCGAGTCGAGGAGGATGAAGATCGACAAGTCGTAAGAGGTCCGCCCAAGTCCGTTGTATTCGAAACCAGGCCTTTGGCTGGCCCATCTTGCTACTGATGTTCACCAAAGTCCGCCGGCTTGGCGGCCCACAGGTACACGGCTCTCATCTCCCCGTGCGTCACGGTCCTCTAGGCCGTAACTGGCATGAACACGGACAAAGAATCCAACGTCAGGTGCAGTTCTCCTGCTTCGGATGCCAAACCAGGATGGAAGACCACCTCGCCTCTATAGCCATCGACGAGTTTGTGCGTTTCGGCGTGGGTTGCGAGGTAGTACGTGCCGCGCTTGTCGGTCATTCTTGCCGCGCGCCACAGGTTGCTCACCCGGAAATAGGCATCCAGGAAGGGCCCATGCAAGGACTTGTCCTCTACACGTCCGCGCTGTTCGTCCGTTAGTGGGACCCATGAGACGTCAGGTACCGGACGAAGAAGCCATTCGATGATCACCCGATCCGAGTAGCTCAGAACCGAAATGATCTTGACCTCACCATCGTGGAAGGCCAGCGCCGCTTCCGGACCGGGGTCGCCACCTCTGAACCCTTCGACTCCTTCGGACCTTCGAGGTATGTTCAGCAGAGGGATCGGGTACTCCGCGTCAGCAATGTTCAGGACAAAGCTTCGCGTGCGGCTCGGAGGCGTGGTCCCTACGGCGTACAGCTCACCGACGAGCCCGGACTCCTCGCTCACTGTCCATCGCAGCTGGTGGAGCTGGAACTGGGCGCCGCCGACGTCGCGCAGCGCGCTAAAGCTCCATAGAGCCGTCAACTTCTGACTCATGACTCCGATCGCGACAAACCTGGGACGCTCACCATGCTCATCGGTGGCAAGTCCACGTGCGTCGCCTTCATCGCTCGGGAGCCAGGAGAGATCCGGCATTGGTTTCATCCGCCACGCAAGGCGGACTCCGTCGCCATAGAGGATCACTGACTCGACGCTGAACTGGGCGCCGTGGAACTCCATGTCCCCTGGGCCTCGAGCCGCTGCAATGAAGTCTGTGAATTCTGGACTCACTGGCGCCATCGCCTCACTCATAAAAGGATCCTCGCACTGCAGACCGGCCTTGTTTTCAGGTTGATGATCGGGCGGCGCTTATGTACGCGATCACGTGGAGGGTGTCGGGCAAGGTGTGCGGTGATGGAATGGGGAGACGCTTTTGGCAGGAAGCCTACCGCTGATCCTCTGAGAGGTGCTGCTCGTTTAGGCCGGAACCCAAACCACGAAGGTGAGGCTTGCGTCTTTGTATTGGCCCGTGATGTTCCAGCAGCCTGACGTAGGGATGTGGATCAGCACGAGCATTGAAGAGCCGATATCAGTGCCGAAGGCGTTGGTTGCAGCCGACGCCTCCAAGGGCTTGGCCGGCCCATCGATTCGGAACCCCGTGACCGACAGTTGCGGCGTGGGTTCGCTGCGCCAGTCATAACCGTCGCGCCACCAGAAGACTTTCTGGACGTAGGAACCACTTTCGTAAGGAAGCCCCGGCCAGGTACCACTACTAGCAATCGCCGTCCATAACGCAGGCGATCCGAACCAGATCTGGCTGCCCGGTGCGGCAATCGAGTAAGGCGGCGGGGGGATGAACGGCGGCTGCGGAGCGCGGGTGATCGGGCACGCGGCTTGCGGGCCTTGAAGGGGAGGCGCCACCGATGGGCTGATCGGCCCTGGCGACGATGCCAATCGACCGCACGAGGCCAGGGCAATGGCAGCCGCGATCAAGATGGCACTCGCAAATCCCAGAGACTTCGTCTTCGAAGCAACCACGGCGATCACAGCACCTACACCGCCGGCCATCCGTTCCGTTCCACCCCACTGACGCATTTGGTAGCCGCCTACCTTTCAAACCTTTCACACAAAACGGTCCCTGCCCGTCTCGGTGGGATAACGCAACCTAAGCGCGAAAATGACGGCGAAGCGTGTGTTCCGCATACTTGAGTGCATCGAAGACTGTCGCACCTACAGCTCCCTGGGAGACCGAGAGCAACACATCCGGGTCCCTATGGCATCGTCCCGGCCGGTAGCACGTCGAGGTTCATGGTGCTGACCTTTTGCTGACCATTAAGGCTCCAGGACAAGCGGAAAGTCCAGCAGCCTGGTTTTGGTAAGTCCACGACGCTGGCAGTTGCATTACCCGTGCCGGCAACGATCGGTTGGGACTGGCCTAACGGATGAGCTTCGATTGTTGGGCTGGTGTATCCAGTTGGGTGGTCCTCAACTACCCAGACAACCTTGTTGTAAGAGCCGTCAATACGGGGGCCGCTCCCCGCCACCAGCACGGTCGAGAATAGGAAGGCCACGCTGGTGTCGGGCGTCCCGAAGGCCCATGGCACGGGCCATGGCGTTGCCTTGGCATGACTCCAACCAGCCTGTGCCCAGACCGGCGGTTCGGCATCGGTCAGCACTGTGCCTGCGCACCCACCGGCAAAAGTCCGGGTGGGAACCTTCGGACTCCCCCTTATCTGTGTGGCTTGGGACAATGTGCAGCCGCCAACGAGAAGGACGAGCAGAGCGCCGGTGATGCAGGCGCATTGAGACCTAACTCCGGGACCCATAGGACCAGTACACCTGTCAGCCCACCGAGGTTCCCATCGTCAACGCCCTGACCGAGCTCCAGACCTCGTTCGCAAGATCGATTCGATCGTAAAAAGCTGTCTATCAGCGTGGGCGGTGACGGACCGCAGTCGCCGCTGACAGACCGCTTGCGTCTCATGGTCTGACGAGCGATCGCTAGTCCCCCGGCAGTTTCAGGAATCACTGACTGCCCGGCGGAGGCCGCGAAGCACGAGTGAGACCACCTTGTCAGCGTCATCAGTCGTTATCAGATCCTGGTTCTCGGCTGCCGTGAGTCGGTTGTATTGCTCGCCATCACCTGCCGCGCGTAGCTCTTGCAACATGGCCTCGAAATCGGGCTCCAGCCCAACGCCTAAAGCGGCCGAGACCAATTCGCCGTAGCCACTCGTGTTTGCAAGCTGGTATTCGACAGACAACTCGCGTGGAGCGCGACCGCCCAGCGCCTCGGCGATGGCTCTTGCGCACCCGCCGAACCCTCCTGCGACAAATAGCGGCCGGCCCGCAGAGGCGGCAAGCATGGCCTCTTCCGCGACACCGGGATACAGACCTTGCTGACCGGACACCCTGCCACCCAGAACGACTCGCGCGTCAATCTCCGTGGTCATCTGATTCCGCATCATTGATAGCGATTGGGACAACCACACGCGATCGAGTGGCTCCATTGATTTGTCTAGGCGAATCGCAGCGGGCGCTCCTGCTGGCGCCGCGATGCTCTTCAGCGTGGCGATATTCGCGATCTCTGCGACATCTGTGTCGGTCAGCGTGGTCCATGTTGGCCACGCGAGATAGGCCAATACGCGTTCAGGACCCAGTACGTCAGGTCGGTCGTACGTCCTGATGAGGTCGAACAGCGTCTCTGTGTAGCCGGCGGCCCGGAAGTCACCTCCATACGCCACTGACCAACCAGCGGCGAGGATGTGCCTTACGACCTCCACAAAGGTGTGGCGAACGTGCAACTCGCTCAGCCCGCGCTCAATGAGGTCATCCTGGGGTGGCTCTGAAATCGAAACCCCGACCACGAGCTTCGAAGATGAGATTGCTGTGGGGCCGGTCAAGACGCAAGCAGAATCGTCGGCGTAACGGGGTCGATGTCTGGATCGAACTCGTGGATTAGACGCACCTCTTCGGTGCCCAATGGCGGATCGGGGTAGACCAATTGACGCAAATGTCCTCCGGCCTCGGCGGCGTCTGCGCGGCGGAGGAGTGCCGTCAGTAATTCCGGTGGGTAAGTGGAGATCTCGCTCTGAGGGGGCAGACCGTGGTATTTGAAGAGCGCCTCTACTCGGCGCGGGAAATAGCGGTTACGCAGCACCTCGCGGAGGAGGGCAGCAGCAACCCTTGGCAACGACGTTCTGTTTCGCCACCGCACAACCGGAACATTGCCCATGTATGGAAAGGACCGGGCCTCCCCCTCTTTAACGGCGGTGAGGACGACAATCGGGACCCGACGTCTCTTCGCTTCGAGGACCTCCAATCTGCACCATTCGCGCGAAGCGTAGGTGTCAGTCTGTACAGCGAGGAGCACCGGGAGTGCCCCTGAATTCCGCATTAGCACCTCAGCGAACCGGGCTCCGTCGGGTATGTCTGCGGCGTCGAAAAAGTCGTCGAGCATGGCAGTCTCATGGAGGTAGCGGCGGACTGCACCGGTGATATCGACACCATCCTGCTTTGCGTGACTGAGGAACACCCTCACTTTGGCAGCATCAGGATCGAGGCAACGGCAGAGGTCGTGCATGGCTTGGGTGAGTAGAGTGGCTGGCCACGATACTTGAGGAAGCCTGGACAGAGCGATGGCCTGGAGGCTGCCAAGTTTGGGCGGCAAGTTCCGAGTCCGCGTGATCGCGACCGGGACAACAACATCGGTTTCTCCCTTCTTGTCGACTAGGGCTTCGACGTAGCGACGCCAGTTGGCGTCGGCTACCATCGTGTCGTCGGCAAGTACGAAGACAACCGTCCGTTCGGCTGTGCCAAACCGGATCTCTCGCGGTACGGTGCCCGCCGAATTAGAAGTCCGGAACCAGACAGGAATGCCCAAGCCTCGGCGAGCTGGGATGTCTGGGTCGGCGCACAGGTCTCTAAAAAGGTTCTCCGCAAGTGATCTCGTGAAACTGGATTTCGGATGCCACACGGCAAAAACGGAGAGAATCACACGTGCGTCGACGAGAGCCGCTGCTGTCATTCGCAGGGCGCGTTCCGTACACGGAGGTCGGTTGTAGAGCCCGTCGCTGGTTCCATCGTGTCCCGGCGCAAGATTGCATCCTCAACCCACCGAGCAAGTGTGTCGTCGCTTGGAGCCGGGCCATAGAATCGCGCGTACCCGGAAGCCTGACCTCCTTGCATGGATAGGTTGAGGTTCACGCGATCTGGCAGCCGATGCCACCCATTGGCAGCGGCCGAAGGTAACTGCACCGCGATTAGTCCGCCGCGCGGATCGCCAACGTTATTACGGAGCGTCGCGGCGATTTCCCAGTCGATATAGCGCCGAGCCCAGGTGCACTGGCCAATCAAAACAACCGTGCACGAGGTGCCACCGATCTTTCGCTCCCTGATCTGTCTCATCACGTAGTCCGCGTCGCCGCTGTTTATCCTCTCGGCGTATTCATCGCCCTCCTCTGAAATGCCGAGCGTCCGAATCTCGTCAAACTGGCTCTCGAAGCGCCGACAGAAGACGGTCACCTCCAGTTCGTCCTCATGATGGAAGGAGAGGAAGATTCGCCTCATTCCTGCCTAGTTCTTCCTATCTACTCCGCTTCTCGAAGAGACACGGCAACCTCGGCAAGATCCTGAAGAGCCATCGAGCGAGACTTCGGCTCTGACTTCCAAGCCGGCACACCGCCGCCGTAAACCACGCCGACCGTTTCGCACAACCGACGATGGAGCGCGGGGTTCAAAAGGATCCGCCCCACGAACCGCACCCAGAAAGACGGTTGCACGTGTCGACTCTTGGCAGCTTCCCCAAAGCGCCGTCCGAAGACAATCACCTCGGGTGCGCCACCCTCCTCCCAGCCGGGCAGATCGCTAGAGATGGTCAGGTTCGCGTGGTCAGAGTGCGCGCTCCAGTCGATCCTGATTTCGGCCTCGAGCACTCGCAGGCCGTCGTCGAGGAGAAAAACCCCGACCGCCTGGAGCCATTTCTCGTTGATCGCGTTCAGGATCCGTTCGCGGTCTGCCTGGTCGATCCCTGCATAGCGAAGGAAAATATCAACCTGATCAACTACAGCTTGGGTTCTGGTGTAGGTGCCAGTAAAAGTCTGGGGCGCCATCTCGATGCTCCTGTGTCATTTGTCTACGTGCGACGTCGCTGCAACCTGGCGCTGGTGCCACTGGGACCGCGCCAGACGAACAAGATCGGCCTGAGAAAGTCGACGGTCCCGAAGTTCGGCAAAAAGATACCGATGGTGGCGCCTTGCATCGTTGACTATGTCGGGCAGCACGGCAGCAAGTTCCTCAATCAACCCGTCCGCCGATTCGGCGACGACAGTGGTCCGTAGGTCGGAGAAGAATGCGATCGGTGCCCCCCCACAGGCCGCCAGAAGCTTGGCGACACCGTCGTCGTCTGTAAGATCGGCAAGGATCGACGCCACCGTTGCGTGACGCTCGGGCCCGGTTGGTTCCCACGTGAATGGCCGCATCCGGCCAGGACGACGAAGCGGCGGATAGATCTTCGTCAAGTCGTTGCCAGTCACGAATACTGGAACCCGCCGCAACGCTTTGTCTGCCGCCTGCGTCGGCGAGTCCGCGAGGTGCATCAGCTGCGCCAGCACCTGCTGGTGATTCACGGTGCCGGTGTTGTGCTCCCATTCGCCCACCGTGGTATCGAAGTCGTCGATCAGCAGAACCGAGGGCACGCCCGAGTAGGCTCGCTGGCCGGCCTCGTCGTAGCGAGCCAACACTATCTTGCCCGGCTGGCCGGCCCTGTCACTCTCGAGATCGGCGGCATTGATCGAGACGACCTCCACCCCCCGTTCCCTAAGGTGCGCTCGCGCCTGAAAACTCTTGCCGTCTCCGGGCCGGCCGAATATGCCCAGGACCAATGGCCAGTCAGTGAGCCCGACATAGTTCATGACAACATGGCGATCGATCTCGCGCCGGAACCTCTCTGGGATGAATGGAAGCCGCGCGGTCACGATCGTCCCCGTCCAAGTTTCGATCTCTGGGACGCCAGTTCTTCATCGAGCTGATCGAGGACGCTCGTTCGACTCGTTGCGGGTTCCGCTGGCACTGCCCGCCTCCCGCCTGACGGCGGCCGAGCATCGGACGTTGCAATTTCGTCCACGACGGCGTCCATGGTCTGGAACAGCTTCCGGAGTAGTGAGTGATGACTCTTCATGACCCGGACTTCAGTGGCGTCGACGTCGATGCCGTCGCACCGCTTGAAAACGGCGATTAGGCTTTCCATCTCGGCATCCAGATGCTTGTCGCGTGGAGCCGATGCAGATTCCTCAAGATGTCGTCGAATCTCGGCTAGGCTGATCCTTGCATGCCTGTCCTCAAGCCATCGATCCATCACGTAATCAGTTACGTCGCGCAACCCGGCGCTCACATGCACGACCTGCACTCACCGGCAACCAGGGACACCAGCTTCAGCACGCCCCCATGATATCGAACATTCGTTCCCTTGGCCGTACGGCCAAGGCCGGGCTATGTACCGGAAGCTACCATGATAGAGTATTTACGTAGTCAGTAAATGATTGATCAATGGACGTAGGCTTCGCCGAACCAGAGATCGATCGCAGATGCCGAACTCGACAGGACCGGCAACGCGCGTGGGGCGAACATGCGGGCGCGATTGCTCGTTGCCTATTCGAACTTAGTGCGTTGTCCTCCCTTGCCGATGTTGGGCTTCTTCCGGGCCGCGAACTTAGGGAACTCGGAGTGCCTGGCCGCTACCGCCTCCGATCTTCGTTCGGGGTCGAGCTAGTCGTGACTGCAGTCGCCTCGTCAGGAAACACGCCTGCGCCGGCGTCGTCCACCGAAGCCAAGCTGCTAATCGAGGAAGTCACGGTCCAAAACTATGTGCAGGAGGAAGCAATTTGACAGCAGCGCAGATTAACCCGGCTCCTTACATCCCGGATCACGCCTTCCCCCCGGGAGAGACGTTGCGCGAACGATTGAACGAGCTCGGCATCTCACAGGCCGATCTTGCAGCGCGCTCCGGTCTCTCTGTGAAGCATGTCAACCAGATCGTCCAAGGCGTAGCGTCCATAACTCCCGAAACCGCACTTTTGCTGGAGCGAGTTACCGGCACACCAGCCCGAATTTGGAATGCGTTAGAGGCCGCATACCAGGACGCTGAGCTACGTTCCCGACCCGCGGAGCTCACACTGGAAGATCGAGCGTGGCTGAAATCGTTGCCACTCACGGACCTGCGCCGCCGGGGAAAGCTCCGAATGGGGACCTCGGATCTCGAGTCATTTCGTGCAGCCCTCGACTTTTTCGGGGTAGCCGACCGCCAAGCCTGGGAACGCGTCTGGCTTAAACCTCATGCTTCGTTCCGTAGGTCGAGAGTATTCAAGAGTGGTCCGGGATCGACTGCCGCTTGGCTTCGGCTTGGGGAGTTGGATGGTCGTTCTCGAGTTGTGGCTGACTTCGACTCGAAGCTCTTCCGTCAAGTCTTGATCGAAGCGCGGGCTCTGACGCGTGCGCATGACTTCTCAAGAGCATTAGTAGCGCGATGCGCAGCCGTCGGCGTTGTGGTCGTCTTCGTCAAAGAAACAACGGCATGCCGCGCCAGCGGCGCAGCTCGATGGCTCTCACCCAAGAAAGCCTTGATCCAGTTGAGCGATCGATACAAGCGCGAAGATAGCTTCTGGTTCTCATTCTTTCATGAGGCCGCTCATATCCTTTTGCACCCAAAACGCGAACTCTTCGTTGACGCCGACAAGAGCGATGACGAGACGATGGAGACTGAGGCTAATCTGTTCGCTGCAAATCTACTTGTACCACCGACTGTCGCTGACACGCTCCCGAACCTAAGAAGCAATCCTGATGTCATAGGGTTTGCGGCAGAAATCGGGATAGCAGCAGGCATAGTCGTCGGTCGCCTTCACAACGATGGGATCTGGCCTTGGAATCGTGGCAACGAACTAATCAAGTCAGTTGAGATCGTCCCGACGACAACCTAGTGGTGGACCGATCAAGCCGCAAGCTGCGCGTCAGTCAAGAAACTTGAGGAACAGAACTTGGTTCCACAGCACTTTGCCGTTCGAGAGCGCCTCCTAATCACGGCGGGAGAAGTTGCTGCATTATCCGGGCACCCGGGCAACATCGGTATGCCTCGGGAGGCGTTCATAAGAGAGTTTCTGGTCGACCACCTACCCGAGAGGCTGGCTATCGGACAAGGCGAGGTGATCGACGCGAACTCCGTCTATGGTCAGGCGCGCCCCCAGGTCGACGTTGTTCTCTACCTGCGTGACTTCCCGCGGATACCGCTGGGCGGGGGCGTAGCCGCTCACTTTGTCGAGTCAGTAGTGGCAACCATCGAAGTCAAGTCGCGTCTCACTCGAGCGGAGTTGAATCGTGCGATCGCCGCAGCGCAACGAATCAAACAGCTCCAACGCAACCTACACCTATTCATCCAACCTGCATACTCGCCGCCGGCAGTGCTCTGCTATGTGGTTGCCTACGATGGACCCGCCCGGCCGCAAACAACGGCAGCGTGGATTGCCCGATACCACGCGGATCACGCGATTGTCAGCGCGAATCTTCCGCCCCAACTCGCGGCCCGGCTTCCGGTGGCGAGCCCCCACGTTGACGGTGTGTTTGTTCTGGGTAAGCACTTCGTACTGTTCGACAACACTCCAATGGGGATCACCATTCCAGACGCAGCACGCGCCGCGCTTCCACAGGCGAATTGGCTCGTTGTCGAGCAGCATCCAACTGGCGGGCTATTCACCCTGTTCATGCTCCTCACTATTGCTACCTCCGCCATTCCAATGCAACAACTCAAAGTCGAAGGCTACCTGGCAAACTTCGCCTTCGGCCATACGCAGCTGGCGGCAACACCCTGACTCCGCCTACGCCTCGAGGATCTGAGCCAATGGTGCGCTCCGAAGGAGCGCTTATCTTGCTCCCTCTGAAAGAGGGCAGATTGACTCCGGTTGGAGCCATCCTGACTCCGCTGTAGGGCGACCATGAGACAGATGGGAAGGGCCAAAGCGAGCAAGCACGTGCGCCCCGCGAACCTTGTCGACTTGCATGCTGGTCAGCCTTCTTCTTGACATGCAACGGCCGCCAACCGTGTTCAGCGGACCGCCGCCCTGACCAGTAGTCGCAGATAAGTCGCTCAGTAGTCGCAGATAAGTCGCTGCAAGCCGGCCATTTTGCCATCGCTGACAGCAGATTAGTAAGTAGATGGACTTGGCGCTTGGAGTGGGCTTGCGACTAATGCGTTGGCTTGCGGCGACCCTTTCCGTGGGGGTTGCGCGGGAGGCGGCGGTGTGGGCGCAGGGCGCGCGCGTCGTCGATGATCGCGTTAAGGGTGGGGCGGACGTCCGGATCTTCAAGCAGTCGACGGACGGCCATCCCGACCACGTCGTTGATGCTCTCGTCGGTTGCGAAAGCGAGCGCTCTAAGGAGGCGGTATTCGCTCTCGGGGAGCCTCAGAGTCAGCGCTTGCAGAGGCTCTTTTCGCACGTTTTGCACCACTGCACCATGACAGAAAATCGGTGCTGAGTGGCCATTAGATATGTAGAGGGCTTTTGCGCCCTGGCGACGGCGGCGCCTCGACCGCCGGACGGCAGGAGGGGCTATGACTGCTGGCTCGACGCTCGGGGGTGACAGGGTGGTTCGTCTGCAGCTTCGGGTTCCGGTCCAACTTCACCGAACGCTTGAAGCGTGCGCCGAGCGCTCCGGCTTATCCACCGTAGGCCTTGTCCGAGTGCTTCTCGAAGAGGCGCTCGCCACGTCGCCAGGGACGGCATCGGAAGCCCTCAAGTCTCGCCGGGGTCCGGCAGATCTCGTGTCTCTGTCGGCTCTGGTGGCCAGCGAACATGCCATCAAGCTGTACGAGCTGGTCATGCCAGGAGGCAGCCGCCAATCACACGAAGCGCGGGGTCTTGCGTTCGGGGCTGCGGAGCAGCGACTCGAAGACGTCCGGGCGCAACTTGAAGAGAGCCGTTGATGGCGCCCAGGGCGATCCTATCGGTGAAGTACCTAGCGATGCCGAGCGCCGGAGCTGCCCGCACCGCGGTGAATGGGTTCGTTCGGTACATCCAGTACCGCGATCACCATGAAGACGTCGCTGCCGACACCTCGCGCATGCTTCGGTACGTCGGTTATCGCGACCCGACTTCACAGCGTGGGCAGCTGTTCGACAGGTCAGGCCCAGCAGGAGACCTCGAGCGCAAAGCGCTGGTTGCACACGTCAGGCGATCGCTACGCGACCTGCCCTCACGTTCTCATCCCCAGCGCGCCGTTTATCGGCTGGTGCTATCGCCGGCAGACGCACGCGGACTCGATCTGCGCGAGCTCGCACGCGCAACGATGCGCGGTTTGGAGCGTGACGCAGGCCCCCTTCCGCCCTGGGTAGCGGCCATCCATCGCAACACGCAACACCCGCATGTCCATATCGTCATGGCGGCCCGGCGGGAGGTCTCACCGGATCGCTTCAAGACCTTGATCATTACCCGGCCCCGCCTGGCCAGCATGAAGGAGTCACTCGCACGGGAAATGTCGAGGCAAATCGATCGCACGCCCGGGCGTCGGGACGAACGCACAAGCAGTCTCCGCGAGCTCGTGCGGCTCGATCGCACGGCGGACGGCATCCCGCGTCTGGCCGGAGTGAGAGCGCGGCATCGGGCGGGCTTTCGTAGTCGGGCGCAAGCACTGGATGACATCGCGACCGGATTGCGCCGTGCAGCACGACGCTACCAGCGCCGCATCGAACAAGAGCTGATTGAGGAGGAACGCCGGCGGAACCTTGAAAGGGGATGGGAAAGATGAGTCGCGAGCCAATCCACCTCAATTTCCATTTCTCCGGCGAGGCGGAGGGTCCGGGAACCAGCCTCGCTCTGGTTCCCGGGCCACGTCCTGCGGTCGACGCGCCGGCGCCATGCGAGCCGCTGCTGCTCCGACCGGTCGAGGCGGCGCGACTGCTTGGCATCGGGCGGTCGAAGCTCTTTGAGATGTTGGCTAGGCAGGAGCTCCCTGTAATTCGCCTGGGACGTTGCGTTCGAATTCCTCGGCGAGAGCTTGCGTTATGGATCAACCAAAACCTTGACCTTGAAACGGCAGCCCGAAATGCGTTCCTGGGTGCCGGATTCACTCAAACCAACGCTGATGTGAGCGATTAAACGCTCTCCGTGGCGGTCTTGGGCAGGCCGAACAGGAGCACGGACGCGATGACGGAGGGCCAAGTGGATATGAGAGCGCGCAGTGCGAAGATTTGCTCTATGCGTCCCACATCGACGCTCTCGTCGCGTGCGGGTTTGAAAGTTGGGATCGGCGTCAGTTTGCTGCTCGTTCTGGGCCTCATCACTGTTGCATGGCAGGCCGGACTTTTCCGTCCCGGGTGCAGCGCCTACTTACAGAGTCGGCACGAGGCTGGAATGCTGCCTCCGGATGCGACCATCCTTCGTATAGATGGCATCGGCGATGGTCATGGGGCCATCGCCCTGAGCGGCGGCACTCCCGAAGCGTTTTTGATTTCTAGCCCTGCGCTGGGCCCGGCATATGCGCGATGGGATTTCACGATGCCGTTGGTTGACCAAGAAACAACTGACGCTGTTGTTCAGTTTTATGGTTCCCGTCTGGCTGCGCAGGGTTGGACTTCCGCACCGGACTCAAGGCCCCACGATTGGACGTGGCAACTTGGCGACCTTAGTTTCAGGCTGAATGCTCCGCAGTCGGGAGGGGTGGGTAGAGCGCAGAGTTTGGTTTCCTGGACGCGCAGTTGGGAAGTCACGGAAACAATCGGAGGCGAACGAGCACAACCCCCGGAGTGCAACTGGGATGGCCAGGAGACCTCCTCCGGCCATGTTGCTTAGGCATGCGTGATGGCCGCCGTTGCCGACTTGGTCCCCCGATCCTGGTCACGTCCGGGGGGAGCCTCCGAGTAGCGAATCCATGTGGTCCGCCGCTTCCTTATGCAGCGACGGGGTCACGTGAGAATACGTGTCAAGAGTCAAAGTCACGGTTGAGTGGCCGAGCATGTCCTGGACGACCTTGGGGTGCACGCCGCGGGTCAGTAGCAAAGTCGCGGCGGTGTGTCGCAGATCATGAATTCGAATTCTCGGTAGGCCTGCCTTAGCCAGCTCGCGCTTGAACACCACGTTGAGCCAGCTGGAACTCATCGGCGATCCAGATCGTGAGCAGAACACCAGATCCCCTAAGTCCGTCCCCCACTTGGCGCCGGCCAGCAGTCGTATCTCTCGCTGTCGTGCCCGGTGTTCAGTGAGCGCCTGTACCGCTATCCGCGACAGGTGAATGGTCCGCCGGCTGCGGGTGGTCTTTGGATCGACCATGACGAACCCGGCACTTCCATGACGCTGCAATGCCCTCCGCACCACCAGAGTGGCCTTCTCCATGTCGATGTCGGACCATTTCAGGCCGAGTGCCTCCCCTTCGCGGAGACCCGTCGTCGCGAGGAGCACCCACACCGCGTGAAGGCTTTGTCCATTGGTCGACTCGAACAGGACGTGCAGCTGCTCAGATGTAAGCGTCGCCATTTCGCTCGGCTCCGCGCGTGGAATGATCACACCGTCGGCGGCATTGCGGCCTACCATCCCCCACCTCACGGCCTGCCGCAACGCACTGTGGAGAACAACGTGCGCTTGGCGAACCGACCTCGGCGCCAGTCCTTGTGCAGTGAGCCTCGCGTATGCCCCCTGGATCGCTTGAGGCGTCAGCTGCGCGAGACGAATTCTGCCGATGAGGGGATTCAGGCGCCGGACGTTGAGGCTGTAACCGATGAAAGTCCTCGGTCGGACCTTCAGGCGAGCGGCTTCGTCCAGCCAACGCGCCAGGTAATTGGCAACGCTGACGCTCGGTGCTCCAACGATGACCCCTTGCTCTCGGTCCCGCTGCAGCTGACGGAGCTTGGTCTGGACTTCAGCCCTGGTTCGCCCGTAAAGCACCTTGCGGCGCCCGTACTCGAGCCGCAGCGTCGCCGACCACCGGCCGTCCGACCGGTGGTAGATGGTGCCCTCGCCGTGGCCTCGTTTGCCCATTTCGAGCTGCCAAGAGTGTATTGGCAGTCAAACTGGCAGTCAAGCCCATTTCCACGTGTAAGTGTTCGTGTCCGATTATCAGCGCATCGTCTGGGCGATTCGTATTCGGCGAAATGGCGGAGGGGCAGGGATTTGAACCCTGGATAGGCTTGCACCTATAACAGTTTTCAAGACTGTCGCCATCAACCGGACTCGGCCACCCCTCCAAAGGGCACCACGGATTCTAGGAGGCGCTACTCAGCGGGCGCCGATGACTTCCAGGCCGCCCATGTAGGGACGCAGCACCTCCGGCACGGTGACCGTCCCGTCCGGCCGCTGATACGTCTCGATGATCG
>Ga0207684_10003085_pt1 | contig 16469 bp, 10 predicted proteins | sample KBSK5501metaG_FD_184342 | JGI IMG/M metagenome (GOLD analysis project Ga0207684, IMG submission 184342) | Corn, switchgrass and miscanthus rhizosphere microbial communities from Kellogg Biological Station, Michigan, USA - KBS K5-50-1 metaG... | ecosystem: Host-associated > Plants > Roots >...
CCGTTCGAACCGCTGTTCGAATCGACCTTTTCATTCCGCGAACAATGTACTGAGCGCCGCAAACTGTGGCAAGCGCGCGCGCCACTTTCACGCTACAATGGGAGGGTTATGCTCACGGTCAATAACATCTCTATGCGCTTCGGCCCCCGCGTCTTGTTCGAAGACGTGACCTGTACCTTTATGGCCGGCCGCCGCTACGCCGTCACCGGCCCGAATGGCGCCGGCAAATCCACGTTCATGAAAATTCTCACTGGTGAACTCGAGCCCACCAAAGGCTCGATCTCGCGCCCGAAAAAAATGGGCGTCCTGCGGCAGGACCAGTTTGCCTTCGATCCGTTTCGCGTGATCGATACCGTCATCATGGGAAACGGCTCGCTTTGGAAAGCGCTCGAAGAGCGCGACGCGCTTTACGCCAAGCCGCACGAAGAACTAACCGACGCGGACGGCATGCGTCTCGGAGAACTCGAGGGAATCGTCGGCGAAGAAGGCGGCTACACCGCCGAATCCGACGCCGGAACGCTGCTCGATGGCCTGGGCATCGAGAGTTCGCTGCACGAGCGCAAGATGGGCGAATTGCAAGGCGGCCAGAAAGTTCGCGTGCTGCTCGCGCAAGCTCTTTTCGGAAATCCCACTGCGCTGTTGCTGGACGAGCCCACCAACAACCTGGACCTCGATTCCGTTCACTGGCTGCAAAAATATTTGTGCGACTACGAAGGCGTGCTCATCGTGATTTCGCACGACCGCCATTTTCTGAACAGCGTCTGCACGCACACCGCGGACATCGACTACGAAACGATCATCATGTACGTCGGCGGCTACGACGACATGGTCGTGGCGAAAACGCAGATTCGCTCGCGCATCGAAACGGAAAATGCGCATCGCGAAAAGAAAATCGCGCAATTAAATGAATTCATCGCGCGTTTTTCCGCGGGCACGCGTTCCGCGCAGGCCACTTCGCGCAAAAAAGAAGTCGAGCGGCTGCAAACGACCGAACTGGCGCGCTCCAACATCCAGCGGCCGTACATCAAATTCGACATGAAGCGGAACTCCGGGAAGCATCCGCTGGAAATACGCAGCGTCGAAAAATCCTACGGGGACCTGAAAGTGATTCCGCGCTTTTCCGCGTCGGTCGTCCGCGGCGAAAAAATCGCGTTGATGGGGCGCAACGGCACCGGAAAAACAACGCTGCTGAAATCACTGGTCCTCAACGCGCCCGGCTTCATCGAAGACGACGACCGCCATTTCAAAATCAACGGCGGTGAAACAAAGTGGGGCCACGAAGTGGCCGTCGGTTACTTCGCGCAGGACCACGGCGAATCCATCACCAAGGGCATGACCGCCATCGACTGGCTCTGGCAGTTTGACCCGTCCGCCAATCAGCAGGAGTTGCGCGGGCTGATGGGCCAGATGCTTTTCAGCGGCGAAGATGCGCTGAAGCCCACACGCGCGCTTTCCGGCGGCGAATCGGCGCGGCTGATTTTCTGCAGGCTTATGCTGCAGAAACCAAATTTCCTGGTGCTCGACGAGCCGACCAACCACCTCGACCTCGAATCGATCAACGCACTCAACATCGCATTGCAGCGGTATGATGGAACCGTGCTGCTGGTCACGCACGATCACGACGTGATCGACGAAGTCGCCACGCGCATCTGGCATTTCCACGAGGGCAAGATCGAAGACTTCAAAGGCCCGTACGAAGAATTCGTCGCCTACGCCGAAGCGAAGGCTTCGTAGCCGGTCTTTTCAGATATCTTCTTTTTTTTCCTCTCGCGCTCTCTTTCTAATTCCTCCAAATGTTCGGCGCGGCAATCGGAGCACAGACTGAAGTCTGTGCTACTACTGCTTGGTGGCGCGGTCGATGAAGCTGGAGATTTGGTTGTGCAGGCTCACGCGATCCTCGTCGTGGAGGTACATCATGTGGCCGGCGTTGTAGTAATCCAGCTTTACGTTCTTCTGCAGATCGGGCGGCAAGCCGAGATGCTCCATCGTAAATTCCGTGGCGAAGAACGGCGTGGCCATATCGTAGTAACCGTTTTCTACCTGAACTTGCAGCTTGGGATTGGTGATCATCGCTTGCGCGAGATCGCCCTGGACGTTGGGGCCGCTGGGGAAAAAGCCACCGCGTCCTCCTCTGGCTTGGCGAGTCCAGTTCCAGCTGCCACCGCCACCGCTGGTGTTGTGATAGATCCTGTCTTTTCCAAATTTCAGCTCGTCGTGATTGTAGGAGTTGATGAGCGCGGTGTAAGCGCCGCCAACGGCGGGGCCTTCGGGATCGCCTTGGGCATTTTCCGCAAGCAGATTGAAAGTGTAGCCGGTAAAGCGAGCGTCAATTCGTCCGGTGGTGAGGCCTCGGCTGCGCTGGAGCTCGGCCATGAATTGCCCGAGATTTACGCGCAGGTCGGCTTTGTTTAGATACTCCTCGCTGAGACCAGTAAAAGCGGAAAGTTTTTTCGCCGCGGCGGCTTTTTCGCCAGCGGAGAGTTGGGCTCCTTTGAAAAGCGCTGAGGCATAGTCACCTTGCGCGTACTTCCGCGCTTCTTCGACGAAGCCGGGCAAGTCGGCGGGCCGGTCCTTCAAGACTTTGTGGTACCACGCGACGGCGGCGTAGCTTGGGAGATAGTAGATGTAGGAGCGGTCGTCGCCGGAGGGAAACGTGATCGTGGAAAGATCGAGGACCGAGGAGATCAGGACGATGCCGTTCAAGTGAATCGTGTAGTGGTTCTGCAGATAATTTCCCAGAGCGGCGGAACGGAAGGTGCCGTAGCTCTCGCCAATCAGAAACTTAGGAGAATTCCAGCGATCGTTGCGGCTCAAATAGGTGTCGATGAATTGTCCGAAGGAGTCCACGTCTTCATCGATGCCGTAGAAATCTTTTTCCGTCGCTTTGCAGACAATGTGGCTGTACCCGGTGCCCATGGCGTCGATAAAGACGAGATCGGACTTGTCGAGCAGGCTTTCGGCATTGTCCACGAGCTTATAGGGGGCAGGAGGAGTGAACGTGCCGTCGACGGTCCAAGCGCGGCGCGGGCCGAAAGCGCCCATGTGCAGCCACATGGTGGCCGAGCCGGGTCCTCCGTTATAGAGGAAGGAGATGGGGCGTGTGCTGAGGTCCTTGACGTCGGTGCGCGTGTAGGCGACGGAATACATCAGTCCCGTGGAGTCGCCCTTGTCATTCTTGAGAAGCGTGAAGCTGGCGGTGGCTTTGTAAGGAATGGTTTGGCTGCCGAGCTTGATGGTGTGATCGGTTACGGAAGATTCTTCCTTGGTTGTTGCGGGGTCGCACTTGTCCGGCGCTTTGGCTTCGGGCGCGTGGCCTTCCGCTCGCTCTGGCGTCTGCGCGGCGAGGCGCGCGGTCTGGCCGAACAACAAGAAAAGTCCTGCCGCAAAAATCCACAAACTCTTTTTCATTAAGTCGCTCCCAATTGCAAAGTTGGATCGCGCGGAATCTCGCGAACCGGCGGGATTGTATGTTGGAGCGGCGGCAGAGTCAAAGGAGGGTGACTGGTGATTCGTGACTGGTGACTGGTTGAAGCGAAGACGGGCAGGAGAGCGGAGAGGGGCACGATAAATCGTGCCCCTACAGGTGATGTAACTTGGGTGGTGGCGAGGGTCATGAGGGTCTCTTGGTGAGGTCGGGTTCAGGGATGGAAGGAACCCAGGCCGGCGTGCCCTCATGATTAGCGGCGGTTGCCGTGGCTTCTTCGACGTTCGTCGTGGAAGAGGCAGCCTCGGCTTCGTCCTTCTTGGGAGCGGTGGGATCGGTGATGCCGTTCTCGAAGTCGGCGTCAATGGCGGGAAGAGTCCTTAGCAGCAAGCTATTGATGTAAGCCAGAACGGAAGCGCGGCGAGCGGAGATGCGGTTGGCGGCAAGGAGGCGATAGATATTGGCGAGGGCGAAGTTGACACCCTGGGCAGTTTGAAAATTCTGATAATTTTGGAGCAGCGCGCTGGACAGGTCGCCAGCTTCCTTTGCCTTCTGCTGGGATTGGGCATGGGTGTAACAGAGAGAAGCGTTGGGTGCCGAGGCGGTGCTCTTGCAACGGCGGCCCGAGGGAGTGCGATGTTGGCAACGAGCAAAGTCGTCGGTGGAGCTGTTGTTAGCGGATTGAACGTTCATTTTCATTCCTCATCTTTCGTAAATTAGGAGCGGCGGATAATGCCACCCCCGGTGGTTTTTGTAAGAGTGGCAAACAAAGGAGTTAGGAGTGATGTGGCGCATAAGAGTGGCAGATACGAGACTTAAAGTTGCTGTTTTTTCAGTGGTTTGCAGGGTGTTCGTAGGAGTGGCAGGGAAAGGAGTTAGGGAAACCGAGTTGAAGGTCGAAAGTTGAAAGTTGAAGTAAGAAGAAGACATCCGGAAGAACAGGGTTGCAGTGGTTGATCGCTTGGAGCGCGGGAGGGTGCGGCGGGGGTGAAACATAAAGAATCATAGCAGCAAATCTTATTACTGTCAAGCTATAGTACCATAATTTTATCATTCGAACGTGAGACGCGGAAGTCGAGGGATTGGAAGGAGTTGGCGGGGATTTTGTAGTTTGGTGAGACGGCGATGCGCACAAGAGAATTGGGGGGCAAGGCCCGATTCAAAATCCGCACCCTTGAAAACCACAAGGGTGCGGCACCCCCAAGTCAAAACTGCTAAGGCTTCGCGACCTGCTTGCCACCCGCCGACCTGCTTGCCACCCGCCGTTAGAGCGTGGGGTCGGTGTCCCGCTCGCTGCTCTCGTGGGCCGGGTCATCCGCCCTTGCGATATTTTTCCAAATCTGCTTCTGTCACTTCATCGGGCGGGACTAGCTTGTAGTGCTTCTCTGCGCAAATAGCTGGCCCGTTCTCTCCCTCTTCAAGTTCAAACAGGGCAATCACCCCTTCGGCCATGAACTGAGCAGCGATTGACCTGCAAATCAGAGACGGAAACTTGTGAGCACAGACAGCCAAATCCTGCTCGATTTGCACGATGCTCAGTTTGTCCTTGCCGCCTTTGGCTTGCACAGGGAACACGTACTGCGCGCCTTTCTTGTCCACTCCAATGTAAATCTCGTCCGTTTCGACCTGTCCGATGTTCGGAGCCGTGGTGCGAAGATGATTTTGTAGCGAGTAGCACGCAACTCCGGTGAAGATGTCCAACAGTCTGTTGTATCTGACCCTCGCCAACAGCGCTTGTTCGTCACTGAGCGCGTACTTTGAAACGATTCCAGGCGTCGAGTCAGGCACCTTCGTGGTTGCCATGTTCTCGTTCGGCGCAATCGGTTTGCTGCGAACTAGAACGAAGCGATACTTAGCTCTTCCAGCAGGTCGGATTATCCACGTCTCGCCTTCGCCAGCAAGTTTCTGAATGCTATCCGGCAATGCGGCTCGGTATCGAAAGCTGTACACTAAGTCGCCGAGATTTTTCGGAACATCAACCTTCAACTCGTTGCACACTTCCACTATTTCTTCGCGCTCGAAGTCCACTTCACGGGTGCCCGGCTTGTATTTGGAATGAAAGATTCTTTCGATGACTTTGGTGTAGGTGTTCTTCTCAGTCATGTCCGTCTTTGCTCCCTTTTTCGTTCCAGGCCAACGAAGCAGCACGACTTCTTCGCGTAACTGTTCCTTCGTGGCGGTCGCCAAGCGCGTCCTAAACAAATCCGTGCCGATGACTTCATAGCCGAGTGAGTCTGCGATGTCTCCTAGAATCTGGCCCGTGCGAATCATCACGCGCAGGTACGATGCTTGGTCGCCCACGACGTATGCTAGACGGGCACCAGGCCGAAGCACTGTCCGAAGGTCGGCTAGGTGTCGTTTCATTCCGCCGAAGTAGAGTTTTGTCACTCTCGCGTACAGACGTTCAAAACCGGAAGTCTTGCCCAACGCAATGCGTCGCTTCTCGATTGTTTTTGCGATTCTCTCAATCTCGTCGTGCCCGGCGACGAGCAAATCGTCACGGTCGCTCTTGTAGACTCCGCGTGTATTCGACCGCACCATGTCTTGCTTGAGTGCCCGAAGGTCTTGCTTCTTCGTGATGAATCCAAGCAGTACAGATTCCAGTCGGGTCGTCCGCGTGTAGTCTTTTTCGTTCGGGTACGGCGGCGACGTGATAACCGCGTCAACGGAGTCTGGTTCTAAGACGCTGAGTGCTTGTCGCGAATCTCCAAGATGTACAGTGGCGTCAGTCGCTTTTAGATTTTGAACAACGCGCAAGTCTTCGACCATCGCTTGTACAGCGCGCAACCAAAGAGTGGTGACGGGTACATCGTCTTTCGGTCGTCCAACACCGACTTCCGGCCCGAATTCTAGATTGCTAATACCAAAGACGAGAGACTTGGCGAGTGCCAAGCGTTCGTTGCGTATGAATCGCTCGTCTCGCATCATTTGCAGAACGTCGAGCAGCACTAACGTCCTGTGAAGTGGAAGTGGACTAATCGAATTTGTGAGCAGAAGTTTTTCGATTTCGTGCGGCAACTTTCGGAGTGCCCGGCGTGGTTTGCTCTTCGTGAACAAGGGCAACTCGTCAGGCTCGTCAAAGCCATCTGCTTCGAGTATTTCGGCCACGCCTTGGGCGACTTTCTCCGCGTGACCAAGCAGGCCGTTCGGGTCTACGCTCCAATCGACTTTTACGCGACTCGCAAAGCACGGCATGGGGTTGGCTTCGATACCGATGCTCCCGATGCCGAGTTTCTTGCACTCAACCAACGTGGTACCTGTACCGCAAAACGGGTCTAACACAGTCATGCCAGGAGCGGCACCAAAGCGGTTCAGGTAGTCGCGAACGAGATGCGGTGGGAAGGATAGAACGAAGCGATACCAGTCGTGAATGCAGAAGTCTTCGGCGCGAAGTTTGTTGTTTTCCTTGACCGGAAGTGGGCTTGTGCCTGTCGCTGCCATCTGCCTGTGAATGCTATCACTGTTCGCCGCGAACACAAAAAGAGCTTCTCTCTTTATTCTCTGCAATTCCCAAATGAACCGGGACTTCTACAGATAGCGCCACTCGGAGTGACCAGCCCGAGTTTTTGTACCAGTTTCAATGAGAGAGTCTACATCACAGCCATGGGCTGCGAAATTGCATTTGGTGGCACCAGGGGGCTACAGGCCGCCGGCGCCGGCGGCCTGTAGCCCAGCGACGAGTGGGGCCGCAGCGTGTTGTAATGCACCCGCCACTTCTCGATGACCACCTGTGCCTCCCTCAAGGAATAGAAAATCTCTCCGTTCAGGCGCTCGTCCCGCAATTTTCCGTTGAAGCTTTCGCAGTAGCCGTTCTCCCATGGGCTTCCCGGTTCAATGTACAACGTCCCCGTCCCTGATAGGTCGTGTTACCGGACAATGGGATCTGGGCCGATTTCGCTTCTCCGGTAACGGCGTTAACCAGGACTTTGCCACGCAAAGGCCGTTTTGGAGATAACTTCAGGTCATCACTCTGGAAGAGTAGCGGGCCACTTCCCTCGTTGCCCCAGGGCAACGACAGCTTAGGTTTGTCATAGGTAAGGTTGTTTCAAGTGCGAATCGTGTGCGAAAGCAGCACGACCAGGGAATCGGTGAAGGAATAGGGGAAAGTCTTCGCAGATTCCCTGGAGTCACTACTTCGACTTCGCGTTGGGATCGCGTAGAGGCAGGAGAGGGGAATCTACACCCATTTATGCGGCGGTATCCGTGGAGGTCAGCCATGCGGCACGTTCGACCAGCGGTTGTCGTTAATTGCAGCCGTTCGTCCCTGTTGTTTGGAATGATGGTCTGCTTGCTTCTTTCATCTCTGCTTGTCTTTCTACTTATCTAGGGCCTTTTGCTCCTCCATAGGCCAGCGTTCGTCTATTTGGGTCTATTGTCAGTCTCACGCCCCACATCCGCTCCGTCGTTGCTCGAAAACAACTTCGTACCTGCTCAAGGGCAACGACATCGCGCAGTCCGCGAGACTAGTGTTCAAAACGGACTCCTCGAAAATCGATTGGATTTGAGTCGGTCCGTGCGGGAGGCAATTACTGCCAGGGCTTAAGGCCCATTCGTACTGGAAAGGCAGGGATGAGTATGTGGCGCAGAAATTGTCCAGTTTGCCGGCGACCTTTAGAAAAGAAACATCCCGCGGAGACGGTCCCTTGCCCCTGCGGTAAGTTCGTCTGGAAGGGCTAGTGCGCTGAGCTATGTTTCGACACGCGCTGGTGTTGGGTAGCTCCGAGGGTTTTAGTTGTCCGGTTGGCGTTTATCAGGCGTTAGGTCCGCTTTAGATGGCGTGAATGCTCCTGACTCCAATACTTATCGCCCTTCGTCTTCTTCTAATCGATTCGGCCCAGCTCCGATTCTGGCGTGAAGAACTGTTACCTTTGACAGTTCCCGGCGAGGCTGGTTGGCCTTATGCTCCCGTTAAATGGAACGCATATGACGAACCGGAAAGCTCCTCTCCATATTCACGCATACCCCTTTCCGAAAGACGGTTTGTTTTCCATGTCCGACGCGCCTCTCCGTTCAATTATCGAGCAGATGCCCGGGCTCCACTGGACCAGCGACCAGAATCTGCGCATCACTGCGAACTGGGGCATGGATTTGGCTTCTGTCAGAATTCCCCCCGATGGGCTCGTAGGCCTCAGCGTTTGGGAGTTTCTCTCCTGCACCGACCCGCACACCACGCCCCTCGCGGAACATTACGAGGCCTTGCGCGGATTTCCTTCACAGTTCGAATACCACTGGAAAAACCGCTTCTGGGAAATCCGCCTGGAACCGCTTCGCGCTCCCTCAGGAGAAATCTCCGGCTGCCTCGGCTCGGGAATGGACATTACCGCGCGCAAGAAAAACGAAGAGCAAGCCGTCTATCAGTCCCGCCATGACGCCCTCACCGGCTTGGCCAACTACCGCGAATTTATGGACCGCCTCGAGCATGAAGTCCGCCGCGCCGACCGCAGCCATCATTCCTTCAGCCTGCTTCTGCTGGATCTCGACGGCCTGAAACGCATCAACGATCTCCACGGCCACCTTGCGGGAAATCGCGCCCTCCAGCGTCTGGCCGCCGTCGTGAACGAACACTGCCGCTCCACCGACCTCGCTGTGCGTTATGGCGGCGACGAGTTTGCTATCGTGATGATCGACTCGGACAAGGGCATGGCCGAGCAAGGCGCCCGCCGCATCGAGAACGGCCTGCGTACGGATCAAGGCAAGCCTGCTATCAGCGTCAGCATCGGCATCGGCATCTACCCGGAAGACGGCCGGACCGCCCCCAGCCTCATCGAAGCCGCCGACCAGCAACTCTACAAATACAAACGCACCCACCGGATCTTTCGTGCACATAAATGTGAGTGAAGGGGTGGTCCAGCAATCACCTCCCGGCACCAGAAAACCTACTCCAAAGGGGCGCCCTTTTATAATGCGTTAATCAGGAGTTACCAAGTGTGGGCAAAGCTGTTGGGCTGAAATCTCGACAACGAGGTCTAAATCTGGGTGATTTCAGACAGCAGACGTGGAGTCATTAAAACGTGGCTGGCGGCCAAGATTCGGCCTCCAATCAATGGACTAACTCTGCCGTCGCTTCAGCATGAATTAACTTGAATCGCGTCTCAGAGATTTTCTCCGCCACAACCACTCCGTCATCGCAAAACACACGGATGCGGTCGCCAATACTCAATAGCTTGATGAATTCGCTGAATTCCACGCGCCTTCCGGCACAATCTACATGTAACGTATGGATGCCATCCATAACTCGCGCAACTTCAAATTGATTTTCTCGCCCGACCATCCGTAATTGATCCGCAATTCTGCCCGCAAACCGCCGAAATCTACCTGCGGCCCTTTTGCAGCAGTCCAGCACCGCTGACAGTGATAAGCCGACGGCGCAAATTCTACGTTTTTTCGACATCCTTTGTCTCCACTACTGCAGTTAAGTTTCCCCACAAGAAAAATGTCTTCGGGCTTATAGGAGCATCTGCGATCAGGCGGGACGCTGTCGTTGCTCGGGGACAACAAACAGTAACGGAGCTGATTTTACGGAAAACTAGATTTGTATGCGTGTAACGGATAGTCACACGTCATCACTAACTTACCGGTGGAATCCAATACGGTCGCAGAGATCGTTGCCTGATGAAACATCCCGCCCAATATACTTAGCGTCATTCATGAGGGCGCTCTTTGCAGGAGATGATGCGAACGATCAAAACCTACTCCAAAGGAGCGCCCTTTTATGATGCGTTAATCAGGGCCTATTAGGTGGACTTTGGTTTAGCTGACGGGTTGAAGTGTATGCCATCATATTTGCGTATCGCGGACCACGTGGCTTGGTAATCTTGGAACTTCACCCCGATGGCATAGCGGTCGTCCAGTCTTTCGCAATAAACCACGTTCCCGCATGTCGTTTCTCCGTTCCTAGGAGTTACCATTATCTCGCCGCCAGGTTGCCAGGGGTGTCTAGAAAATATGCGAGCGCCGCGTGCACTGATGTTATCGGTGTATGTCCTCTCTTCTCCATCGGTACTCGCACGTTCGACTGAGGCGAGGCGTACCACGACGATGATGGGGAGCCGTCTCTCCGTTCTGCCACTGAGCGTTTGGTCCAAAGACATATCGCCCAGACCTTGACTGGGCAAACCCTGAGTTGTAGCGCCGCTTGGTGGGCTAGAAATCGTTGACCTAGTCCCTTGGCTGGAAGAGGTTTGTGTGGCGCGTTCCTCTGGTTACCCTCTGAGAAAGCGCGTCGGCAACAACGCGCGTCTGTGTTTGAATACTCTTCCTCCACGTCTGCCACAATCGGGTCAAGACCTTAGTACTTTTCTCAACCGCCGCAGGGAGGTTAGAACTCCAAAGCCAGGTCGGATGAAAGGTCCCCGTCGTGAAAGGAGTCCCAGTTGAGACGGCGCAATAATCCACATGCGGGCTAGCAGCAAGTCCCGGTAGGTCGACCGGTTGAGACCGCCGCGTTACCGGACATGTGGTTTTGGGGCGATTTCACTTGTACGAATACGGCGTTAGTGCGGCGGACCGTTCTCGCGAGAGCAAATACATCAGGCGTGGATTTCGCTGCGAGTTGGGACGGACGTGCTTCCGTTGTTGGTGCACGCATGCTCCGAAGAGTGCATCGAAAGCCTGCCAAAGCCCGCCTTCGGCTACTGGGAGCGGCCGCATTTCGGGGGATTGGATCTGGATCAGCCGCCAGCTGATTTCCGAGAACCGCGTTAATCCCGTCTTAGGACATTCAACCCCTGATTAGTCGTGCCGGACAAGTGATCCTGCTGGCCAGTTCTCGTCAATCAAATCCAAAATACGTGCTGCAAGTTCAGTGCAGGGTGCTGAACTGATGGTGATGTTGGCGACTTAGCGCAGTTTGAATCGAAGATGAATTGTCACCCGCGAATGCGGCAATCAGAATGAAGCATCAATTATTTCGCCGACCAAGGTTGGCCCATGCCGCAAGATTCACATGCCGCGAAAAGGAGATTCCCGCGGGTGGCGCTGCCGAAGGGCATGCTGGTCGCCTGGGAGCACAATGGCGGCCGTTCCGTCTCTCGCGTAGCGACGCTGGGGCTCGGTGGATTGTTTATTTCCACCTCCGATCCGCCAAACATCGGCACGTTGATAAAAATCGTCTTTGACGTCCCCGGCGGCGAAGTGCGGGCGCGAGCGATCGTGAAGAATGTGAAAGCAGGGCAAGGCATGGCTGTCTCGTTCGTAGAGATGGGCTATGCAGACCGCGCGCGGCTCGCTCAACTCTTGAAGAAATTGGCCTAAAAGTTTCAGCTCGCTGCGGCGGCCAGAAGCGTTTTTAAGCGGGGTCTTAGCCGCGATTCAACGCTGCTGAAGGTCCCCGCTTAAGATCTGGCTCCGAAAAGCATTTATCCGGTAACGGCGTTATACATCCAAGTAGCACGGCGTTCTCTTGCTCAACCGCACGTCGCAGGCTCATGCCCGAGCCACCCAGCCATTATTTCGTGGCAGATTACTGGTTTTGGCAATTCGCGGACCCAACTGGCGGCCGGACAGACCATAATCCTCCATGCGTCTACCAGGCATGAGATTCGCAAACAATCATAGAAACGCTCGGCGGGTGGGGAGACTTTGCACGATTTGCGTTGTACAATCGCGCTCGAAAGCGCGGGGGTGGCAGTTATATGTCGAATCCTGGGCATCATTTCGTGGCGGTAATTGGCGGTGCGATTTCAGGCTCGGTGGCGACGGAAATTCTGGCGGATCACGGAATTCGAGTCGCGGTGTTCGAGCAGAACACGCGGCCGTACGGCAAGATCGAAGACGGTCTGCCGCGTTGGCACGTGGAGCAGCGCAAACAGGAATACGGGCGAATCGACGCGCGCATGAAGAAGCCGAATGTGTATTTCATCCCGTCGACGAAGCTGGGCCGGGATTTTAGTCTCCCCCAGCTTTTCGAGTGGGGCTTTTCGGCGGTGATTCTTGCCAATGGCGCGTGGCGCGACCGGGATTTGGGCGTGCCGGAAGGAGAAAAGTACGTCGACAAAGGCCTCGTTTACCAAAATCCCTTTATTTACTGGTACAACCACAAGAACGAAAAGGACTATCTCGGACCGCGCTATGAAACGCCCGACGAAGCCGTGGTGGTGGGCGGCGGACTTGCGTCGCTTGACGTGGTCAAGGTGCTGCAGCTCGAAAACTACGAACGTGCTTTAAGGGCTCGCGGCATTCAGACCAGCATGCATGAGCTGGAAAAAAGTATTCCGGAGGTTTGCAAAGCGCACGGCATCAAGCCGGAAGAGTTGGGCGTAAAGGGTTGCCTCTTGATTTATCGCCGCCGCGAACAGGACATGCCGCTGGCGCAGCCACCCGACAATGCGACGCCCGAGCAGATCGCCAAAACGGAAATGGTTCGGCAGAAAATGCTGCGCCTGGCGCGCGACAAATTCCTGTTTCGCGTACAGGATCGCAGGCTGACGACCGGGATCATCGTGGAAAACGGACGGCTCGCAGGGCTGAAGGTGGTTGAAACGAAAATCGAGGGCCGCAAGGCTGACCCGATCCCCGGCTCGGAACAGGAACTCCGCGCGCCGCTGGTCGTTTCTTCGATCGGCTCGGTGCCGGAGAAACTTTCTGGGATCAACATGAATGGTGAATACTACACATTCTCTGGCAATGATCTGCCGCGGTACACCGCTATGGACCGCGTATTCGGGGTCGGAAACGTAGTTACGGGACAGGGGAACATCCGTGTGTCGCTGGTGCACAGCCAGAAAGTGACCAAGCGCGTGGTGGATTGCATGAAGGGCGAGGATGGAAACGCCGGCGCTGGAGCGGGCAGTGCTGAACAGCAAGTCGCGAGTGCCATGGACGCGATTGGGAAGCAGATTGCAGTAATCCCACAGCTTTCAGACGACCAGATGGCGGAGGTGGAGCGCCAAGTTCATACCCTGCAGCAAAAAGCGGGCTTCACGTCCGACTACGACTCCTGGATTGCCAAGGTGACTCCGCCCGACCTCGAATAGACCGTATTGCTTACAATTCGGATGCGTTCGCGAATTCCAAACTTCAGCCAAACTTCGAACGGATAAGGCCTTTGGCGGCGACGAGAAAGGCCAAGGCGGCGTAGCTGCCAGCGGCGGGCGACTGCGATGGTGAGAACCAGACGCTTGAGGTTGCCGATCTGGCGGCCGCGGTTGATTTCGCTGGGGGAGCAAGTGTCGACCTTTTAAGGTTGATTGCATGTGGAACAACCTTTATTGGTTGTGTTTGGCAGAAACGACTTTTTTTAATGATTGTTATGTAGCAATTTCGACCTGACGACGAGGTTGTGCCGCCGAGCATGGTGGCCGACGGAAAGCCGACGCAGCCGAGGCGAAGGCGACTGTACAACTGGACAGGATACTGGAAAGCGACAGGTTCCTAGTGGGAACTTGTCAGCACGGATGAGGGGCGCTCCAATAGAAGTACTATGAGAAACACTCGAAATACCAAGAAAAACAAAGCGAACCAGGTCATTTTCGCGTTTTTGATGGTCGGAGCGTTTTCTTGCGAGCGGGCGTCGGCGCAGGATCGAGTCTTCAATTGGCTGCCGGCGAATGACGAAAGCGTGCGGCTGGACCCGGGGAATTATCATACGGCGCGGACGTACCGTCCGAACGCGCCCGGGCAAAACAATCACGTGGATATCAAGTCGGAAAAGCCGGTCACCATTTTCATGACGCCGGAGGGAGGCTGGAACGCGGCGCTGCAGCACCCCGAAAACATTGGCACGCTGCGGCAAGTGTGCCTGCGAGAGCACGTGGTGGCGACGACGTACGTTTGCGAGATGCCGGTCGAGCCGATGACATTGGTCATTCGGGATGAGAGGTACAGCCCGGATGCATCGATATTTGCCGGGCTCGGCGAAGTCCTGGATCCGAGCAACCAGGTGGAACGCGCGGTAGGCGCTGGGATTGCAGCGGTGCTGAATGCCCATGCGGCGTCCAAGCGGCAGTTTAAATCGCCCAACGACGTGCATATCCAATATTACCGCTGGGATTGCGTGGAGAATTGCATTCAGCCGGAGTACCAGTGGAGCCGGCAAGTGAAGGAGAAGTACGAGCTGACATCGTTCTTGAAGGTTTATGGCGGATTTGCGCCAGATCACGACGGGGAGCAAGTGAGCATATGTATCAAGTCTCCCGTGCCGATGGTTGTGGCGATGCTGCCATCGGACGTTGCCAACCAGTTGCATGCAAGGCCGGACGCGCTGGAGGCCGCACTGGAGAGGAACAACTGCCAGCAGCGCGGAGTGCAGACCCAGACGTTCGAGTGCACGTTCAACCTGGGGGATGGGCCGCAGTCGCTGGTTGTCGTGCCGGAACCAGGCGCGAAAGTGCCGCATCGCAAGAAAGCGGAAATTGAGATGCTGGCGGCGAAGTGCGTGGCCAATTGCGCGCTGCTGCAAAGCCAACAGTAAGCAGCGGCGGCGACTGTCGCAGAGTGCATTCCCACCTGTCCTGACAGAGCGGATAATTCCTCATTTAGCATTCGAGCGGTCCGCTCGAATGCTTATTCAAAATTAGAAGCGCGCGTCAGCGAGAGGGCGCCAAAAGGGCACGGAGAGCCGTGCCCTTTTTTTTGTTGATGCGAGTTGGAAGCGGACTACACTCCGCCGAGGTACTCGACGTGACAGTAGGTGCCGAGGCGCGTGTTGTAGGCCAGGTAGAAGCCGTCGTGGTCGGGATCTTCGTAGACAACGATCTGGTCGGCGCCCCAATTCCAATCGTCGCAGAAGCCGTAGTCAGCAGCGGCGATGCTGAAAGCGAAACCGCCGAACCAGAAGCGTTCGCGGTTGCCGCCTTCAATCCGCCAGACATGGCCGCGGCCGAAGCCTCCGGTGAACCGCCCATGCTCCCAAGGATGATCGAGATGATAGTGCTGATCGTCGCGGCCTGAATCGTGGCCGATCCATTTATCGTTGGTGTGAACGTGCGGGGCTTCGGGGTGGCCCTTTTTGTCGGCAAATTTCGGCGCTTCCTGTAGTGCAGAGTGTTGCGCAGGGCGGGCAGGAGCGGGTCCCCGAGCGGGAACATGGCCGTGGCCTACATCGCGAGGAGGCGGAGCGCCTCCGTGTTTCTCTTTTTCTTGGGCGAGAGCAGGAACAGAATAGATCAAGAACAACACAAGAACGCTTAGAAGTGATTTCATGCGAGCCTCCATGACGGTTTTGTGTTTCCGCAAAACTGGAGCCGGGATTTTTTCTGCTTCGTGCCAGCCGGATCTTTGTTGCTTACAACTAACAAAACCCTATCCCAGAGAAACATTGCTTTTCTGAGATCAGGGCCGTGGTGATGCCAAGCTGGTAATTAGACGGTTGCTGAGGGGCAAAAGGTTTCGGTCTAGAGATTTTTTGAGGCGCGAAAGGCGCGGACGACGGCGGCGACGTCGCGCTGGCCGGCGTCGACCTGGGCGTTGAGATGGCGCATTTCGGCGGCGGTGAGTTTGCCGCCGAGGCCGTCAAGCGCGGCACGGAGTTGCGGGAATTTCTCGAGCGCGTCGCGGCGAACGATGGGAACGGCGTCGTAAGGCGGGAAATAGCGGAGATTGTCTTCGAGAGCGACAAGGTGAAGCGAGTCGATGAGGCCGTCGGTGGAATTGCCGGCGACGATATCGACTTGATGATCGACGAGAGCGCGGTAGAGGAGGCCGAGGTCCATGACGTTTGGTTGCGCGGCGAAATGGAGAGCGTAGCGGCTGCTCCAGCCGCGGAAGCCGTCGGGGCGCTCGAGGAATTCGTAGCCGACGCCGGCGCGCCACTTGGGGGCGATGGGGGCGAGGTCGGACATGGTGCGGAGGTGAAGGCGCTGTGCGTCGTCGCCGCGGACGACCATGGCGAACGTGTTTTCAAAGCCGAGAGGGTCGGTAAGGTCGAGATGGAAACGCTGGGAGTATTTCTGTTTGACGCGATCGTAGATGGCGGCGGAAATGTCGGAGCCGGGAGATTCGTTAAGGACAGCGGTTAGGGCGGTGCCGGTGTACTCGACATAAAGATCGAGATCGCCGGAGAGGAGGGCCTTGTGGACCAGAAGCGTGCCGCCCAGATTGGTTTTAC
>Ga0207684_10003087_pt1 | contig 16460 bp, 12 predicted proteins | sample KBSK5501metaG_FD_184342 | JGI IMG/M metagenome (GOLD analysis project Ga0207684, IMG submission 184342) | Corn, switchgrass and miscanthus rhizosphere microbial communities from Kellogg Biological Station, Michigan, USA - KBS K5-50-1 metaG... | ecosystem: Host-associated > Plants > Roots >...
TTACGTGATACATATAATTCAAGGAACTCTCGCAAGTCGATCCTTGATCGAACAACTTGGGCAGACAGAACCAGGGATGGCCATAGTTCATCGATCTACTCGGATCAAAAGGCAAAATATTCACCGAGCCGAAAGGGACTAAGGGACGGACCTCTCATCCTGTGAGTAAACGGTGCGGCCGTCGACGACGGTGAGCAGGACCGTCGTTTTCGTATAGTCCTTCGGCGGGATCTTGGTGAGGTCAGCGGAAAGAATAATGAAATCGGCGTATTCGCCGGCTTTAAGCTCGCCCTTCTTCCCTTCTTCAAATTGCGCGTACGCGGAGCCGGAGGTGTAGGCGCGGATGCAGTCGGCCAGGGAAATTTTTTCCTGTGGCTCCCAGCCGCCTGTGGGACCGCCTTCCGGCAGCTCGCGCGTTACGCAAGCATAGAGACCGCGCATGGGATTGAGAGGTTCGACGTCGTAGTCCGTTCCGAAAGCGAGATGGGCTCCACTTTTTAGCAAAGATGCCCAGGCGTAGGCGCCCTTGGCGCGGTCGGGACCGATACGCGAGCCGGCCCAGCGCATGTCGGAGGTTTCATGCGAGGGCTGCATCGAGGCAATCACGTGGAGCCGAGCGAAACGCGGCACGTCTTCGGGAGCGAGGACTTGCGCATGTTCGACGCGGTCGCGGCGGTCGCGCGGGCCGTTGGCTTTGGCCACGGCTTCGAACACATCGAGCGCCACACGGTTAGCGCGGTCGCCGATGGCGTGAAAATTCAGCTGGAAGCCAGCTTTGTCGCGCTCGATGGCCATGACACGCAATTTCTCTGGATCATTCGTAAGTATCCCACTGGTCGAGGGATCGTCCGAGTACGGCGCGAGCAAAGCGGCAGTGCGCGAGCCGAGCGCGCCGTCGGTAAACGCCTTCAATGCTCCAGTTCTTAGCCACGGGTCGGTTGTGCCGCCCTGGGCACGCATGTTTAACAGCTCGTTCGTCGGAAGTTGAAAGGGCAGCCATTCTGTAATGCGCAGCGTGAGCTTCCCTTCTTCTTTCAACTGCATATAGACGAGATAGTCCGCCCAATCGGAAAAATCCTGTGCCGAGGTCACGCCGTTTTTCGCCGCATCTGCCAGCACCATGAGGATGCCCCGGCGGCGCTGGTCGGCTTTCAGATCGGGAATCCTATCTGCGACGAGTTTCATAGCTGAATCTTCTTCGAGCATGCCGGTGGCGACGCCGTCGGCGTCGCGTTCAATCATGCCCCCAGGCGGATTTGGAGAATCTTTCTTGATTTCGCCATGCTGGAGGGCGAGCGAATTGGCCACGGCCACGTGTCCCGAAACGTGTGTAAGGAACACAGGATTTTTGGGGGCGACGGCGTCGAGCTGCTGCTTGTTGGGAAATTTCTTGTCGGGCCAGAGCGTGTGATCCCAGCCGCTGCCGGTGATCCACTCGCCCTCTTTGTGATGCGCAACAGCATCCGCGACGCGCTTCTGCACTTCTTCAATGCTGGTGACGCCGTTCAGACGAACGGAGAGCATATCCGCGCCCGCGCCGCCGAGGTGCACGTGGGCGTCGTTGAAACCCGGCATAACGAACTTGCCATGGAGGTGAATGGTTTCGGCGCTTGGATCGTTTCCGCCACATTCGAGCAGCACGTAATCGATCTTGCCCACGCAACGAATCTTGCCATCGCGGATGGCCATGGCCTCGGCCCAAGGATTTGCGGGATCATTGGTGTAAATGCGGCCGTGGAGATAAACGACGAGATGCGATTCGGCCTGAGCGCTTTGAGCTTTGGCCCGCAGAACAACGATTCCGGAACAAAGACTTAGCAGGATAATTCCGCTCAAATAGAGCAAGTTGGTTGCGCGAGTCTTCATCGAGTTTTCTCCGGGGCCACGTCTGCGATTCCGAGCAGCGTGAGCAGGGCGCGTTTCAATCCCAGTTCGCGGCCCGCAGGGTCATACCATTCCTGGAGCGAGTGAGCTCCCCCGCCGTTACCTCCGGCGCCAATCGAAATCGCGTCGATGCCAAGAGCAAGGGGAACATTGGCATCGGTAGAAGAACGCTCGATCCGTGATTCGTTTGCCACGGTAACATCCGCGGCGCGCAGGGCAGCGAGAAGTGGCGAGTCTGCCGCCAATTCGCCGCCGGGACGGCTTCCAATTACCTCGACCTTCCATTCGAGCTTGCCCCGGGAACGATCGCGGGATGTCTCCATCTCGTCGCGAACGCCAGCGGCAATGCACTCGCGCAAAGCAGATTCCAGGCGGGCGAGCTCGTCTTCGCTTTCGGAGCGCACATCGACCTTTAGATGGGCTTGATAAGGAATGGAATTTACGGAGGTGCCGCCATCGATTTGTCCGAGATTGAAGGTGGTGCGCGGCGACGCGGGAACCTTGGTATTGATGAAACGGACGGAACCGCGAACCAGCGCATTTATCGGATTGGGCATGCCGAAGTCCGACCAGCTGTGGCCGCCGGGGCCGTTGATAACGACTTCGAGACGGCGCGAGGCGAGCGCGATGGTCGTGACGTGATCGGTACCAGCGCCGTCCAGAACGATCACAGCCTTCAGGCGGTCATGGTAGGAATCGACGAGGGCGCGCATGCCGCGGAGGTTGCCTTCGCCTTCTTCCCCGACGTTCGCAACAAAAAAAATGGTGCGTTGCGGTTTGATCTGCGCATCGTGAATGGCTCGAGCGATAGCCGCGAGCGCAGCGAGGCCCGTACCGTTGTCAGAAATGCCGGGGGCGAGCATGCGGTTGCCATCGCGCCGGACTTTGACGTCTGTTCCCGCGGGAAAGACGGTATCCAAATGCGCGGAGAGCACGACGACTTCTTTTTCGTGCAAGCCGGGCAGCTCTCCGATCACGTTGCCAGCGGCATCTATCTGGACATTCAGACCGGAAGCGGACAGGAGCGCTTTGACCGCAGCCGCGCGCTGGCCTTCTTGGAAGGGTGGCGCGGGGATTTCCGTCAGGCGTGCTTGCTGATCATTAATCCACTTGAGATTTGGCGCGAACCACGCCATCGCTGCGCGTACTTGCGCATTTTCGGCAAGCTGGGTCGGGGGAGCGGGGCGCGTGGCGTGTCTGGCGAGGGAAGAGCGAACCGGCATAGCGAAAAGAATAACCCAAAAAAGGACACGTTTCACTGCCCTGCTCCGCGGTGTTGCGCGGATCAATGCCGTGCCGCCTCGGCGCAGAGTGCCGAGATTTCCGCGTCGGTCAAGACGCGAGCAGATTGCTTGGCTGCATCGAAGATGCGATTGACGAGAGAATCGTCGGCGGAAATTTTGTGGCGCTCGAGCCAGAAAAGGACGTTGGACTTGCCGCTCATGGGGCCGATTTCGATCACTTGCTCGAGTCCAAAAAGATGCGAAGGCACGCCGCTATACACGGAGTCAGCGAGCGACTGGTGGCCTTTGTGAAATGCTTTGATAATCGCCGCGGCATGGACGCCCGTGGCGGTACGGAAAGCATCGCGGCCGATGACGGGATAGTTTGGTGGGATCGTGGTGTGCGTATACTTGGCGACCTTTTCGCAGTATTCCTTCAGACGCGAAAGGTCCTGGTGGATTGCGCCCATAAGTCGCAAGTTCACCAGCATGAGTTCCATAGGCGTGTTGCCGACGCGTTCGCCAAGCGAATTGGCGGCTGCGTGAACCTGGCCGGCGCCTGCGGCGATGGCCGCGAGAGAATTCGCGATAGCCAGGCCGCGATCGTTGTGGCCGTGCCAGTCCACGCGAATTTTTTCTCCGCTGGGTTTGACGACTTCCTCGATGACGAATTTCACCAGGTTGTACGCGCCGTTGGGAATGGCGTGGCCAACGGTGTCACAGAGCACGATGGCGCGGGCGCCGCTTCGAATCGCCGTGGTGTAGAGACGTTTCACGGTGTCCCGGTCCGTGCGAATCGTGTCCTCCGTGACGTACATGGAGGGAAGACCATGGTCGACGGCGAACTTCACCGCTTTTTCCGTGGTGCGTTCGAGATGATCGACGGTCCAATCTTCGACTAGCCGGCGGATGGGGCTTGAGCCCAAGAAAGTTGCCGCTTCGATCGCCATTCCTACGCGCTGGGAAATTTCGGCGATGGGACGAATGTCAGCTTCGATGGTTCGCGCGGCGCAGTTGGGCTTGATCTTCAGGCGCTTGGTGACGATTTCGCGTGCGAGCGCTTCGGTGTGCTCGACGGCGCGGGGGCCTGCGCCAGGCAAACCGATGTTGAGCGAATCGATGCCCAGCGCTTCCATCAAATGCAGGATTTCGATTTTTTCTTGGATGCTGGGATCGTGGACCGAAGGATTTTGCAGGCCGTCGCGTAGCGTTTCATCGTTTAGCAGGACGCGCGTGCCCGGCGCGATGAGCGGCGCGGCCGCCGCGTTCCAGTCGTAAATCCATTCGTCTTTGATCGATTCTGTCATTTATCAATTTTCTCTATAGCGACCAACTTTGGATCGTCAGCCTGAAACGTCTTCATTTTACATTTAACAAAATCGCCGATCGAGAACGCCCAAACCTCATCTTGAGGCTTAACTCCCATAATGCGGTAGAGTTCGTTTCCCAAGTATGCCTCGACTGGGCGCCAGCAAGGAGTCCCTTCTTCCAGCAGTTCAACGTAAATTGTTTGTTTGTCGGTTTTGATCATCGAAGTCCATGGTCACGAAACATTGTCTTTAGCGCAGCGCGTGCGTTTCGCAATTTTGCAGCGAAGCCTCCGCCAAATTCAAATCGAAGAAACGCGTCGGCGGCCCGATCAAGATCCGCGCCATAACGATACCACCATGGCTTCTCGCGGCCGGGCAAGCGGTCCACATCGATGTATTTGGTTTGCACCATTTCGAGCAAGCCCGCTTTCCCGTGCGTGCGGCCCCATCCGCTGACGCCGCAGCCGCCGTGCGGGGCTTCCGCGATGCCGAAATAACTGATCGCATCATTGACCATGACCGCGCCTGCGCGCAGACGCGCGGCAATGGCTTGGCCGCGTTTTGCATCGTTTGTCCATACGCTCGCCGCGAGAGCGAAATCGGAATCGTTCGCGCAGGCAACGGCTTCCTCGGGGTCTTTCACGGACTGAACGGCAAGAATGGGACCGAAAGTCTCTTCTTGAAAAAGCTTCATCGAGGAATTCACTCCAGCGATGACAGCCGGCTCGAAGAAATTCGCGCCAAGATCGGGGCGCGGCTGGCCGCCACAAAGCAAGCGAGCGCCTCGCGCGATGGCATCGTCGACCAATTCGCTCATGCGCTGCACGTGCTGCGGGCGAATCAGCGGCCCAACGTCGGCGGCGGGATCACATCCGGGACCCAAGCGAAGTTTCTTCGTTTTCTCGACGCAAAGCTCAAGAAATTTTTCTTCGATGGACTGCTCGACGAAGAGCCGCTCGACGGAAAGGCACACCTGACCGCAATTCGTGTAGCTGCCCCAGACAGCGGCGCTCGACGCAACATCAAGATTTGCGTCCGCAAGGACGATCATCGCGTCCTTGCCGCCGAGCTCAAGGACGCTAGGAATTAGTTTTTTGGCGCACGCCTCCGCCACGCGGCGGCCCGTGGCCACGCTGCCGGTGAACATGATCTTGTCCGGCGCCGCATCGATCAGCGCCTGGCCGACTTCCCCGCCGCCCTGAATGACGGTGACGAGATTCTTCGGGAAGCCCGCGTCGGCGAAGAGCTTTTCGATCAGCGCGCCGCAGTGCGGAGTGAAATCGCTAGTCTTGCAGATGACGGCGTTGCCCGCGACAACAGCTGGAATGATCTGGCTCATGGGAATGGCCAGTGGATAGTTCCAGGAGCTAATGATGCCGATGACGCCCACCGGGTCGTAGACAATGCGGCCGGATTTGGCTTTCGCGGCGCTACTATGGTGAGGCACACGTTCGGAGCGCAATAGCCGCGCGGCATTTTTTGAAAAGTATTGCGCCGTATCGAGCGCGACAAAAATGTCCGCGAAGAGCGCTTCCACACGCGGCTTGCCGGACTCCGCAACAACGGCATCTGCCAACGCATCTCGCGAAGCCATCATGCGTTCGCGCAACACGCTCAGTTGCGAGCAACGCTTCTCGATGGACACGTTGCTCCACACAGATTGTGCGATGCGTGCCCGCGAAAGAATTTCAGGCAATGCAACCGGCAGCGTCTTTTCAAACTGGGCAAGGATTTTGCCTGTAGCAGGATCTATCGAAGGAATCGTCTCAACGGGGATGGCTGTGGCCGCCATAGTGCGATTCTAGCTTATTCCGGACACTCCGAGTCGAATCACTCGGCACTCGGTGAGTTCTCTTGTCGGCTTAAGGCTCGCCGATGCGCCAAGCTTCATCGTGCATGACTGCCACCATGCACAGGCCTTGCGGAGGCACCGTCGGGCCGGACTTGGAGCGGTCGCGGAGTTGATAGAGGCGCGGGATGTCATCAGGCACGAGCTTTCCGCGGCCTACGTCGAGAAGCGTACCTACCATTTTGCGAACCATGTAGCGCAGAAAGGAGCGGCCGCGGACGGTGTAGACAAGTTCTTCGCCATCGTCGCTGCGCACCAACTCGCTCGCGTAGATTTCGCGCACCGTGGAACGCTCTTTGTCATCGTCCTCGGAACCCGTGGACGCGGCGAAGGAAGCGAAATCGTGCGGGCCCACGAAGCGAGAGGCGGCGATGCGCATGGCGTCTTCATTGAGCGGAAAGGGATAATGCAGGACATAGCGCCATACCGCCGGCGGAACAACTTTCCCGCGATACAAACGATAGCGATAAATCTTTCCGAGCGCGGACCAGCGGGCGTGAAAATCGGGTCCTACCTCTTCGGCGCCGCCGATGCGGATCGCGGGAGGGAGCAGCGCATTCAAGGCGCGCTGGAACTCCCCCGCCGACAGGCCCGATTTCGTGCGAAAGCTGGCCACCTGTCCGAGCGCGTGCACGCCCGCATCGGTGCGTCCCGCACCATGCAATTGCACGATCTCCTGCGTTAGCCTCCGAAGCACGCCGGCAATCTCGCCTTGAATCGTGGGCTTATCGGACTGCGCTTGCCAGCCGTGGAAGTCGGTGCCGTCGTAGGCGATGGTCAGCTTGAAATGGCGCATGAACGAGAAGTTTTCCGTTTTGTCTTAGGGATCGATTTTCAGAAGTGGCGTCCGCTTTGGCAAGTGCTCTGGGGCGCGTCAGAAGGCGGAACGAACGAAGCGGCTGCCAGGCTTCACGGCCGCGCCGCCCTCGCGGCACAACGGACATTCCTCGGGCTCATAGCTGGCAATGGGAAGGTCGAGCAGCGCCTGGTACTCGACCGGGAATTCGATTTTGCCGCCGCTGCGGTCAATGAGAGCACCGGCGGCAACAACCCGCCCGCCGGCTTCCTCAACGACCTGGATGGTTTCCAGCGTTGAGCCACCCGTCGTCCAAACATCTTCAATCACAAGAACGTGCTGGTCCGGCTGCAGTGAAAATCCGCGGCGAAGGGTCATCGTGCCGCTGGCGTCGCGCTCGACGAATATGGCAGGCACGCCCCCTCCGACAGAGCCCTTTGGTTCCGGCAAGGCGCGGGCGACCTCCTGACCGATGACGAGTCCTCCGAGAGCAGGCGAAACCACGGCACTAATGACGGCGTCGGAAAAGAGCGAGGCCAAGGCGTGCCCGAGTTTTTCGGCGAACCGGGGATATTGCAAGACGAGCGCGCATTGGACGTACATGCCACTGTGCAAGCCACTGGAGAGCTCAAAATGGCCATGCCGGATAGCTCCGGCGGATTCAAAGATGCGCAGCAATTCTTCTCTTGAAAGCATTCGTTCGCCCAGCGGCAAATCGCTTCTAAACACCGAATCGTGAGCAGCCTAGCCGCCGCACGCGGCGTTGTCAAGGAATGGGGCTCCTGCTAGACTCCAGACCAAGTTTCCGGGCTTGGCCAAGATGTCGCGGTCGCTTTCTGGTGCAAATAGTGCTGGATGCCTCTGAATAGACCCATCTCGCGGCCACGCTTGCGAAGTTTTCCTTCCCTGTGGCAAGAATCCGGCCAACTGAGTGTACCAACACCGATTCAGGGCACGTTCCACACTGTCAGTAGCAAATAAATGCGTCCCGCTGGGACAGAATCTTGAGGGGAAAATTGACATGATGACTTTCTGTGAGACCGCAAAGTCTTTCCTTTTGTTGTTTACCGCGGAGCGGTCCTTTATCTGTTCAAAGAGGCGAAGACCCGGATTGCGGACAGCCCGATCTGTCCTTGCGCTGATAATGGCGGGGCTGCTGGCGGTCGGACCGCTCTCGCCGGTTTTCGCACGGAGCCCCGCGCAAAACCCGCCGCCGAACCCTGCCCCTCCAGCCCCCCCTTCATCGCAGGCCTCGACGATCGCTCCCGTTGGATCTCTGGGGCTTTCGAAGCATGATTTCACGCGTGGCCCTAGCTCATTTCCGAATCTGCTCAAGCCATACCAACAGATTCAAATTGAAGAACCGGTGATCACCAATTCTCCCCGGCTCGATCAGTTGGTTCACGATGGCAAGCTCGAGATTAGTCTTCAGGACGCGGTGGAATTGGCGTTGGAGAACAGCCTGGACATCGGCGTCCAGCGGTACTACCCCTGGATTGCGGACGCCTCCATTTTGAAGGCCAAGGCGGGCGGGTTCGGCTATGCGACGCCTGGCGCTTTGTTTAGCTCCTCTACCGCCAGCCTTCCCAGCTTTTCATACGATCCGACCGTGACCAGCACCATTCTCCTCGACGATCGCACCACACCGGTCAACAACCCCTTCATTTCCGGCACGGTCAGCCTCGCAGCCCTGCAGACCCACACCATGCAATTCAACGAACAGTTTTCGCGAGGCTTTGAAACGGGGACCAACCTGACGGTGAGTTGGAACAACACGCGCAGCAGTTCGACCTCGACGGCCAATTTTTTTAACCCCGCCGTTCAGTCCACCTTGACGGTTGGCTTCACGCAGGCTCTCTTGAACGGCTTCGGAATCGCCGTGAATACGCGCAACATCCGCATCGCACAAAATAACCGCAAAATCGCCGATTGGGCATTCGCGGAGCTGGCGATCACCACCATTACGAATACCATCACGGCTTACTGGGAGCTCGTCTACGCACGGGCGAACGTCAAGGTGAATGAACAAGCCGTGGCCGTTGCCCAAAAACTTTACGAGGACAACAAAAAGCAGCTCGGCGTTGGCACCATGGCTCCCCTGGATGTGACTAGAGCGGAGTCCGAACTCGCCACTGACACGCAGAATCTCATTGTAGCCCGTACCGTGCAGCTGCAGGACGAACAAATTCTGAAAAATGCAATCACCAAGGACCCTCTGGCTCCCAACGTAGTGAACGTCGAGATCCTCACCAGCGATCAGCCGACGCCGCCGGCCACGATCGAAAACCCATCTTTTGAGGAATCCATCAAGGAAGCGTTTGCCAAGCGGCCAGAGCTGCAGGAACAACTGTTGAATTTGAAGAATGCCGATATTGATGTGCTCGCCACGCGGAATGCGCTAAGGCCCAGCCTCACCCTGAGCGGGCAGTACAGTTCCGTAGGCTTGGCTGGCAATTCTCCGATTAAGGGTACGGCGGTAGTAGAGAGCAGCGGTGTGCCTATCGTCGACGCGAACGGGAATCCGATCACCGTGGATGTCGGTGGCGTGGCAACTCCGATCTTCCAGCCTGTGACGGTCACACCAGTTTTGGGCACCAATCAACAAGGGTTCGGAACAACCCAAAACCAGATCTTCCACAACCGGTTCCCTGATTTTTCCGCCCAACTAACCTTGGGCCTTCCTTTGCGAAATCGCTCGGCACAGGCGGACAATGTGCGGTCGATCCTGACGCAGCGGCAGCAGGAATCCGGGTTGCAACAATTGAAAAACGCCGCGCTTCTCGATGTTCGCAACACATACATCGCACTTACGCAAGACCGTGCCCAGGTGGAATCCGCCAGCAAGGCGCGCGAACTGCAACAGGAGACGTTCAACGCCGAGCAGAAGAAGTATCGTCTGGGGGCTTCCACTGTCTACAACGTGATTCTTACGCAGCGGGACCTCATCGCTGCGCAGGGGACTGAACTTCGAGCGCTCGCTAATCTTGAAGAAGCCAAAGCCAACTACGAACGCGCGCTGGGCCGCACCTTGGACGTGAATCACGTCACCATCGCAGACGCCAAATCCGGCGAAGTCGAACGCGAAACGCTGATCCCGGGAACGCTTCACGGAAGAGTCGTAGGCACGGACGATCTCTATCGAGAAGGAAGCATGCGCTGATCTTCCGGCGGGGCCGCGCTAGAAGAGTCTCTCGCGCGGCCTCGCGCTCACTCTAGTCCTCTACGAACTCCCAGATCGTCGCCGGATCCCGCCTCAGCGAACAGAGAGCTTCCAGAACCTGGCCGATTCGTTAGTGCGCTGGCGTTCTCGGTTTACGCCAAATCCTTGTCTTGCCTCTCAGTGTCCATTATCCTCTATCCTCTATCCTCGTTACGCCGAACGCGGTCGTGTTTCTGGTTCACGGCACAGGGTTTATTGCCATGGGTGCCTGCAAATCCAGCCCGCAAATGAAACAAAAGCTATGGTTCGAGCGTTTTACAGAGTTAGGTCAAAATAAAAACGTCCCGATGGGACAGAATCTTGAGGGATAAAGATGATTACGAAGACGCTGAGGGGGACCCTGAAGCGGTCCATTTCCAGAGGAAATGCCGTGAGGACAGCTTCGCAAGGGGTCCGATCTCTGCTCGCTATGGTATTGGCGGGCCTGCTTGCCGGGGGGCCACTCTCCCCCGTTTTCGCACAGAGCTCCGCCCAGAATCCACCGCCAAATCCCGCCCCAGCGGCCACCCCTGCCCAGGAAGGCTCATCGATCGCTCCGGTGGCCTCCTTGGGCGTCGGTAAGCATAGTTACTCGCATGGCCGAAGTGCCTTCCCCAACATCTTGAAGCCGTACCAATCTATTCAGGTTGAGGCTCCGGTGCTCACAAACTCGCCGCGGATCGATCAGCTCATCCACGACGGGAAGCTCCAGATCAGCCTCCAAGACGCCGTCGAGTTAGCGCTCGAGAACAGCCTGGATATCGCCGTCCAGCGCTACTACCCGTGGATTTCGGATGCTGGTCTTCTCAACGCCGCAGCAGGCGGCTCCGGTTTCGGCACCCCCGGTGTGCAGATTGGCGCCTCCTCAGCCAACCTGAACCCCTTCGCCTTCTTTAATCAGAATTTCGATCCTCTGGTCACCAGCAATAGCTCCATTCTCTATCTTACTTCACCAGTAAACAACCCGTTCCTTTCCGGTTCAGGCGTAAACAGCCTCAGCTCCGTTGTTACGCACAGTACTCAATTTAGTAATCAGTATTCGCAGACATTTCATACCGGAACGAACATAAATGTGGCCTGGAACAACACCCGTAGCAGTTCCAATGCCGCAAACTTCTTCAACCCTTCCGTGAACTCATCGCTTTCAGTTTCTATTTCGCAGCCTTTATTGAACGGTTTCGGCAAGGAAATGTGGACTCGCAACATTCGCATCGCCAACAACAATCGCCAAATCGCGGACTGGGCATTCACCCAACAGGCCATCACCACCATCACGAATACCATCACGGCTTACTGGGAACTCGTTTACGCTCGGGAAAGCGTCAGGGTCAATGAACAGGCTGTGGCCGTTGCCCAAAAGCTTTACGAGGACAACAAAAAGCAGCTGGAAATCGGCAGCTTGGCGCCGCTCGATGTCACGCGGTCTGAATCCGAACTCGCCACCAACAATCAGAACCTCATTCTTGCTCAGACAATTCAGCTCCAGGACGAGCAAACCTTGAAAAATTTCATCTCCAAGGACCCGCTCGCTCCGAATCTCATCGAGGTGGTGATCCTTCCCACTGACCAGCCAAAAGAGCCTGCCACGATTGAAGCGGCTTCTTTCCAGGATGCCATTAAAGAAGCGTTTGCCAAACGGCCTGAACTGCAGGAACAGATCTACAACCTGAAGAACGCCGAAATTGACGTGCGGGCTACCAAGAACGCCCTTCTGCCCTCGCTCACTGCAAACGCGTTCTACCTGTCCGCTGGCTTGGCGGGAAACAGCAACATTCCCGGCACTCCTACAACGGGCGCCGGCGTTCCCATCGTGGATGCCAACGGCAACCCTATCAACGTGGATGTCGGCGGCGTGCCGACTCCGATCTTCGAGCCGACGACCGTTATCCCCGTTGTAGGCACTTCTCGGCAGGGCTTCACCACGGCGCAAAGCCAGATCTTTCACAATACCTTCCCCGAATATGCCGGCCAGCTCACGTTGACGCTTCCCCTTCGCAACCGCTCGGCCCAAGCCGGGCACGCTCGCGCTCTCCTCGTGCAGCGCCAATTGGAAACGGTGACGCAGCAGCTCCGAAACGCCGCGCTTCTTGACGTCCGTAACACGTACATCGCGCTCACGCAAGGCCGCGCTCAGGTGGCCGCCGCGATCAAAGCGCGCGAACTGCAGCAACAGACGTTTGACGCCGAACAGAAGAAATATCAGCTCGGCGCATCGACGGTGTTTTTGGTCATTCAGACGCAACGCGACCTCATCACCGCCCAGGGCACGGAAATTCGCGCACTGGCCAACCTCGAGGAAGCCAAAGCCAACTATGAGCGCGCCGTGGGCCGCACGCTCGAGGTCAATCACGTCACCATCGCCGACGCCAAGTCCGGTGAGGTTGACCGCGAGACCCTCATCCCTGGCACACTTCACGGGAAGGTCGTCGGAACAGACGAAATTTTCAAGAGCCTTCCGGATGGAGGGCAGCGCTAGCTTCTATTGCCGGGCCGGATGGGAGCCGCGGCCTGTCCGGCCTCGTTTCTTTCTACTGCTGACTACTGTGGCCACTCCCCTTGCTCCGCTTTTCGCTTTCGCTTAGCATGGAATTCTGCGTTCCTTCGAACTGTCTTGCCGGGCGCAGGCGATTGGGGAGCGCCAGACTATGAGCGAGCATGCCAAGGGAAATAGTTCGACGATAACCGCCGCCGACGCTCCAACCGTTTCACGCAAACCATCTGCGCAAGAACGTGCCTGGGAAGAAAACACACTTCGTCCGACGCTGGAAAAAAGTCCCGAGCGCCAAGCGGAATTCACCACGATTTCCGGATTTCCGATCCGGCGTCTTTACACGCCTGCGGACCTCACGGGCTGGGATCCAAACCGCGAGCTTGGATTTCCCGGGGAGCCTCCCTTCACGCGCGGCATACACTCCACCATGCATCGCGGGCGGCTCTGGACGATGCGGCAGTTTGCCGGGTTCGGCACGGCGGAAGACACCAATCAGCGTTTTCGATACCTGCTGGCGCAAGGCCAGACCGGCCTCTCGACCGCGTTCGATCTTCCGACCTTGATGGGCTATGACTCCGACCATCCGCTTTCAGAGGGCGAAGTCGGTAAGTGCGGGGTAGCGATTAGTTCCCTCGCCGATATGGAAGTGCTCTTCGACAAGATTCCGCTCGCCGGCGTCACCACTTCCATGACCATCAATTCGCCCGCAGCGGTCATCTGGGCGATGTATCTCGCGGTCGCGGAAAAACAAGGCGCGGACTGGAAGAAGATTTCGGGGACTTTACAGAACGACATCCTCAAGGAATACATCGCGCAAAAGGAGTACATCTATCCGCCGGAGCCGTCGATGCGGCTGGTGATTGACACGTTTGAATTCGGCGTGAAAAATACACCGAAGTTCAACACCATCTCGATCAGCGGCTACCACATTCGCGAAGCCGGTTCGACCGCCATTCAGGAATTAGCGTTCACGTTGCGCGACGGAATGGAATATGTCGAATGGGGAATGCGCCGCGGGTTGGCCGTGGACGAGTTTGTGCCGCAGCTTTCCTTCTTTTTCAATGCGCACAATGATTTCTTCGAGGAAATCGCCAAGTATCGCGCGGCGCGCCGTATCTGGCACAAAGCGATGGTCGAGCGCTACGGCGCCAAGAATGCGCGCACCTGGGCGCTGCGCTTCCATTCGCAAACCGCAGGCTGCTCCCTGACGGCGCAGCAGCCATACAACAATGTGGTGCGCACCGCGATCCAGGCGCTGGCGGCCGTTCTCGGCGGAACGCAATCGCTGCATACAAATTCGCTAGACGAAGCTTGGGCGCTGCCTACCGAGTTCGCGGCCACAATCGCTCTGCGCACGCAGCAAATCATCGCGCACGAAACCGGCGTCACGAATACTGTCGATCCGCTCGGCGGTTCGTATTTCGTCGAAACGCTGACGAACGAGGTCGAGCGTGGCGCATGGGACTACATCGAAAAAATTGACGCGATGGGCGGAATGGTAGCGGCTATCGAACGTGGTTACCCGCAACGCGAAATCGCCGAGGCTTCCTACCGTTACCAGGTGGCGGTGGACAAAAAGGAAAAAATCATCGTCGGCGTCAATGATTTCGTCGCGCAGGAAAAGCCGCTGGACACTCTGCATATTGACGAGACTGTCGCCCACCGGCAAGCGGAGCGCCTCTCGAAGCTCCGGGCCGATCGCTCGAAGGCCGAAGTCGACCGCCGCCTCAACGCTATACGCAAAGCAGCCGAAGGGAAAGACAACCTCATGCCGTTTCTCTTCGACGCCGTAAAAGCCTACGCCACCGTAGGCGAAATTTGCGACGCCATGCGCGACGTCTTCGGCACCTACGAAGAAGTAGCAATTACTTGAGAAATCGAAAGGCAGTTGGATGGCTCCTCTGAATCCGCCTTTGAATACACCTCCGACGGTAGATCAGTCCGTTTCTGAGTCACGGACGGCTTCCTTCATGAAGAGATATGGCGGCTTGTTACTGGTCCTGATTCTCGCGGCGGGAGTCGTCATCTTTTGGCTGGCGAGTTCGAGAATCACAGGAGAAGTGGTTGTTGCCACCGGCCATCAGAATACCGCCGCACTCCCGGGCGCCAGCGTGACCATCTATTCAGTGAATGAAGACCAGCGGCAACGCATCACCGGCGCGCTCGCTAAAATCCAGCGAGAAAACGACGAAGAGAAAGCCACAAATTCGCGCGTGTTTCAGATTCCAGCCGCGGACCAACGAACGGATTCGGATTTGGCGGGATACAACAACCTGTCTGATACGAAACATTGCTTTGCTCTTGAGAGCGTTTTGGATGAGATCAGGAAATCCGGCAAGCGCAAGGAAAGCACCGACAGTCAAGGCCGGTTTGCAATTTGGGCGCTGCCGGGAAGATATTTGCTCGAAATCGTCGGGCAGGAGAGCAACCAGCGTTTTGAGTTCGTCGAGCATGTCGACCTGAAGTGGCGCAGCGATCTTAAGCTCACCGAACCGAGTTGCCGTTACAGTCTGACGCAGTGACGGCCGCGGTTCCGCGGATTCCCTGGGATGGTGACATCGCCTTATGATGCAAAAGAAGATTCGTGTGCTGATAGCGAAGCCGGGGTTGGATGGGCACGACCGCGGCGCCAAAGTGATTGCTCGCGCGTTGCGTGACGCGGGCATGGAAGTGATCTACACCGGTCTGCGGCAGACCCCGGAGATGATTGCCACCGCCGCCGTGCAGGAAGACGTCGATGTCATTGGCCTCTCGATCCTCTCCGGCGCTCACAACACCATCTGCCCGCAACTCATGAAACTGCTGCACGAAAAAGGGATGAACGACGTCACCGTTCTTGTTGGCGGCATCATTCCCGAAGCAGACATTCCGGCCATGAAACAATCGGGCATCGCCGAGATCTTCCTGCCAGGCACATCCACGCAGGACATCGTCGAGTTCATCCACAAGCGCCTGGCTCGCTGAAACTGCAAGCGGAAGCGGTATCCTACTCCAATGTTTTCTCGAATTTGACGCGGGTGTAAAGAACCTGAAAGCCCTGCTGGAGAATGTTGCGTTCCGAACTGCTGCCCGGCTGCGCGATGCTGACGGCGAGGTCGCTGCCCGCCTGTGATGCGCGAGCGAGGCGTCTTTGCAGGAGCGCCGTTTGCACGCCGCGTCTGCGCGCCACGGGCAGCGTGCTAGCGCCAAATAATCCTGCGACCCCGTCATGAAGCGCGAGCGTCCCCCCTCCGGCGATTTTTCCATCGACGCGCGCCAGATAGCATTCCGTCTTCGGCCCGAATGCGAACAGTTTCATTATTTCGAGCAGTTCCTGCGACACCGGAAACTTTTCCGCGAATCCCTGGGAGACAGTGAGAGTCCACACATCGATTTGATCCTTGCCGATTTTTTCGATGCTAATGCCGGCGGGAGGCTCGGGACACGCCTCCTCGGGACTCACCTGCCGCGCCATGACATTTGAAAATTCCGTGACGCGATACTCGCGCTGGCCGAACTGCTCGATGAAGGAAGGGTCGGCCAGCGGGCAAGTTTCGACGCGCACGGTTTCGTCGCGGCTTCGGTAGAACTCTTCGAGGCGATCGAACTCCTCCGCACTCACCGCCCCATCGAGTCCCATGCCCACCGCCTGCGTAATCGGCGAATCCTTGCCGCAATACACCGCGAAGCCTCCGGCAACTCGCCTGGACGCCGCGCCGCTTTCCGGCC
>Ga0207684_10003089_pt1 | contig 16446 bp, 20 predicted proteins | sample KBSK5501metaG_FD_184342 | JGI IMG/M metagenome (GOLD analysis project Ga0207684, IMG submission 184342) | Corn, switchgrass and miscanthus rhizosphere microbial communities from Kellogg Biological Station, Michigan, USA - KBS K5-50-1 metaG... | ecosystem: Host-associated > Plants > Roots >...
GACGTCGGCCGGGGGGGCGGCCGGGCCGGTGGCGCCGGCCGCGAGCGCGCAGATGCCCATGGAAAGCGCCAGAGGTCGGCGCAGGCGCATGACATCTCCTGGTGACGGCAGGCCGGGCGGCGGCGACGCCCCTCGACACTAACAGCGCACGCCCCGGGGGGCGATAGGCGCGGGTACCGTGGCCAGGCATGATCGTGATTGTGGCCGGGGTCTCGGGAAGTGGGAAGACGACGGTCGGCGAGTTGCTGGCCAGCCGTCTGGCCTGGCCCTTTACCGACGGCGACTCGTTGCATCCGGCGGCCAACATCGCCAAGATGCGGGCCGGCGTACCGCTCACCGACGAGGACCGCTGGCCCTGGCTGGAGGCGGTCGCGGCGGTCATGGACGAGCGCATCGCCGCGGGCCAGTCCGCCGTGGTCGCCTGCTCCGCCCTCAAGCGCAGCTACCGGGACCTGCTGCTGGCGGGCCGCCCGGCGGCCCGCATGGTCTTCCTCGACGTCGGCCGCGACCTGCTGGCCGCCCGGCTGGCCGCCCGGCACGGCCATTTCTTCCGCGCGGACCTGCTGGCCAGCCAGCTCGCTGACCTGGAAAACCCGCAGCCAGCAGAACGAATGCTGGTGCTGCCTGCCGTCGGCACCCCGGAGCAGATCGCCCGGCAGATCATAAGCCGGCTCGGGCTGGCGTCCGGCTAGCCGGACGAGTCCACCCGGTCGAGCACCACGACCGGAATGGCCCGGTCCGTCTTCTGCTGGTAGTCGTTGTAGGCGGGCCAGGCCCGCGTCATCAGCCGCCACAGCGCAGGCTTCTCTTCGTCGGTGGCGGTGCGCGCGCGGGCCGTGAACCGCTCGGCCCACACCTGGACCTCGACTTCGGGGTGGGCCTGCAGGTTCAGGTACCAGGCGGGCGGGGTAGCGGAACCGCCCTTGGAGGCAACCACCAGGTAGCTGCCGTCGTGCTCCTGGTAGATGAGGGGGGTGGCGTGCTTACGGCCAGTCCGCCTGCCGGTCGTGGTCAGGATCAGGACCGAGGTGCCCTGCCAGTCGTGACCCTTCTTGCCGGCGGTCTCGATGTAACGCTGTACATGCTCCTGCCCGAAAAGCATCGGGTACCTCCTGGCGCGTACGGTTGAGCCAGTCGTGGATCGGAGACGGGCTCCATGAAGCTAAAGCTAGACCTGCACGAGATCTACAACCGGGGCCAGGACATCGACCGGGCCCTGCTCGCGATCATCAACGAGGCTGTGGAGAAGAAGGCTCCAGTCGTGGAGATCATTTCCGGCAAGGGCTCGGGGCAGCTCAAGAAGCACGTGCTCAGGTTCCTTGAACAGAAGGAAATTAAGGCGCTCTATCACCGGGTCGAGAAAGATTCAAAGAACTTCGGCCGGCTCTTCGTGCATTTCAGATGGGGGAAATAGCCGGTCCCGCATCCTCGTCACGGCCGGCGGCGTCCCACGGACAATCCTGAGCAACCTGGGTGGCCGACGGTGCCGTGGCGAGAAACGCTGATGCACCCGTGCGTCCGCGAATCTGCGGTCAGGAGCATCCGCCGATTGCCATACACAGCCCACGGCACTCCCCCTTGCCACGGCCGTCCGGGCGAGGCGGCACGCCCGGCCACGGCTAATTACGCCCGCAAGTCACCGACTCCGGGCAGACCTCACAGTTGTCACTCCCCCTGGGAAGAGTGCGCTAAACGCCCTCATCTTCCCCGCGTGCAGGCTAACGAGCATGCCTCACCCGTAAGCCACCTGCACTAACTTGCTCCTTTGCCAGCATCGCATGGACGACGTATAGATGTCCAGTCAAAGCATGAATGGGGACGCAATTCAAATTACTAAATGGCTTAGGAATTACAATCCACCTAATTAGCCGCGATCTGCCCCTGGCTTCGCGTACGGGCATGATCCGGGCGCAACCGGGCCGCCAGCCGCCCGGCCATGCCAGGATTGCCTCATGCATCTCCTGATACGGGCGGTTATCACCGCCGCCGCCCTCGCCGTCGCGACGGCCGTAGTCCCGGGCATCGTCCTGGGACCAGGGAGCACCGTCTCGAAGGTGGCGACCCTGGTGGTCGTCGCCGTGATCTTCGGCGTGATCAACGCGATCTTGAAACCCATCGTCAAGGCGATCGGCTGCCTGTTCTACATCCTGACCCTCGGCCTGATCGGCCTGGTCGTCAACGCCCTGCTGCTCTGGCTGGCCAGCTGGGCGGCGGGCAAGCTGTCGCTGCCGTTCCACATCACCGGGTTCTGGCCCGCGTTCTGGGGGGCCATTATCGTCGGCGTGGTGGGCTGGCTGCTCGGCGTCCTGGTCAGGGAGGACCAGTTCTCGTGATCTGGTAGGCGAGCGGAGACATCCCATGAGCGAGCCGGAGGGGCGCGGCGTTGCCTGGACTGAGGAGCGAGGAACGAGCGACGAGGGAAGGCGGCGCCTCCAAGCGCCCCGGAGGCGAGCGGGAAACACAGCATGAGCGACACCGTCAAGACGCACTTCGAGATCCTGGACTCACGGTTCCGCGGCGTAAAAGGCGACCAGTGGATGGAGCGGCTGCACACGGGCTGCCGCTGGACCGAAGGCCCGGCATATTTCGCCGCGGGGCGCTACCTCGTGTTCAGCGACATCCCCAACGACCGGATCCTCCGCTGGGACGAGACCACCGGTGCGGTGGGAACGTTCCGCCACCCGGCCCGCTACGCCAACGGGAACACCGTGGACCGCAGGGGCCGCCTGGTCAGCTGCGAGCACGGCGGCCGGCAGGTCACCAGGACCGAGCCCGACGGGTCGACCACCGTGCTCGCGGACCGGTTCGATGGCATGCGGCTGAACAGTCCCAATGATGTGGTGGAACGCGCGGACGGCTCGATCTGGTTTACCGACCCGGGCTACGGCATCGACAGCGACTACGAGGGACACCAGGCCAAAAGCGAGATCGGCGCCGACCAGGTGTACCGGATCGACCCGGGCACCGCCGAGGTGCGCCTCGTCGCGGATGACTTCAACCGCCCCAACGGGCTGGCCTTCTCCCAGGACGAGCGGCAGCTTTACATCACCGACAGCGAGGAAAGCCACATCCGGCTGTTCGACGTGGCCGACGATTCCACGCTGACCGGCGGTACGGTCTTCGCCCGTTGCGACGCGGGCGCCTTCGATGGTGTCCGGCTGGATGACACCGGCCGGATCTGGGCCGCCGCGCACGACGGGATCCACTGCTTCGACCCCGACGGCACGCTGCTGGGGAAACTACGCGTCCCCGAGACCGTCGCCAACTTCACTTTCGGCGGGCCGCAGCGCAACCACCTGTTCATCTGCGCCACGAGCTCGCTGTACTCGCTAAGGGTCAACTTCAACGGCGCCCGTTACCCCCGCTGACCCGTGGCCCGGCTGGCCGGGCTCAGCGAGGAAGCAGGAGCAGCTTCCCCGTGGTGCGTCGCGTCTGCAGGTCGTGATGTGCCCTCCCTGCCTCGGCCAGCGGATACCGGCCGCCGATGCGCACCGTGAGCTGGCCCTTCTTGATCCAGGTGAACAGCTCATCGGCCCGCTGGAGCAGCTCGTCGCGGCTGGCGATGTAGTGCACCATCGTCGGCCGGGTGGCATACAACGACCCACCGGTGTTGAGGCGCTGCAAATCGAACGGTGGCACCGGCCCGCTGGCCGCGCCGTACAGGACCATGTACCCGCGCGGCCGCAGGGCCGCCAGGCCGGCGTCGAAAGTCTCCCGCCCGACACCGTCGTAGACGACCGCGGCGCCGGACCCGCCGGTGACCTCCCGCACCACCTCGGTGAAGTCCTCGTAGCCGGTCACATGGCTGGCGCCCGCCTCCTTGGCCAGCTCGGCCTTGGCGGCGCTGGAGGTGGTCGCGATCACGATGCCACCGCGCATCACGACCATCTGGGTGAGCAGGAGGCCGACGCCGCCCGCCGCCGCGTGCACGACGACCGGATCGCCCGGAGCGACCGGGTAGGTGCTGTGGCACAGGTAGTGAGCGGTCAGGCCCTGCAACATGGCAGCCGCCGCGACCTCCAGCTCCACCCCGGGAGGGACGCGAACGGCGCGATCGGCGGGGACGAGGACCTGCTCCGCGTAGCAGCCTGGCACGCCCGCCCAGGCGACCAGGTCGCCCGGGGCGAAGCCGGACACGTCCGGTCCCGCGGCCGCGACCGTTCCGGCGCCCTCGGCACCTGGCACGTAAGGCAGGCTGCCGCGGTAAGGCGGCCGGCCCTCCCGCTGGTAGATATCCATGAAGTTGACCCCGGCCGCCGCCACATCGACGAGCAGCTGGCCGGGGCCAGGGCTCGGGGCAGGCCAGTCGCTGGCCTTGAGGACTTCCCATCCACCGTGCTCTTCGACCGCCACAGCGCGCATGAAGCCATCATTACGTACTCACCGGCGGGAGGAATTCGTTTGGAAGGAGGTTTCCGGGGGGTCGTGTTCGTTGCGGCTACGTCCGGGCGGCCGGAGCAGCTTCGCGCGGGGTGAGTACCCAGGCGAGCGCGGCGACACAGAGGGCGAGAAGCACCGGGATGCCGAGCGCGACCCGCAGCCCGACCAGGGTGGCGGCCGCGCCGATCAAGACCGGCCCGCTGACCATTCCCAGGTAGCTCATGCCCACCACGCGGGCCAGGCCGTGCCCGGGCCGGGCCGGGTCGGCCGTCCCGCCGGCCAGGAAGACCTGCGGGGCGATGCACGCCAGGCCCGCACCGAGGACCGCGAACCCGACGACGCTGCCCACCGGGTTGTTGCTGATGAGGCCGCCCGCCAGCCCGGCCGCGGCAACAAGCCCGCTGACGCGGATGAGACGGGCTGGGCCGAGCCGTGCCGCCAGCCGGTCCCCGAGCAGCCGCCCGGCCGTCATCGCGAGGGCGAACGCGGCGAATCCCGCCGCCGCGAACCCGGCGGAGGTGCCGAGGTTGTCGCGCAGGTAGACAGCGCTCCAGTCGGCGGCGGCGCCCTCGACGAGCAGGCCGCACAGGCCGACCGTGCCGAGCAGCAGGATGAGCACGCGAGGCTGCAGCGGCCGGCCGCGGCGCGGCGCTTTCACCTGATCACCGAGGCCAGCCCGCTGCTGGATCCCGTCCGGGTCGGCCGGCTGGCGCGGATCATCCGCCTGCTGTGCGGCCCGCTCGGTGATCAGCCACCGGCCGCTGGCCACGGCCACGGCAGCGGACGGCAGCCCAACGATGAGGAAGGTCGGCAGGGGGCCGATCCCGGCCCCGGCGAACAGGCCACCGATCACCGCTCCCACGAGCGCTCCGATGCTGTAACCGGCGTGCAGGGACGTCATGACCGGGCGACCGCGGGCCCGCTCGACAAGTACCCCGTTCGCGTTCATCCCCACATCGAGCGCGCCCGCCGAGGCCCCGAACACGAACAAGGCCACCATGAGCGGGGCGAGGCCGCCTGCCAGCGCCGGGAGGATCAGGGACAGCGGCATGCAGACGCCTGCCACCCGGGTCACCCTGGCACTGCCGAACCTGTCCACCAGACGGCCAACCACCAGGGTGACAAGAAGCAGCCCGGCCGGGATGGCGAACAGTGCGATGCCGAGCACGCCGTCGCTGAGCCGCAATCGTGCCTTGATCGCCGGGATGCGCGTGATCCAGACCGCGAGGACGATGCCGAACAAGCAGAAGTACGCCGTCACGGCGACCCGGGCCGCCCGTAGCCCCGCAGCCGGGACGGCGGGGCGGCCGTCGGCCTGCGCCCCGTGCGCGGTCGGTGCGGCACTGTCAGCGGAGGAAGATCCGATTTACCCGACATTACCGGACGAGCCGGGCTCCTCAGTTGCTGTAGACCCGGGTGGGGGTGACCAGGACGGCGACCCGCTGCTCGGCCATGACCTGGTCGTAGACGGCCCAGTTGGCAACGGGTTTCACCGCGGGAAATCCGGTGCTGCTGGCACCGGGGCACGATGCGTGGAGTGGTGCGCCGGGACGATGACGGGACTGGCCACTGCACTTCGTTCTGAATCTGAATGCAAATCAGGAAGGTCGCGCCGCGCCAGCGCGGCCCGGCTCACCGCCAAGACGCCACCGCAGACCAGCAGGGCCCCGGCCAGCTGAAAGAGGCTGGGCCGCTCGCCCAGCACGGCGGCGGCCAGCAGCAGCGCCGCGGCCGGCTGGAGGAGAAGCAGCAGCGACGATAGCGCCGCGGGCAGCCTGGGCAGTGACGACGTGATCAGCAGCCACCCGATTGTCTGGCTGGTCAGTGACAACAGCAGCAGCCACCCGAAGGACGGCCACGGCATTTCCAGCCGCAGGCCGCCGAAGATCAGGCCGAGCAGCAGCGAGCCGAGCGCTGCGCCGCCGGTGGCCTCCGCGAGCGGGCCTGCGACATGGGGCGTGTCGGCCGATGTCTGGCGCAAGATGAGCAGGAAACCGGCGTAGGCGACCGAGGTGCCTATCCCATACCCGATCCCGGCGAGCGGGTGGATGCCGCGCGTGGTCCCCCCGATCGTGCCGGATACCAGCACGACGCCCGCCATGACGATGGGAAGCGCCATCAGGAACCGGCGTCCCGGGCGTTCCCCGAACGCAGCCCAGGCCGCGAAGGCGACGAACAGGACCTGGAGGTTCCCGAGCACCGTGGCGATCCCGGCCCCGACCTCGGTGATGGCGTGATTCCACAGCACCAGATCGATGGCGAGGAACAGGCCCGCCAGGACCGCGCCGAGCCGGGTGGCCAGCGGCCGTGTCCCGTGCCGCCGCGCTTCAAGCACAGCCAGCGTGATGAGCACCGGCAGGGCGAGGAAGCACCGGAAGAACGCGGTGGTGGCGGTGCCCGTGCCGGCCAGCTTGACCAGGACCGCCGAGGCGGAGATGCAGGCCGCGCCGAGGCCGGCCAGCAGGATGGGCTGACGGTCAGCGATCGTCTGGCCGGGGTCGTTGCCGGTAATGACCGTTTTAGCGTACGATCCTGGCATGTCGTTCACTGTACGAGAGCGGCCGGACAGGAGTCAAAGTGGCTTTGATGCTGACCACTTGGAAGCGCTGACGGCCTGCGTCGAGCTGATCAACACCGGTAGGTCCAGCACCGGGGACAGCCTGCGTGGCGTGGCCGATGTGCAGGCGATAGGTGATCGCTACGCCTTCCACGGGTGTCCCGCCGTACCGCGGGACGTGGCGCGGCTGCGCGCCCATCGGGCCCGGCTGGACGCCATCGCCGCTGCCTGCGACACGGGCGACGACGCTGCCGCGATCGAGATGCTGAATGCCCTGCTCACGAAGACCGGAGCCGTTCCGCACGTGGTCGCGCATGACGGCCGCGGCCCGCATATTCACGTCTCACGGCCCGCCGCGCCGCTGGCCGACCGGATCGCCGCCCACCTCGCCTTCGGCCTTGCGGAACTCGTGGTGGCAGGCGAAAGCGACAGGCTACGCAGCTGCGGGTCGCCTACCTGCCGGGAAGTATTCGTAGACCTGTCTCGCAACCGTTCGCGCCGCTACTGCGACAGCCGGACCTGCGGCAACCGCCTGCATGTCGCCGCGTATCGCGCCCGCCGGGCTGCGGCTGGCTAGGGTGCGTCGCCAACCTGTTCGTACCACGCCGCCGGTTCGGGCAGGCTGGGAGCATGGCAGAGACTCTGACCCTGATGGCAGTACACGCGCACCCGGACGACGAGGCGTCGAGCACCGGCGGCGTGCTGGCCAGGTACGCAGACGAAGGTGTCCGAACGATCGTTGTGACCTGTACAAACGGGGAGTTCGGAGACGCGGCCGATGGCGTCAAGCCGGGACTGGACGGTCATGACGAGGCTGAGGTGGCCCAGACCAGGCTGGCCGAACTGCGGGAATCGGCCAAGATTCTCGGTGTCGCCGAGCTCGAACTGCTCGGCTACCACGATTCCGGCATGCCCGAATGGGACTACAAGAACCGGCCTGACGCGTTCTGCAATGTTCCTCAGGCCGAGGTAGCGGCGCGGATCGGTGCCCTGATCGAACGTTACCGGCCGCAGGTCGTGATCACCTATGACGACAAGGGCGCCTACCAGCACCCTGACCATGTGCATGCCAGCCGGGCGGCGGCCGCGGCGGTGGCCGCCTCGGCCATCCCGGCGAAGCTCTATCTGACCGCCATGCGGCGCAGCGACTGGCAGAAGGTCTGGGAGGCCCTCCGCGACCTCGGTGCCGACGTCCCCGATTTCAGCAGCGTGAGCCCTGAGGTCCAGCGCCAGATGGACGAAGCCGAGCAGCGCATCACGACCACGATCGACATCAACTCGGTACTGGAACGCAAACGCGACGCGCTGTTCGCGCATGCCAGCCAGATCCGCGAGTCCTGGTTCAGCAAGATCCCGCCGGAGGTCGCGGCGCAGGCCTTCGGCCGCGAAAGCTTCATCAGGGCCAGCGACACGACCGGGGCACCAGTACCCGAGGACGACCTGTTCGCCGGGCTCCGCCCCACCACCGGCGGGTAGGCCGCCGTGGCTGGCCACGGGGGATAGGCCGCCGTTTAACTGAGCCCGGTCGCCGTGACCCGCCTGGCCCGCAGATTCCGGTTCTTGATGAGGTTGCCGCACGGGACGGGGCTTTGACCTGGCCAGCGCGGCCGCCCGCGTTGGCCGTCTGTCTGCTCGCGTGGCGCAGCCGGCACGCGGCGAACTCACGCGGCGCAGCCGGCACGAGCCAGCGAAGGCTGGCGCGACAGCCGGGCGTGGGCGGTCTCCGCACCTGAGCCGCCGAACGACTCGTCGACCACCTGGCGGGCCCAGCGCATCCGGGCGACCGCGATCTCCGGGTGGTCGCCGAATTCCTGCGCCACCCGTTCGGCGCAGCCCCGGCCGCCGAATTCGCGAACGGCTCCCGCGACGGCCTCCTGGACCTTCCTGACGCCGGGTTGATCGGACTGCTGCAACACCGACACGAACAGAGCGTCGGCCCGAACGGCGCTGATGTTGAGGTGGTGCATCATTGGCCGCATGGTGGGCCTCCTCGACAGTTGATGCTCGCCTGCACCCAGCGGCTGCGACACCATTCGGGCCCGTCGGCGGGGCCACCTATGGGTAGCCCGCGGATGCATGTTCACGAGTAAGGACTCCACGGCTGCGAAAAACTCATCGGCAGCCGCGCCGCGAGCATCGTTAGGGGTAGCTGTGGCGCCTCAGACGGCCGCCGCCCGCCTGAGTCCGGCCACGCATTCCCGCAGGAGAGGAGCCCGCCCGTCGGCGGCTGCGTATTCCGCGAGGCTAGCGGCCAGGGATATCGCACAGGCCCGGGCGGCCAGTTCCCGCTCGGCGGTGACGGGTCTGCCATAGGCGGACAACAGGTCAGCGCGCGCCTTCCCGGCGAACCCGAAGTAGGCGATCGACAAGTCCACCGCTGGGTCGGCCAGGCAAAGGTCGCCCCAGTCGATGACTCCCGTCGCGGAGCCGTCACGGTCAACTAGCAGATGGCGCACATGCAGGTCGCCGTGGGAGACCACAAGATGACCGCCGCCGGACACGCCGTCTCCGGCGGCCCGCGTCCTGCCAGGTTCCGTCGCGCCAGTCACTCCAGCCGCGGACCCCGCTTCTGCCGCTCCATGCTCGGCTTGGTCAAGGAAGCGCATGACGTCACTGTCGGCCGGCCAGACCCCGCGGTGCACGAGCCTGTCCAGAACCTCGCGGGCCCGGCGTGCCCGAACCGGAGCGCTGGCCCGCTGCATCGGGTCCACCGGCAAGTCGGCGCCGTCCGCCAAGACGACGAGGAGGCCCGGATCGTGGAGCATTCGCAGGAAATGGCCAACCGAGGCGGCCGCCGTGGACCGCTCGGAGTCTGACAGCCCTGAATCGGCAAGCTCTCCCCCCGGCAGCAGCCTGGCCCCGAAGAATGGCCAGGGGTAGCGTGACGACGGCTGGCCGACGAACTGCGGATCCGGAATCGGCAACGGCAACGTCGCCGCCAGTCGCGGGAGTACCGTGATCTCGCGCTGCACGCCCGGCACCGCGATCTCGCGGCGGGGAAATCTGAACAGCCACTGCCCATCCACCACGAAGGCTGTGTTATCCCAACCGGTCGCTAGCACCGTCACCTGCTGGGCGCCCAGATCCGGGAACTGTTCGCGGAGCAGGTCGGCCGCGAACTGCGGGGTGACTTCAACCTCGGCTGTCCATTGCGACCCGGCCCGAGCCGGGCTCTGCCGGTTCGTCACAAGCGGCTACCATAACATCGCGCGCGGCACACTACGGAGGAACGTGAACGCGGCAGTCGAGTCCTGCCTCCGTGAGATGGCGAGATAGCCGCTGGTTCATAGCGTCGTGGGGATCTGCATGACGGGCCTTGCAGGCTTGGGGGAACCTCGGGCTAGTCCTGATATCCCTGCGGGGGACGCCGCGCTCCCGGCAGAGTCGAAAGGCCCTGCTTTCAATGCGGCGCCTGGGCTTGTCCGTCGATCCGGTCGACGGGCCTTTCGCCCCCGGTGGCGTCGTGTGAATCTGGCTCAGCCGAACGGCAGCAGCTTCCACCCGGACCAGGCGCCCGCTGTGAAGGTGTCCTGGTACAGCCTGCCGTTAGTCCCGTCGGCGACGGCTGCAGCCCCTCCGGCGCCCGCCGGCGTGGCGACCGGCGAGGTGGTCAGCACGCCGCCGAGGGCGGTCCAGGCCGACCAGGTACCGGAAAAGCTGCGCTCGTAGGCGGCACCGCCGGTGCTTTGAACGAAGATCTCGACCGGGCCGCCGGGAACGGTAATGGCGGAAGGGCCGCCGGCCACGACACCGCCAAGGCTCTGCCAGCCTCCCCAGCGGCCGCTGTGGCGGGTGTTCTCGTAGATCTGCTCGGTGGTGCCTGTCACGAATACGTCGAGATCCCCTGACGCGCTGAAGGTAAGCCCGATCGGCGCGTCGAGTGCGGTGCCGTGCAGGCCGGCCCAGCCGCTCCAGCCGGCCCCGGGCGTGTAGGTCTTGACGTAGATCGCGTGGTCGGTGCCGCGGACAGCCACCGCGAGCTGGCCGCCGGAGGCGGCGGCGATCGCCGGCGGCGAGGTCGCGGTACCGCCGATCGACGTCCATGGCCCGGTCGCGGCGCCGCCCGCGATGCCGCGCAGCCACGTCGCCCGGTCGGTCCCGATGACAGCGGCTTCGAGCTGGGTTGTCCCTGGCACCGGTGCTGCCGCCGGCTGGGTGATCATCCGGCCGCCGAGAGCGACCGGGCCGGCCCACGTGCCGCCGCTGCCGGTAAACGCGGCCAGGCTGTTGTCGCTGGCCCGCTCGAAGACCGTGAGCTGGCCGGCGCCCGTCGCCGCGGCGGCTACCGTGCCGCCGATGAGGCCGGTCTGCTGCTTGGCGATGAGGACGTTCAGCGCCGCGCCGTCCACCTGCGCCGCGAACGCCGGATCCGACGCGGCCCGCTGCCGCACGGCGTTGTACATGGCCGGGATGACGGCCGGATTCGTGGCGAGTACGAGGTCGCCGCCTGCCGCGATGAAGTCCACCGCCTGTGCGGCCGCGCTGAGCTCGCTCACCGCCGCCGCTTCCATCGAGTCGCTGATGATCACGCCGTGGAAGCCCAGCTCACCGCGGAGCATGCCGCCAAGCACGGTGGGCGAGAACAGGGCCTGGCGGCTAGCGTCGATCTTGGTGTAGATGGCCTCGGACACCATCACGACCTGGGCGCCGCCGGTGCTGACCGCCTTGGCATACGGCTGCAGGTACGGGTCGGCATAGGTGGTGACGCTGTCGGTCACGCCGTAGGTGACGTCTGTGTTGCCGCTGGCGCGGCCCAGCCCGGGGAAATGCTTGATGCATACGCTCACCCCCGCCTCGTGCATTCCCTCGATGAAGGCTGTGCCGGCGGTGGTGACCGCTCCCGGCGTGTACCCGTACTCCCGCTGGTACTGGCCGATCGGCTGGTTGGTTGCCGCTTCGTTTTGGGGCACCGTGTCGAGCACCGGCGCGAGATTCAGGTTGACTCCCGCTGCCGCTAGCTGCCCGCCCCAGGCAGCCGCATTGGCGCGTAGCTGCGCGATCGGCTCCGTGCCCTGAGCGAGGGCGGTCGGCATCGCAGAGAAACCCGGACCGGACAGGACCTGCACCTGGCCGCCCTCCTGGTCGGTGGCGATCAGCAACGGCACACCGCCGGTCGCCGAGGCGGTGGCGAGGCCCTGCAACTGGCTGGTCACCAGCCGGGTCGCCGCGACCCCGCCGCTACTACGGCCAGTCAGGATGACCGATCCGGTGTGGTAGGAGGTCACGTCGGCTTTAATGGCGCTCCCGACCGGGCCCGCCGCGGGAACACCGGCCATGAATAGCTGCCCGACGCGCTGCGCCTCGCTCATTGCGGCCAGCACCGCCGCCGGGCCGTAACCGCCTGCTACGGCGGCCTGGGCGGGCACCGCCTCAGCGGCCGCACCGCCCGGCGCACCGGCCAGGTTCAAGGCTGCCGCGGCGGCAGCGGCCATCGCGACCCGCAGAGGGCCATACCAATTGATCACAACGATCACCTCCGTGCCACCAACAAGTCTCACCGCCGGGCCCGCGGCTCCTAGAGGCGAACAGCCCCTGGCAGTAGCACAAAGGGCGCTGAGGGCGTCTGTCCCATTATCGATGGTTTGCGCGAGCCCGCGACGCGCAGCAAGCGGCGCGGCTCGCATTACGCGGGGCAGCCGGGTCGCAGGCTTCTACCGCAACGGGCCACATAGATGTTGCCGGCAAGCCGTGGGCCTGCGAGAACGTGAGCTGGGGGGTGCGGTGGGGACGCTTTTGCGGGCGCAGGCCGGGTTGGCCGGGCGAATTGGAGCGACATCCCGGAGCCACGCACGGCGATGCACGGAAAGGCAGCGGTTATAGGAGCGCGCCTGCCGGACAGAGGCACCGAGCCGACAGCTATGCCACGACGTGCTGCTACCAGTCAGGCGGTGCGCGCAGGGCGCTGCCGATGCGTTCAGCGGGCGTACCGGGTCTTGGTCGCCGGGTAAGTCCCCGCTAGCGGCCGCGCTGGTAATCCATCAACTGCTCCGGCGGCGGGAAGCCTTGCGCGAGGTCGATGCCGTGGACTTCACGCACGTGGTCGCGGAACCACTGGTCGAACGGCTCCTGAGAGGAGCCCATCCCGGCGAAGGCGGCCTGCGGGTCCTTGGCCTCCAGGTAGACGACCACCAGATCGCCCCCGGGGGTCTGCTGAAGCCACACGGCCTCCCTGCTGATGCCGTGCCGCTCGCGCGATGACTCGTGCGCCGCCTTCCGCTCACCCTCGACGGCCGACCGCGTCCCGTCACGGCTGGTCTCGGTCTTTCCCGGAAGTATGGGCACGGCAAAAGCTACACACTGCATCTGGACCCCCCTGGCAGTCGCACGCAGATTGCGCGCGGTTATGAACATAACTCACCACCGGTTCGGCCCACAACCTTCCGTGCGGCTAGGTGAAAGAATCACTGTTCCGATTACTTGCCAGACCCTAGAAACCGTCAAGCGTTTGCTCGTTTTATGTCAGTTCCTCGGCAATGATCTCGTTACACAACGAGAGGCACTCCACGCAGATGGCCGCAGGTCCGGCAAACTTGCCGCTAGATTCCACCGGGATGGCGGCCATGCCGGTGACTTGTCCGCGCTGCTTGCCACAGAAGCTGCAGAGCGCGTGGCCGTCCTCCTCCACGGCGTGCATCCGGCCAAGCCTGGTATCGGCGGCTGCGCTGGAGGTGACCACGCGCTCGGCCAGCTCGACGCATGCATCACAGATGTACGCGTGTGGGCCCGCGATCAGCTTGCTGACCTTGGACTGCCGTCTCCCGCAGAATGTGCATGCCAAGTCCGCGCGGCCTGACGTACTCATGGTTGAAGGGTAGCTGCCGGTAGGACGAGCTATGGGCGGCCGAGCGCCCGATCGGGGAGTCCTGAAATAGGCCCTCGACTTCTTCCCCGTCCCCATCGATAGGCGCCGCGCCACATTCCTGCCTGCCCGCGCTCGCCCGGGTGGGATATGCGCGACCTGCCCGCCCTCTGCGGCGGCCATACCAAGCGCGGACGGCTATGCCCAGAGCAGCCGCTACCCGATGATGGGTGTTGCCGCGTCCACCGCGACAAGGTAAACCGCGGGCTGCCGGTCTGAATGCGGCGTCCCTGCCCAGGGCAACATCCCGCCCGTTGTCTAGAGTGTCCGCGACCAGTAGCAGGAGGTAGGTATGTATCCCAGCGCGGCTGTCAGGCTCCAGCCCAGCCTGCCTTCAACGGCACAATTCTGGACCGGAGCCCGACGACATTGATGACTACGAGAGCTTCGGCTTCTTAGGCGCGCGGCTCCGGTCGGTCAGGCCGGGTGGAAGCGTTTATGACTCAGCCGCCTCCAGAACGGCGGACGGGTTTGATGGACGCTGGCCTGGCCGCGTTTGTACAGCCATCCTGCGCAGCCGATGCATACGCCGTCTTGGGGGTGCCGGTCGAACCGGACGAGGTTACTGGCGTCGATTGGGCTGCCGCAGCAGTAACACGCCACCAGCTCGTCGGTAATGGCTGGCATTTCTTGACTCCTTCAATGTGGCGGGCTCTGGCACCGGTGCGCTACACCCGCTCGATCAGGCGCGCGCCGCCGGTTCCGGTTCCCGGAGCGGCGATCCGACTCGCACTTCGTTCCCGTCCGGGTCGGTCAGTCTTGCCTCGCGCATCCCCCACGGGCAATCCTCGGCGACCGCCCCAGCAGGGATGACGTCATCGACGTCATCGACGTAGAGGTACACATGGGTGACCGGGCCGCCGTCGAGGCGATGCTCGGACAGGTGCAACTGCGCCGGGCCGCGCCGCAGCCGCACATACAGCGGCCAGTCTGGCCCGAAGATGTGCTCCGATTCGACTTCGAACCCGAGCTTGGCGTACCACTCAATGCTTTCCCGCGCGTTGGCTACGTGCAAGATCGGGGCCATACCCTCCATCGCTCCCCCTGGCATCCCGGGATTGCTGGAATGCTACGCCGGGCCACCGTCAGAGACCATGCAAGGGAGGTCGAGTCGAGTCCGGTCCATCCTCCCGACTGGCGCCGGATCTTGCCGTGGAAGATCAGAGTCAATGTGGAGCGCCCCGGGCTGTTGGCTGCTCCAGCCTCGTCGGACCTGCGGATTAAAAGGCTGGCGCAGGCTCTGTCGAAACCGTCCCAGTTTGTCCCGTACTTAGGGCTGATCAGGGCTGGGGTGTCCCAGCCGGTCATCATCGTCCGGTTCAGTCTGTTGGCGTTGCTGCCCGTCTTGCTGCTCGGGCGGTCCGGGCTGCGGCAGTTCTGAGGCAGAGCCATGCACCGCCTTATGGTGCCGCCGGTACACCTCAACAGATCCCCGGCCCGATTGCAGAAGCGCGTACAAGATGCCTCCCGCAATGTCTAGCCCCTCACCCAGCGTGTCACCGTGACTGGGCGTGTCGCCGTGAGCTTCGGCGATGGCGCCCAGGTGCGGAGCGCCGAAGTGTGAGCCCGCCGGGTGGTCGAGAGGCGGGAACCGCACTGCAGGTGGCCTTGGGGGGCGAGCAAGCTCCTTTACTCCTTCAACGATGTCACCCATGCTGCCCGCTAGTTCTTGCCTGAACTCCTCGTCCGACTCGGCATCGTCCCGGGGCTCTGCAGACTCAGCGACCGCCTTGCGTTTCTTCATCCAGCGCATCTGAGGCACAAACGCCAAGGTCTCACAGTCAGGCCCTTCCAGCCAGACCTGGTGCATAGCTGGAGGCGCTTGCCTAAATGATCTCTTCCGTGTCAGCTCTGGCCGCGGGTGGGTCGCATAGCCCCGGTGCTCAGTCGATCGCTGCCCAGCGCGGGTCAAGTTGGTCAGATGGGGGCTGCTGTTGCTGTCACCGCTGCTGTCAGGCCCTGGCAGTTTTCAAGATCGCCGTTGCATCGCTGCGTATCGAGGCTGTGACCTGCTCAGTTGCCGATCCACGAGCCTGCTAGCCAAAAAGATCATCCCGCGAATATCCCGCGTCGAAGCCGATTGAGCGCCGACTCTGGTGTCTGACTGCCTCATACTCGGAGCTAAGCAGGCGTTCACCCGCGAGGTGCCGATGGATGACCCGAACGATCCGTATAGCCCGGATAACTTGTCATGGAACTGGCGGTTTGGGGGGCCGAAGTGGCGGCCGTTCAGCGGCCGAGCCGGGCGCGGGCCGCGCGTTCCACCGCCCCCGTGGGCCAGGAATCCGCCGAAGCCGAGTAAGGCCGAGCGCGAACAGGCAAAGCGCGCCGAAGCGCGAGCAGAGCGACTGCACCTGGCTGGCCTGACCAACGCCGCGGTGATCATCATGGGCGTGGTCCTCGGCGCAGTGGTGGTCATGCTCGTGCTGGTGCTGGTCAGCCATCATTAAGGGCTCCGCTCGATTCGCTGCTGCTCAGACCGCTCGAACTTCGGCGAGCCGTTTGACTGCGAACTGGTCGGTCCCGCTGGGGTCCCAGCAGACGGCGGCTTCCCATGCGGCCCACGCTTGCGCGGCGATGTCGTACGCGTCGTCGTCGAGACCGGCGGCGTTGTGCGGCAGTGCCAGGTCGAGGTCGGGGACGTCGACGT
>Ga0207684_10003091_pt1 | contig 16441 bp, 12 predicted proteins | sample KBSK5501metaG_FD_184342 | JGI IMG/M metagenome (GOLD analysis project Ga0207684, IMG submission 184342) | Corn, switchgrass and miscanthus rhizosphere microbial communities from Kellogg Biological Station, Michigan, USA - KBS K5-50-1 metaG... | ecosystem: Host-associated > Plants > Roots >...
TACGTCCCCTTGATTGGCTGGCAATCGAAGCTGCTATCTCACGAGCGTGATTAGTTGGGGATAATTTCAAGACATTCTGAATGATATAGATATTGGCGATATTGTACACCACCATCATACATTTTCCCAAGTTGACATACAAGAAAATACGACAATTATGTGAACATAGGGATTCTCGGACCCATTTGGTGGAGGTCGCTGGTGTGATAGAATAGAGGTGGTTCGATAGCTGTGGTGAACTCACATGACGAGCAACCAGGCAAGCTGATGCTTTGACACACTCGTCTGCAGCCTGCACACCAGCAGGTCTCGCGTCTCTCATTACAGTTCTCAGCTCCAGAGGGCGGGTGATGGCTCATGAATACACCTCATGCATTGAATACCGGCAACAGACTGGCAGCGACGACCACTTCCTCCCCGGAGATCCGCACACCAGACCAGCGTGTGCGCGTGTTTGTTAGCTCGACCCTCGATGAATTAGCCCCCGAGCGAGCAGCGGCGCGCGAAGCCATCACCCAACTGCGGCTGACGCCAGTGCTCTTCGAGTCGGGTGCGCGTCCCTACCCACCGCGTGAGCTGTACCGGGCCTACCTGGCGCAGAGCGATATCTTCATCGGCCTCTACTGGCAACGCTATGGCTGGGTCGCTCCCGGCATGCAGGTCTCAGGACTGGAGGACGAGTACCAGCTCTCCACGAGGAAACCCAAGCTGATCTATATGAAGACACCAGCTCCAGAGCGGGAGCCGCGCTTACAGGCCCTGCTCGACCGCATCCGTACGGAGGAGAGTGCTTCCTACCAGAAGTTCGCCACCCCGGAAGAGTTACGTGAGCGCATCGCCAACGACCTGGCGCAGCTGTTGACCGAGCGCTTCACCGGCCCTCGAGAGACACTGGTTCCTGCCCGGCTTGCTCCCCTGCCACTGCTCCGCAGCCGGCTCATCGATCGCGAGCAGGAGCTCTCACAGGCACAAGCCTTGCTGCAGCGGGAGGACGTGGGTCTGGTGACGCTGACCGGGCCGGGAGGCGTGGGCAAGACCCGGGTGGCGGTGCAGGTCTCGGCTGACCTGGCTCCCCAGTTCACAGATGGCGTCGCGTTCATCTCGCTGGCCTCGCTCAAAGACCCCACGCTCGTGGTGCCGACCGTGGCCCGAGGGCTTGGAGTGTCTCAGATCGGGGACGACTCGCTGGAGGAGCGGCTGCTGGCGTACCTGGAGCCCCGAGACGTGTTGCTCGTGCTGGACAACGCCGAGCAGTTGGTTTTGGCAGCCCCTCTGGCAGCCCAGGTGCTAGAGCTGGCTCCACGGCTCAAACTGCTCGTGACAAGCCGTGAGCCCCTGCGGGTGCGTGACGAGCAGATCGTGCCGGTGCCGCCGCTCGCGCTGCCGGACCCGACACACCTACCCGACCTCGAACACCTCCTGCAGATCCCGGCGGTGGCCCTGTTCGTCGAGCGTGCACGCGAAGCCAGGCCCGCTTTCGCCCTCACCGCTGAGAATGCGGCCACCATCGTCGAGATCTGCCAGCGCCTGGACGGGCTGCCACTAGCGCTGGAGTTGGCCGCGGCACGTCTGTCGGTGGTCTCCCCTGCCGCCTTGCTGGCACGACTGGAGCGCCGCCTGCCGCTGCTGACGCGGGGCGCGCGAGACCTGCCAGAGCGCCAGCAGACGCTGCGCAACACGCTTGCCTGGAGCTACGACCTGCTCGAGGAGAGCGAACAGCAGTTGTTCCGGCGACTGGCAGTCTTCGCCGGTGGCTTTACGCTGGAGGCGGTGCAGGCGGTCTGCGTCTTCGAGGCTTTCGGGGAAGAGGTTCCGGAGCAGACGGACGATGAAGCGACCCTCGAGCAGCTGGCGCAACTGCTGGACAAGAGCCTGGTGCAAACCCAGCAGGGCACGAGTGGAGAGCCGCGCTTCAGCATGTTGGAGACGATCCACGAGTATGCCACAGAGCAACTAGCGGCCAGTGCAGAGGAGGCCACCATGCAAGAGCGGCATGCGCACTACTTCCTGCGACTTTCCGAGGAGGCCGAACCCCACCTGTTCCGTCCGGAGTGGGAAAGCTGGCTGGAGCGGTTGGAGCGTGAGGACGCCAACCTGCGCGCCGTCCTGGCCTGGAGCAAGGCGAATGAGGACGGTGTGGAGATAGGACTGCGCCTGGCGGGGGTACTCTACTATTACTGGTTCCTGCGCGGTTATCTACGCGAGGGACGAACGTGGCTGGAAGGCATGCTGGAGCGGACCGGGAGCACCGAGCGGAGCGCTGCACGAGGCAGGGCACTCCTTGGTGCAGGGTGGCTGGCCTGGGCCGAAGGCGACTTCGAAGCGGCCTCCCTTCGTGCAGAGGAGGCCTTGTCCATGGTGCGCGAGGCACAAGACAAGCGATTGATCAGCAGGTCGGAAGCGCTGTTGGGATTTGTGCGGACGACTCAAGGGAACACCGCTGCGGCCCGTCCTCTGCTCGAAGAGAGCCGCACCCTGTTCAAGGACCTGGGGGATGGATGGAACGAAGCGTTCACGCTCTACCATCTGGGCGGCGTCGCCTATCTCTCAGGCGATCCTGCTGCGGCGCGCACGCACTTTGAGGAAAGTTTGCAGCTCTTCCAAGAGCAAGGGGACGTGCTGTACGCTGCGTTGGTGTTGAGTGCGTTGCAGGTCATGGTCTCGACCCAGGATGACGAGGAGATGGCGCGCTCCCTGGATCAGCAGCTCCAGCCGCTCATGCAGCAGGCCAGGAATCGGGGAGCGATCCCGATGATCCTGATCATCATCGGGGATATGTGGCTCCATAATTTCGGAGACAAGCAACAGGCGAAGACGCTCTACAGGGAGGTCTTGAGCCTGTGCCAGGACAGGCAACGGGGGGACAATGGGCTTGGCATCGTCAAGGCGCTGGCTGGATTGGCGGAGGTGGCAGCGGCCCAGAAGCAAGCAGAGCGAGCGGGACGGCTGTTTGGGGCCGCCGCTAACCTGCTCCCGTCTGCCAGTCTGTATCGGGAGGAGGTGAACAGACGTGTCGCTGCTGCTCGTGCGAATCTCGATGCAGCGACATTCGAGGCCGGATGGGCTGCAGGACATGTGATGACGCAGGAGCAGGCCATTACTGATGCGTTACAAGACGACGAGTAAGCGGTGTCACCGTTGTTGCACATATGAATTAATTTGCTCCATTCAGGATGGTTGGTGGAATGACTAGCATGAAGCGTAGGGGGGCGGGTGTGGAGAACCATTCCAACAAATTTTGTAGAGCAGTCCAAAGAGTTTCTCTGCAGCACTCTTTGCAGTCCGGTACTGTGATATAGTAAAATAGAGGGTTCTACCATCAGAGGAAAGAAAGGAGAGAGCTTTTTCATGACGACTCTACCTAATGCGCCAGCACTCTTTAGTATCCAGGACGCTTACCAGCGAGCGTATCCTGCCCGTCTGCAGGAATTTACGGCAGTCGGGTGGCAGGCCGGTTTGCGGGCTGCTGATGAAGATCAGGAAACTCTCGCAGTGGTCCTCATCGACTACCAGCACGATTTTGTTGATCCTGCTGGCACCTTGTCTGTTCCAGGGTCACAGGATGATATCGCACGGTTCCTCACTTGGTTCTATACCAACGCGCACCAGATTACTGCCGTGTATGCGTCACTGGATACTCATCTGCCTCTTCAGATTTTTTACCCGTCCTGGTGGAAGCATTCCAAGACAGGAGAACATCCTGAGCCTTTGACGATCATCACCGAAGAAGATGTGATGAAGGAGGTCTGGGTCCCAGTCTTTCCAAGCGAGCGAGACTGGTCTGTCACTTATGTGCACCTGCTCAAGCAACAGGCCAAGAAAGAATTGATGATCTGGCCCTATCACACCATGGAGGGAACCCTGGGCCATATGCTGAGCGCTCCCATCAGCGAAGCCATTGCCTGGCACAGCGTGGCACGAAAGACGCAACCAACCTATATCCTCAAAGGCCGCACACGACGCACAGAATACTATGGCATCTTCGGTGCAGAGGTCTTCGACCCTGAGGATGTGAGCAGTGCCCTCAATACAGCACTGCTCGAGGCGATAATAAACCATGACAAGGTGTATATCGCAGGGGAGGCCAAGTCGCATTGTGTCCTGGAAAGCACCAGGCAGCTCGTCGGTCATTTTGCCAACCGACCCGAGCTGCTTGGCCGCTGGAACATACTGAGGGATTGTACCAGCTCGGTCAGGCATCCTACCATCGACTTCGATGCATTGGCCGAAGAGGAGCTGGCTGCCTTGAAACAGATGGGAGTCAATCTGGTGCTGAGTACTGATCCCGTCATGTAACAAAGGGACCTTTGTGGTCGCCCGTTGTACACCTATAGTCTGGGGTGCAGTTCGGGCAGAGTGAAGAAACGCCACGACGGGCGACCCAAGGGTCCCCACTCCGCTCCACGCCACCCCCGCCCCTAGGCTACGTTTGCAGACGAGAAGAGCCGAATATGTGTGTACCAACCTCTGGCCAAGTATGTTATACTGGCACAAATTGTTCTTCCGCCGACGGATATAGGGAGTTTTGTCATCGCCAGTGTGTTGTTGGGAATCATAGGCACACTCTTCCTGGCGTATGACCTGCTAAGACGTGAGAATGGACCGGTACGCTGGTTCACGCTAGGCTTGACCTGTGGACTGCTACGTGCCCTTGTTTTCACACCATGAGCATTGGTAATCTCAGAGAGAACATGCGGTTCTTGAAAAGGGCTTGATTCACGATGGAGACAGATCATCCGCTAGATGCAGAAAGCCGGCCGACAGAGGCTCCTGGCACGACACCTGTGATCCGCACGCCAGACCAGCGGGTGCGCGTCTTTGTCAGCTCGACCCTTGATGAATTAGCCCCCGAGCGAGCAGCGGCGCGCGAAGCCATCACCCAGTTGCGGCTGACGCCCGTGCTCTTTGAGTCGGGTGCACGCCCTTACCCACCACGTGAGCTGTACCGGGCTTACCTGGGCCAGAGCGATATCTTCATCGGCCTCTACTGGCAACGCTATGGCTGGGTCGCGCCTTCCATGCAGGTGTCTGGCCTGGAGGATGAGTACCAGCTCTCGAGCAGGAAACCCAAGCTGATCTACATGAAGACGCCAGCTCCAGCGCGTGAGCCGCGCTTACAGGCCCTGCTCGACCGCATCCGCGTGGAGGATCTTGCTTCCTACCAGAAGTTCGCGACCCCTGAAGAGTTACGTGAGCGCATCGCCAATGACCTGGCGCAGCTGTTGACCGAGCGCTTCACCAGCCCTCGAGAGACACTGGTTCCCGCTCGGCTTGCTCCTCTGCCCCTGCCCCGCAGCCGGCTCATCGATCGCGAACAGGAGCGCGCACAGGCGCACGCCTTGCTGCAGCAAGAGGACGTGGGTCTGGTGACCCTCACCGGAACGGGAGGCGTGGGCAAGACGCGGCTGGCCATCCAGGTGGCCGCTGATCTCGCCTCCCAGTTCGCCGATGGCGTTGCCTTCATCTCGCTGGCCGCGCTCACAGACCCGCAGCTTGTGGAGCTGACCGTGGCCCGGGCGCTCGGGGTGTCCGAGGCGGATGGCCCATCGATCGGTGAGCGCCTGCGGGAGTATCTACGGCCCAGACAGCTCCTCCTGCTGCTGGACAACGCCGAGCAACTGCTTTCCGCTGCCCCCCTGGTGACCCAGCTGCTTGACGCCGCCCCACGGCTCACCTTGCTCGTGACGAGTCGCGAGCCACTGCGGGTACGCGACGAGCGGGTGGTTCCTGTCTTGCCGCTTGCACTGCCAGCGACTTCGCACCTCCCCGACCTCGACACCCTGGCGCAGGTCCCAGCGGTCGCGCTGTTCGTCGAGCGCGTGCGCGAGGTGAAGCCCGCTTTCGCGCTTACAGCTGACAATGCGCAGGCCATTGCCGAGATCTGCCGGCGCCTGGACGGGCTCCCGCTGGCCCTCGAACTGGCAGCCGCTCGCAGCACGGTGCTCCCACCAGCGGCCCTCTTGGCGCGCCTCGTGCACCGGCTCCCGCTGCTGACGCACGGAGCGCGGGACGTGCCCCAGCGCCAGCAGACGCTGCGCAACACGATTGCCTGGAGCTACGACTTGCTTGCTGAGAGCGACAAGGCCTTGTTCCGGCGCCTCTCGGTCTTCGTCGGTGGCTTCACGCTGGAGGCGGCCGAGGCCGTCTGCGTCTTGGAAGCTGCCTCGACCGCGTCCTCCGCGGAGGCCGACGATGGAGCGGTCCTGGAACAGCTGGCTCAGTTGTTGGACAAGAGTCTGGTGCAACCGCAGCAGGGCACAGGCGGGGAGCCTCGCTTCACCATGTTGGAGACGATCCACGAGTATGCCCAGGAGCAACTGGTGGCAAGCGGAGAGGCGGCCGCCGTGCAGCAGCGGCATGCCGACTACTTCCTGCGGGTGGCTCTGGAGGCCGAGCCCCATATGTACGGCCCGGAGCGGGGGGTGGGGATGGAGCGACTGGACCGCGAGGACGCCAACTTGCGCGCTGCCCTCGCCTGGAGCAAGGCTGACAGGAACGCGGTACAGACCGGGCTGCGCCTGGTGGGCGCCCTCTCCTTTTACTGGGTCCTGCGCGGCTCTGTACGTGAGGGGCGAACGTGGTCGGAAGGGATGCTGGAGCGGACCGATGACACAGATCAGAGCGCCGCGCGAGGCAGGGCCCTCTATGGTGCGGGATGGCTGGCCTGGGTCGAAGGCGACTATGAAGCCGCCTCCCATCTCGCGGAGGAGAGCTTGCCCATTGTACGCGAGGTGGGAGACAAGCGAGAGAGCAGCACCGCGGAATGGTTATTGGGGCTTGTCCGCATGGGTCAGCGCAACAGCGCAGCGGCGCGTCCCCTGCTCGAAGAGAGCCGCACCCTTTACAAGGAGCTCGGGGATGTGTCGGGCGAAGCGTTCACGCTCTACTTTCTGGGCATGGCCGCCTTTTTCTCAGGTGACCGCGCGGTGGCGCGTGCGCACTATGAGGAAAGCTTGCGGCTCTTCCAAGAGCAAGGGGATGTGTTTGGGGTGACGTTGCTGGTGAGTGCGTTGGAGGTGGTGGGCTTGCCTCAGGGTGACGAGGAGATGGCGCGCTCCCTGTATGAGCAGAGCCTGCCGCTCTTCGGCGCCTCGCGGGATCGAGGCAGGCTCGGGATCATCCTGATCAACACAGGGGATGTCTGGCTGCATCACTACGGGGGCGAGCAACAGGCGAAGATGCTCTACCAGCAAGGCTTGCATCTCTGGCAGGACATGCAACAGGTGGACGATGGGATTGGCATCGTCAGGGGACTGGCTGGAATGGCCGAGGTAGCTGCAGCACAGGGGCAAGCAGAGCGAGCAGGGCGGCTGTTCGGGGCTGCTGATCGCCTGTTGCCCTCCGCCAGCATCTACCGAGATGACGTGAACAGACGTGTTGGTGCGGCTCGTGACCACCTGGATGCGGCAGCGTTTACGGCCTGCTGGACCGCGGGGCAGGCGATGACAGTGGAGCAGGCAGTCACTGATGCACTACAAGACGCCTAGCGGACGGTGTCACCGTTGTTGCACACACGGTGCTGTTCAGAGCATGCACCAAACCGGTCCGAGAACCAACATATGGTGTGTATTCGGAAGTCGGAAAACTCCGCAAGGTGCTACATCCTCACCAGCCTCTATGTCTGGGATTAAGTGGTTTCAACGTGTTCAGATAATCTCGCCTGCACTATCCGGCGATGGGCAACTGCTCGTAAAGCGGGGGCTTGCGCGTGACGCGTAGAAACGACAGTTGCTCGACTCACCAGGCGGATGAAACCAAAAAGCAGCACCCAGTTGATGACAGCGGTCACAATCAAGAAGACCACGTTTGACAGACCCAGATTGCTCACCACGAGATAGATCAAGCCTGTCAGGACGATATTGCCAAGCGTCACCGGAATAAGGATCAACCATGCAAACTGCATCAGTTGGTCGCTCCTGAGACGTGGCAGGGTTCCGCGTATCCAGATGAAAATGCAACAAAGTACGTAGACCTTGAGTATAAAATAGATGATCCCTAACAGGTTGCCTACAATCACCCAGCCTGTAGTCATGCCCGGAGCAGTCAGGTAGGCAACACCAGGGCCAGACCAGCCGCCCAGGAACAACGAAGTCGCAATAGCTGAAACAATGGTCATATTCCCATATTCACCCAGAAAGAACAGGCCCCAGCGAATACCGCTGTACTCGGTCAAATATCCTGCCACCAGTTCCGATTCCGCCTCCGGCAAATCGAAAGGGGAACGATTCGTCTCGGCGAGTCCACAGGTATAGTAGATGACGAGCATCAAGGGCTGCACCAGGATAAACCATGCCCAGGGGGTAAATCCCTGGAAGATGAAATCCAAGAAAGGGCTCCCTTTGCCCGGCCAGATGCTGCTACTCTGAAAGGCGATCACTTCTCTGATCGAGATCGTACCGATGCCGGTATTTGCCAGCACACTCGTCAACATCACCACCCCAACGAGCGCCAGGATCAGTGGCAACTCATACGAGATCATCTGGGCAGCGGCACGCAACCCACCGATGAGAGCATATTTGTTATTGGAACCCCAGCTAGCCATGATGATGCCTATCACGTCGAGCGAACTCATCGCCACCAGGTAGACAATGCCTGTTGCAAGCGCCGTCCCCGGCAGGCCAATAAATGGCGAGAATGGCAGCACAGCAAACGAGGCTATCACAGGGGCGATAAAAGCGGATGGAGCAAGCAAGAAGAGAAGTTTATCGGTTCTGGCAGCATGCACGTCCTCTTTGAAGAACATTTTCCCGACATCAGCGAGTAACTGCAAGCTTCCATGAGGCCCGGTATGTAAAGGTCCGGCGCGATCTTGCATCCAGGCCAGTATCTTTCTTTCCAGGTAATTGATGATCGCCGCGCTCGTAATGGGAAACAAAAAGGCAAAAAGAATCGTAATGATCAACTGCCAGCCTGCCATGGTGATCTCCTCCTTTCGCTGGTAACGTTTCTCTCTGGTAGATAGACGTCCTGGATTGATCATTTTCTTGTATGATCAGCTATCCAGTATTAGAGTTTCATAGATTTCAGGAATTCCTCCACTTGTTGCCGGTCTATGTTCGCCTTCTCTGCATACCTCAAAATTTCCTGTTCCTGCCGGGCATGCATCTGCTTGATGAGTTCCTGTTTCGAGGGATCAATACCCCTTGGCGACGATTGGCTAATTTCGTAGAGAAAACCCATCATATCCAACAATTTTAGCTCATCGTGCAGTGTCTGGTCCTCTTCAATCGAAAAGGCACTCAGGATATCGTTTTGGATATTGTCGATAGCCTCTTTGACAGCCGCAGTTTTGAAAAAGGGTAAGATGTCCCCAATGACTGCTTCATGCACATCATGCACTAACGCGAGGGTGACGAGCCGGTCTCGCTTCTCCTGGGGGTAGGAATTAAATGCCGACCAATACAGTGCCAGGAAAGCCACCGCCACGGTATGCTGTCCGACATTCCACGTTCCAAAACCGGAGACGCCATATACCCTGGGTATATTGAAAATATTCATCAGAAAATCCAGATTTGGATGTTTCGAGACGTGACCCAGCATGCCCTGGGGAGTAAAGATATTCTCGTAGTCTATATGTTCATCCATGTGTGTACCTCGACACTCTCCTTGTATCAGAATACTCCTTGCTCTACCGCTTTTCCTGTAACATATATTTATATTATACGTTCGATTGCGTTACAACAGCTTGATCACTTGTAAAAGCGGATAAGGGACAACGCTCGTTGACAGATCACGTTTCCTTTGGTATTACTGTGATTAAAGCAAACACCGAAGAGGAGGCACATTCTCTAATGAACAACGACTCCGCAGTCAAACTCGGCGTCGTCAATGCAAAGCTTTTTCCATATCGAGTCGCGTTAATTTCGGAAGCGTATGCTCAGTAGAAAGGAATAGTACATGTACGACGAACGCGAGCGATTTTTAATCCGTTACTCGTATAATTTCGCCTCATTCATCGTAGCGCGAGCATATGGAGCCTGGATCGAGACCACTGATGGGCGGCGCATCCTAGACTTCACCTCAGGTCAAATCTGCTCGACCATCGGCCACAATCATCCCCAGATCGTAGCGGCAGTGCAGCAATCGCTCGACGAAGTCATACATCTCAATTCCTGGATGCTTTCTGAACCTGTCCTTGCTCTTGCAGAACGACTTGTTGGACTTGTTCCTGCTTCACTCAACAAGGTTATTCTTGTTAACACGGGTGGAGAGGCAAACGAAATAGCCTTACGCCTGGCTAAAATGTATACTGGACGCTTCGAAATTGTTGGATTAACACGAAGCTGGCACGGCTTACAGGCTGGAGTAGCCTCGCTCAACCTTGCAGCAGGCCATGCAGGATATGGCCCCATGATGCCTGGCTCTCTCACACTCCCCGCCCCGTATGCTTACCGGTGCCCGATTCGCCACTGTAACGAGAACTGCGACTGCTCATGCCTGGAAGCTGGTTTTGACTTGATAGACCAGCAGTCAGTTGGTTCTCTCAGCGCAGTTATTGCCGAGCCAGTGCTATCGGCAGGCGGAATCATCGTGCCGCCGCCTGACTACTTCGAGCGTCTACGCAAATTCTGCGATGAACGTGGCATGCTCCTCATTCTGGATGAAGCCCAGACAGGTTTTGGTCGGCTCGGCGCAATGTTCGGTTTCGAGTTGTATGGTGTAGTACCCGATATCCTATCTGTTTCCAAGACTCTCGGAGGTGGCATCCCTATCGCGGCAACATTCACCTCTTCAGCAATCGAGTCAGATTGCTATGACAAAGGTTTCATGCACGTGACTTCGCACGTCTCAGACCCGCTACCAGCAGCCGCCGGGCTTGCCGTAATCAACGTTATTGAGGAAGAAGGTTTTGTTGAACAGGCAGAGCAGCGCGGGAAATACTTGATGACAGGCTTGCGCGAACTTCAGAAACGCCATGAGCAGATTGGGGATGTGCGAGGGAAAGGGTTGCTCGTCGGGATTGAGCTTGTTGAAGATCGTACCACGAAAAAACCCGCCGACGCACTAGGTGTAGCTGTCGGTGACGAATGCCTCAGGCGCGGTTTATCTATGAACATCGTTCGCTCGACAGGCGGCATGCTTAACTGCTTCCGCATGGCACCACCACTGTCGATCACAGAGGGCGAGATCGATACTGCCATAGAAATCATCGATGACGCTTTGAAAGCTGTACTTGCTTCTCGCCCCGAACATACAATGCTATAACCAAGACACAGAGGTAAGCCGATGGAATTGAAAGATATTCTCTATGAGAAGAAAGACAGCATTGCGATCGCAACGTTTAACCGGCCCAACGTACTTAATGCCTTTCGGCAGGCCACGCTGCTCGAATTCATTGCGATCCTTGACGACGTAAAAGCTGATGACTCGGTTCGTGTACTCATCATTACGGGCAATGGACGTGCTTTTTCTGCTGGCATCGATTTGAAGGAAATGGCCTACCCATCAAGCGATTCTCTGCCTTTGAAGCAGGCATATGATGAACTGCAGGCAATTCAAGATGTGACACGGCGCATAGTACACCTTCCGAAGATTATTATTGCGGCGGTGAATGGTATTGCTATAGGGATTGGTGTCGAGACGGCGCTGGCAAGCGACATTCGCCTGGCAGCGGAAGAAGCTACATTTGCCTTTACAGAAGTGAAACGCGCCCTTTTCGAGACCAATGGCGTCATGTATATTCTGCCCCGCCTGGTAGGACAAGGACGCGCAATGCAAATGCTCCTGACGGGTGAGAAGATTCTGTCACATGAGGCATTAAGCACCGGGCTTGTGACCCGTGTCGTTGCACAGGAGCAACTCTTGGATTATGCTATAGACATGGCGCATACCATTGCTACAAATGCCCCTATCTCAGTGCGCCTCGTCAAGCAGACGATGCAACGGACGTATGACCTGGACCTGGAGGCAATAATGCAACTTGAAGTCGATGGTATGCTGCAATGCTTCCGCAGCGAGGATCTTGTCGAGGGTTTCAATGCATTCCTTGAGAAGCGTCCCCCAGCCTATAAGGGGAAATAGCAGCTATTATTCTGATATCCTATACGGCAAAGGAGTGAAACATATGAGCCAAAAAAAGTTTTTAAGCCCCAGGAACATTATTGGGATCACTTTGCTCCTCTTTTTTGTAGGGGCAGCTATTGCGCAGCAACTGCAACTTCCACCCGAAGATCGAACCTGGAATGGCAAAATTGCAGGTATTCCCTATGACTTTCGTCTACCAACGGTAGAACGCATACGCGATACCTTCTGGAATAAAAATACCTCACAGATATTTTTGCCCCAGGCATTTGGGATAGGTTGGTCCATCAACCTTTATCCCATCATACATCCCGAGGAAGTACAAAAGCTGCAATAATAGAGAGCGAGGAACTATGTCAACAGCATTTCGAGCATTTGTTGTCAATAAAACCGGGGAGGGATTTTCCGCTGGCTTTAAAGAACTAACCCAGGCTGACTTGCCTCCTGGCGAGGTTCTGATCAAGGTAGCCTACTCGAGCGTCAACTACAAAGACGGCCTGGCCTCCATCCCAGAAGGTAAAATCGTGCGCAGCTATCCTTTTGTGCCCGGTGTCGACCTGGCAGGCATTGTGGCCGAATCTAACGACAGCCGTTTCAAAACTGGTGATGGAGTGATCGCAACCAGCTACGAACTTGGCGTCTCTCATTACGGCGGCTATAGTGAATATGCACGTGTTAAAGCCGATTGGGTTGTTCCCCTACCTGATGGTCTGACCCTCAAAGAAGCGATGGCGCTTGGCACAGCCGGTTTTACTGCTGCTCTAGCCATCCATCAATTGGAGAAAAACGGCCTTAAACCTCAGAATGGCCCGGTGCTGGTAACCGGAGCCACTGGAGGAGTAGGAAGTGTCGGCATCAGCATCCTTAGCAATCTCGGGTATACCGTCGTAGCCAGCACAGGAAAAACCTCAGAACATGACTACCTTAGGGAGTTGGGAGCAAGTGAGATCATAAGCCGTGAGGAGACTTCTGCTGAGAGCAATCGACCATTGGAGAAAGAGCGCTGGGCAGGCAGTCTGGACTCGGTTGGAGGCTCAACCCTGGCTTATCTCCTTCGCACCACTAAATACGGTGGCTCTATCGCTGCCTTCGGGAACACCGGTGGGCCGAATTTGAATACAACCGTCTTCCCTTTCATCCTACGCGCGATTAATCTCCTTGGCATTGAATCTGTAAACTGCCCAATGGAGTTACGCGAACAACTCTGGCATCGCCTTGCCAGTAACTACAAGCCGAGACGTCTGCTTGACATGATCGGCCACGAGGTCCCATTTGAGGAATTGCCCCAGGCGCTAGCCACCATTCTTAAGGGCGGTACCCGAGGACGAACAATTATCAAAGTGAGTTAAGACTCCTTTTGAAATGACTTTATTGCGCAGTGCCGGCAATGAGAGAGATATCTTGAACAAGAATACTTTCTCATTTTCGTTCTCACCTTGCGCCTATGAGAGGCAACTTTTTTGTCTGGGATGATAATGCGTACATATTTGAAGCGCATGCACATTGGTACAAATGAACGGTGGATGTTCGCAATTGTGGCAGCAGCCACGTTAGCACGTTTTCTCCTCACTTATTTCAATTGGCCTTCAACCAACAGCGATGAAGGAACTATGGGCCTGCTAGCTCTCCATGTCGCTTACCAGGGAGACCACCCCACCTTTTTCTATGGCTTACCCTATATGGCGCCTTTAGAAGGATACATAGCTGCTCCTCTGTTTCGCATCTTCGGCGCCTCGCTCTTTACTCTGCGACTCGGCCTTCTGCCCCTGTTTGCTGCATTTCTGATTTGTATGTACTACCTGACTCGTCTGCTTTATACAGAAAAGTTCGCACTCGCCATCGTGATACTTCTAAGTCTAGGCTCAAGCGATATCATTTACCTTCAAATCAAGGCAGTTGGAGAATATCCAGAAACCGAATTGTTTTTAGCTTTAATTCCTCTACTAGCTTCCTGGCTTGCTCTTACTTCACATTCTTCAATCCAGAGCCAGGCACTTCAGTCGAAACAAAGGCGCATAATTATTTATGGCTTCTTGGGGCTAATGGTAGGTCTTGCACTGTGGGTTGATTTCTTGATCCTACCCATTGTCGCTTTGGCAGGATTACTCCTGGTGCTTTTCTGCTATAGAGAACTTCTGTCGTGGATGGGACTCAGCCTCCTCCTGGGAGTAATCATAGGAGCCTTTCCACTAATTCTCTACAACCTAACTGCCCCGTGGGATCAAAACTCCTGGAACACCCTTTTATGGATCCACAAGAACGGAGCAAATGAAATAGTAGCACAACACCTCACATGGTTACACCATATCGTTGGTACCATAATTATTGGTCTCCCAAGCGCTACTGGAGCAAATCCAGATTGCTCTCTTACCGCTTATCCGCTTTATAGCTCACCGGCGTTATCAACATTTCCATGTATCTTGTTTCATGGAGTATGGGGCGCAGGTTACCTCATCTTGTGGTTCATTGCTACATGTGGTGCGGCTCGTATTTTTTGGCAATGCAGGCGCCACTTCTTCACACAAAAGGGTGCCCTTGAGGAGAGACAGGTTTTTATACATCAATGCAGCAGACTCATGCTATTAGGAAGCGTAATGATAACGCTTGCCTCGTACGCTACCAGCCCTGTATCTGCAGTGGTTCCTGTAGTTACTTTTCGCTACCTCATGTGTGCACTTATCGCAACTCCTGCTATTTTATGGCCTGCATGGAATGGTCTGCTATCACGTAAGTTTTCATCAAACAGGAACAGAAATCTATCGTTTCTGTTGAGAGGAGGGCTATTGCTGCTGATTTTTGCCACATTTTTCAGCGGTATTGTAAGAACTTTTACACAAATACCAGTGGCTCAGGCTGCTTACCGGCAAGAAGATTCTCTCGTTCAGGATCTCCTGAAAATTGGTGCCACTCGTATTTATTCTGAATACTGGACGTGCAATCGCCTTACCTTCCATAGTCAAGAGCAGATCATCTGTAGCGTTCTTGATGAACAACTGAATCCCGGATTTGATCGCTACATGCCCTACCGTTTTATTGTAAGAGCAACTCCACATCCAGCCTATGTATTTCCACTTGGGTCGAAGCAGGCTGATTTACTAAAGAGTCAATTACTCGCTTCAAATAGGCACTACCGAGAATATGTTTTTGAGGGGTACATAGTAATGACTTTTAACACAATAACCCGATCATCTGTAGGGGCCGATTTATCCCGCCCAGCGCCGATGTATCGGCCCTCGCTGGATGTTCCGATGTCCGCATTAAAAAGATAAAAATCATTACCAGGTGGTTTTAGTTCATTGCAGACCTCGTTCAGAGTAACACACATTCAGGGTCTTTGATGCTCAACTTCTGATGCACAAACCACTTTGTAGCCGGGCAGCCTCCATGACACACATTGTACTGTTCGCAGCCCGAGCAAGCTCCTCCCCCCATCTTGCGATAGTAGTCAAAGAGCATCGAGTTCTGCCAGATCTCCCTGAAGCTCTGCTCGTGCAGATTGCCCGCCTCAAACTCAGGAGTCTGGAAGAAAGCGCATGGGTAGACTTCACCTTCTGGACAGATTCAGCACGTAGCCGTCGCTGCGCCACACAAATCAAGACCCGCTAACCTGGTACCAAAGGCATTGAGGTGGAAAAAAGAATCGGCTGTCAACACGTCGGGGTGCGCCATTAACCAGTTTGTGAATTCACTGTACTGCTCTTGCATCGGATGCAAATCGGCCCAGACTTCCTGCCCACGTCCCGACGGGCGCAGGCGAGTCACACGTAGTTTAGCATTGAAGCTCGCAGCTATCTCGTAGAGAAGATCAAGCTCATAGAAGCTATATCGCGTCAAGACACTGTTCACCGTCAGGCTATGGTTCTCCGCCGCTAGCAATTCCAGGCCTTGCATCGCACGATTAAAGACGCCTTTTCCCCGTATGCTATCGTTCGTTTGTGGGGTACCCCCATCCAGACTTACCTGAAAATAGAGTGGTTCAAACATTTTGAGGCGGCGAGCTCGTTCAGCAGTAATCAACGTCCCATTTGTGCTAATGCACATCACAAGTTCGCGCTTCGTACACTGTTCAAGCACCCGCCAGATACCAGGATAAATAAATGGCTCTCCACCGCCGAAATGAATCTGGAAAACATGCATGTCAGCCAGTTCATCCACCAGCGCTAATGCTTGTTCCGTATTCAACTCACGTGGTCTGCGACGGCCAGATGCCGAGAGGCAATGGATGTATGCTATATTGCATGCCGCTGTAATTTCCCATGTGACAGTAATCGGCGCTGATAGACCGCCTTGCAGAAAGCGTTGAGAGCTTCGTCCTTTCGATTGCGAAACCATCTCTCCCGTCTGCTGCATTGCTGCCAGGGCCAGGGGGTGTAGGGTGCCGACTTTCGCACCGGCAGTCCGATTGGGTCGTTCCATAAAA
>Ga0207684_10003093_pt1 | contig 16433 bp, 16 predicted proteins | sample KBSK5501metaG_FD_184342 | JGI IMG/M metagenome (GOLD analysis project Ga0207684, IMG submission 184342) | Corn, switchgrass and miscanthus rhizosphere microbial communities from Kellogg Biological Station, Michigan, USA - KBS K5-50-1 metaG... | ecosystem: Host-associated > Plants > Roots >...
CGCGGGCAGTGTGCAGTTGCGACCTTACCGGTCGCCGCTCGACGCACTTCTCCCGCCCGCTTGACGGGACTGCATCCCGCGCGTGTCTGTCCTAGGGTAGACGCGTTCGGACGCGGCGCTGATCCGCAAGGAGGAGACATGGCCGGGATATCGGACGAGACGCTACCGCTGCCTTGCTCGACAACCTTCGACTTCCCAGGGAAAAAGGTCGAGCGGCACATCGGTTTGGCGTGGGGACTGGTCGTGCGGAGCATCGGATTCACGAGAGGGATCACGGGAAGCATCCGCGCGCTCCGCTCGGGCGAAGTGGACGAGTACACAGAGGTCCTAGAACAAGCGCGCCGTCACGCGCTCGACAGGCTCATCCAGCACGCACAGGCGATGGGCGCGAATGCCATCGCCGGTGTTCGGTTCGACTCAACGGAGATCGGCCAGAACATGTCGGAGATCCTCGCCTACGGAACGGCGGTCACGATCACACCTGGGTAGCACCGACCTATCGACGATGCGAGCGGGCGCTATTGCCCTTGCGAAGCGATAGGTTCCTCGGCCGCCGGGCTACACTCACGGCATGTCGAAGGACGACTCCGACGAACTAGATTGCGCGGTCTGCTTTCGACGACCCGCAATCTTTATCGACATTCGTTGGAACTACGGATTCGTTATCGCTTGGCGTTGGCGTCAGCGCAGAGTCAGCGTTTGCAAGGAACATGGCGAGGAACAGGCAAAGAAGTTCCTCCTCCGTAGCCGGCTCTTGGGATGGTTGAGTCTGGGGAGCGCAGAAACTAATCGAGAGACGATCCGGATGGATCGAGCGGCGCTTGAGGGACTTGCTTCGTTACCGCCGGCAAGCGGCGACCCGCACCCGCCCGAGGTGCGGTGCATTGAATGCCATCGAGGGCCTGCGATTGAGATTCGGGTCCGGTATTTCCAGCGCCTCCAGTTGCACTGGCGAACCCCGCTTGTTTGCCGAGAACACGGTGAAACGTTCGCAAACGAATACCTCCTACAGGCACTCCATTCGAGCGATCCAATCTCGTGGCTTCTCAATCGATCAGCTATCCGACAGAACCGGGCCGCCCTAGTGGCGCTGAAGGGTCTAACACCACCCGTAGATAATGTGGGACGCGATTAACACCGGTTCGCCAGAAGCAACATTTCCCCGATACTCCGACCCGGGAAATATCGTGGACCCAACTGTCATCAAGTGCAGAAAATCGCCCCTCGTCGAGGACAAGTCATTCTCCCTAATCAAGCGGCATGGGAAGACTCGCCGGGATGGCTACAAGGGCAACCGGAACAACTCGAAATGAGCCTCAGCGCGTGGTGCAAGCTCGAGCTGCGAGGCGAGCGGCACAAACTTCTGCATTCGGTGGAAACGTAGGATTCGCATGGCACCCTTGCTAATGAAGGGGAGGCATATTACAGGCGTCACGCAATTGGTTAATGCTCGCGAGACGCTCGGGCTGACTGATTTGTCGCTGGGCGCTTCCCGACCGGTAAGTATTTGTGGTGCCACCGTACAGACGACCGAGTATCCCGGCTGCTTGTCGCGCGCGTTCCTGGCAGGCGAGAGGAAGCTGTGCCCACAAACCCTGATCGATCTGCTGCGTGGTTGCGGACACAAGGTCGCAGAGGCTCTCAATGTGAAGGGACGTGAGGACGAGGTTCCGGTGGTAACAGCCGAGCGAACGCCGACTTTGCCCAGGCGACGGCTCGAATGAGGCCGGGAACCAAACAACGCGACCTCTATCGCCGGCCAGCATCACATGTCCGGGTGGCGACGACGCCCGAATGCCCACAAGCGCCTTGCTTAGCGGTGTCAATGTGTCGGTCGGCCATGTTCTCCGCCACGAGACGAGCCCTTCCAGCGCCCGGTTCAACTCTCCACCTTTCGTGAGAGGGGCTTGGGAGTCGCAACCGCTCGCCTGGACGACTGTTGTAATGCTGAAGGGTGTAGGCGATCGCATCCCGGGGTTCGCTGCGAGTCCAAGGCCCGCTTCTCGAAGGATCGTTAGTGCCGTGGCTGCGAAGGATCCTTGGGGAACCGTCGATGTGGTGCCACCCTCGAGGGTAATCGTAATTGGCGCGTATCGACTGATGTCTTGGAGCGCCACGACCGTATCTGCCAAGCTGGACGAACTGGTGAGCCGAGTCGATGCAGCAAGGGCTAGTCCGTGTGGATACCAGAACCCCTCGAGCGTGAGAGCATTTCCTCCCGTCCCCACTGCCCGGAGATTCAGGGGATGACGGAATGGCACGATGGCCTTCCATGCCTCCGCTGCAGCTACTTCGCCGGGCGCCACGCCCTGGAGATAGTAGGTCCAAAAATTGTGACCGACCGGCCGCTCCCAGGGAACAGAAAGCAACCCACCCCCGCTCCCCGACCTTACCTTGTTGAAAAGCGAGATGTACGACGTCATGGGACCGAGGGATGTCAACGGCGCTGCTATGGAGGGTTGATCGACCGGAAGGCCAGGTAGGCGTTCGGTCCATACAAGAGTCACCCGAACGTCATGGATTGTTATTGACATCACGCCTCCGGTCTACTACCAATTCTGGTGACTATTGATGGTCGTTGCCGGCTTCGATAGAAGCCAGGAAATGGCAAGCCACCACTGACAGCCCCCACGGGGGGCTGTCTTTTTTAGTGATCTGAACTCCTCTCATTCCTGTTTGGCAATCGTGTCGTCCTGGAGCGAACCGAAAGTCAGTTTCGCGAGAGAGACGTTCATCGGTTGAACGACAAGAGGACCAGCCGTATCCCATACAGGGATCAGGTACTTCTTACGCTTACCGCGGCCAAGGAGAATCGCGAGGGTTTTGGCATTTCCACTGGCCTTGAGCTCCGCCGCGATTTCATTCTGGAACGTCTCAGGAGCGCCAGCTTGCCAAATCACCCGGACCCCTGCCGTCACCCAAACCGAATCGCCATTTCTCTTCAGGACGTAGACCCGTTGATCCTTTGCGCCGTCAGTCAACTCTGCGCGGGGCATTGAGACCCCCAAGCCTAAGCGCGCGGCCTTTCGCAGTACCGCAGGCGGCTCATCGCCCTCGGAAGGTGTTCGGTTAAGAACCCATCGAAAGCGGATGGATGCGCCGGTCAAGTAGAAGAGGGCTCCAATCAAGATTGAGGTAACCCACACAACAATAACGTCGCCTAACCCGTACCGTCCGAGATAGCTATGGCCGGCGGCTCTGAATACGAACGCCAATCCAATGGATAGCGAGATCGCCAAGACCCAGAAGTCCGGTTTCGTTGGCTGGAATGAAAACTCGCCAGCATCCTGCTTGAGCCGGATGACTCTCGCGCGCCACAGGATGCCCGCAGTTACGAGCACTAGGAAGCCCGGCAGGAGCAACAAGGAGGGCACACCCAAGACGGTAAGGATGTCTGATTCGCCAAAGACGCCGACCGAGATCTCGTGCGTGCGGATGAGGTGCGCCGTGCGGATCACCCCGGCTTCCCGCCACCGAAGCGCGATTTTGAACAGCAGAAGGTTTTTTCCGCTCTGCACCCGGCCATGTGCCTTCAACTCGACTGCGATGTCTTCGGTTGTATCTGAAGTTATGTGAAGAGTGCCGGACGGATGGAGTGCAGAATCAACGAAGTCAGGTGCCGCAACGGACGTAGTCGCGTCGAGGGGAACATTGAGCTTATCTGTGATGAGGAGGTAGATCGTTGCAGGATGCTGATCGTTGAGTACATCCGACGCGGCGCCTATCTGCACGTCGGCTACTTCGTTCAGGGGTATTCGCCGCGGCGCGATCGCTGCCATCTTGTCGCTCTCCCCGAGTAGCGACGCATCGTCAAAGTCTGCACGGGTCGGGCCGGCAGCAGTCGGGCGAAAGAGCCGGCCGCGAGGGCCTCGCAATTGGCTCACCGACACATGCCCGTATGACCGAACAGTTGACAGCACAATCACCAAGAACACTTCGAGCAGCCCGAGACAAACGAACACGGCCGCGTGCTTCTTGCCCGCTGATCCCGTAGGCACGGGCCCGATACACAAGCGACCTACCGGCAGTTCCGTTTCACGCCTCTGAGGAGTCTGAAAAGTTGAATTATTCCCCCGCAACATGAGCTTGTCGATATCACAAGTTCGGTCTTGCTCTTTGGCCATTGGCCAGCCCCAATCTACGTCTCAGGGTTTGTCAGTAGCTTGCATAACCTGCGCCTGGAGGTTGATTGAAGCCGATAGCCGAGAATCGCTGATGTGTGGAGCGAAAGGGTATTTCGGTGGCTGGCCTGCGAAAATGGCGGAGGTCGAATTATTCGAAAACCATGCTCTTCAACGCGCGGCATTCACGATTCAAGGGCACGCTGACCTTTCGCGAGGACCTGTTCGACATAACCGAGGTATCGAGAAGGCTGTGTGGCTTTAGGCCCATATCGTGTCGCGCGAAAACCCGCGCGCGTCAGAAGCAGGAGTCTGCTCGCCCTGGTGGTCGCGACGTAGAAAATCCGACGCTCTGCTAGTTCATCCTCTTTGTCTCTCGCACGAAAGTCCGGGATTTGGCCATCGTTGACAGCCAAAATCACAACCGCCTTGAACTCGCGTCCCTGCGCTTTATGCACGGTAAGCAGCCGCACACCGGACTCTAGGTTGTCGCCCCGCTGCGTGCGGGAAATGTGTTGCCTGAAGTTACCGAATGTTCGATCAGCACGGACCGTACGTTCTTCGAAGGTCTGCCACGCGCTTTTGATCTGCGCTAGATCATCGTCCCAGTCCGGGTCTTCGAATTCAAGATTCTGGAGCGCGGATATGAACTCCTCCGGGGTAATGTCTTCACAAAGCTTTCGAAGCTGATGCAAATCCGAATCGAAATGAGAGTTCAGTAGGACGCTCAGCACCATACTTGAGTCTCCGATCTTCTCCAGCCCCAACAGCCGCGAAAGATGTCGCCGAGTCGACATGTGCTCGGGAGCATTTTGGTATGCCACAAGTTCAACGGCTACTCTGGCTGGAAGGCTACGGACCCACTCATCTTCAGTGCTTGCAGAAGCAGTCTTGATTCCGACGTCCTCCAGAGCTGCCCGCGTGAATCGGAGGGCTGCTGCTGACCGAGCCAACACTGCAATCTCTTCGTCGTGGACGGAGTTACTCTCACCAGAGGCCAGCACGTTCGATGGTAGACCAGAGTTGAGGAGATTTTGTACCCAGTCAGCAACGTAAGATCCTTCGTCTTCTTCACTCGATAGGGTTTGAATCTCCATGGAGCCGCGCGCCGCGTAGATCGTGTTGTCCCTCGCGCTTCCAAACTGAAGTTCGCGCGCTACAGCTTCTCCCAAGCGAACTATCAACTCAGCGGAGCGATAATTTCGATGAAGCGGGATCCTTTCGGCCGAATAGACCTGAACGAATTGTGCAATGAGTGTGTGATCAGCCCCGGCAAACCCAACGATGGATTGTTTCTCGTCCCCCACAAACACCGATCTGATTCGTTCTTCACTGGGACGTCCGATGATGGCGGTAAGCAAGGCGTACTGGCTGCGCGTGAGATTCTGAGCCTCGTCCACGATTAGATGCTTGTAGCTCCTCCGGAGTTGACGAATAACCCATGAGCTTTCAGTGAGCTCAAGTGCCCTCTCAAGCATCGCCGGGTAGTCCACTCCCCCGATAGCGGCAAGTGCATCCCGCCACTCATGAAGAAATGGAGCGTCCCGGCATTTCGATCGCGCAAGGTCAATTTCAGTCAGAGCCGCATGAGGATCTTCGGGCGGCTCTAAACCCTGCTCTTGCAACCACTCCACCAGCAATTCGGCCCGATCTTCGTCTCGAGTAATGACCTCTGGCTCAACGGGTAGGCCGATCCGCGTCCCATAGAGGCGGAGTAAGGAGAGAGCGAATCCGTGAACCGTGTCAGTCTCAACGCGACGATGTAGATCCCCGAGACGGCTTTCGAGGCGCTCCCGAAGTTCGTCTGCTGCCTTAACCGTGTAGGTTACCGCAACGACGCGAAACGACTCGCTCTGGGACTCTCGAAGAAGGCGTTCGATCCTTCGAGCTACAACTTCCGTCTTACCAGTCCCGGCGCCCGCAACGACCGCGATGGCTTCGGCATCACTTTCGACAGCGCGTGACTGTTCATCGCTTAACAAATGTTCCTTAGCTGCCTTCACTAAAGGCCCCTCCCGCGAGTCGCGCCTTTAGTCGTGCTAACAGCTCAACCACCGGTGCGGGCCACTGATCTACCGCATACTTTTCGATGATTTCTCTGGCGATGACGGACCCGATGGAGCCCTTCTTGCCGCGCATGAATTCAAGGATTCCATCGCCCGCGTAGCCCAGCTGTCCTGCGGCGGCAATGCACAGGTCTTCGTCGAAGTGAACGAGCATCTGCTCAGTGGCCCTGCGCAAGGATCCGTCTTGCATCTGTGGATCAGGTTCGCCAACCCAAATCACGAGATCTTGGTTATTGTCGCCGTGCTGCTCGATTAGCTGATTGGCGGCTGTCCTGCCCGCTTCGTCAGAATCGCAGAAGAGAAGCCAAGGGATCCCGACAAGGTTGGCAAACTTCACAACTGCGATCGCCGCCGACCCATTCATGCTCCCTGGGTCAACAACACAGACCCCATGCGAGAGGCCTCCAAGGGCGTGACGGATCAGCGGAGGCAGAAGTGCTCGCTCTGTTGCTCCGTCGCCAAGCACTACAGCGGAGGCAAACAGCAGTTCGCCGAAAGGCCGCTCGATTGAACGACGCAACTTTTCCATTTCCTCGAAATGGAATGCGGGACGTCGAGCTCGATGCGTCTCAGACCCAGCACCCGGGACTGGATGAAGGTCGACCACATCGATGTTCAATCCGTTGGGGCGAAGGAGCCTCAGCGCACTCGAATCGACCGATGATGCAAGATGAGCCGAGTGGCTGGATACAACAACCTGGCCGCCAATCCCCGAAAGCAGTTCGGCAAGTTCGAATTGCGCCTGGGGATGAAGGTGTGCCTCGGGTTCCTCGATTAAGCTCACCGGGTGGGGACGCACAGCCTTCCCGTCTCGACCAAGGCGACGATCGTAGAGAACTCCTTGTATCTGAAGAGAGGCGAGGCTGCGCGAACCAGCGCCATGCAGTCGGATAGGAAGTGGCCCGTTTCCGCTGTCGATATCAATGGAGATCGAGCGCGCTAGCTCTTCAACCCTCACCGGCAATGGTTGTAGCGCCGGCACGCCGATCCCAGCAATGCTTCGAAGATCGCCAAGCGCCTCTTTCACCGCGGCCAGGGATCCGCTCGACCCTACGATCTTCTCACCGATATCGACGAGCCCGGCTTCAATCTCCGAACGTTCGCCCGGATCGATCTCCAAGTCGCTTAGAACTCGCCGGATAGCTGTGGCACGACGACCCAACTCATCGGCGAGATCGCGTTGTGTATCGACGAAGACTGCAGCCACAAGATCAGCCTGGTCGCCTTTGAGACTTTCGGGATTCTTCTGTATCTGCCACGAACCGTCGGCCGCATCGAAGATCAGGATCTGGCGCTCCGCGCGTACGCCGAAGCCCTCTTCTGAGCGCCGAATGGTTGTTCGCCAAGCGAAACGTTCTCTTGACGGATCTTCGCTGATTTCCTGCACCGAGCTCAGTCTCTGCGCAACCGGATCCTCAAAATGGTCCTCTGCGGGAGGTTCGGCCTTGGCAGGGGCAATCACGATGTCAATTGTCGCAATGGAAGTCGAGCCGACTGTCAGGTCATCGGCCTCAGCTGCTACGCCACCAAGACTGATCGCGAGAGCGCGAAGGATTCGTGACTTCCCGCAGTTGTTCCGACCGACCAGAACAGTTAGGCCTGGTTCAAGATCCAGTTCGCAAGACGTGATCCCGCGAAAATTGCTGCAAATGACTCGTTCAACGAAGAGCTGTGCGAATCCGCTTAGCTGCTGCACGACGTGCGAAGCGGATTCCCCTAAAACGTCGTCTACGAGATGGCCCTCGTCCATGCTTCAAACGATGCGTTGACCATGCTCAACGGCGTGCGGACCAGCATGGGCATTAATCAACGTGTCAAGACGCCCCCTCCAGCAAAAGAGAATGCAAACGGTGGAGGTGCACGGACTCGAACCGTCGACCTCCGCATTGCAAACGTGGCGCTCTACCAACTGGGCTACACCCCCATTTGTTACCTCTGGCGTCACCCGCTCAGTTTTCATCTTAAGGGTGATCAGCGTATTCCCTCCACATGGTCTCTGCGTTGGCGAACACGAACACCGTGGGTTTTTCATCGATTCTCACTCCACACAACATTGGCCCTGACCAGCTGAGACGTTGCGTCTTACCTTCCGACGCCAATTGGGCAGCTGCGCGAGGGCGTTTATCGCCTTCACGAGTCTCAGCTCGTGGTCACCGGGCTTACCTTGGTAGCGCTGCGTCGATCGATGCTGGCCGATCACGTGGCACGCCCGGCGCTGCGAGACCTTGTGCCGGCGCACTAAGTAGTGCACCGCGGCTCGACGTCGGGCCGGGCTCACCATTTTCCCTTCTGCAGGTCCATCAGCATGGCGATGTCCAGCGCTTGTTCGGCGACAATCTTCTTCAGTCGCACGTTCTCCTGCTCAAGAGCCTTGAGGCGCTGTGCCTCGTCTTCCTTCAGTGCCCCGTAGTTGAGGCGCCAACGGAAGAACGTCTGGTCGGAGATCTGCAAGCGCTTGCACACCTGGGCGATCGTCAAACCTTGCGCTTGGAACTTCTCGGCTTCTCGCAGGCGCGCCACGATCTGCTTGATGGATTATCGCTTCCCCTTCACGGATCACCCCCAATTAGTCTCTCAGAACGGCCGGGACTAACACTGGAAGTGGACCGAAATATGGGGGGCCGGACAGTTTGAATAAGGAGCGCCTTGTGGTCCCAACGGGATTCGAACCCGTGTCTCGACCTTGAGAGGGGTATCGGCAGATGGCGCTGTAGCAGGCTGAATTGCAGTGAGGAAATTATTAGAGCTGGTCACGATGTTCATTGCAGTTCCGCGCATTTCCATGTCGGTCCCTCTGTTTCCACAATTCATACCGGTCAATAACCGGGCAGAGGACGGTTTCGAGAAATGCCACCAATGATCGCAAACCAGAGAAGCAGCTAGTCGAGAGCCAAGTGTCCGCTCATGTCTTCGTGCCAGTTCCCGTCCCATGCGACTTTGATTGCTAGAGGGTCTGAATCGGACTCATTTCCCCGCGCCTGACACTTAAGAACGAACGTCGTTTGTGTATGTCTCCGGACTTGAAGATTGAGCGGTTCCAACAACAGGTGGATCGTCAATATCGGTTCTTCAGACACGCTGATCAGATCCAGATCGGATGGGGCCCCTATCGTTCGCTCAACCGGAAACAGTTGTTGATGTCGCCAGGCAAATGGAACATCGCCAGTCCACCTGACCTGGTTCATGCCGTCAGGTCCTAATTCCTCAACTTGGAGCAACACGATCCGGACCCCATGTGCCGGAGACCATCTGCGGTCATTAGAAACGCGCAAGTGGTAGTACCGCATCTTCAGCGTCCGCCCTGAGGTGTTGCGTCCTACAACCGCTTCGCCTTCGGTGCTAACCAATCCGAGCTTCAACTGAGGAGGAAAGAACCTGGCACGAAAAGCTTGACCGAATAGCGCGACGAGAACAGCACCAATGGTCCCCACAGCGATGGCGACCTCCACCGACCAGGTCAACCAAAACCTATCGAGGACGAGTAATCGCATAATCTCCCGAGTGATCTGCTAGGGCATTACCGGGGGCCCGCTGAGCGGCGGGAGAATCGTGGCAACGGTTCCGAGTCCCTCAAGTTCGAGTAACGAGCCCGACGTCGCCGCGAGACCCGTTATATCGATTCGTTTGCTTTGAAAAATTGTCTTCTCGCCCTCCTTCGAAATCTCCTCTACGTAGTCCTCAATCTGCTCGCCTCGATGACTTCCGAACAGGACACCTATGAGCACTGCATCGTTATGCGTCATTAGAAGCTGGGAACCGCTCATACCTCTGAGGACATCGAAGGAGACTTCAAAGACGACGTGTTCACCTTTCCCAATATCGAACTTCCGGAAGGCTTGGACGTACCCTTTCCGGTAACTGTGTTGGAACAAGAAGGTGTGCTTGCCGGATGGATCATCATTGATTCCCGTGAACCCAAAGCTGTAGACGTTGTAGCCCAGGAGCACTCCAGCCGGAAGGATGGAGAAATGCTTAACGGAGCGGTCACCGCCACCCAGTCTGGCTCGTCCGAGCGCAACGTCAGCTGTGGGGTGGACGGCAATCTTTTCTATCGGAACGGTTTCCTAAGATCCGCCACCCAGCGGAGCCAAAGCGAAGTCTGCCGCCTCGATGACATGTGCTGCAGTTAGAAAGTGACCTTGCGCCGACACGAACGAAGCTGTACCTGCGAATCCAGCACGCTGTCGGACCAACGGAAAGATGTACTCATTGATGTTCCAGTCGTCATCATTCATCGCGTTTCCTATTCTGCTGGCCAATGATGACATAACAACCACAAGCTCCGTCACTACGCCTGGATCGCCGGTCGGAGTCGCGCGAGTCCGGGAATCCAGGGCCAGGAAACGGGGCGGTGGACCATGCCAGTGTTCGTCAATGTCACATGAGGCGTGGCGGAGACAACGGCGCAAAAACGATGCCCGGGCCGCTCAATCAGGTTGTCGCGGGGATCGATCCTCCCCATCCGATCCCGCCGTTGATGTTGCCCGAGTTCGTGATCGGGATGGAAATGGGGATGAAACTCTCGGTTGAGGGGGACAGGAACCCGGGGGTATTCGTTCCGCCCCGGAATCCGAGCGTGTACCGCACCGCGAGCAGGCGTGAGTCGCTTATCCAACCTATCGGAGCGTAGGTGTGCGCCAACTGCTTGACAGTTCCATTCTTGCTAATCAGGTACGTCGGATCGGGGGTTCCAGCCCGAAGAATCGCCGCACCCGTCAGCGAAGCCGCGCAGATCCCTAAGAGGCGTTTGTCGGTCGAATACACATGAATGCCTGTGCTCCAATCGGCAAACCCGATAACCGAGTTGCCTTCGCTGTCCCGTTCGCACGCGACCCCTTGGGGAGTTAACGGTTTCGTCGGTCAGGAGCCTGTCGCTACCCAACTGATCCTCGTGGTAGTAGACAACGGGAATCGCCTTGCGCAGTGCGATCAGCACGCCTACCAAGCTCGCCTGCTGGGAGTAGGTGGCGGTCTTGGATCCCGTCGAACCCGATGTTCGATGGACCCCATGTGGCTACGTTCTCAAATCCTCACCCGCACGGTTTCGCACCCGAGTGCTGCTGCCCGACCATCCCCCCACAATCAATCCCTTGGGTAGGAACGCAATCTCAACTTTGCCCGATCCCGGCCCCGAAATCATCACGTCAAACAGATCACCCTCTTTGAGAGTGTGGTCTGAGCCTTCGGGCTCGAAATAAATCTGGCACTCTTGGGTTCGCATACATTGCAGAACCAAAGATACGTTTCGCTCCCGTGAAGCCATCCTCATCCTCCCTGCAGCGTCTCGATGATGTTGTTCAGCAAGTCCACACGAGCGGGCGCCGCGGCGCCGCCCAGACCCGCGGCTGCGACTCCTGCATAAAAATCGCGCAGCTTCACTGCATTTTCGACAGTCAAACCTAAGGCGCGAAGAGTCGCAGCAGATCGTGTTCCGATCAACGCCTCAGCATCGCCCGATCCGACGCCCCATATTTGGGTCCCCCATTCGTTTCGCGTGAGTCCATCCGGAATCACGTCGTCAGGGAAGGAAGGCATAACATTTTCGCACTCAGCCCCGACGGTATTGCTAAGCCACGCGCCCCCACTAGCCGCAGCGGCCGCCACGACCGCACAACCGCCAGCCAAGCACCCCGCAGTCAGGAGGGCCGCGCCTCCCACGATCCCGATCGCGGTAACGGGCCCGTGGAGAGCGGGATGTTCCTTCCAAAGGGTGTCGCAGTTGTCGCTCATGAAGGGGATGTGAATGCAATATCCCCCTGGGAGGTTAAGTAGCCCTGCGGGATCAACCCCATTGAGCGGATTGCCTGTGGCATATCCGTACGGCTGTTGCGTCGCGCTCACGGCAGGGTCCCTGCTTAGGAACTGCGCGGTTGCTGGGTCGTAGTAGCGCGCGCGCAGGTACTGGAACCCCGATTCCGAATCCGTGTATTCCCCGGCGAATCCGAATGGAGTCGACACGGTTCCAGTTCGAGACACAACGATGCCGTACGGATCAAAGGTGACCGTGCCGAGGGCGCTGCCTGCCGAGTCGGTAACCATCCGGATAGATCCAAGCTGATCCTGGTGGAGATACTGGACTGGAATTGGAGCCCGTCGGAGCGCGAAGAGGATCCCGACCAGTGGAGCCGATCGCGAGAAGGTCGCTGTCTGATCACTTGTCACTCCTGCCGCCCCTTGGGCCTTATCGGCGAAATCTCCCGTGTTGTTATCAGGGGCCGTGCTGGCGTTAACCCGATTCGCGAAGCCGGAAGGTGGCGTGAAACTGCCGGGAAGCGTGCTGCGGCTGGCGGCAAGGGCCGCTGCGAGCTCGTCACCGTCGGTCGTTGTTGTGATCGAGGGAAGGGTGATGGACGTGCCACTTGCAGCAGCTGACGACACCCCGTCGATCGGAGTGGTCGGATCGACGTTGCGATACACGGCAGCCAACGCGACTTTCGGCGAGCCGATCGGTGAACTGGTGTAGGTAAGAGTCACGGAGCTTTCCGAGCCAGTGGCAGTGTGAACGAACAGTTGAACACGTGATCCCGCGCTGCCTCCGGTTGCCTGGTTGCCAACAGCCGTGAATCCAATCGGCGTGACGGCCGTTTGTCCTTGCTGCTGATTCGCTTGAATCACTATCTGATCGTTGGCCTTGAGCCCCCCGGGAAGGTTGACCTTGACCGACGATGCCGTCCCGGTGACGTCGGTCGCCGATGAAGTGCCGACCAACGAGATGACCGGAGTGGCCTGGATCTGCTCGATGGCTGTTCCCCCGGGGCCGTAGACGTAATCGGCCGTCCCGTCATACAGCAGTAACGGCAAGCCTTCTGCAACGTCCCAGGTGTAGGGAGTCGTTACCGCGGAAGGCCCCGCACCGACGATCTTCGACGCGCGAAGCCCGTCACCGTCGTATGTGTAGGTCGCCGTCGTGGTTCCGTGCCCATAGGAGACGAGGCGGCTGACCTGATCGTACGTGAGGGTAGCCGCCGAACCTGTTGGAGGTGTCGCGGCTGTTCGCTCGCCGAGATTGCTATAAGTGAACGATGTGAAGGCGGGCTTGAGTGCAAGCAACACCATTACGAGGCTGTCGTTTGTTGTCGCGCTGACGGCGAGACTCGATGACTGCGACCCCGTCGATCCCGGTGCCGTTAGCAGTTGGTCTGCGACTCCAGCCGACGAAAGTGGCAAGCTATCGGCCTGGGTTTCCTCCGACATCGATCCTCCGCCCACGCCGGCGGGAGGAGACCACGTGCTGCCGCTCACCGTGTTCAGGGCGCTCTGGAATGCGACGAGTTCATCGCCCGGGCTCGTTGTAGTGATTGAGGGCGCTGTCACAGTGTTGCTTGTCACCGCGGTTCCGGCAGACTGCGCCTCGATGGGACTGGTGGGATCGACGCCCCGATAGACCGTCGCAATGACTGCCTTGGCGTGGACGGCGGTGTTGGGGAACGAGATCGATACGTTTGGCTCTCCGCCCGTGGCCGTCCGGCGGAATAGTTGCATTCGGTCCCCGCCATTTACCGGGGCATCCCACGAGCCGGCGAGCGTGTACCCCGGCGGCGTGGAGGTAGCGGATCCGTTTTGCGCGGTCGTAACGGCCACGAGGATCTGATCACTAGCCTGGATTCCGCTGGGAAGTGAAAGCGTCACGGGGTTCGTTGTCCCCGGGTCCTGCTCTTTGGCCGTTCCGACGAGGGTTATCTGTGGCGCTGCGCGCTTCAACTGATTCGCGGCGTCGAAGTACTGGTTCACCTCCGACGGGCCGTTCGGATCCCCTACGGCAAGCTGAATCGGGTTGTCAGCTGCGTCGTATTGATACGAGCCGAACCCGTTGTTAGCTAGTTGATTGAGCGGCGTGTAGGAATAGCTGTTGAACACGTTGCCGGACCACTGGTTTGATCCGTCAACGAAGTTATGCGCGTTGCGCGCATAGGCGAAGTCCGCAAGCTCGGTAGAGCCGCTCGTGTCCTTAATCTCAAACAGGCGATCAGCCTTATCGCTGCTGTATGTGTCGACGACGCCATTGGGATGATTTTCGGTTTGCAGATTCGAGTCGGCGTCGTAATTGAACGTCGTTACGTGGTTCAGCCAATCCTGGACAGTGTGCAGACGGCCGGCGTCATCGAATGCGCGGGTAACAGTGTTGACGCCACCAGGGTAGGTAATCGAGGTCAGCTGACCCTTGAGGTCGTAGCCGTAAGAGACAGTCTGGCCCGCGCCGTTAGTGTTGGACGTCAGCCGGTGCAAGGAGTCCCAGTTGTACGTAGACGTTCCGGTCCCGTCGGTGATGGATTTGCGCTGGCCGTCTGCGTCGTAGGTGATGTTGGTGACGTTCGGCGTGGTCCCATCGGAGTACGTACTGGACTGCAGTTCATTGGCATGGTCGTAGCCGTACGTCGTGCATCCGGAGGTGGTTCCCGTGCACGAGCCGCCTGGAACTGCTTTGGACAACATGTTGCCCACCGCATCCAAAACGAAGTTCGTCGTCCGACCGAGGGGATCGGTAACAGATGCTAAGTGCCCGAGTGGATCGTAGGTGTAACCCGTAGGCTGATTCGCGCCGTCGTACTGGGTCTTGAGTGTGCCGTCTGGCCAGTAGTCGTACCTCAAGGTCGTCTGGTCAGCGCGGGTGATCTTGCTCAGCTCGTTTGCAGCGTCGTACGTGTAGTGCGTGACATTTGTGCCCGAGAAATCAGGCGGTTCAGTAAGGGACGCGAGATTCTGGTCAGCGTCGTAGGTACGCACCGTCTGGTTTCCGAACGGATCTGTCGTCACGAGGACCTGCGAGAACGCATTGTAAGTGTAGATAGTGGTGTAGTCGGCGCGGCCCGGCGGGGATGCGGGACAGGTGAACCCACTGGCGCCGAGCGGTGTGATGACTTCGGTACGTCGTCCGATCGCGTCGTAGCAGGACGCAGTCTTGTCGCCCAAAGGATCCGTCGATGACGCTAGGTCGCCGTTAGCATCGTATGACGAGCTCCACACCTTGTTGTCCGGATCTGTCGTCGTGATCACATCGCCCGGATGAGCAGGATCCGTGTAATGGTTCGTGGTCGTCTTTGTGCCCAGAACCGTGACGCCATCCGCCGCGTACAGGGGTGTTGACGCTGTGAGCAGATTCCCGTTGGCGTCATAGGTCATCGCGGTTTGAACATTCTTGGGGTCCGTCACCGAGGTGAGATCGTTCAGCGTGTCGTACGTGTATCTGGTGACGCGGTTAAGCCCGTTCGGATCCACCGTGCGCACGAGGAGGTTGCCCTGCGCGTCGTAGCTCGAAGTGATGACGTGCCCGTTGGGATCGGTGACCGACGTTACACCGAGCGTCGCCGGGTCGTAAACATATTTCCACGTCGCTGCTTGGGGAGTGCCGTAGCCTTTGATCACTCGAACCAGTTCCCCCGCTTGGTAGACGTCGAGGGTCTGGTTCAGTTTCGGGTCGGAGATGAGCGTCGCTCCTGGCACGGTCGCGTAATCGAAAGTGGTTTTTCGACCCAAGAAATCAGTCTGCCAATCGACGCGCCCAGACGAGTCGTAATGATTGGTCATCGGAACCGGGGAGGAGCTGCCTGCCTGGTTCGGATCAAGCTCGGTGACGAGGCGGTGGCTGGAGTCATAGGTGAAGTGCGTAACCCCGCCGCCTACGTTCGTGACATCGGTGAGGTTCCCTTGTCCGTCGTTGTAGGCGAAGCTCACAACCCGGGAGGGCGAGCCTGAATCGGTGATGCTCTTCAGTAACCCCGATGGCCACCACGCGAGTGTGAGGGTTCTGCTCACCGGGTCCGTAACGGTGACGAGCTGTCCGGATGAATTGTAAGAAAGGGTCGTGGCGTATGGTGGAGTTGCGGCACGGCCGTCCAAATCCTGAACCCGGATCCACTTCCCGGAGGAGTCGAAGGTGAAGAATTCACGACTTCGCCGGGTGAACAGATACGTGCCATCCCCGTTGTGCACGAGCGTGGCTTCCACACGAGGCGGTGCTGAATATGTTCCATTCGATAATGTGAAGGTGACCTGAGAGCCGTTCTCCTGGTTCACGGTCGCAAGATTCCCCGAAGCGGTGAGCGACATGAAGTAGCTCGCGCTCCAGCCATAGCCTAAGGGGCTATTGATTCCAGCCCCCAGCGAGTTGTACGTGCGGGTGAAGTCGAGAGGAAGTCCACGGCCGGGGATCGCAATGTCGGTGAAGTCCTCGAAGAAGTTGCCGGTCGCTGTGTTGATCGGTTCCCCCGCGCATGTCTGACACCGATGCAGCTCGGACGGGTTGAGC
>Ga0207684_10003097_pt1 | contig 16415 bp, 9 predicted proteins | sample KBSK5501metaG_FD_184342 | JGI IMG/M metagenome (GOLD analysis project Ga0207684, IMG submission 184342) | Corn, switchgrass and miscanthus rhizosphere microbial communities from Kellogg Biological Station, Michigan, USA - KBS K5-50-1 metaG... | ecosystem: Host-associated > Plants > Roots >...
AAGCCGCCAGGTACTGATCGAGGCCAAGATTTGCCTTCGAGCCACCCATCCGCGTTGGCAGGGAAGCATCCTCGCCTCGCCGCCTGAAGGCACTGAATCATGGCTGCAAGGTTACAGGGAAGCATGCAATCATGCGGTCGCATCGCGACATTGCACTCGTGATCCCCGGCGGAAGTTGAGTCCGGTTGTCGGGGGCAAGGGTGCAGGGAGCAACGTCCAGTTTTGTTCTCGACGGTCGGCGGGAAGCTCCCGTCTTGTATTTGGACCGCGAGCGTTCTCTAGTCCGATAGCGGAAGCGTGTACACGGTCAAGGTTGCTGTATTGTCATCCACAGCGGCGAAAAGCGCGGTCCCGGTCAGGCGATTAGCCTTCACTGCCAGCCCAAATGAACCACCTTGTGCTGGATCGACGGAGAGTTGCTTAACGAACTGGCCGCTCTTGGTGAACTCGACGATTTCGCTCGGCTGATTTGGATCGCTATTGATTACGTCGCTGTTAGAAACAACCAGATGTCCATTCGGAGCTTCAGCCATCGCGAGAGGACCATGCAAGTGAACCGCATCACTGTAAATAATCGTGCCCGTCCCTCCACTCCCTGTCCTGGTTCCTGCCTGCTGGACTGCAAACACGGCGTTGTCTTCTGTCGATGCTACGAATAGCACATCTTGCCCAGCGTCATAGACTAGACCGGTAGGGCCAACCTCGAAGGCAGCGGGATCGCCTCGGTGGTGATATCCGGACGCGATCACGGTGGCATTTGTTACCGTCACGCCGTTTGAGGCGACATTAAGCTCCAGTCGCACGACCGTTCCAGCAAGCACGTTGGAGACAAAGACAATCGCCCGATCGCCTTCGTCCTGCACCGTCATGTCCCATGGTCCCTTAATCAGTGGACCCTTAATCGTGCTGATAAGTTGGCCCGTGTTGTCAATCACTAGGAGCGAGCCGGAACCGACTGTTGCAGACGTGCCATCCTTTGAGGGTACGTTTCCCACAATCACGAACCCTTTCCGCAACACCGCCAGAGCTGTCGATAGACCAAGACCGAATGATCCCCCTGGGTGCGGCGGTCCAGCAAAAAAGGTTGAGACCGGGCCGTTGGCAGGAATACGCACAATTGTCGTGCCCGTCCCCTGTAAGTTCATGCTGTTGTTAAAATTCGAGACCAGAATGTCTCCAGGTTGCAGAGGGCCACTGCCACTGGAGAAGTTAAGCGGCACAAAGGCCACCCCATACGGATTCAAGTCTCCGTTTGGGGGCACAGTGGAAACGATGCGCACGGTTGGCAAGAAGGCGCCGGCATCAGCGCGTGGCATCCCGCTAGAAATTACCGAAAGAGCAATCCCTGCGAAGAGGAATTTGGCCATCCACTTTTTAAGATTAGGCGTAGCCTGATGGGTTTTTATGCAAGTTAATAGCTTGGGATTCATAGTTTTCTCTTTTGGTTATCCTAATGTTGGCTTTTATCAATATAGAATCGCGGCCACTTCTGCCCGCAGCTGCATTTAAATGGTAACAGAGTCGTTACTTTTGCCGCACCTTGTCTGGCTACTGATCTGTGCTCGCGACGGAAAGTCGCCCCCTTTTGGAAGGATCGCGCCAGCGAAATTAGCGGACGCCGCCCATATGGCCGAGAAATGCTCACCCGAAAGCCCGGTAGCCTTGTAGCCAGCTAGCAATTGCCGCCCCGCTGCATGAAGGCAGAGAATCACTGCTGCTGGGTTACAGAGAATCCTGATTGCGTGCGACTGCTGGAGGGGCTCCGCAGCTTTACTGATTGTTGACGACCAATTGCGATGCAGCTTAGCTCACTTCAAGCTGATCGCTCACCTTCTTGATTTGCGATACCTGCTCTTTCAAGCTTGCTGTAAGGGCTTGAATGTCCTTCTCCTGCTGCGCGGTGGCGGCCTGAAAGTCCTTTTGTTGCCGCGCAACGGTTGCTTCCAATTCCTGCACTTTCCGGTGCTCTTTGAGAAACTCGTTCAGCAACATCGCGTTCACCGCTTCATAGCGCACGGTGTAGACCTTGCCGTCGGAGTCTCGAGAATCGCGGCGCGTCATGCATCTAACGGTATGGAGTTAAGCGGCGAGCGAAGCGAGTCCGCTGCAACGACGGCGTCCCGCTTGGAAAGTGCTTAGTGCGGTGCTTAGAACTTCTTTGTCATTCGAGCATAGACAAACCGTCCCAAGTTATCATACGCGAATCCCGGGTATTCATTGGGATCGCCAAACTCGAATCCAAACTCAGTGGGTGGATCTTCGCCAAATATATTATTCACCCCCACGGTGAAGGTGCTGTTGTTCAAGATGGTCTTCCAGCAGGGCATCGAATAAGCCGCTGTGCTTTCCAAGGGCTTACCTTCTTTGCTCGTCATGACCTCCTTTCCGCCTTTGGAATAGCCCGCCACAGGCTGGGACTCCACCGGAGGCGTGAAGAGGAAAGTGTAGGAGAGCGAAGCGTCTGTGAACCAGGTCGCATTAACATAATGCAGTTTCTCAATTCCAACGAACTGTTTGGCCAGGACTTCCTCCCGGAATCCACCGATATAATGGACGGTCCAGTTCAGGTCCCAGTTCTTCCATGACCAATCGAGATTTTCTATCCCCCTCCATCGCATCCAGCCGTCGCCGCCGATTGCTGATCCGAAGAAGGCGCCTTCGATAAAATCGCTGTTGCTGCGCCCGGCCACGTGGAACGCTTGTTTACCTCCCGGGAATGCAAACACGAAGTCCTCCAGGTAACTTGTGCGGGTCAGAGAAGTGAATGTCCCAATGGGAGTTTGAATTTGGTACTGAAGTTCAAGATCAACACCGCGCGCGTCCTGCTTTCCGCCGTTTAGAAGCGGACTCGCGACCCCGACGAAATCGCCTGCCGGGTCGAATAGAACCGCTGTCTGTCCAAGTTTGGGCGTTAATGGACGAGTTAAAGCGATTACACCTGGCGAGCCCGCGGCAAACTCATCAATGATTACCTGAGGAGCAACCCCCCCAACAAGGCCGGTGCGCTCGATGTCCCAGAAATCAACCGTGAATGTCAGACTTCCCCATTTTTGCGGGATCCACTTGGGGGTATAAACAAAACCACCGGTCCAAGTACGGTCATGCTCCGGTGCGAGATTCTTATTCGGGAGCTCTTCGATGGTTGTTTCCGCGAACTTTTCGCCCGTGGGCGTAAAGATCGCCGGCCCAAGACCGGAAATTGTAGGTCCATACAACTCGGTCATTGATGGCTCAAGGAAGCCTTCACCCCAGGTGCTGCGAATGGTAAGCTGCCCATCAAAGGGCTGCCAGCGCAGCGCTACTTTGGGTACTATTACATTTGTGTCGTTGTTCCTCCAATCCTCAAAACGCGCCCCGGCGTCGAACTCCAGCGAATGGAAGCCGGGAATACCCATCTCTGGGCTGAAAATTGGAACGCGTGTTTCCGCATAAAACGCGACTTCTTTGCGGCCGGCTTTAACAGGCTGGACCCCGCCACCGCCACCAAGTTGCTCAAAATGGAGGATGTTGCCCTGGTCATCGGGATTGATATCGTAGGTTTCCCGGCTGAACGAAGCGCTCAAGGCAAGTCCGACTGGACCGCCTGGCAAATCAAACAAGTCGGTAGTGTAAATCCTCAAGTCCAATGTCGCGAGCTTGGATGTATTAAGATCTCTCCTATGTAGCGCCGCGAAGTTAATCAATGGTAGGTTGGTCTTTATAGGAACCTTAAAATCGTTGAACGGATTGTACGGAGTCGTCTGTCCGATGAAATCACTCGAGGCTGGATTAAAGAGCGAATCGTTAGCGTTGAGAATGCGCTCGAATCGCGGGCCATCGACGGCCTGGAAGCGAAAAATACTCAGGATTTGGCTATATCGAAATGCTCCGTCGTAGCCCCAGCTTCCGTCAAAGAGCTTGTCTCCCTTCACGCCAAGAGTGGTAAGCCAAGCCTCGTTTTCATTATCAATCTTTCGGTTGCCAAAATCGGCAATGCGCGCACTAGAGCCGCCTGAGATGATCTGCTCAAACGGATTAAATGGGTTAAATGCACCCACAGGGGCGCCAAGTTCAGCAGGGGTGGGAGTATTCGGAGGCGCCACCTCAACATCACCTACGACCGGCAATGGGGCATGGGGCGGGATAAAGACCGCAAATGAGCCAGGCACCTCGAAAGGGCCGGTTGCGGTTGGCGCAAGTTCATCATGCGATTTTACGTCGGCATAATAAAAGTCACCGTAAAGCTGGAGCTGATCGTCGCAGATCTTATCGTTGAAAGCTGCGTAGCCACCCCAGCGTTCCTGTTCCGGAAAGGAACTCGCGAATGCGTTGAAGTTAAAGCCCGGCAAAAAGCCCGGCCCTCTGACTGGGATTGTGTCGAAGATATACTGGCTTACCGGAGCAAGACCGTTGGTACCGGTCGGTGGAGTGGTAAATATCCTTGCCCCAGCGGTTGCAGGTATTTGACCAGGCACACCAGCTGTCCCAAAAACTGCGCCTGCAGCTAACGCCACTGCTGTGCTTACCTCAAGATTGTGCGGGCTCGTGTTCGTGCTCAGGAACGGCGGCTTCTGGGAGTTGCCGCGGTCGCGGTTGAACATTGAATTGTGGTGATAAAAGAAAATGTCACCAACAACGCTCATTTTGTCGTCGCCAGTTCCAAAGAGAAGGTCGCCGCTGTAAAGGCCGGCATCCTTATCCAGCGTGTCGCCGTAATACAAGGTCACTTGGGCGCCACGATACTCTTTGTAGAACTTGAGGTTGATGACACCGGCAACCGCGTCGGCTCCATAGGTAGTGGAAGCGCCATCCTTTAGAATCTCGATGCTTTGGATCGCGGTAATGGGTAGGGTAAGCAAATCGATGAATTTGGCGCCCGAGGTGGCGCTTCCAGGAAACGGCGTGACGCGGCGTCCATCGATAAGAACCAGCGTGGCGCCTGGATCGAACCCGCGCAGCGAAACCGAAGCTGTGCCCGTGGGGCCGCCCGTGGCGTTGGCGTTGTTGCTAACCGGGATACCGCCCGCATTCATTACCGGCTGGATCTTGAGAAGCTGCTCCGCGGTAGTGCCTTGACCGGATTTATTAATCAAGTCACGGTTGAGATTATAGACCGGGTTCGGGCCGACTTCTTCCGAGGTGGGAATGTTTGAACCGGTCACGATAACCTGCACTATTGTAGCGACGGGTTGGCTAGCTGGCTGCGGCGTAGATGCGACATCCTGCGCGAACGCTACTAGGGTCGGACAAAAGACGTTCGCCAAGATCGGGAGACATATGCCAGTAAAAGCGAACTTCTTCATGGCCGCGCATTCCTGGCGGGTGTCTGGCAAATTTTCCGCCAAGAGGTGTTATAATTTTTCCGGCCGCTAACAAGCTTGCAGTGCTTGCAGCTATGGCCGCAGGCTGGGGGCCGCCTTCGGTGGAGAGACGGGTTCATCCTCTGGAAAGAGCGTTAGTAATTCAGGCGGAGTCGCTCGTGAATCCTGTAATTGGCCATCGAAATACACTCGGACAATGAATCCGCCGTAACGCCGTCCGTCGGTTGAAGGTGTTTGGGTTTTCGGACGCACGTAAGTCGCTGCGAGGAACTTTGGAGTTGCATCCGTCCAGTCGCTTGCAGACGTAAGCCAATTGTAACCTGTCCGCGCATCAGTTGGTTTCATTTTGTTGTCTTTAGTGAGGTCGTAGAACAAGACGTTAATTCTCACAGTGTGACCATTCTGCATACCCGGTCGTGGCTTAACTCCAATTTTGAGGGTGAAGTGACTCTGAGCGTTCGGATCGGCAGTCTCCGACAGAGATGTCTCCGTGATCGCCAAAATTGAGTTCTGCGAAGCACCGATTCGCCGCAGAAGATGAGTGAAACGTGTATCGGAGTGGAGCGGGCGAAATTCAGGAAGAAACGCGATCCACTGGAGGATTGCCGAGTGTTCGGCAAAGGCGCGTTCGAGCCACCGGAAAGCTTGTTCTTTGTCACCGAACGCTACGTAAACTGCAGCGATCAAAGGTGCCGAAACGTATCGCTTTTCCCTTTCTTGCAGGAGCTGAGCGAGAATATTCTGCGCTTCGGCTTGCCGCCCCATCCGCGTGTACGTGATGGCAAGGCCGCTGCTCGGGAAATGCGTCGACTCCTGAGCTTCCAGGTAGAGCGCGATCGCATCGGCGAAGTTCCCTTTCTCGCGATACGCGGCTGCCAGAACCGAATCCAGATAAAAGTAATTTGGATCAAGCTGGAGCGTTCGCTGGCCTTCCATAACTGCATCGTCGATGCGGTCGTTAGCTAGGTAAGCGGCGGTGGCAACGTAACTGGTGATGGGCGATACCGGATCCAATTTCTCAGCTTCCAGGACAAGCCGGAGCCCTTCCTTCAGGTCGCCTCGGAAAAGGGGCAGCAGCGCCAGGAAGAAGTGGGCTGGTGCCGAGTTAGGGTCCAGCTCCAGTGCGCGTTTTAACTCTGCATCCTCGCCAGCGAGGTCCCAATCGAGGACGCGTTTTGCTTCGCTAAGATAGCAGTGTGCTTCAGCATCCTTCTCGTCGAGGGCAATCGCCTTCAAGGCTGCTTCTTTTGATGCCGCGTACGCTTCGAGCGGTTTGACGTAGACGTCGGCCAAAAAATACCAGACTTTCGCGATTCCAGTCCAGGCGCGCGAAAATGTCGGATCTTTCTCGAGAGCTCGCTGAAAGAAACTGAGCGCCCTCCGCAAATCCTCTTCGCTACTCTTGTTCGAGAAAAAGAGGCCCTGGAGATAAAGATCGTATGCCTCCGTGTTCCGCTGTTCGCGGGCGGGCAGCGAAACAGCGAGCTTGATCTTGAGTGCGTTAACAATTGAACGAGTGATTTCATCTTGCAGCGCAAGGACGCCCTCCAGTTCGCGTTCGTAAGTTTCCGACCAAACATGAAAACCGCTGCGCGTATCGATCAACTCCACGCTAATACGAATGTGGTTCTCCTCGCGCTGCACACTTCCTTCCAACAGATTGCTGACGTTTAGTTTCTTCCCAACCTCACTCGCGCTCGCGTTCTTCCCTTTGAATGAAAATGACGAGGTGCGGGCGACGACGCGCAGCGCATCAATCTTGGCCAGGGCATCGAGAATCTCCTCGCTTATGCCGTCGCAGAAATATTCCTGGTTTTTGGCCTGGCTAAGATCGCGGAAGGGCAGTACCGCGATGCTTTTTTCCGGCCTCTCCAGCGGCATTCTGGTGAGTTCGCCGCGGAAGAACCAAATTACAGCGGCCCCAAAAAGGAGACAGGCAGCGCCCGTTGCCACCAACCTGGGATTACGTCGCGACCAGCGCCAGATCCGCACGGGAGGTGAGACTGGACGGGCCACGATCGGCCGGCCATCGAGCCAGCGCTCCAAATCAGCCGCGAGAGCGCCAGCGGATTGGTAGCGCGCTTTGGGATCACGCTCGAGACAGCGTGCACAAATGGTTTCCAAATCTCGGTCGTGCGAATGTGTGAGCGAGCGCAATTTCGGTGCGGGCGTTTCCGAGGCCTGCCGAATCACAGAAAGCGCGTTGGAGCCCAAGAACGGTGGGCGGCCAGTTAGCAGGTTGAAGAGAATCGCGCCGAGACTGTAAACATCGGCGGCCGGCGTAAGATCGGCGGCGCCGCTCTCGGCCTGCTCGGGTGCAATGTAACCGGGGGTTCCGAAAGTAGTCAGCGATTTCGTAAGATGCTTGTTGAGGCTTAGCCATTTTGCCAAACCAAAATCGCACACCAGTGGTTCGCCAAGGTCATCGAGCAAAATGTTTCCCGGTTTGAGATCGCGATGGAGAACTCCTCGGCCATGGGCATAGTCGACTGCACGCGCTACCTTCGCCATCAGTTGCGCACATTTTCGCGGTTCGTTACGAAGAGAAGGTGCAGCGTCATGCAAACTTCCGCCTGTCGCGAATTTCATACTGAAAAACGGAAGGCCGTCCTCGCTTTCGCTCACCTCGTAGATCGGAAGAACGTTTGGATGATCAAGGCTAGCTACTGCTTCGGCCTCACGTCGGAAACGCTCTAACGTCTCGTGCGAATCGGCCTGGTAACTTAGCACGCGCTTGATGGCGACGATCCTGCGGGAGTGCCGTTGGCGGGCGCGATAAATCACGCCCATGCCGCCGCGCGCGATCTCGTCGAGGATTTCGTAGTTGCCCAGGTGCCATTGGTTATCCGGCACGTCGACTTCAGCCAGTACCCTTTCATAAGCCGGTCTCGACACGTCGTCGGCAGCTTCCAGTCCCTCTCGCAAGAGACAACTTGCGCAAATTCCAGTTTCGAGTCGCATGGTCGCGCCGCACTTGTCGCATTTTGCCGGGCTCTTGGTCGCACTCGAGAGCGAGTCCGAGAGTCCGTCCGAATTTCTCATCAGAATTACTCGGCTCCGGCGGCAAGGACCGCACACAGATGCCAAATCTCGTCTTCGACCTCGGCGGGATCGGCGACCGTGTGCGCGACTTCATCGCGCAGCAACGATCGGTAACGCTGCCGCATAGTGTGCAGCTGTTTTTTTACCGCGGTCTCGGCGATCCCCAGTGCAGTCGAAAGATTGCCGTATGACACTTCATCGCGTTCTGCTGTGAGGTAGCCGCTTAACGCATAGAAAAGCCGGCGCCTGCCTTTACTTTCGCATTCTTCACGGAGCCGGCGAAGCGCCTGTTCTACCACCGTCACGGCCCAGCGAAGATCGAAGAGCCGCTCCGGCGGCAATGAGTCGAGCGCTTCAGCCGAAATAGATAATTGCGATGGCGCCTCGGCCATCCAATCGTCCCAAGAAACAAATTCCACGCCGCCGCCGCGCTTGCGTGTATGAGTTCTCTCAGCGGCGTTAACGAGAAAATTCTCGAGCGACTTGAGCAAGAACGAACGGAACCGCCCGCGATTGCGGTCGGCATGCTCCAACCAGTGATGTTCCAGTATCTTCACAAAAAAATCCTGCGTGAGGTCCTGCGCATCTTCCATTGAATAGCCGCGTCGGCAGACAAACGAGAAAATGGGCCGCCAATAAGTCCGGCAGAGCTCGGCCAGCGCATCGCGCCCCTTCTGTTGTCCGTCCTCGGAGTTCGCAGCGGAAAGGACCACGCTCCATCGGGTGGTGACGAACGCACGCAGTTCGCCCACACCCTCCTTGCGGACGTCAGAGTTCATGGCCATGGCCCACTAAATATTGTAGTTAGCTCTTTGTTTCCATACAAGCGTAAATGGCAAATATGCTGCCCGCCGCAGTCGCCGATTGGCTGTTGCAACAGTGGATCGAGCGCGAGCTGCTTCCGCGCCTGCGGCCTAGCCGCGCGAACTATTTCGTCCGGTTCTCGCCCGGCGCGAACGCAGTGCTAGGTGCGACGAGGAGCATCAATACAAACTGCTTCGTCAAATCACACGCTTGCCGCCGCGAAGTTGTGCGTTCTTCCCTTTCACACTGAGTTCGAAGGTGGGACTGCATCCGCCCAAACTAGTCAAGCCTCAACTAAGTCGAATTAAACTTTCCACTTTGCCGATGTCTCAGCTTTACCGACACCAATTAATTGGGAACTTCGCCTTTCGTTTCCTGTAGTGATTAGTGAAAGCCAAAATCCCTCAACCAGAACAATCCAAACCTCAACAAGAAAAGAAAACCCATGATAACAAAACATTACTGCAAATCTATTGGGCGAGCTGCTTTGCTTCTCGTTTTAACCATATGCATTACTGGCCTAGCCCCGTCCTCCGCTCTTGAAGGGATTGTGAAGGATGCTGGCGGACGACCGATCAAAGGCGCAGATGTTCGGATTGAAGCGAAAAACTTATCTAAGATCGTTAAGACCGATGCCAGCGGCCATTACATCTCCGACGGCTTGGCGGTTGGCACTTATAAAGTCACTCTCGTTGTTAATGGATCCGTCAAGGCATCGATCCTCAATGCCACCACGCGCGCGGGAAAGCCCACGCAGCTCAACTTCGATCTAACCGCAAAAACGGCCCCCGTTAAGAAACACACACACATGGTTTGGGTTCCCCCAGACACCGGAACTCTTATCGGCGGCGGTCGCTGGGTCGAGGTCGATGACAACGGCAATGTCGTCAACGGCGCTGGCGCAAACAATGTCCAGAAAATGGGCGGAAGCGCGCTGGGTAACCCACTTCTAAATCGCCCCGCCCGCCCTGGCGGCCAGTGATTTTCTATTGGATTTCGACACCAACGCTGTAGTCGCCAATTCAATAAGTATCTTGAAAAACTGCGGGCGGCGGCGGGACCGCCGAACAATGGTCCCAGTTTTTTTGGTTGATGCGCTGCGGAAACAGATCGCAAAAGTAGCGGAGCTTCATCCGCGAGGACCTGAGTGCAGGTGTGGGTGAAGTGAATCTGCCGGGTGCTCTTGCCCGCAAATATCCCAACGCGGAACGGGAGCTTGGTTGGCAGTATCTATTTCCAGCTTCGCGCCGAACAATCGCGACTGACGAAAACGGCCGTTCATGGGAGCGACGCCACCACATCGACGAAAGCCTGTTGCAACGCGCGGTTAAGCAAGCGATTCGTGAGGCCGGGGTGCACAAGGCGGCCAGTTGTCACACCTTCCGGCACTCGTTGGCCACCCACCTGTTGGAAAATAGGTACGACATTCGAACCGTGCAAGAATTGTTAGGTCACAAAGACGTGTCCACGACCATGATTTACACCCATGTGCTGAATAAGCCGGGCATGGGTGTGCGTAGTCCGCTCGATAATCCACGCCAGACAAACGTGTCCTTGATCGACTGATACTGCGGAGCTTCACGAATCGGCGAACTCGAAAAGGGGCGGGGGTGAGCGGTGTGCCGGTGGGGGGCTTCTTGTGGGACTCTAAACCTATCCAAATCGCCCCGCTCAGGGGCCTTCGACCGTGAATCGGCGATGTCTACGCAATTTGGTGTTACCGACATTGAGGCGCCGCGGATTGGCAGTCGTCGTGCAATCGGCAAAGCAACAGACTTCAGACGTTTGCGCAGGAAACCAAGGGCTGAGATAACGCAGAATTAGCGGCGTTCGAATCGCTAGACATTTGTCATTTCAGGCGCCAGTCTCGCGCGAGCGGTTTCTTTTTAGTCGAAGAGGCCCTAGGGGTGACCGGTCTAGAGCCGGGGGCCTTTCCTATTCCCCGAGTCGGGGCTCAATGCTGGTCTTTGAAAATCCTCGCAAAATCGAAAATATCGCGTAGTGCGGCAGACCCACATACAAGCTGCGGAAAGCTGTTAAACGTTTTTGGTAATGAGGTTTTGCTTCCCTAGGTAACTGGCTTTACTGCCCCCGGGCGGCCGCGGTTCTGGGCAAGCGGGGTTTTTCGCCACTGGACATCAGTTGGAAACGGCCAAATTTCGAATTAACCGCGACTAGTTTGCGGGCGCTCACCGCGCTACGTTATTTGTCCCCCGCTTGCGGTGCGCTTGATACCAGTTTTTGAAAGCGCGGATCATTCCGAAGCGGATCGAACATTGGATCGAGCCGAAGCAGCGCAGGAGTGATCGGCACGTTGAAAGCCAGTGGGCCCTCATGAGGTATGGAGAGCACTTTCTGTAAGGCGGCAACGGCTCGGTCAGGTTCGCCCAGTTGCGCAGACACCCGGGCAAGAATCTCAATTGGACCGGGCCCATCGATCGCATCTTTTTCGATCGGGACTGCGCTCATCCCCTTCTCGACGAAAGCGAACGCGACAGCTTTATCACCAAGGCCCATATTGGTCAGCGCGAGATCGCCAATGAGAGCAAAATTTTCCGGCTGTTCTTTGAGAAAAGGTTCCAGTTCGCTGCGCGCCTGTCGCCAACTTTCCTGGGCAGCGGCATGATCACCGGCAACGTCCTCGGCCCAGCCTAACCAAAAGCGCAGTTCGCCAATAAAATAACCCAGCGCTGGATCAGGCTTGGCCAACACTTCTTTTAACCGAGGGATGACCGATGCGGGGCGGCGCTCTAGGATCGCTTGGTAAGCTTGTGTTTCCACCGCCGGGGAGTCGTCGGCGGCCGGATGGAGCGGAGCGAGAAGCGCGGCAGCCCGCGGCAGATCGCCCTGCGCTTGCGCGACAGCCGCCTTGTACGCGAGGGTATCTACGTCGTCCGGTATAATATTGAGGACCTGATCAAGCTTTCGCAGCGCTTCAGGGAACCGACGAAGGTTGCTATAGGAAAACGCGTGCTGCGTAAGCATCCCAACGTTGCGCGGGTCGAGCCGCTCGGCTTCGTTCAAATACGATTCGCTCCGATCCCACTGACCTCGCCTGCGCTCGACGTAAGCCAGAGCTTCAGGAACCCGGCTGCTATTGGGAAGAAGCGGACGTGCCTGCTCAAGGTAACGCACTGCTGTATCGTAATCTTTTAGACAGCCATAATAATAGTATCCCTCAGCCAGGATAGCCTCGCCGAGATCTGGTTGAAGAGTGACTGCGGTTTCAGCTGCCTGCCGGGCCTCTTCACGCAGAGCAATCGTTGGTTGAAGATTCAGTGTGCGGTAGCCGCGCGCGTCCGTGTATGAGAGCAGCGCCCAAGCGAGGGCGAACTTTGGGTCCAAGCGCACGGCTTCTCTGAGATATTTCTGCGCGCCAAGAGAGTTGGCGGGTGTGGCTGCCGTTTTCAGTGTATAAGCCAGACCCCGCAGATAAGCATCGTAAGCCGCGGTATTCTCAGTCGGCTTGGCGGCGATGACCTGCTCTTCCTGGCCAGTGAGTTTTACTCGCAACTGGTCGGCAATGGCCTTGGCCACTTCGCTCTCAACTGAAAAAATGTCGGTTAGTTTGCGATCAAAGGTATCGGCCCAAAGGTGGGAATCATTGGCTGCTTTGATTAACTGCACGTTTACCCGCACAGACTCGCCGCTCTTTTGCACGCTGCCTTCTAGAATGTGGGCGACACCAAGCTGCCGGGCGATCTCTGGCAGGTTATCAGGCGCGCTCTTGTAATGCTGCGTAGAGGTACGCTTTCAGATCAGCGATCTTGGCTAGGCGAGTGAGAATTTCGTCCTGGATCCCATCGGCGAAGTAAGCGTTTTCCTTATCGCTGCTCAGATTTTCGAAAGGCATCACCGCGATGCTCTTTTCAGATACAGAAGCAGCGGCAGGCGCTGCTCTCGACTCGGCTACAGGTGCTGGCGATAGCGCGGTCCTGCTAGCGACCGATGCCGAACGCCGCGAAAGCAGGAACACGCCAACGGCGATTCCGGCGATCAGAACAAGTGCAGCAACACCAATTACCCAGCCACGACTTCGGTTCGGCTTCTCCGCTGCAATTGGCACCGCCGCGGCTGTGGTATGCCGCGCCTGCAGAAACTTCTGTGGCACTTCAGGGTTCCCATGATCTTCCGTGTAGAGATTGACGACCGAAACGCGCACGCCGTGCTTTACCTCGCATTCGCCGAGATCGTGCAGATGTCGCTTCCAGTGACCGTACTGCTCCAGGTCTTCGGCCATGTGTCTCGAGACCAGGATGTGACCAGCATCCCCGCAATCCATCACCCGCTGCGCGATGTTGATGCCGGCACCCGCAATATTAGAGCGGCCACTTACGTCAACCACACCGCTAACCGGGCCGCTATGAATCCCCATGCGCAGCTGCAATTCGGGGTGTTCACTTGCGGCGCTGGTGACCTCCAGCGCGCATTCCACCGGCGCTTCCGGCGTGTTGTAAAACACCAGTGCCATGCCATCACCGGTCGGCACGGTGAGGAGACGGTGCTTTGCCTCGGCTGCGCGGAAATGTTCAGTTTCGCGAACAATCTTATTAAGCAGCTCGAGCAGTCGCCGCTGCTCGTGAGTCACGAGCTTGGAGTACCCGACAGTATCGACGAAAAGCACATAGGCGATCTCAAGCTCGATCTCCTTTTTAACGTCCGTCGGCACCGCTCGCATTGTAGAAGCTTGCGAGCGAACGCTCCACATCAATTTTTTGGCGCCAGCCAGGCGACGATCTGCTCGAAGCGCGGATCGCCGCGGAGTGGGTCCCACTAGGCAGCAGTTTCATTTGGCCGTAACTGAAGTAGCCACGCAAACGTGCTGCCTGCGCCAGATGTTCCAGGGCAAGGATCGGAACCGGGCACCTTGCCCATCTCTATTCTATCCGTTTATTCTCTCGTGACATCGGTCCCCGTAGTTCAACGGAGAGAACAAGGGTTTCCTAAGGGCAAAACGGCATTTCTGCAGGAATCGCCTAACGACATCAGGAGCATTCAACTTGCTGTATTTGAAGTCGTTGAATAATTGTTGCGTTCCTCACGCGTAATCACGAATCTGCCCATTTTTTGCGTTCGGGTGATACAAAGGGTGGCACAAATTTCAGCACAGTTTTCGTTAGTTGGCCGCGCGTTGCCATCCGCAATTACTCTAAGCCAGTAGAGTGATGGAAGACGTTCTTCAGTCTCCGAATCTCACCTCGCTGGCGACGAGGCCTCTTTTGGCGCGAAGGAGGCGACGATTTGCTCGAAGCGCGGATCGCCGCGGAGCGGGTCCCAAAAGGGGAACAGCTTAAGCATGCCGTAGCTCGTGGCTAATCTCTGTGGCGGGTTTAAAACTTGCGCCGCGTTTCGCAAAATTGGCGATCGCTCTTCAGGAAGAACGAAGCCAACCTGATTTGGACATCGGCAACGGCCATGCCGCCTTCGCCGACTGCAGCGGCACAACGTTTCACTGAGCCGGAGCGCACGTCGCCCGCAGCAAAAATTCCTGGCAGACTTGTTTCAAGCCGGCCGGGTTGATGTTTACTCGCCTGCCAGGCCGGCGCCGCGGCCACGCTGGTCCCGGTTTTGATGAATCCTTTGTCGTCGCGCTCGATTTCAGGCGGCAGCCAGTCCGTGCATGGTCGTGCGCCGATCATGGAAAACACAGCCGGCGTTCGAACGTGTCGGCGTTCGCCGTTCTGCGTATTTTCCAGCTCGATTTCTTCGAGTTTTTTCCCGCCAAACATTTTGCGGATCTCCGTCTGATAAAGGATCTCAATGTTCTCACGCGCTTGCACTCGACGCGCGAGGTAGTCCGACATTTTCTTAGTGATGTCTTTCCCGCGAACGACGAGTAACACCTTGGCAGCGCCCTCGGAAAGAAACATCGCGGCTTGACCCGCGGAGTTGCCACTCCCGACGACTACAACCGTTTCGTTGCGACAGAGCTGACCTTCCATTGCGGTCGCCGCATAGTAAACGCCCATGTTCTCAAATTGCTCGCGTCCTTCCGCATCGAGCCGGCGGTAATCCGCACCTGTAGCAATCAGAACAGCTTTTGCTCGAAGAGTTGCCGAGCAACCTTCAATGTCGAGAGAGGCGCGGTATTCGTCGTTGCCATCGTATTGCAATGAGAGGGCCTGCGCGGGTGTCGAAAATTTCGCGCCGAATTGATATGCCTGAAGTTGAGCGAGCCAGGTCAAATAGCCCCCACTTACCCCGGTTGGGAACCCAAAGAAGTTTTTGATTAGCGAAGACGAACCAGCTTGTCCGCCGGGAGCATAGCTTTCCAAAACGACCGTATTCAATCCCTCGGATGCGGCATAAACAGCCGCGGCCAGCCCAGCCGGTCCTGCTCCGACGATCGTCAGGTCTGACAGAATCTCGTTTTCATTTCCTGTGGCAAGCGGTCGAAGCAGGCCCGCTTCTTGCGCGACCTCACGCAACGAAGGTTGGCGCAGGCGACGACCAGCCGGGGTGATTAAAACCGGCAAATCACGCGTCGTCAGGTGAAAACGTTCGCTGAGTGCCTTTCCTTGTTCGCTTTCAAATATGACCAGGCGATGCGGAATACGATTCTTGTGGAGGAAATCGTCCAACTTATGTCCAAGCCGCTCATCCCGCTGCGCTAGAACACGCATTCCAGCGAATTCGCGGTCCCGAATGACCCGCCGGCGTCGCATAATCACTGCATCAACGATCGTTTTGCTAACATCGGGAATCTCGGCCAAGGCGCGCCTTAATTCGGCTGCGGGCACGTGAAGTATCTCGGCCACCGGTGAGATTACGCGTACGCTGGTCAAGGCCGACGTCCCCTGCAACATCGCAACGTCACCGAGGAAATCGCGTTCACGCGCAGTGACGAGAATCTGTTCGGTGCCGTCGCGTTGCTCAAAAGCTTCGACTTCACCGCGCAGGACAATCGTTAATCCCAAATCGCGCTGCCCGGCTTTATAGATCACGTCGCCGCGATTCACGACGCGCCGTTGTCCCAAAGGTTCAAGCAGAGAGAGCTGGTAATCATTCAGCTTCGGAAAGGCAACGCTCTCCGTATGGCGATAGAACTGTTCGTCTCCCAACATGTGCCGTAACGCGACCTGTTTTCGTCGTGCAGCCGCAGCGACACGCGGCGCCCTCAGCTTCTCCGGCACTGCAGGATTCCCAAGCTCCTCGGTATACAGATTCACCACCGAGACGCGAACGCCATGTTTTACTTCACACTCGCCAAGTTCATGCAGGTGCGGCTGCCAGTGAGGGTATTCCTCCAGATCTTCAGCCACGTGCTTC
>Ga0207684_10003099_pt1 | contig 16406 bp, 13 predicted proteins | sample KBSK5501metaG_FD_184342 | JGI IMG/M metagenome (GOLD analysis project Ga0207684, IMG submission 184342) | Corn, switchgrass and miscanthus rhizosphere microbial communities from Kellogg Biological Station, Michigan, USA - KBS K5-50-1 metaG... | ecosystem: Host-associated > Plants > Roots >...
AGAATTTGCGACCGATTCCGATCCGGGCCCTGAATTCGAGCGCGCCTGCCTGCGCCTGCAGGGCAAGCTCACGCTGCCGATGAACCAGGCCCTGGCGATCTACTGCGCCGTACGTCATCTCACCAGAGCGCGTATCCCGGGGGACATCGTCGATTGCGGCGAAGGTGAGCCGGAGGCGCTCGCAGTCATCGGCGCCTGCCTGGTCGCGCTCGGGGAGACGAGCCGCCGTCTGGTGCTGTTCGACATCACATCAGACTTTCGGCACCGGCCCGAAACCAGCGTCCCTCTGTGGGGCTCGGACTACGACTTGATGGCCGGCCGGCGGCCACGCCCCCAACGTCAAGAACAGGTTCTGCCCGACGTGCTCGTCGCGAGCGGTTATCCGGCAGAACGGATTTTCGTGGCGCGTTACCCGGTGGACGTGATCGATCTTGCCCGTCCGGTCGCGTTCCTCGGACTTACTGCCGAGACCTACGAAGCCAACAGGGCCGCGATACGGACGCTGGCGCCGCGCGTCACCATGGGCGGCGTCATAGCAGTCGAAGGCAACGAACATACCCCACGTGCGGCGGTGCCGGGTTGTGTTCAGCATCATTTGGACGCGGTTGCCGAATTTCTGAAAGCGCACCGCACCGAGCTGCCGTTCTGGCAGGCCACACGGGAATATCGCGTTGGTGTGAAGTCGCAGCCCTTCGGCCAACAGGGCTAGCTAAAGCAGCGCCAGAAAGCGCGTGTCACCATTTGCCTTGCGATAGAACTTGTAGCGAATGTTCGGGACCAGCGGATCCGAAATACCGACGAATGTCAGATCGCTATTGTTCAGGTTGGCGATGAATTCTCTGACGTAAGGTGAAGTCGGATCGTCGGTGATCGTCACATCGGCGTAGGACCCGTAGCTCATCGCGACGTAGTGGAAGTCGTAGCGCTTGACGAACGTATTGACGGCGCCCATGACGCCGAGATTCTGCTCCACGCCCCCAGGGCCCTCGTAAAAATCATTCATCTGCATGATGCCGCCGGGCTTGAGTTTCTTGCGCGCTTCCATCATGTCGCGCAGCACGTATTCGTATTGATGGTTTGCGTCAACATACATCACGTCGAAATGGCTATCCGGAAGACTCTGAATGCCCTCGATCGAATTCGCCCGCACCACCTTGACCTGTGGTGCATGCGCGAACCGGCCCTTCACGTGTTGGTAATTCTGCTCCTGCGTGGCATTCGGATCGTCTCCGAAATGCTGCCAGTGAATCTTGCCGGTAAAGCCGCTGAAATTCTCCGCCTCGTCAGAGAACGGGTTGTGGTCTCGGATTTCGAACCTCCAATTGTCGATGAGGTACAATTCCGACGGCTGGCAGGTATCGAAAATCTTCTGCGAAAAATCGCCGCGATATACCCCAATCTCCGCCCAGACGCACCCCTTGGGATATTGCTGGATCAGGTTATCGCGATTTCCCATAACGAAGTACACTGCCAATCTCCTGGAACTGCGCTGGGCCTTAGCCCAATGATTGATGATATTTGCCAGAAAAATCGGCGCCGACGCAAGGATTTCGGTTACGGCTCTGTTCGACCGGATCAACCTTCAATGCCGGCGTCAAGCTGCCAGTAAGCCAGGCGATACCGATGATATGGGGCACCGAGCAAACCATATTGATGCCATTCACCGGACGCTTGAACCAACGGCTCCAGCGGGATTGATGTGCGGGAGACCGCCATGTTCTTATGCACCCACGCACGGCACCAATTCGCAGCCCTAGCCACCAAACTCGCGCATGACCACCCTCCCGACGTTTTGTTTCGTTGTTCCCTGCTTCAATGAGGAGGGCAATGTCAAACCGACTGTGGGTTCGATCCGTGCAGCAATGGGCGCACGGAGCGACTATGAAATCATCCTGGTCAATGACGCGAGCACCGATCGCACCTTGGAGGAGATGCGGGCTTTGGCGGCGGAAGATCCCCGCATCCGTGTCCTCGACAACCCCACCAATCTAGGTTTCGGCGGTTCCTACAAGCGAGGGGCCGGCTTTGCAACCGCCACCTACGTCATGATGCTTCCCGGCGACGACGGCTTCCCGGGACAAAGCATTGCGGAGGTTCTTGGCCACGCCGGCGAAGCAGACATTATCATCCCAATCGTCACCAATCGCGGCGCCCGTCATTGGTTGCGCGCCTTTGCCTCCAAAGGCTTTACTGCCCTGCTTAATTGGACGTTCTGGCTGAACGTAGGATACTACAACGGTGCGGTGCTCCAACGTAATGAGCTGCTGCGCACCATCGAAATCACCACGAATAGCTTTGCCTACCAGGCGGAGGCGCTGGTCAAGCTCATAGCACGCGGGGCGACCTATAAGCATTGCTACGTGTCTATTCAGGAGCGCGCCGCGGGACGCTCGTCCGCCCTCAGCCTCAAGAATCAGATTGCCGTGTGGAGGACGATTCTGCATCTGCTTGCGGTCGTGGGTCTATTCTGCCGGCTTCCGCTCGTGCCCACGCGATCGTCCCGCTGACGAAGCCTCGCACGCCGCCCACGGAGTCGCCGGCGGCGGTATCCGCCCGGCATTTGCATCCGCAGGCCATTGACGATTTTCGATCGTCTGGCGCAATGGCGAACCACCACAGAGGCAAGCCACTTATGCAGGTCAGTGTCAGCGATAGCTGCCTCGAGGCGAAGTGGCTCGCCAATATTCTTCCGCGTGGAAGCGCGGTCGCGAGCGAGGCGAGTGGTCAGACGTTTGCGCCATCCGTCGACGGCTTTCTTGCTGCAATCCAGAAAATTGCACCGGGCAGGGTCGCAATCACGACGCAGAGTCCAAACAGGATCGAGGACAGCAGGGCCTCCTCGGATGGGACCCCCAGCCCGTGCAGGGCCACCACCATGACTCCTTCGCGCACCCCCCAACCTCCGACCGAGATCGGCAGCATGGAAATGAGCAGAACCGTGGGGACGACGATAAACCACTGATCGAAGGTCATAGTCAGGCCGAGGCCTTGGCCTAGCATCCAGAACACCAGGACGTTAAGCAAGTGCGTCGTTGCCGCAAGCGCGAATACGATTCCTAGGAAGGCCAGGTGTATGGCTCGGCGCGGCGAGCTCAGGCGCTGCCAAAAGGCAGCCAATCTTGACAACGGCAATAACTTCATCAGCGCAAAGGCAACCACGACTCCGACGCATCCGATTGCGACGACAACGAGAAGGGTGACGGCAATCGCGCCCCGGAGCTTCTCATCGACCAGCGCCAGCAGCGCATGGATTCCGAGCAGACTTAGCAGCACGAGGCTAGCAAAACCGAATGCCCGGTCGAGCAGGAGAGCTCCGACTGCGCGACCGAGGGGAACGTCGGCTCGCCTCAATAGCCACAGGCGAATGGCATCGCCTCCGACGAAGCCGATGGTGACTTGCTCGAAAAAGAAGCCGCAAAGCGCAATCTGCACGGTCATGGTCAATGGGCATCGCACATCCACATAAGCCAGCATGAGCTTGAGCCGAACACCGGCAATTACGCACATTTCAAGAAGTAGAATTCCCAGCGCGCCCAGAATCCAGACGCCATTCAAGACGCGCCAATACGCGAGCACTTGCGTGTAGTTCAAACGAGTGGCCAGGAACGCGATCAAGGCAATCGAAACGAGTGCTTTGACGGCACCCAGCGCGAGTGCTCTGAAGTGAGGCGCGGTTTTCCGCGCTTTTTGACCGGGAAATTGGAAGACCGACATGAGTTCCGTACCGAGGGTCGACCGTGTCATGGGCCTGCAAGTTTGATCCCGAGCTGCTTCATGTCGGCGAAATCCCCACGCCGGCACCCCGGCGAAAAAATGCCATAGTCGAAAGAGATGTCGCTGTCGATGGCCCCAGAAAAAATGACACCAGTCATGATAAAATTTGCGCGCACAAGCCGCGCTCGATTGTCGTGAACGCGCAGACAGTTCGAGTATTGGAGCGGTAGCACGGCCAAGGATGTGCCGTCGCTGCGCCCCGAAACATGCAAGCCGCCGCGGATCACCGACAACTTCACATCGCGTGCCGCAACGAGGTGATCGTGGATGTCGGTTGAAAGGACCGCTTGGCGAGTGAAATCGAAGTCGGGGGCAGCAAGGGCCGCGATCATTTCCGCTGCCGATCGACCGATTGTCACTTCTGTGGGACTGTAATTGCCCAGGTTGATATTTGGAATTTCGTGTATCACCCAGTTTCCCGGTGGATTACCCGGTTGGCGGCGCGGAAAGCTCGTGTACTTGAGATCGTCAATACCTGGGATATGGAGCGGTTCATAGCCGCCGAGATAACGCACACCGAGAGCACGAAAGGTACGAAATAGCATCGAAAAGGAGACACCGCCGGTGTTGATCCACGGCCGAAACCAATTCAGGTCATATAAAAGATTCCGCTTGATCAATTCACGGAGGAAGTAAATCGCTTGCGGCGTGACCAATTGGCTATATTCGGTTGCAGTCGGAACGCGGCCGACCCAAAGCGCATCCAACGTCAGAAATTCGTCGTATCCGAACGTATAAAAGAAAACCGAGCCGCGAAAGCGCGGATCGACACGGTAACCGATATTGGTCTCGAGAAACTGTCCGAGCTCAGGCTCGTCTGGCCAGCCCTCGTGCCAGTACTTGGCAAGCTCCTTCGGGTATCTGAGTATCTTGGCGATTGGAACGGCCGGGACGATGGAAGCGGCTGCCACAGCCATGATCGCCATCGCCGCTGTCGTCTGCGCCGACGAGAGCGAGGGCAAGCCTACGCGCCGCAGGCGAGCCCAGAGGCCTGCGCGATCGGACGCGTTGGACCAGCGGCGGGCGCGTGCAGCCAGCGCTTTCAGTCCACCCCAGTAGCCGGCGATCGCCCCCGTCCAAAACAGTGCGAACAGTGCGTGCTCGAGGTAAATCGGCACTGGCAGCCACCAATTGCCGGTCGAATGCAAATAGGCGGTGGCATAGGCGAGAAACGAAAGAGCGCTCACTGCGGCGGCTAGGACGAGAATTCGCGGTCGGCCCCGCAGCAGCCAAAGCCCCAGCGCCCAGCCAGGCACACATGCCCAATAGAAATCCTTTGCGTATTTTGATACGAAAAAGAGGGACGTGGTCTCGAGAGCTCGCGGGCGCTGCAGTAAATCCGGAAATTGAACGCGGGCGGTGTACTGCGACAATGAGTACACGTATTCAAGCGCGCCGCTCAGCGCCAATACGGCCACGCACCCGGCAAGAACCGCGCATCGAACAAGGATCGTGTCGCGGCGAAGCGAGCCGAAGGCCACGACCGCGAAAGGTACGATCCAGGCCACGCCGCTCACCATGGTCCACAATGGATCGCAGTAGAGACTGTAGAACAGCAGCATCAATATGCCGGCGGCAACGATGAAGACTTGCGGTCGCTTTGGCGAAAGTCGCGCGAGCAAGCCAAGTGCCAGCAGGTGCGGTGCATAGACAATCGCCAGCCCTGGAATCGAAACGAACACGGCCGAGAACGCCAAAGCCCTCGCCGCAGGCGCAAACAGCATGATGGTCAATTGCGCAGCGATGATGCTCGGAACCCTCGGCAGATCGAAGAGACGCGCCATCAGGTAGCAGGCGAGCGCATAGCAAATGAGCGCTACAATGCCGGAGACGTCGGCAGCGAGCTCTTTGGGAAAAAAAGCAAACGGCCAATAAGCAGGATTGACCCACACGTTCATGGGCATCATTTGGGGCCAAAGTCCCTGCAGCGGATTGAGATTGGTGATTTCAAATGGCCGGGCAAACTCCATCGTGGTCAAGATCTCGGCCTGCGCCGCCATGCCATCGGCCCCGTCGTAATTGGTGCCCGGGATGGAGGTGACCAGCAGCAGTTGCGCGCCAAGGAGCGCGATAAAGCCGAACGCAACGAGGAGGAGGCCGCGATGCGCTGGGCCGCACCACGATTCCTGCATGTCCGCCCTCTGGGCGGCACGAGAACTCATTCCATCCGGCACTTTCGGTGTCGCCCCATCCCTCATAATCCACTGATCCCTCTATCAAAATGAATTGGCACTGCCAAGCGCAGGGTCTCACCCCGCACCGCCCTTGAGACCTTCTTGCTCCTCGCGGATTGTGAGAATATGAGCAGCGGGGATACCACGCTGATTGGAGGTTAAATGCTAATAGGCGCGAGGGCGTTGACGGTTTTCGTCGTTGCGCACAACGACTCGCAAAAGCTCCTTGCTACGATCGAGCGGATTTACAACGCACTTACGGTAACCGTCGAGGATTTCAGCATCCTCATCTTCGATGACGGCAGCACGGACGACACTCTAGCCGTCGCGAAAGCGGCAAGCGAAAAATATCCCTTTATTGACGTGCGTCGCAATGAGCGGCGGATGGGCCCAGGATATTGCACGATCGCAGGAAGCCACGAAGCGCGGACACCTTTCGTCGTCTATGCCCCCGCCGACAACACCTGGCCGCTTCGCTCTTTCGTCGAACTGTTCGGCAATCTCGGCAAGGCCGACGTTGTCACGTCCTATTCCAACAATCTCTTGACCGCGATGCCGTTTTTCAAACGACTCGTATCGCGCTCGTATACGATGATCCTCAATCTCTTGTTTGGCCGAATGATACGTTATTACAATGGGTTGACGATTTATCCGAGGGAGTTTCTGGCACAGGGCCCGCTCGAGACCCATGGCTTCGGCTTTCAGGCCGAGGCGTTGCTCAAGGCGGTAGCGTCGGGCTATTCGTTTCTTGAAATCACATTGCCGGTCGACGCGAAAAACCTTCCGCTGTCTCGTTCGATCACGCCCGCCAATGTCGCTGATGCGTCGATGACGATTATGCGGCTGGTCTGGGAATTCTACGTGGTCGGCCGCGCCGATCCTCGTCGCCTCAAGGTGAGCGCACGTCCCAGCGGCGGCCAAGGCGCCGATGAAATCGGTGTTAACGAACCGGTTCTGGCAGCCCCCGGCGAGCAGGGCCGCGCAGCCTCGCGCGGGCCGTTGCGAATCTTGATTTCCGGCGCGAGTTCCGGAATTGGCGCGGCCATTGCGCACTCGCTCGCCGAACAGGGACACCGGATTTTCATTTGTGCACGCCGCGCAGACCGCCTCGCGACCGTCGCGCAAGGCTGTTCCGGCATCGAGTCGCATGTGTGCGATGTCTCTGACGAAGCACAGATCGAACAGCTCATCGCCGCAGTCGGGAGCAAGACCGATGCGCTCGACGTACTCATCAATTGCGCCGGCGGCTTCGGCGAGATTGGACCGATCACCATCGCCGACCCGACCCGCTGGTGGGCGACGATGGAAACCAATTTGAAGGGAACTTATCTTCTCATCCGCCATGCGCTTCCTTTGCTTCAAAAGGGCGACCAGTCCCGGATCATCAACTTCGCCGGCGGCGGCGCGTTCAGTCCATTTCCCAACTACAGCGCCTATGCCTGCTCGAAAGCTGCCATCGTGCGGCTTACCGAATGCTTGGCTGGCGAACTTGCGCCTCTCAACATCCGTATCAACGCCATTGCGCCCGGCTTCGTACCGACGCCGATGCACGAGGCGACACTGACCGCGGGTCAGGAACGCGCGGGCCGGATGCAATATCAGCGCACCCATGCCATTTTACGCCAGGGCGGCCCGTCGCTGGACCACGTCATCAATTGCGTTCGAATGATGATTTTGCCCGCCCTTGACGAACTGACCGGCAAGACGATCAGCTCAAATTTTGACCCTTGGGAAACCGCAATCTTCCAGGAATGCCTGCCTGACATCGTTCGCTCGGACCTCTACACCTTGCGGCGAATCAATATCGTCAATCTTCCCAATGGGCGCTTGCGGGATACGCTGTCCCGCCCCTGGGCCAACGCACCAATCCGGTAAGCGGATGAAGGCCATTATTCTCGCGACGGCGACCGCGATCATCCTGCTGGTTGCTGTCACCATCGCTTTCCGGTTTCATCAAACCACACAACGAGCGAGACAAATGACGCTGATCTATTTGGGCTGTGTCATACTCGCGGCGCTGATTTGGTTTGCGACGTCGGTCGACCTCGGCTTCCTTGCACCCTCGTTGCTGATTGAGCCGGGTTGGTTGGATTTCTCTCTCATGCTGTTTTACTTCAGCGCGGCCTTTTTTGGCGGCGCCCTGCAACTCTACAATCTCGCTGACCGCGGGTTTTCGCTCCGCATTCTGATCGATGTCGAGGAGACGGACTCCGATGCCGTCGATGCCGACTGGCTGGTTGCGAACTACGCTGGCGGAAGAGGTCTGACCTGGATGTACGGGAAGCGGATTGAGGGCCTGCTCGAAACGAAGTTCGTCGACCGGAAGGCGGACATGATCGAGTTGACGTCGAAAGGTGAGCGCGCTGCCGCTGTGCTGCTCGCCATCCACCGCTTTCTGCGCCTGGAGCCGCAATCGTGACCGTCAATCCCGTGCTTTCAACACTTATCGTCGTCGCTATCTGGTTTCTGATATTCATCTGCCTCCACATCGTCGGCTTGCGCTCACGTCAAGGCAACGCGCAATGGCTTGTCCGCAGCTACGCAGCGTGTTGCGCGGCCACGCTGGTGACCGTGGCCGCACTATCGATGTGGCGCGATTCTGGTCAGACGCTGCTCCTTTTGCTTTTCATCGCGCTACTCACCAGCGCATGCCTCTTTGTCCTCTACGTTCCGGCGGTCTACACCATCCTGACATCGCTTTCCGTTGCAACTCTTATCCTCCTGCGCCGCGCCGGCGGCCGCCTGACGGAGAAGAGCCTCTACGATCGCTTCGCGACGCGGGGGCTCGTGCAGCAGCGACTTTGCGTGCTTGTCGACGCGGGCTATCTCGTCAAGGACGCCTGCCGTTTCAGGCTGACCTCGCGCGGGCGCGCACTAGCGCGCGGCTTCGCGTTCATCAAGAGATTCTGGTGTCTCGGCCCCGGCGGATAGCACGCGAATTGGCCTCATCAGCGGAAAGCACCCACCCTTGCGCCTTGCGTTCACTAGGCTATAAGAAGCCCCTCAATCAATGGCAACTCCCGACCTACGCCCGTGAGTAGTTCCCTGCAGACACGCCTCGAGCTTTATCGGATGATGTATCTCATCCGCCGCGCGGAAGAGATTCTCATGGCGGAATATCATCCGGCCGACCAAATGCGTTGCCCCATGCACTTCTGCGTTGGTCAGGAGGCCATGCCCTCGGCACTGGCGCGCGTCATTCGCCCCAATGACATCTTGATGTCGCACTATCGATCGCACGGCTACTACCTCGCAAAGGGTGCTCCGCTTGATGCGATGGTTGCGGAGTTCTATGGCAAGAAGACCGGCGCCAATCTCGGTATCGCCGGTTCCATGGAGCTCGCCTCCCACGACCACCATTTCTACAGCGGGGCGATCGTCGGGGGATCGCTTTTCATGCCGTTTGGCGGCGCGTTCGCGCAAAAATATCGGGGCGTCGACGACATCAGCGTATCCGTCATCGGTGACGGCGTCTTCGACGAGGGCATCACCTACGAAATCTTCAACCTCGCGGCACTTCATCGACTTCCTCTTTTGATCATTTGCGAAAACAACAAATACGCTGCGCACACGCCGATCGAGAAGCGCCAGGCCGTGGCCAAGCTTGCCGAGCGTGCGCAGGCGTTCGGAATACCCTTCGAAAAGCATGATGGAAATGACCCCGTATTGTTGCTTGAAACGCTGGAACGCGTCGTTCCCGAGATTCGTGCCGGCAAAGGTCCACGCTGCATCGAGATCGCAACGTATCGGTTCTGCGGTCATGTCGGCCCGGGCGAAGACGAGGACATGGGCTATCGCAGCGCCGAAGAACTCAAGCAATGGAAGATGCGCGATCCCGTCGCCGCCCTGCGTCACCAGCTTGCGGAAAGCATGGAACAGAGGCAATTGGAGCAGCTCGAATCCAGCATCGACGCCCAAGTTCATTCGGCCATCGCGGCAGCAAAGCGAGCCGAGTGGGCCGATTTCAACGACATCGTCGACATGAACTGGTCCGGCGAGTATGCGAGTATCGTCGAGTTCAAGAGCAGGGATGTATCGACCTTCAAAGGCAGTCAATCCGAAGCATTACCGGGGCCGTTCTGACATGCTGTCGCCTGAGGTGAAGACTTCGGAAGAAATCGGCCGTAGCAGTCAGCTCAGCTTTGCACAATCGATCAACGCGGCGCTTCGCCAGGCGCTGGAGCTTGACCCCGGCGTCTTCGTCTGTGGGATTGGCGCGGACACGCCTGCGGGAATTTTTGGTACCACGAAGGGGCTGGTCGATCGGTTCGGCAGCAAGCGGGTGTTCGACACCCCGATCGCCGAAGCGGGGCTAACCGCGCTCGCGGCCGGCGCAGCCAATGCCGGCTTGCGTCCGGTGATCATTCACCAGCGGCTCGACTTCATGCTCTATTCGGTGGACCAGGTGGTCAACTGGATGGCGCCGTGGCGTTTCATGTCGGGTGGCCGCGCCAAGATGCCCGTGACGATCCGTGCGATCATCGGCAAGGGCTGGGGGCAAGGGCCGCAGCATACCAAGAGTCTCCATACTTGGTTCGCGCATGTGCCGGGCCTGCAAGTGGTCATGCCCGCATCGCCTTCGGATGCGAAGGGGCTGCTTCTCTCCAGCATCATGAGCGACGATCCGACCCTCTTTATCGAGGGGCGGTCGCTCTTCTCGATGCAGGAGGATGTTCCCGACGCCCCTTATTTTATCCGCCTTGGTGAAGCGCTGGTGCGCCGCGCGGGCAAGGATGTCACGCTTGTCAGCATGGGCTCGATGGTGCCGATCGCACTGCAGGCCGCGGACGCCTTGTCCAAGGCCAACATCGATGCCGAAGTCGTCGACGTTCGCTGCCTGATGCCGCTCGACATCGCGAGCATTCTCACCTCAGTGAAAAAAACCGGGCGTCTCGTCGTCGCGGAGCCCGGCTGGCGGATGTACGGGGCCGCCGCCGAAATCATCGCGACCGTCGTCGAGACGCTGGGCGAGATGCGCAGCCGGCCTCGGCGCGTGGCATGGCCCCAAAGCGCGGTGCCGACGAGCAGCAAGCTTGAGGAGCAGTTCTATCCCACGAGCGACGACATCGTCGCCGCCTGCCGTGCAAGCGTGACCGAGAGTTGAGCGAGGAACACCGCTCGTTGCGTCCACATTCCGAGGAAGAGACGTTGCGTGTTCCTTTTTCATACTTGCCCGAGCAGTTCGCTGACCCGGAACCCATCTTCGCGCGTTTGCGGGAGGTGATCGCTACCGGTGATTTTACACTCGGCAAGGCGGTCGGAGAGTTCGAAGCGCGATTTGCAAACACCGTCGGCGTGCAATTCGCCTTCGGGGTGGGTTCGGGAACCGAGGGCCTCCGCCTCGCGTTGAAGGCTCTCGGCGTCGGACCAGGTGACGAGGTCATCACCGCGGCCAACACGTTCATTGCGACGGTCGGCGCGGTTGCCGATACCGGGGCGGTAACGAAGTTCGTCGATTGCAAGGACGATTTCTGCATGGATGTCTCGCTCTTGGAAGCGGCCATCACGCCGCGCACCAAGGCGATCATTCCCGTGCACATGACCGGCGCCATGGTTGACATGCCCCGCCTGCTCGCGATCGCAGCGGCGCGAGGCATTCCGGTGATCGAGGACGCCTGTCAGGCCGTCAAGTCGAGTCTCGACGAGCGTCCGGCCGGATCATGGGGAGTGATCGGGGCATTTTCGCTGCATCCGCTCAAGTTCATCAATATCTGGGGCGATGGCGGCGTCATGACGACGAACGACGCCGATATCGCGCAACGCATCAGCTTGCTGCGCAACCACGGTCTGCAAAGCCGCGATGTGATCGTATCGCTGGGCGTCAACAGCCGCCTCGACACGGTCCAAGCGGTCGTCGCGCTGCACGTGCTCGATCAGGCCGATTGGATCGCAAACCAGCGCCGGACGAATGCCGCGTTTTACGATCAGGCATTGGCGACCATCGAGCAGGTCAGGATTCCCCCGCGCGATCCGCGTGTGCTGCACAGCTACGTGACCTATCAGGTGCTCGTCGAACGGCGCGACGCACTGCTGGCGCATTGCGCAGCGCGCGCCATCGAGTGCAAAATCCACTACCCGATTCCTCTCTACTGCCAGCAGGGTTTGCGCCATCTTGGATACAAACGGGGAGATTTTCCGGTGACGGACCGTCATGCCGATACGACGATCACGTTACCCGTGCATCAGTACCTGTCGCGCGACCAGCTTTCGTTTGTCGTCGATAGCATCGCGGAATTTTATCGATCTTGAGGTGACAGAGGTGTGGCGCATCCCGTACGTGAATCCCGGAGCCCAGTTCGTCGAAGAAAAGGCGGAGTTGATGCCGCGCATCGAAGCGGTCCTGGCGGGCGGCATGCACGTCGGCGGGCCCGAGATCGAGGGACTCGAGCGCGAGATCGCCGACTACGTCGGCACCCGCCATGCGGTAGCGCTCAACTCCGGCACGGATGCGCTCATATTCGGAATAATCGCCGCCGGTGTCGGGCCGGGGGACGAAGTCATCACGCCCCCGAACTCCTTCGTCGCTTCGACCGCTGCGATCGTGCGCGCGGGCGCTACTCCTGTCTTTGCCGACGTCCGACGCGATGGTCTCATCGATCCGGAAGCGGTGGCGGCAGCCGTGACTCCGCGGACTGCAGCGGTCATGCCGGTGCACCTGTGGGGTGGCATCTGCGACATGGAGGCCCTCTGGGCGATTGCTGAACGGCACGGGCTCGCGATCGTGGAGGATGCCGCACAGGCGATGGGAACGCGCTACCACAACCGTCGCGCAGGCTCCCTGGGCACGGTCGGGTGTTTTTCTGCTCATCCGCTTAAGATTTTCAACGCGCTCGGAGATGCTGGCTTCATCACCACCGATTCCGATGAGATTGCCTCGCGCGTCCGGCTATTGCGGAATCACGGCCTCGTCGACCGCGATACTGTCTCCGAATTTGGTTATGTCTCGCGGCTCGATGCGCTGCAGGCCGTGGTCCTGCGTTATCGGCTTGGCCGACTCGACGAGATGATTGAACGCCGACGTAGCAATGCGGCCTTCTACCGGACCCTACTGAAGGGCGCAGCGATCCGTCTGCCGGAAGAAAAGCCGTACGAATTTCATACGTTCGTGAACTTCGTCTCTCAATGCGATCGTCGGGACGAACTGCAGAAACATCTTGCCAACAAGGGCGTACAGACCGTCGTACATTACAATACCCCAATCCATCTGCAGCCGGCGGCTGAGTCATTGCGATGTCGCAAAGGTCAGTTTCCAGTCACCGAACGGCTCTGCGAAACGATTCTGGCCCTGCCGGCGAATCAGACGCTCACTCACGACGATGTCGCCTATGTCTGTACTGAGATCCGTGCCGTATTAGGCTGCCCCGATAGACGGCAGCTATGACCGCTCCTCTCATCCGCGAGCTTACTAGGCGCCGAGCTAAAAGGGCGGCCTCGCCATCTCAGCGCCTGAAGCGGAGGCATTTTCGCTCTTTGACACGAAGCAGACTAAGTGTGAGTCGGCCTGACGTTGCCAACCTGCCGCACAATGAGCAGCCTCCAAGACAAATATGAGAACAGCTGCGGCGAAGGGCCGCGGTTCCCCGGCTCTGCCCCTCGCCAATGGGCAGCCTCGGGGGCCGGCCACGGGATTGGTCATGTGCTGGTTGCAAGAAAGCGCTACATCGCGTAGTAAAAAAAGCGGGTTCCAATCGTGCAAATCAACCTGTTCCGGACTTAATCCGCAAGGATTGAACTTCACGATCTGACCTGATGTGACGGCGCGCGGGCTTAGTCCGGATCAAGGACGACCAGCATCCCAATTTTGCGGAGCGAGGATCCGAGACCGGTTAACCCTGATCTAGATATCGGTGTTTCGTACTAGCCGGTAAAGAGGGGCTCAGGATGATGGATCTGACCGAAGACGAACGCCTGCTGGCACTATCGTTGTGGGTAGGTGTCGTTTTATTCACCGCAATACTCTATCTCACCGGGTCTTACTGGAAAGCCATCCTAATTGGCCTATTCGTTTTGATTTCATGCCTCCTCGGATTTGGCCGGCGTTGGCTATTGCGGGGGTCGTTCGTGGTCGCAATCGTGGCTATCGCGGTTGCGCTCGGCGCTCCGAGCCCTGATCAATGGTCGCAGTTGTTGCAAGACGCTCGGCGAGCATTGTTCGCTTGGATCCCTGGTTAACCGGAGAGATCTTTCGACGAAGTAAAATACCGTCGTCTCTCGGCCGCCGTCACCCGTGCCGTGGCTAGTAGAAACGTCTGCTGTGATGTGTCGGCAGCGAGAGAGATAGTATTCGAATTATCGACGGTGCCACGTAATTCACCCGATTTTGTTGCCACCAACTTCGGTGAGCCAGATGTTTTCGTCCTGGCTCGGACGCAATACTGAATGGGCCGCCCATGGCGTAGGAATTGACAATTCGTGACGGTCGGATTCGGCAAATCACCCTCCTCGGCTGAATCTGCGCGCCCGAGACGATCTGCTGACGAACACAGAGCTCCGTTGCATAGACTGATATTCCTCAGATGAACACCGGGATGAAGCGGTCCGTCAGCTAACGATTCCTTAAGGACGTTCAGGGGAGGCTATCGCGGCGATAGTGACATCAATCGTGCGCGTGAGATCAAATGTTCCCCAAAGTCGGGGCACTAAAACACCCCCTGCCATACGAGATCTTAGGTCGTATCCGTGCACACTTTGTCGGCCGCGTCGTGACGCTCGCCGCGGCAACAGCGTTTAACGCCATCCTCTCGGTTGCCCTTCTACCTCTCGCAACCCGACACCTCGAGGCAAGCGACTACGGGATCTATGGTCTTGTCATATCAATCGTCATTCTCGTGAGCGCCGCGGCCGATGGCGGCGCGGGCCTGCTCGTGCCAGCTCACTACGGATCCGCATCTGAGTCGGAGCGTGCCCGCTTGTTCGTCAGTGTTGCCATATTTGCCGGCATCGCGGCGAGCGCCGCGGGACTCCTCGTGATCATCCCATGGCTTTGCCACCACGGCCCCTTTTCGGATCAGGGCGTTCCGCGTGCCGCGATCGTGCTATCGGTCGCTCTGATGCCGATACGCGCGATCACCAACATCTCCGTCATGATATTTTCAGTAACCGGCCGCGGGCTCGCCATCGCCGCACAGCTGGCAATCCAATCCATCGTGACGTTCCTCAGCACCATTGCCGCCCTTTTCGAATTCGAAATGGGAGGCACCTCACTTTTCGTTGGCGCATTCTGCGGACAGCTCGCCGCCTTGGGCGTCGGTCTCGTCGCCCTCGGACGTCACCACGTATTGTCATTACCGTCCCGCGACTGGCTCCGCCGCGCCGCCGGCAACTCGCCGACTACAGCAGCCTCCGGGATCGTGGACGGGACCCGCGGCTTTGGTGAAAATGCATTACTCACAGGCGCAATCAATCTGCACGCGGTCGGCATCTTGGGCCATGCACGCCTCTACCACGGGCTTCTGATGGCACTCAGTAACGCGGTTGGCCACAACCTTTGGGCTAAGTCCCTCGAGGAGGCCCGTAATCCGCACTCTAGCTTCGACATAACTCGAAGCGCTTGGACCCCCGTTCAGATCGCCGTTACTTGCGCAGGGATCATTTTTGCACTGGCAGGGAGGGAAATTGTCGAGATTGTCGGCAATGGCAAGTTCACCGAGGCCGTGCCCTACATCCCGGCACTCTTCGTCATCGCGCTCATCCAAACCACCGAGCAACCGGCAAACGCCGTCGTATGCGCATTCGGGCGGGCAGCAGCGGCAACTTGGACTCGCACCATTCTGGCGGTTGGGAGTTTTATCGCCCTCTATCCCGCGATCGTATTGCTTGGCATCAAGGGCATCATTGCTGTTTGCATCATTGAAGCGGTTGTGTATCGCCTCTACCTGCGCCTGCTAGCAAGCCGCGAGCGAAAGGTTCCCTTTCAAGATCATGTCGCTGTTTTTGGATGCTTCGCGATCTCCGCCGAGATCGTCTATATTCATTGGACGATGCCGGCGCTGGCCCTCCAACTGGTCTTGACGGCGGCGAGTCTCGCTATGCTCTTCGTTATCGGTCGGCGCTCGGTTGGCGAGATGATTTCGGCGGGTCGTCAGATCGTGATCGGGCGACCAGCATGATCGAAAGGTCGGTTTCTGCCCCTCGGCCGACATTCCCCCGGAAGTGCCAACGCCTCATCGGTCGGCATGGGTGGCCGGCGCTGAGTCCTCCGAAGCCGCGCCCAACGGTACTGCGCGTCGCAGAGCATCAATCAACGCGGTAGCCCACGCCCGATGCCCGTCGTAGTTCAAATGACCTGCCCCTTTGTGGACACCGAAACCGTGCAACCTCGGTACCTCGGCTGGTCCACCCACAACGTTGGCAACTGCGGCAGACCAATCGATCAAACGTATTCCGCGGCTGGTGAACTCACGGTCCATGGCCAAAAACAGGCTGGCCCGCGCGGAAGTTGCCGGACAATCGGGCGGC
>Ga0207684_10003100_pt1 | contig 16404 bp, 17 predicted proteins | sample KBSK5501metaG_FD_184342 | JGI IMG/M metagenome (GOLD analysis project Ga0207684, IMG submission 184342) | Corn, switchgrass and miscanthus rhizosphere microbial communities from Kellogg Biological Station, Michigan, USA - KBS K5-50-1 metaG... | ecosystem: Host-associated > Plants > Roots >...
CGAGGCGTTCGGAATCTTCCCGCGAAGACTCTGACCGCTAAACAGGCCCGGAGCGTCAAAGGTGGCTCGGGTGGGTCACTAGACGCTGGCGTACATTTCAAGTACGACATCCGCGGCCAATAGGAAGGCGTCTGGGTGGGGTCAGTCTTTCAAACTTGCACTATTCCGATCGGGCAGAGCGCCAAAAGCCGAAAGCTGCGCGTTCCAGCTAGCGCAGGATTTCAGGATTGACCCCCGACCGCCCCCCGGCGAGCTGCTCCGCTCGAGCGATCGGTCACGGGATCGCTCGAGCGGATGTCGAAGTCCAACTGGCTACCGGTTGGGCACGGTGAAGCGGGCGATCGTCCATCGCGTGACGTCTTCCTCCGGCTCGTCACCGACGGCGGGCGTCAGCGGCAGCGCGAGGTTGGTCACGTACATGTGCTCGCCCACGATCACCATGCTCGCCGGAAACAGCAGGCCTTGCGGCGTGCCGTCGCGGTGAATGCCCTCGAACTCGCCCACGCGCGCGACGGGTCGTGCTTTGTCGTTCAACGCAACGATCTGGTCCGCCTGGTTGGCCGCGACCCACAGGCGACCGCTGGCATCGAAGAGCAGCCCGTCCGCTCCGTGGACGCTCTCCGCGAACACGGAGACGGCCTTGGTCGCGATATCCATTTTGAGCACACGGTTGTCACCCGTGTTCGCGATGAAGAGTGCGGTTTCAGCGGCATTGAGAGCCAGACCGTTGGCGCCGAACGGTGGGAAGCCCGCGGTCGCCAGCAGCGGATCGTGCGACACCAGCGTCACCGCGCAGGGTGTCGCGCAAGTTTTCGCGTTGTCGATGCGGAAGATCGCCCCCTGGAACGAATCGGAGACGTAGAGGTTGCCGAGGTGGTCGAAAACCATCCCATTGGGCACCGGGACCCCGCTCGAGCCGAACGTAATGACGTCCGAGCTCCCGTCCGGATTGCCGACGGTTCTCGGGGTGGGCGCGCCGATCACCGGAATCGGGGCGACATCTTCGACCGCGGTCGTGTTGTCGAACGCCGCGGCGATGCGCTGCACCTTCGACGCGCCGGCACCGGCGATCGCCCCGACATTGAGGATGAATACTTTGTTGTGCGCGGCGTCGAATCCCAGGCCGAGGAGAGGCGCCTTGCCGAAATCGCGCTGCGCGATGAGCCGGCCGTTTTTCCCGAAGCGCAGTAGCTTGTTGGCATTGGGTCCGAAGTCGAACGTGCCGACGTAAATCTCACCCGTGGCCGGATTGGCGGTGATTCCCTCGGGGAAGCGCACCCCATCCGGCAAGACGGCAAATTGCTCGACGCCGGCTGATTCGGACGGGCCCCGCTCGTCGGCCTGACAGACACCTGTGCCCGTAACCATTGCACTTGCGATGAGGCCCGCGACGATGAGTTGTCTCATGGTATTCCTCCAGTAAATATGTCGCCCGAGCAGGATTCTTCCTGACGCTCGGCGGACCGTCAACCGCTATAAGGATTTCTTGAGGACGAAGTCAGCCGGTGACCGCAGACCAAACAGTGCCGAGTGGTTCGCGATCGGGGTCAGGGGTCAGTGTTGCTTGTATTATCCCAGCGCGAGGCCGAAGTTTATAATCTCCATATTGTAGACTCGTTGAAGCGGAGCGTTCGCTGATTGAAACGGAAGCGGCGATTGCTGCACTCTTCAGACAAGCTCGAGCGCGATCGCGAGCGCTCGGTTCAGGTCGCAGAGCCGGGACCCGGTCAGGTTGCCGACGTATTCGGTCAGGATTGATTTTGCCAGGCTCACCAGCTCGTCGCAGTGGATTGCGCTTTCGTGCTTGAGACCCTCCTCGGCGCCGACGGGAACCTGTGTTGAAAGACCGTGGCGCGCGGAGTAGACGGGCGCGCAAGTCACGGTCGAGAAGGCCGACTCGATCAGGGCCGTTCGGCTGACGATGACGAAGACCCGCGAGCGCTTCGGATCGCCTTTAGGATGTCGGACCCGGTAAAGCTCGCCTCGCTTCACCAGTCGGCCTGATACTGAAGCACGTCCATCGCTTCCGAGTTCAGGGCTCGAGCCTTGCGATCCAAAATCCGGCGGTCGCGTGCCTCGCGGCGCCGCCGCTTCAGGAGCGCAATCCGATCCCAGGCAGCGGCCTCCAGAAACTCCGAGCGATTGACGTCCGAGCCGGCGACACGGGTGATCTCGGCGAGGAGCTCGTTGGTCAGGCTGACCGAGGTCTTCGATCTCATACCACGATCATACCACCCAAAGCAGTCGCTTCCGCGTGCTCGGGACCTGTTGAGAGATCGAAGTCGGTCTTACAGGATGGCCTTCCATGCCTGGGCACCGGCAGGTCGAGGCGCTGCCGAACCGTCGTTTGCAACTCCAAAGCGCCAAAGCACAGCACGATGTGTTGCGATGCTCCTATTCAATGCCCGGATATGACCGGATATCCCATGCTGTCAGTATTTTGCGTCCCTAGTGACTGCGGCCAGGAAGGAGCCTTAAGTCCTCGGACTCCAAAAATAGCTTGCATGTGAACTGGTGTTGTAGTTCACTACATCACCTGGTTCTGCCGTGCGTCGTGACGAATCAGGAGGAGGCCCAGTGGTCAATCAGAACGAGCACTCACCCCTCTCTCGAGAGGGCTAACAGGAAGACGGGATGGATCGTGAGTGGAATGACAGTCAGCCGATTTATCGCCAGCTTCGAGACCGTGTCGTCGCGATGATCCTCGACGGCGTGCTCAAAGAAGGCGATCCGTTGCCGTCCGTGCGCAACGTCGCGGCCGAATATCGAGTCAATCCGATCACGGTTCTGAAGGGCTATCAACAACTGGTCGAAGAGCAGCTCGTCGAGAGCAGGCGAGGCCTCGGCATGTTCATCAATGCCGGCGCGCGCGATCTGCTGCTGCGGGCGGAACGCCAAAAGTTCCTGGCGGAACAATGGCCCAGGGTCTACGCGACCATTCAGCGGCTCGGCCTGAAACCGAAAGAACTGCTGGATGCCGCCGCAACCGGCCGGTCGTCGAACGCCGAAGAGGAGGCGCCGTAGCCATGCCAGCAGTAGAAGCGCGCGGCCTCCGCAAGACCTTCGGCAAAACCGTCGCCTTAGACGGCGTCGATCTGCGCGTCGAAGAGGGGCGCATCCTCGGAATCGTCGGTCCCAACGGCGCAGGCAAGAGCACCGCGCTCCACGCGATTCTCGGCCTCACCCAATATCAGGGAGAGCTCCGAGTGCTCGGGCGGAACCCCTGGACCGACCGCGATCAGCTCGCGCGCGATGTCGCCTTCATCACCGACGTCGCCGTGATGCCGCGCTGGATCCGGGTTTCGCAGGCGCTCGACTACCTCGCCGGCGTGCATCCGCGATTCGATCGCGCCAAGGCGGAAGGCTTTCTCGCAAAGACCGATATTCGCCGCGCCAGCAAGGTCAGGGAATTGTCGAAAGGCATGGTGACCCAGCTGCACCTGGCTCTGGTCATGTCTGTCGACGCGAAGCTGCTGGTGCTGGACGAGCCGACACTCGGCCTCGACATCCTGTTCCGCAAGCGGTTCTACGACTCGCTGCTGAACGACTACTTCGATCACACCCGCACGATCGTCGTGACGACCCACCAGATCGACGAAATCCAGGACGTCCTCACCGACTTCGTGTTCCTCAACCGCGGCCGCATCGTCCTCGAGAGCAGCATGGAGGCATTCGAGTCGCGCTATGTGGAAGTGATGGTGAACCCCGAACATCTCGCCGCGGCACGGGCGCTCCGGCCGATCCACGAGCGCCCGGTCTTCGGCCGCAGCATCCTGCTCTTCGACCAGGCCGATCGCCAGCAGCTGGCCGCCCTGGGCGACGCGCGCACCCCGAGCATCGCCGATCTGTTCGTCGCCGTGATGGAGGCCGCCGAGGCCAGAGGGGCAGCTGCATGAACACGCCATCGAACGTCCCGCCCGCCCCTCCCCTGGAATCGCGAGTCGCCGCGCCCCCGATCAAGGCGGCGAACGACCTCATGTACTGGTCGATTCGGCGCGAGCTGTGGGAGAACCGTTCGATCACCATCGCGCCGCTGGCCGTTGCCGCGTTCGCCCTGTTCATCCTGCTGATGACCGCGTTCGGTCTGCCGCACAAGATGCGGAACCTCCCGACGCTCGACGCCGCGAAGCGGCACGCCGCGGTCGTCAGTCACTTCAGCGTGGCGCCGACCGTGATCATGGTGACCACGATTCTCGTGGGGATCTTCTACTCGCTCGACGCGCTGTACGGCGAACGCCGCGACCGCAGCATTCTGTTCTGGAAGTCGCTGCCGGTCTCGGATCTGACGACCGTACTCTCGAAGGCGGCCATCCCGCTCGTCGTGTTGCCCCTGATCGGCTTCGCGCTCAGCGTGGCCACACAACTCATCCTTCTGCTGTGGAGCATGGTCGTCCTGATGGGGAGCGGCATGAGCCCCGCGCCGTTGTGGGCCGAATTGCGGTTACTCGAGATGCCCGTGACGGAGGTCTACGGCATCGGCGTATTCACGCTCTGGCATGCGCCCATGTACGGGTGGCTGCTGCTGGTTTCGGCCTGGGCAAAGCGCACACCGATTCTCTGGGCCGTGCTGCCGATAGTTGTGATCTCCGTGGTCGAGAGGGTGACATTCCAAACGTCGTATTTCGGTTCGCTGATGATGTACCGCTTCATGGGCGCCATGACGGCAGCCTTCAACGTCAAGGCGACGGCTAAGGGCCACTACGAGATCATCGATCGCTTCGACCAACTCAATCCCCTGAAGTTCCTGGGTACGCCCGGTCTCTGGCTCGGACTGCTCCTGGCGGCGGCGTTCCTCGCCGCGGCCGTGCGACTGCGCCGCTATCGGGAACCGATTTGATCGGGAAGAAGGAAAGGTGAGGAAAATGCAACTCGACCTCGGAAGACAGATGAGTCTCCCTCTCGTCATCCCAGCGGCGTTCGCCGCCGTCTTTCTGTTCGCAGAAATAACGCTGATCGAGCAAGGGCGCGCCGCGATCAGCCGCGGCGACAGCGACGCCGCCATCGAAATCCTGGAGAAGGCCGTCGCGCAGTCGCCCAAGAGCGCGGAGGCGCATTTCACTCTGGGCAGCGCGTACGGCGCGAAAGTACAGGCGGGCGGCATGCTTGCCGCCGCCAAATACGCGTCGAGCATCAAAGAGGAGTTCGAGAAAGCGGTCGCGCTCGATCCCAAATACGTCGACGCGCGTTTCGGCCTCGTCCAGGTCTACGCGGGCGCCCCGGGCATCATGGGAGGCTCGTACGAAAAGGCGCTCGAGCAGGCGAAGGAGATCAAAGCGGTCGATCCGATCTTCGGCCACCGCGCCTACGCGTTCGTCTATTCGCAGCAGAAGAAGCTCGACCTGGCGCAGAAGGAATACGTCGATGCCATCCGCGAGGAGCCGAGCTCACCGAAGGCGCACAGTTATTTCGGCCAGTATCTCGCGAACGTCGAGAAGGACTACACCGCCGCAACTGCCGAGTTCGAAACGGCGCTGAAGGTCGATCCGCACTACATGCCCGCCTTCTATCACCTGGGGCGGACCGCCTCGCTGGCGAACACGAACCTGGCGCGGGGCAAGGAGGCGCTGAAGAAGTACGTCGCCTACACGCCGAAGGCGAACGAGCCGACGCTCGCCAGCGCGCACTACTACCTCGGCGACATCTACGAAAAGGAAGGGAGAAAGGCGGAGGCGAAGCAGGCCTACCAGGCGGCGCTCAAGCTGAACCCGACCCTGACGAAAGCGTCGGACGCTTTGAAACGCGTGTCGTGAGGAGCAAGGGAGGGGACATGAGCTCACTCAAAAAGACCGCAAGAACAGCCGGGCTCCTGTATCTCGTCACCTGTATCCCCGCGCCCTTCATCCTCATCTACGTGCCGAACACTCTGGTCGTGCGTGGAAACGCGGCCGCGACGGCCAGCAGGATCCTGGCTTCCGAGTGGATGATGCGGCTCGGGATGGCGGGCGAAGTGATCATCTCGATCGCGTTTCTCTTCGTGGTTCTCGCTCTGTACCGCTTACTCAAGGAAGTGAAGAAGCCGCTTGCCTCGCTCATGGTGACCCTGTGGGCGATCTCCATCCCGATTTCGTGCCTGAATGTGCTCAACGATGTCGCTGCCCTGATTCTCGTGCGCGGTGGCGATTTCCTGTCGGTCTTCACGAAGCCTCAGCTGGATGCCCTGGCAATGGTCTTCCTCCGCCTGCATAGCAGTGGAATGCTCGTCGCCCAGGTCTTCTGGGGTCTTTGGCTTCTCCCGTTCGGGATTCTCGTATACAGATCGGCCTTCATTCCCCGCATCCTTGGCGTCCTGCTGATCGCGAACGGCTTCGCCTACCCGATCCAGAGCTTCACCTCCCTCCTCCTGCCGCAGTACGCGGGTGCCGTTTCGCGGATCACGTTTCCCTTTCTTTTCGGGGAAGCGGCGATCGTGCTGTGGCTCCTGATCCGAGGCGTCCGGGATCAGCCGCTCGTCGAAGCCGCCGCCTGAGGCAAGGACAAGGACAGTCGCATGGACCAAACCCTAAAAGCAGTCGAAGAGAAGACCCATTCCGGTCAAAAGGAGAAAAACGTGCAAGTCCCCATCGACCTCATCAGACCGAGTCGAACGTTTCTGCCCGTGCTTCTGATCTGCCTCCTGGCGCCGGCCGCAGCCGCATTTGCCCAGGGGACCCCGACCCCGACGGCGCCACCGCCGCCCGCATTCACCCTGCCCAAGGAGAATGCGGTCCCTGCCTGGCACAAGTACATGTACACACGGTTGCAGACGATTCTGCTCCGGTCAGCCGAAAAAATGCCCGAAGAGAACTACGGCTTCAAGCCGACAGACGCCGTCCGGAGCTTCGGCCAGATCCTCGGACACGTCGCCGACGCGCAGTACGGCTTCTGCTCCATCGCGCTCGGCGAAAAGAACCCCGCGCCGAAAATCGAGCAGAGCAAGACGTCGAAAGCCGATCTGACCGCGGCGCTCAAAGACGCCTTCGCCTACTGCGACAAGGCGTACGGCGGCATGACCGACGCGTCCGGCGCCCAACCGGTGAAGCTCTTCGGAAGCGACGCGCCGAGGCTCGGCGTGCTGATCGTCAACACCGCGCACACGTTGGAGCACTACGGCAACCTCGTCACGTACATGCGGCTGAAGAACGTCGTTCCGCCGAGCAGCGAAGAGGGGGCCATGCCACGGCCGAAACAGTAGAAGGCCCGTGGACCGGCGGGGAGCCGGCCCAATCGTCAGGATTCAGCGGGTCCCGAGGAGGAAACATGGAAGCCACGAGCAGCGGTCTCTTGCAGGCGGGCGCGGAGGCTCACAGGGTCTGGGAGAGCATTCTTTCTCAGTCAGCCACGGGCGAGCTGATTGGAATGATGAACTTCGCGAGCCTCGTCGATCTCTACGAAAACGCGGACGACAAGATCGAGGCCCTCGAACACGCCGCTCGAGAGAAAGCGCATGCGCGTTCTTTTCAACGACTGGGCAAGGAGATGGGCCTCTGCGTCACCATGAACGTGAACGCGCCCTACTGGAAGAGAATCCGGTCCGCTTTCGTCAAGAGCGCCGGGCGCGGCGATTTCACGGCGTGCCTGATCATCCAGGAGCTGATGCTGGAGTCCTTCGCCGTCTCCATGTATGGCGCCGTGGGACGCGTGGCCCCCGGCAGGCTCGGAAAGGCCTACAAGACGATTGCAGCCGAGGAGACCGATCACCTCGAGCATGCCATCGAGCTCCTTGGCGAGATCTTCGAACGTGATCCGGCCGCACTCCAGCAGAAGGTTGCGGGTGTTCACGAAGACGTCATGTCCGTCCTGGCAGAAATGATCGCTCGGGTGGACATCCGCGGAGATTGCGAATTGTGCGGGAAGACTTGCATCAAACCTTCCCTGCCGGAAGTGAGCCTCGACATCGTCCAACTCCGCGGCGGGGCGCTGAACCTCTACCTGAAGTCTCTCGACCGAGTCGGCCTTCCCGGAGAGGAGACGCTCCAATGGATCACTCGCCTGCCCGTTTGAGCTCCACCGGCGCGTTCGTGGATCGGTGCCCGGCGAAAGCACGGTTCGCGCTCATCGGACACCTCGACAGCTGGGAAAAAACGGCCGCCGTGGTCCAGTCGCTGAGAGGCGGTCTGCGCAGCCCCATCTCTGCGCGCGATGTCCGCGAGATCGTCCCTTTTCTTCCTCCTCGCACCGTCTGCCGCGTCACGGTGTCTTCAACGGATGGATCGTGCGCCCACGGCGTCTACGTGGACGCCTTTCTCTCGCCAGACCGACTCGGCGAAGGATCTGTGCGGGAGAACATCCGACGGATTCGGGAGGCGGCCAGCTACGCTCATCGAGAGGGAGCTTCCGTCGCCGCGCTCGGCGGCTTCAGCTCGATCGTTCTGGAAGGAAAGGTCGACCTTCTGCCGTCTCACGACGAGGTGGCGTTCACGACGGGGAATACTCTGACAGTCGCTTACATCGTGAGGGCGGTCGAGCAGGCCTCGACACTCGGGGGACGACCCTTGCGCTCGCAGACCGTCCTCATTCTCGGCGCGACCGGGGACGTGGGTTCCGGCTGCGCGCGCTACCTTCTTGGTCGGGCCGGCCGCCTCCTCCTCTGTAATCGCAACCCCCACCGCCTGCGGAGGCTGCAGCGATCGCTCGTCTCCGATGCGACACCCGTCTCGATTTCGACCGAACCGGAGGAATTTCTGTCCGAGGCCGATTTCATCGTCGCAGCGGCGAGCCTGGCCGCGCCTCGCTTTTCGCTGCGCTCTGTTCGCTCGGACGCGATCGTCTGTGATGCCGGCTATCCGAAGAACATCCTCTCCGATGGAACACCGGGCCCCGTCGTCTTCTTCGGAGGAATGGGGCAGGTTCTCGGGGGACTGCGACTCGCCCCGGACCTGATCTCCGTCCTTGCCCCTCATCCAGCGCCAAACATCGTTCAAGGTTGTCTTCTCGAGGGGATGCTCCTGGCGCTCGAAGGCCGATTCGAGTCGTACTCTCGCGGGCGCGGCAACATCCAGCCCAGCCAGGTCGATGAGATCTGGGGTCTCGCCGAGAAACACGGATTCGCTCTCGCGCCCTTCTTCAATGACCAGGGACTCTGCGGCGACCGCATCGCAGCGCTCAGGGTTGAGTCGGTGGCCTGAACCTCATTCCCGCGACCTCCGTTTTTCGTCCTGTGAGGAAAATGTGAAGGAGTGCTGTCATATGGGACTCTGGCCTCGGCCACCAATCTGACGGAGACCGCGGCGTCTGTGGGCCCGGCTTCCGGTCTTAGGAAAGGAGATCGCCGTGAGAAAGTCCCTTCTCAGCCTTGCCCTGCTTCTCGCTTTCGCCGTTCCGATTGCCGCTCAGGCTCCCCCGCCTCTCGGAGGCCCGCCGCCCGAGTACGTCCTCAAAGAGATTCTCGGGCTCAGCGATCAGCAATTGGCGTCCATCCGGGACCTTGCGCAGGCACGAGCCAGCGCTGCCGATAACCTGCGGCGTCAGCTCGAGGACCGGCAGCGGGCATTGTCCGATGCTCTTTCATCGCCCACGCCCGACTCCAGCACCGCCGGCAATCTCGTCATCACCATCAACTCGCTTCAAAAGCAAGTTGGTCAGATCGAGGCCGGTTTCCGAAACGGCTTCCTCGCACTCTTGAGCGACGAGCAGAAGTCGAAGCTCGGGTTCATTCAGTCAGTCGGAGCGGCGCTTCGGGCGGCCGGGGCGCTCCACGAACTCGGCCTTTAGTCAGTAACGGAGAAGAATTAGGGTCAGTCATGCTTTGGGCGCGTGAGCCTCGGCGGTCTCTCCGGACGTACCCGCATTCACTCGGTCCTTCCCCGGCCCAAGTTCGGCTTTGACGCCAGCGACGTGGCGGACCTGATCGATCAGATCGAGGCTGAGAGCGTGCGAGTGATGGCATCCCCCATCGGGATTTCGCTTCCCGATGAGACGGACCTTCCATTTCTCGAGGTGGCGCTTGCCGGGGAGGCTCAAACCCTCGTGACCGGCAACGCACGCAACTTCAAGCTGCCGAAAGGAACGTCGCTCGCGATCGAGAGCCCGGCTCAGTTCGTCCGGAGATGGCGGGAAAGCACCTAGCTAATCGGGAGATGTTGAGGGCGGGGTCACTGAGAGTTGAACGAGGTTAGTCTAGAACACTCCCCTTTGTTCTGGCACACAACCCGGGCGGCGACGTGCAGAGCCAGGCGGGCTGGCGGATCAGGCCTGTGGCAAGGGAAACTTCATGCACTCGCCCCACCAGGACACCATCACTCCGGACGTGCCGCCGAGGGAAGACCCCAATCTTCCGGAGCATCCCGGCTGGGCCTACGGAGTGTTTATCCTCAACCGGTTCACTGAGTGGAGCGCAAGAACACAGGAACTGGGGATTTATTATCTGCTCTCCCCCAGCTCCACTTACCAGGTGCAACTCATGTATACCCGATTGCGCCTGTAGTCGGCTCCGCGGCGTCGGAGAGTCGGGTCGGCTTCATGCACGGAGCCCGTCGATCGACCGGTTCCCGCCGGCCTTCTCCGTCTGCAGATGGGACGCCGCGGTCAGCGCAGCATCATCCAGAGGTAGGAGTATTCGAGCGCCGTGACCGTCGCGGTCTGCTTGTTCACAGCCCCGCTCCCGTGGCCTCCCTCGGTGTTCTCGAAGTAGTAAACGGGATGTCCCTGCGCCTCCATCTTCGCCACCATCTTCCGCGCGTGCGCGGGGTGCACGCGGTCGTCGCGCGTGTTCGTCCAGAAGAAGGGCGTCGGGTATTTCGCGTCCTCCTTCAGGAGTTGATACGGCGACCACGTCTGGATGTAGGCCCAGTCCTCGGGCTTGTCCGGGTCGCCGTACTCGGCCATCCAGCTCGCGCCGGCCAGGAGGTGGCTGAACCGGCGCATATCGGCGAGCGGCACCTGCGCGACGACGGCGTGAAAGAGCTCCGGGAAGAGCGTGAACGTCCCGCCGACGAGGAGGCCGCCCTGTGAGCCGCCCATGATCCCGAGGTGGCGGGGAGAGCTGATCTTCCGCGCGATCAGGTCCCGGGCGACCGCAGAGAAGTCTTCGAAGTTGTGAATGTGTTGCTCCTTCACGGCCGCCTTGTGCCAGGCGGGACCGAACTCTCCCCCGCCTCGGATGTTCGCGAGGACGTACACGCCTCCCCGGGCGAGCCATGCGGACCCGAGGACGCCGCTGTACCGCGGCACCTGGGACGACTCGAAGCCGCCGTAGGCATAGAGGAGCGTCGGCGCTGAGCCGTCGGCCTTGAACCCCTTCGGCGTCACCACGAAGTACGGGATCTTCGTGCCGTCTCGGGACGTGGCCTCGAACTGCTCGGTCTTCAGCCCCCGCGCGTCGAAGTACTCCGGCATCGTCTTGACCCTCGCGGGCGGCGCGCCGCCCTCGGCGAGCCAGAGCGATACGGGAGTCGCGAAGTCCTGGTAAGTGAAAAAGAACGATTCCGTGAGATCGCTCGTGGCAGACAACGATGCCGTGCCGAGCCCCGGTGTCGGCACCTCGAACCGCTTCCACGCCCCTCCTTCCAGGGAAAGCGCCGTGATGCGGCTGCGCACGTTATCGAGCGTCTGGAGGAGCACGCGGTCACGCGTGCGCTCGACTCTGGCCAGCGAGACGCGCTGGCTCGGCTCGAAGATCACCTCGAACCGGTCGGCTCCGCGCAGGAGGTCGTCGACCGCGGTCGAGACCAGAGAGCCCGCGCGGTACGTCTTGCCGCCGACCATCCAGTCGCTTCGCAGCGAGAACAGGAGCCGGTCGTGGAAGAACGCACGCAGCTGGGAGTCCTCCGGCAGGCTCAGCTTGACGGGGCGGTCGCCGAGGATGAGGAACGACTCGTGGCGGTAGAACGCCGGGGTCCGAGTGATGAGGTCATACCGGCCGTCGCTCAAGATTTCGCTGCTGCCGCTCGAGGCGACGTCCTCGCTCTTGCCCTCGAAGACCGTCCGGGCCGACGAGAGCGGAGTGCCGCGCTTCCAGAGCTTCACGATCCGGGGATATCCGGAGGTCGTCAGCGATCCGGACCCGAAGTCCGTTCCGACCCAGAGGGTGTCCTCGTCCCGCCACGCGACGCTCGATTTCGCCTCCGGCAGAGAGAAACCGCCGGATACGAATTGCTTCGTCGCCGTGTCGAACTCCCGCTCCACCGAGGCGTCGGAGCCTCCGGGCGAGAGGTTGACCATGCACCGCACGTAGGCCGGCGGGAGGCAGTTCGCGCCGTGGAACACCCAGGCCTTGCCGTCCGACTTCGCGAGCGCGTCCACGTCGAGCACCGTCTCCCACCGGGGCGCGGGCGTGCGGTAAGAGGCGAACGAGGTGCGCCGCCAGATGCCTCGCTCGTGCGTGTCGTCCCTCCAGAAGTTGTAGACGGCCTCGCCGAGGATCTCGGGTGAGGGGATCTTCTCCTTCGAGTCCAGGATCTCCAGCGTGCGACTGTAGATGGGTTTGTACTCCGCGCGGGCCTCCAGGAGTGCGGTCGTCTTCGCATTGTGCTGCCGGGCCCAGTCCAGGGCCTTCTCGCCCTGGACATCCTCGAGCCACTGAAACGGATCGTCGCCGCTCTGCGCGGCCGCCACTGATCCCGCCACGGCAAGCGCCACCGCCGCGAGCCCTCTCGTCAACGCCCTCATGTGTCCTCCTTCTCCCGCGGATCGAGATAATAGGCCCGATCTGACGTCCATGTCCTTGCCGAAGAGATTCCGGGGGGGCGCTCATCAGCAAGAGTCAAGGAGCTTCTATGGAAAAGTCTCTCGGGAGGTCCCGATTCACTCTCGTCGCTCTGTTTGGTCTGGTCGTGGCCGCGGTCGCCTCCGGCCAGAGTTTCACGGAGTTCGTGATTCCCACCGCCGGCAGCGACCCCGTCGGGATCGCGGCCGGCCCGGACGGCAACCTCTGGTTCATCGAACAATTCACTAACAAGATCGGGCGGATCACCACCGCGGGCGTCTTCATGGAGTTCACCATCCCCACCGCTGGCAGCTTTCCTTACGAGATCGTGACCGGCCCGGACGCCAACCTCTGGTTCACCGAATTCGACATCAGTGCCAACAAGATCGGACGGATCACTACGGCAGGGGTCTTCACGGAGTTCCCGATCCCCACCGCCAACAGCGGCCCTGTCTGGATCACCGCCGGCCCGGACGGAGCTCTCTGGTTCACCGAATTCAACAGCAACAAGATCGGACGGATCACCACCGGTGGCACGATCACCGAGTTCCCGATCCCGACGGCCAGCAGCGACCCTTACCGGATCGCCCTCGGCCCGGACGGCAACCTCTGGTTCGTTGAAGGGAATCGGGGCCAGTCTTGCTGTCTTGTATGATTCGGCCATCGACAGCGAATAGAAAGCGGAACAAGCTTTAGGTTGTTGATCAGTGACTGAGAGGCGCGAGGATGGCGCCAACCGAAAGGAGTATCGAATGACGAAGGCAGTGTTCTCTTCTGTCGTTTTTCTCCTCGTGACCGGCATCTCGAGCGCGCAGAGCGCATCCAAGGCCGATGGAGCCGCGAGCCCGGACGAGATTCGCCAACGATGGGCCGCGGCGGCCAACGCGAAGGACGCGGCCGGGATCGCGGCCCTCTACGCGGACGACGCGATGGTGATGCCGCCCAACGCGGCGGCCGTGAAGGGCCGCGCGGGCATCCAGAGCTTCTGGAAGGGCATGGTCGACCAGCTCACGGGTAAGGTCACCCTGACGAGGGTCGGCGGCTGGCAGGGCGGCGATACGGGGTACGAAGCGGGAACTTACTCTGCGATGATGGGAACGGGAAACGACACGGGAAAGTATCTGTTGACGCTCAAGAAGGGCGCCGACGGAAAGTGGCTCATCAACAACGACATCTTCAACAGCGACTTGCCCTGCCCGCCTCCGGCTCCCGCGAAGTAGCTTCGCGAAGGACTGACGCCGCGACTCTCGGCCCGCTCAAAGAGCTCGCCTCAGATGGCGTTCGAGTGCGGGCGCCGGGCGCGGCCGGGAAGGTTGCGAAAGTACCCCCTTGTCAGGAGAGGGCAGTTTTCGGCAAACTTCGCGGAGATTTATGAAACGGCTAACCGCTCTCCTCATGGGAACCCTGTTCTCCGCGAGCTCTGCCCTGGCTGCCGAAACCTCCTGGTCCGGGAGGACCCCCGACGTCACACGCAGTCGATCGCACAAGTCGGGCAGGACTGGGTCGCGTCCTCGCCGGCGCGCAACGGGAAATCCTTTGACGGAGAGGGTCGGGCTCGACGTCGATTCGATGCCCGCTGGCTTCGCGATGGACCAGCTCGTTGCTCGAGAGGTCATGGGCGAGCCTCTGGATCCTGAAGCACACTCAAGCCGGCAGGTGAGAGCCGACGGAGATTCCAACCGTCCGTGGTCGCCTTCGACGGAGGACTCGGCTGCTTATCGGGTCATCGGCGCCGTCTGGAAACGATTCGGCCTGAACTTCGCGCACGGGGGAGATCAGACTTGTCATATTGCGTATTTTTGCCTGCCGGACAAGAATGAGTCGGCCGTTAAGGGTACGGCTAGAGCGGAAACTTTCGCTCTCGCGGTTTGCCGGGCGGCACTCAAGGCAGCGCGGTCGGGCTGAAGATCGCGTCTCCGGTGAACGGGCAGGGCGATGTTTTCTGAATCGGGATTCTTGTGTGACGCGACCCCAGGCCTGGAGCGCCCGCCATTCATGACCTCCGGATATGGCAGCCATTGGTGATCTCGAAAAAAAAGCAATCAGAGAGGAGAGCGGATCCTCGCCGGAGGGCGGAGATCCCGGTCAGCTTCGAGATCAAGGGGTCTCGAACAACAGGGATGACCTTCGACCTTTCGCGTGGCGGCCTCTTCGTGCGGACAACCAGACCACCGGACGCTGGTTCGATCATCACTGTTCGTTTGAGCCCACGGAATCGCGCGACGACGATTGTCTTGCGGGGAAAGGTTGTTCACACGAGAGAGTCGTCGGCGGCACCCGTCCCATCGTTGTCTGGAGGCTTCGCAGTTCGGGTCTTGGAGGCCGCTGAGGAATACTACGAGCTCCTCGCTCAGATCCGCCGCCGGTCCACGGATCGGATCCGCTAGGTCGGGTGCTCCGACAGGGACGCGCGGCATGCGAGGAGAGAGATCGAGAGTCGAAGGGCGAGGGGACGCAGAGCCTCGCGAGCGCGGGTCGCATCCAGGCGGGCTGACTCAAATGGTCCTTTTCGACGACTCCCCTGCGGCTCCGCGGCTGAGAAGAGGTTTCCGGAGGGTCGTTCTCGCGCCGGCCGCAGGCCTGGTGCTCGCTTGCATCCTTTGTCCGGGCGTCGCGAGCGCCAACCCGTGCAGCTCACCGCCGCCGCCGCGTTTCCTGCCGGGGCAGGTCGATCACTACCCCAACGGCGCAGACGTCATCACCTGCACGGAGCCGACTCCCGGCCACGAAGCCTGGCATATCGAGTATCCGTCGGTCGAACGGAGCCTCACCGACTATCCCGCGATCGCCTTCAACCCGAGCGACGTCGTGAGGTTGTCGGCCTCCGGCTGCGTCCAGAGCGGCGGCTTCGGGCAAACGTGGAAACGCTACGTCGACCCGGATGACGGCGACGGCCACCTGGACTCGCAGTACTACGGGACGGTGCAGATCCGCGGAGTCACCGGCGACAACAACCCGCAATCGATCAAGCACTGGATCGGCCCGCTCATCATCGTGCCGGTCGCCGGGCACCTCGCGCTCGGTTACGTCGATGATGGCGGCATCGGCGACAACGGCTATTGGAGCCACGACGACGGCATCAATAACCAGTGCGTCGGCGTGAGCAAGGCCGTCGTCGACGTCGTCATCGACCGCCACGCGGCCCACCTCCTTGACTGCAAGAAATGTGTCAGCTTCACGAACACGCCGGTTGCGCCGGCGGTTCCGGAGCTGGCGCGGGTCGCGACGCTATTGACCACGCAAGCGGAAGTACCCGTCGGGCTGCCGATCACGAAAGATGCGCAGGGCACCGGCATCAGCCATTTCCAGGTCTATCAGGACGGGAAACGCGGAGACCGGACGACGAAAAGTAACCGGCCTCTCAACTCCGCCGAGATGCACGGGGATCGCTGCATCTACTTCGCCTTCACGCCGACGACCAGTCCCATCTGGTACCCGGCGGATCTCGCCTTCGACAAGAGTCCTCAGAGCAACTGGCAGGCGAGGCCGTGGGACATCCCCCGCGCGAACGTGGGTTTCTTCGACATGGAGGCGCTCAACCGCGATCCGGCCTCCTGGCTGCCGACTTTCCTTCCCGGTTATTGCTCCGGCGCGGGAAACTCGTGGAGATCGAGCGCTCCGCGCTGGATCAAGGTGTGCGCGCCGCGGCGAATTCCGCCGAGCGCGTGGACGCCCGGCAACCTCGCGGACTTCCCGCTCGCGGAGACGGTCGACTCGGAGCTCGCGCAGTCGGGAGCGATCTGCCAATGGGAGATCAAGCACGAGCCCGATCCTTCCGACGG
>Ga0207684_10003101_pt1 | contig 16403 bp, 11 predicted proteins | sample KBSK5501metaG_FD_184342 | JGI IMG/M metagenome (GOLD analysis project Ga0207684, IMG submission 184342) | Corn, switchgrass and miscanthus rhizosphere microbial communities from Kellogg Biological Station, Michigan, USA - KBS K5-50-1 metaG... | ecosystem: Host-associated > Plants > Roots >...
TCAGGTACGCCCAGCTGCTCAACGACGCGTCTGAGGTAAAGATGGAGGTCATGGATGCCAGGCAGCGCGCCCAGAACGTGCGCATGGGCGGGCTGCCCGAGGGCACGCTTTCGCTAGAGCTGCCGACTATCCGACCACCGGTCTCGGTGCCGGTGGTCGAGCTTTTTCTCTCTTAGCGATCGCTGATTTAGAGGAGACGGCGTCGCTCCGCCGCGCCCTCCATCAGGAGGCGGTAGGGATAGTCCGGCGTGATGGGCCGGCTTACCTCTTCCAGCCGCGTCCTCTGGTCCTCGTCCAGCACAATGTCACCGGCTTTCAGGTTGTCAGTGAGCTGATCGACGGTTCGCGCGCCCAGGATTGGAGCGGCGACCGCGGGGCGATCCGCAAGCCAGCGCAGCGCGATGCGAGCGGGTGGCACGCCTAGCTCGCTCGCGACCGCCTGCACCGTCTCGACGATCCGCCACGTGCGCTCGTTGTTGCGCCGGTCGTAAGCCTCGACGCCACGGTTCGGATCCTCGCCCAACCGCGTGGCTCCCGTGGGCGCGGCGTCGCGCGAGTACTTGCCCGACAGCCATCCCTGGCCCAACGGTCCCCAGGGCAGGATGCCGAGGCCCTCTTCGACGCAGACCGGGACCAGCTCCCACTCGATCTCGCGGACGAGCATGTTGTACTGCGGCTGCAGCGAAACCGGCACGGACTGGCCTGCGTGGCGGGCGGTCAGGATCGTGCGCTGGAGCTGCCAGCCGGTGAAGTTGGATACACCGATATAGCGGACCTTGCCGGACCGAACCAGATGGTCGAAGGCGGCGAGCGTCTCCTCGATGGGAGTCGCCGGGTCCCACCCGTGCGCCTGGTAGAGGTCGATGTGGTCGGTCTGCAGCCGCCGCAGGCTCCCCTCGCAGGCGCGGATGATCCAGTGCCGCGAAAGGCCCTCGGAGTTTCCGCTTGGGTCCATCCGCCCGCGACACTTGGTGGCCAGGACGATGGAGTCGCGGTGGGCCGGGTGTTGCTCGAGCCAGCGGCCGATGATCTCCTCTGAGGTTCCCTTTGGACCTGCGGGCGGGTACACGTCGGCCGTGTCGACGAGGTTGCCGCCGCTCTCGATGTAGTGGTCGAGCAGCCCGATCGCCGCGCGCTCATCGGCCTCTTGGCCGAACGTCATCGTTCCGAGCGCGAACTCGGTTACCAGGAGCCCGGTTCGTCCAAGCAGGCGCTTACGCATCGCCGGTCAGCTTGGAAAGTTTGCGGTAGCTGATCGCGAGGCTGTCCATCGGGTCGCGCCGGGATTCGTCCTGCTCGACCACGAGCCATTCGGTGCCGGCGTCCCGACAGGCGCCAAGGATGTCAGGCCAGTCCAGGTTGCCTTCTCCGATCTCGGCCATGATCGGGTTGCCCCGGTCGACCGCCATGTCCTTGAGGTGGACGAGCGGAACCCTGCCCTTCAGCTTGCGAATCCAGCCGGATGGACTCGCGCCGCCGTACTGCAGCCAGTAGGTGTCGAGCTCGGCCTGTAGCACATAAGGCGTCGCCTCCGCGAAGAGCGTGTCGAGCCCGGTCTGGCCACCCCAAAGTTGTAGCTCGAAGGCGTGGTTGTGATAGACGAGCTCCAGCCCAGACGACCGCAGGTCTCCAGCCAGGCTCGCGGCCTCGAGGGCGAAGCGCTTGAAACCAGCGGCTGATCGGTACTCCTCCGGCAGCGCCGGCACGACCACGTACTTGCAGCCCCACGATTTGCATTCCCACTTGACCATCTTGAGATCGCCTTTCAAGCGCTCGAGAGAAACGTGCGCCGCGCATGCGACCAGTCCTGAATTCTTCAGCTCCGCGGCGAAACGATCGATCGTCTTCGGCCCCAAGCCGGCCACCTCGACCGCACGGTACCCGATGCCGCGGATTTGCCTCAAGGCCGCGACAAGCTTCGAAGGGTCCTGGAGCTTGTCGCGGACTGTGTACAACTGGGCCGCGATCACGACTTCATCTCGAGACCGGTCTCGATCGGCAGCGGCTCCGGCCGGCGGCAGGTGCTCTGCACCGTGATGTGACGGCCGCTGGTGGAGGACTCCAGGATCGACTCCATCACGTCGAGCACGTGATAGGCCAGTTGGCCCGAGGCGCGGGGCTCCTCGCCCCTTCCAATCGCCAGCGCCATCTCGACCACACCCAGTCCACGGAAGTTGCCCGGGCCATCAGTGTGGCGGTAAAGGAGCGGTACCTCGTGCCAGGTCGACTCGTCCTCATTGGATCGCACCTTGACGGGACCGCGGAAATAATTCGGATCGGGAACGCCCAATATCCCCTTCGTGCCATATACCTGCATCTGCGGCAGGTCGTGGCCCCGAATCCCGTAGCTGGTGACGAGAGTGGCCTGGGCGCCGCTCTCGAATTCGAGCAGAGCCGCCACGAATGTGGGCGTGCTTACTTTGAAGGTCTCCCCGGCTCGGGGCCCGCGGTCAGCCGTGCGCTCCGCATACAGGATGCGGGCCATCCCGGTGACGCGACGAACAGGGCCCAAGAGACAGACGAGCGTGGTCAAGTAGTAAGGCCCCATATCGAGGAGCGGACCGCCGCCGGGCTGATAGAAGAAGGCTGGATTCGGATGCCAGTTTTCAGGGCCTCGGCTGAGCATGAATGCGGAGGCGGCCAGTGGCTCACCCAGCTCACCTTGCTCGACCAGCCGGAGACAGGTCTGAATGCCCGATCCGAGAAAGGTGTCTGGCGCTGATGCAACCGCCAGGCCGGTTGATTTGGCCGTATCAAGAATGCGTCTGCCATCGTCCCGCGTTGTGGCCAGCGGCTTTTCGGTGTATACGTGCTTCCCATTTATAAGTGCAGCCAGGCTGATTTCCGCATGGGCGCTGGGGACCGTCAGGTTGACCACCAGCTCGACCTTTGGATCAGCGAGCAACTCGTCGACGCTGCAGGCCCTGGGCACGCCGAACTCCGCTGCGCGTGCCCGAGCGCTCTCCGCGACCTGGTCGGCGCATGCCACCACATTCAAGTGCGGCGATGCGTTCATGTTCTTCAGGTAGGCGCCGCTGATCGTGCCGCAGCCGACGACTCCCACACGCAGGGGTCTCACGCGCGTTCGACCAGGACGGTTGCCACCTGCCACGGTCGCATCTGCAGCCGAAAGCGCCCTTCCCGAACCGGAAGTGCACCGATCACGTCTTCAGTGATGGTCGCGTTCTGCGCTTGCCAACCCTTCGGCAGTCCCTCCACGACCGCCACTCCAGGCTCGCCGAAGCTCTCGTGCAGTCGCAGTACCACGCCCGAGCCACTTTGCGCCGCCTTCAATGCGGCGAGCAGAATCCCGGGGCTGCCCACCTGTCGCGGACGCCAGGTTCCGCCTGGGGCTGCGGCCTTCCGCAGCGTCGCGCCGGCGATCAGCGGCTGGTTGAAGCCGACTGCCAGCCTTGTGATCTCTGACTTCCTCCAGTCTCCCGGGTGCGGCACCAGGCTGTAGCGAACGCGATGCTGCCCGATGTCCGATATCGGGTCGGGATCGAATGCGCTGCGCACGAGGGTGAGGCGCAGGCGGCTGCCCAGGGCATCGTGGCCGTGCCGGCCATCGTTGAGCAAGGCAATTCCGTATTGAGCGCCGCCCACGTCGGCCCAGCGCAGGGCCGGCACCTCCTGGCCATCGGCCAGCCGCCTGGACGCACCGTAGGGCGTCTCATACCAAGCTTCGATCTCGGGCAGTCGGGCGTTGAAGGCAACCTTCAAGTCGGGGATGCCGTGCTCCGCACCCGACGGCTCTTGCCAGTCGATGTACGTCTCGAAATCGATCCGCGGCACCTGGTTGTACAAAATGATGCGCTGCTCGATACGAGAGCGCCTGAACCGGTGATCAACCGAAATCGCCGCCCGCACCGGACCGGTCTCGACCACCTCGGTCCGGGCGCCATCGAGGAGCGAAGTCTCGCGCATGACCTCGTCGAGATGCCAGGCCGACATCTCGTGCATTCGCTCGTCCAGGACTTGCAGGACGTTGAGGCTTAGGTCCAGCCTGGCCGAATCGAGGTAGTCGCTCCCACGCCGCATCCCGTAGCCGACGAGCTCCCGCTCAACGCGCTTGTCTCGGAGTGAAACGATCACCCCCGACGCCCGGTGGAGGCGGATCACAAAGGCTTCCGTTTCGACCGCGACGTAAAGCGCTTCTTCTGCGATCTCGATGCTGGACGCCCCGTTCGCGTCGGCGCGCAGGGTGTAGCCGGCGCTGTCGAAGGCCCGCACCCGGGCCAGGAACGCCAGTCCTCCCGAGGTCCATTGTCCAGGCGTCGACCAGCCGTCTGAGGATTCCAGCCGAACCGCGCCCTGGCTCGCCCGATCCCACGGCAGCTCCACGACCTCTTCTCGATCCCAGCCCAGCGGGTTGGTGACGACAACATCGGCGCCTTGAGCGCGAGGCGCCAGGACTCGCGACGCTGCCGCGATCACTGCGTTCGCAGCTTCATCCGCAAGCGTGAGGTCCCGGGCGTTCTCTGCGTACGCCTCATGGATCGACGAACCGCATAGGATGTCGTGGAACTGGTTGAACAGCACCCGGCGCCAGGCATCACTCAGCCGCTTGCGCTCGTCCAGGCCCGCCAGCGCGGCCAGGGTTTCGGCAGTCGTTAGCAGGCTTTCGGCGCGTCGGTTGCGGGTCTTGGCATCGGAATGGGTGGTGTAGCAACCCTCGAAGATCGTGTTCAGCTCGCCACGGTGAACCGGCAGACGATCGCTCGCGGCGATGACCTCTTGCGCGTGAGCGGCGAGGGTGCTGCAGCGGGCGTCGGGTAGCCCGGGCAGCGTCCCGAACCGGCGGAGCGCTTCGAGGCCCAGCCGAGTAGGCCCGCCACCGTGGTCGCCCACGCCATGGAAGAGAAGGGCGGTCGACTGGCCGTGGCGGTGCGCACGCCGCGCGGCCTCGGCGATGGCGCCGGCTGTGAGCAAGCCGTTGTAGCTGTGAGTGGAGAGGGCTATAGCAAGCGTGTGCCGTCATCGCCCTCCCACCAGTACGCCGGCCAGAGGTCGTGACCGCCTGGGTTGCAGCGGTGGTGGTAATAGCAGAGTGCGCCCGCAGACGCTGCCAGTTGCGGCACGTTGCCCGCGTGGCCGAAGGTGTCCGGCGCGAGGAAGACCTCAGGGTTGCGGCCGAAGTGCTCGCGGGCATAACTCGCGCCTTGCAGGAGATGGTGGGCCAGGGACTCGCCCGAGATCATGTTGAGGTCGCTCTCCACCCACTGCATGGTCGCGAGCTCCCAACGACCGCCCGTCACATGCTCGCGAACCTTTGAGAAGAGCGCCGGCGCCTGCTCGCGGATGACCTCGTAGGTCGCCGGTTGGCTGTGGGTGAAAGTCATCTCTGGGAATTCGTCCATCAGGGCCAGGATGGTCGCGAAGTCTCGCTTGATCACTTCCACCGTGTCGGGCCATGTCCAAAGCCAGTTCATGTCGATGTGTGAGTGGCCGATGACGTGGACGCGGAGTCTGCGCACCCTGTCGCGGAAACCCGCCAGCGCGGCGGCAACCTCTTCGAGTCGGGGGGCGAGCTCCGGGTCCCCCGGTCGCTCCAGGTTTGACTCATTCACCAGTCGGGCCGCGGTTTCCACCTCCGCGTGGTCTTGCGGGCCGGCCGCCAATTCGGCAGCGAGTGCGAGTTGGGCCCACGCCACATCGAAGAGCTCGAAACGATCTCTCAACCTCGGTGTGCTGAAACGGAGCTTGAGCCACGGCCAGGTCTTGTAGCTGTGAGCCTTGATCCGCAGCGTCAGCTGGCCGTTGTCGCCAGGCTTCAAGGCCGGCACCGTCCGAACCAAGGCGGGGCCCGGCGCCACCTCGGGCATCGCATCGCGGTGCACGACGGCGCCGTCGTACTCGAGCACTATCGGGTAGATGCTGTCCACCATCACATCGAGCGCGTCACCGCTGATGTCGACGCCCTCGAGATGGTCCGGCACGTGAAGCCGAGAGCGCAGCTCCACAACACGCCCCGGTTCCAGCATGAGGTCGCGAAATTCGCCTGACGCAAGCACGACCGGTTTGCTCGTCGCCGACCCAGTCCACTCCGTCTCCGGCCATGGGGAAGCCAATCGGTCGGCGGCTTGGCGGAGGCGAACCAACGCCTCGGCGACCGTCCCCGAGCTCACCTCGAAAGGCTAACCGCCGAGAATATGGACGTGCTGGCTCGTACGGAGCTCAAGGCAACCAGAGACCAGCTTTTGGCCGCCGTCGAGCGTGAAAGCGCGCCGTTGGAGCTCACTACCTTTGCGGTGCGCGATGAGCCGATCACCTTCGCCGAAGCGATGCGCGGCGAGTACCGGGCGTTCAAGGTGGGCGACCGATGGGGCCCGCCGTGGAGCACGACCTGGTTCCATATTCGCGGCCGGGTTCCCGAAGCCTGGGCTGGGAAGCGGGTGATAGCGGTCCTGGACATTGGATTTGAAGGCTCGACCGGTTTCACGTGCGAGGCGCTGGCCTGGAGGGACGGCAAGCCATGGCGGGCTGTGGATCCCAACCACCGCTGGCTACCGATTACGTCAGGGGACGTCGACTTTTACCTCGAGGCTGCCGCCAATCCGAAAGCCGTCGTCTCAGGGCCCGACAAAGCCCCCTCGATGATCGCGCTGCGCGAGTCGCCTGAGCCGGCGTTCATCTTCCGCCAGGCCGAACTGCGGATCCAGGACCAGAGCGCGCGGACGCTGGCGCTCGATTTCAAGACCCTGCTCGACCTTGCGCTCGCCCTCCCAGACGGTGATAGGCGCGCGCAGATCACGGAGGCCCTGGAAAAGTTTGCCCAGACCAACGATCCGGCGGTGCTGGCTGCAGCGATGTCGCGACCAAGCCAGTCAAGCCATCAGATCAGCGCGGTCGGGCACGCACACATCGACACGGCCTGGCTGTGGCCGCTGCGTGAGGCGCGCCGCAAATGTGCGCGCACCTTCTCAACCGCGCTCGCTCTCATGGACCAATACCCCGATTACCGATTCGCATGCTCGCAGCCGGCCCAGTACGCGTGGATGAAGGAGTCTTATCCCGAGATCTTCGACGGCATCCGCAAGAAGGTCGCCGCCGGCCAATGGGAACCGGTCGGATCGATGTGGGTCGAGGCCGACTGCAACCTGCCTTCAGGAGAGGCCCTGGCACGCCAGTTCCTGCACGGCAAACGCTTCTTTATGAAGGAGTTCGGGTATGAAACGAAGGAGCTGTGGCTGCCCGACGTTTTCGGCTACCCGGGATCCTTGCCACAGCTGATCGCCGAGTCAGGTGGCAACTTCTTCTTGACTCAAAAGCTCTCGTGGAACGACACCAACAAGCCCGCCCACCACACCTTTATATGGGAGGGGATCGACGGCACCGGTGTTTTCACGCATTTCCCGCCGGCCGACACCTACAACGGTGACTTCAGCGCGGGCCAAATCGTTCATAGCGCCGCCGATTTCAAGGATCAGGACCGCTCACCGCGATCCCTCTACTTGTTCGGCTGGGGCGACGGCGGAGGCGGCCCCGAGCCGGACATGATCGAATCCGCCCACCGGCTGCGCAACATCGATGGCGCTCCACGCGTAGAGCTGTCGAGGGCGGCCGACTTTTTTGCCGTCGCATCGGCCGAGGCGCACGACCTCACGACCTGGGTCGGCGAGCTGTACTTCGAGCTGCACCGCGGTACCTACACCACACAGTCGCGGACCAAGCGCGCTAACCGGCGCGCCGAACAGGCCCTGCGCGAGGCCGAGATGTGGTCGGTCGCGACCGGCGACTCATACCCGGCCTCGGAGCTGGATGTAGCCTGGAAACAGCTCCTCATCAACCAGTTCCACGACATCCTGCCCGGCTCGAGCATCGATTGGGTGTACGAGGACGCGGAGCGAGCCCTCGAAGGCGTGATCGAAGTCGCGGGGGGCATCACAACCAGCGCTCAGGCGAAGCTCGCGGGCGCGGGCGAGAACCTGGTTGTGTTCAACGTGAATTCGCATGCGCGACGAGAGGTAGTGGAGGCCGAAGGCCGGCTCACCATCATCGACGCGCCCGCATGCGGATGGGCGACGATCGACGCGGCCGCTCCGTCCCACGAGGATGCGATCTCGGTCGCGGGCCGCACGATGGAAAACAGCCTGCTGCGCGTAGGCTGGGACGAGCACGGACTGCTCACCTCGATCTGGGACAAACAGGCCAGGCGCGAGGTTCTTACTCCGGGCGCCCGCGGCAACGTGCTCCAGCTGCACGATGACAATCCCAAGCAATGGGACGCCTGGGATGTGGACATTGACTACCGGAAAAGCGCCACCGACCTCATCGCGCTCGAGGCTGGGGAGGTCGAGCTCAGCGGCCCGTTGCGCGCCGCGGTCACTTTCAGGCGAAAGTTCGGCGCGTCGACTTTGGAGCAGCGCATGGTCCTGGATGCGGGCTCGCGCGTGCTGCGGTTCGAGACGGAGGTCGACTGGCACGAGGAGCATAAATTCCTCAAGGCCGCTTTTCCCGTGGCCGTGCGATCCCCCCGCGCCACCTACGAGATCCAGTTCGGTCACGTCGAGCGCACTACCCACACCAACACCTCGTGGGACCAGGCGCGTTTTGAGGTATGCGCTCAGCGCTGGGCCGACCTCGGCGAGGCCGGTTACGGAGTTGCACTGCTAAACGATTGCAAGTACGGCTACGACATCCTTGGCTCCGTGATGCGGCTCTCGTTGCTGCGCGCGCCCACGCACCCCGACCCGACGGCCGACCGCGGCCGGCATCGCTTCACCTACGCGCTCATGCCGCATCCGGGCGATTTTCGCGAGGCGGGGGTGATCGCAGCCGCGGAGGACCTCAACAATCCGCTCCGCGTTGTGCGCGGAGGCCTCGCCGAGGAGCGCAGGTCGCTGATCGAGGTCGACACACCCCAAGTCGTGGTCGAGGCAATCAAGCGGGCGGAGGATTCGGACGCGGTGATCGTGAGGCTTTACGAGTCGTGGGGCGGCCGGTGCAGAGCCCACCTGCAAACGGCGCTCGCCGCATCGCGGGCTTTCCTTTGCGACCTCCTGGAGCGCAATCGCGAGGAGGTGTCAATGCATGACGGCATGATCGAACTCGAGCTCTCGCCGTTCAAGATCCTGACCCTGAAGCTCGAGGCTTGAGCGGGCACAACCAAGGACCTCCGGGTGGTCGCAGCTCACTCGCTAGCGAGACTTGACTGCCTCGCGTCTGCCGGACTTTGCCGACCGGAGGATCGCATCGCACACCTCTGACGTCCGATAGCCATCCTCAAAGGTCGCTCCGTGAGGACCCACGCGCTTGTTCTTCGCGATGCACTCGATCAGGTGATGCAGCTCATGCACCATCGTGTGCTCCCAACCGATCATGTGGCCGTGCGGCCACCACCACTGCCAGAACGGGTGGTTCGCCTCCGACACCAGGACGGTTCGGAAGCCTTGCGCGTCGGCTCCCGGAAGCGAGCCTGGCAAGTGAACCTGAAGCTCGTTTAGACGCTCCAGGTCGAACCCGATCGAGCCCTTCGAGCCATTGATCTCGAACGTCATCCCGTTCTTGCGGCCAAGGCAGAAGCGCGAAGCCTCGATCGTGCCCACAGCTCCGCCCTTGAAATCGACGACGGCCTCGACCGCATCATCCACATCGACCGTGCCTCCGGGCCTGTTCTTGATGAACGTCCTCGTCGTTCCGCTCACCGATGTGATCTCGCCGACCAGGTAGCGAGCGAGGTCGATCACGTGCGCGCCAAGGTCGCCCAGCGCACCTGAGCCCGCGACCTTCCGGTCCAGCCTCCAAACCTTCGGGAACGCGGGGTCGGTGATCCATTCCTGCAGGTAGCGGCCGCGGAAGTGGTATATCTCCCCGAGCTCGCCCGCCTCGAGCATCTCGCGAGCAAGGCGCACCGCCGGCACGAACCGGTAGTTGAACGCGCACATGTGCTTGACGCCGGTCTTCGCGACGCGCTGCCAGATTTCATAACTCTCTTCAGCAGTGCGGCCTAGGGGCTTTTCGCAGACGACATGCTTGCCCGCCTCCGCCGCCGCGATGGTCGGCGCCGCATGCAGGTTGTTCGGCGCTCCATTGTCGAAGAGCTGGATGCGGTCATCGCGGACGAGACGTCTCCAGTCCGTCGTGTAGCTCTCGTAGCCGTATCGCCGCGCCGCCTCAGCGACCGCCGGCTCGTCCCGACCGCAAATCGCCACGAGCCGGGGCATTAGAGGCGGAGGCCACGTCATGTACTGGATCTTCCGATAGGCGTTGGAGTGGGCCTTGCCCATGAATGCGTAACCCAGCAAGCCGACGCCGATGTCCTTGATCTTCTTGCCACCGGAGGCGGCGCCCATGGTGACGAAGCCGACCTGCTTCCGCTTGCTCATGGCTTTACCCCTTCTTGAACGCGGCGTCGAACGCGACGCTGGAGGGAGCGAAGTCCGTCCGGCGGACCATTGCCAATGCGTCGGGCGCACCCCAGTCTCGGTCCATGCCCGAGTCCTCCCATTCGATCGACAGCGGGCCGACGTATCCGATTCGGTTCAAGGCGCGGATCAGCGATTCGAAGTCCACGTCGCCGTGGCCAGGCGAAACGAAGGTCCAACCCCGATCAGGCTCGCCGAAGTCGATATGTGAGCCGAGGATCGACCGGTGTCCGTCGAGTAGCTTCTTCGAATCCTTGACGTGGACGTGGTAAATGCGATCCGCGAACTCCATGACGAACGCTGCCGAGTCGAGGAACTGGTGCGCAAAATGGCTGGGGTCGAAGTTGATGCCGAACCCGGGCCGGTTGCCGATCGCTGCCAGCGCCTTATGCGTGGTGACGAAGTCATATGCGATCTCGGTTGGATGCACCTCGAGGCCGAAGCGAACGCCCTCCATGTCGAAGACGTCGACGATCGGGTTCCAGCGCGCGGCGAAGTCCGCGTAGCCTCGCTCGATCTCCGTCCAGTCGTTGGGCGGAAACGAGTAGAGCATGTGCCACGTCTGCGAGCCGGTGAAGCCGTTGACCTGCTTCACGCCGAATTTCGCAGCGGCGCGAGCAGTGTCCATCATCTTTCGTGCCGCACGCTGGCGCACGCCTTCGGGATCGCCGTCGCCCCATACGTCGGGGGGCAAGATGCCCTTGTGCCGGCCGTCGATCGGATCGCAGACAGCTTGCCCAACCAGGTGATTCGAGATCGCCCAGCAGTTGAGGCCGTGGCGCTTGAGGATCTCCCAACGTCCTTTGACATAAGCGGGGTCGGCCAGGGCCTTGTCGACCTCGAAGTGGTCACCCCAGCAAGCAAGCTCGAGTCCGTCGAATCCCCAGGCGGCCGCTTTGCCCGCCAGCGTATCGAGAGTCAGATCGGCCCACTGGCCGGTGAACAGAGTCACAGGACGTCCCATCCGCGCACCTCCTCCATAGTTATCTGCTGATCCTGGCTACTGGAACCGACGGATCGCTTCGGCGGCCGTAGTCCGACCATGAACAATGTCGAGAAACGCAATCGTCATAGCGACCGGATCCTTCGCTTGGAAGATGTTGCGGCCATACACCAAACCCGACGCACCTCGTGCCACAAACCGCTCTGCTCGATCGATCACCGCCTGGAGCGTGCCCAGGCCACCACGAACCAGTTCCGGTCGCCCAGCCGCTGCTTGGACAACCCTTGCATAGTCATCGACCTCATCGGATGTTCGACCACAGGAAGCGCACGCGAATCGGCTGTCCCTCGTATGTGTCATCACCGAAGAACGTGCGCACGGCTATCAGCTTGTCTCCGGCGAAGGTCTCTGTTTCGATTGAGAAATTGGTCGGGGGCCCGGGATTTGAACCCGGGGCCTCACTGTCCCGAACCCTCTTAATGGGGTGTCCTCAAGTGTCCTGTTGGCTCCCTTAGGGCCCGCGTGAACTCAGACGGCGTGGTTCTCGTGTACTCCCGTTACCCCTCGGAACCCTCTACTTCCGGGAATGCGTGATCCGGCTGTGATCTGGCAGGTGACGAAATCCGAGCTCGCTGGTGCCTTTATCGGCGAGAGAATCAAGCGGTGAAACCATTTTGGTGGGCGCGCCGAGGCTGAGGCGAATCTTCTAATAGACGTCGAACTGCCCAGCCGACCAGCGGCAAGGAGAATCGCAATGGGAAGGATTGTTGTCAGTGAGAACGTCTCGCTCGACGGAGTCATCCAGGACCCTGCGGGGGTCGAGGGCTTTAGCCGCGGCGGCTGGGTCGGTCGTATTGGCGGCCAGGGTCGCGACGAGGCGGCCAAAGTTGCGCTTGACGAGGCGTTGGGCGCCAAGGCCTTTCTGCTGGGCCGGCGGAGCTACGAGTTCTTGTCCGCGCGGTGGCCATCCCGAACCGGCCCGTTCGCGGACAGGTTGAACAGCTTTCCCAAGTACGTCGTTTCCTCGACTCTCGATGCTCCCGTCTGGAACAACACGACTGTAATAAGGGGCGACGTGATCAACAAAGTCTCGAAGCTGAAGCGAGAGCTGGATGGCGAGATCCTCGTCGCCGCCAGCTTCCAACTCTGGCACACGCTGATGGAGCACGACCTGGTGGACGAGCTGCGCCTGATGATCTACCCAGTCGTGCTTGGGGCCGGCGAGCGTCTCTTCGGCGAGAGCAGTGAAAAGAAACCCATGCGCCTCGTCAGCACGAGGACCGTCGACGATCTCGCTCTTCTCATCTACGAGCTGGTCCCGATTAGGTCATGAACTACTACGACACATTGATAGAGGTCGCAGATGACTGTCCGACCAAGCAAGCCCAGGTGCCGCAGACAAGAGGTGGCAGGAAGACCAAGGCGGCGATTGAGTACGAGATCCTCGTCAAGCATCCGTACAGCCACACCGAAGAAGACATCGCTTTTGAGACATACGCTGTCCTACATGACATCCCAAAGGAAATCTGGCCCAAGGAACGCAAGAAATTCTTGAGTAAGGGCCATCCGCACCTGCGGGTGTCGCCGCTGGTGAAGCGTTACGGCTGGGGCATTCACAACAACGTTGCAGGCAAGATCGCGTTGATCGCTAGTGAATCGTCGCGGTACAAGGAACTTCTGGACGACCCGCACACGAGAAAAGTCAAGGCGTTTCGCTCTGCGCGCGTGTAGTACTTAGTGGTCGGGGGGAGGGGATTTGACCCCGGGGCCTCACGGTCCCGAACCCTGCGTATCTCGTCTCCTCCCGTGTCCCGCCGGTTCCTCCAGTGTCCTCCTATATTCGATTTCACTCGCCTCCGTGTCCTCCCGTGTCCCTCTGTGTCCTCCTGGTTCCCCGAATGCGTGACACACCTGTGACACCGATGCTCATAGCCCCGGAGTGTGTCGCCGGCGAGACACCAAGGCTCCGCAGCCCGAATTGTCGACGGATGGAGGGGTAAGTACGGATCGGCTGGTGGTGGTGAACTTCCTCGACGTCCTGGCGCTGTGGGCGCAAACGCCCCCCAGATTTCGCCCGAGATCCAGGTCGCCGCACTGTTCTCATTTACCTAGGTCGTTTTCACGATGTCAGGCGACCGGCACATCCGTAGCCTCGGCTCGACCCGGCCCTAATTTTCGAGTTGGAGGCGACAGATGAGAGGCAGAAACGGAGTCGGCTTGTTGCTGGCCCTGATCACGTTGGCGGCTGTTTGGGTGTCATCGTCCTTGCCAGCCGGCGCCGCGTTCCCCGGACGAAATGGGCTCATTGCCTTCTGGGGCGGCGACGGAGTGAACAACCCGCAGATCTACACGATGAACCCGGACGGAACTGGCATCACGAACTTGAGCGGAAGCCCGGGCACTTTCGACGCCCTGCCACGGTGGTCACCCGATGGCACGAAGCTGGTGTTCTCCCGCACGGATGGCCAAACGCCACTGAATCTGTATCGGATGAATGCGGACGGCAGCAACGTCGTCCGGCTGACGAATTCGCCAAACACGGGAGATCTCTTCGCAGCCTGGACCGCGGACGGACGCCAGATCGTGTTCACGAGAGATACCGGTGGGAGCGGGGCAGGATGCAGCTCCGGCTCGACCCTATGGATCGTCAACGCCGATGGCTCCGGCGTGCATGAGTTGACCCCACCTTCGTACATCGCATGCATGCCGGCCACCTCGCCGCATGGCTCGAAGGTCGCTTTCAGCGCAAGCTTCGACCATGGACTCACCTTTCAGATCTACACCATCAATCTCGACGGAATGGGTCTTCGGCGCCTCTCGCCTGCAGTCACCGGCTTCGACTTCCGCCCGAACTGGTCACCCGACGGAGAGAGCCTCGTGTTCCTTAACGGCCCAATGCCGGTGATCAATTACAACGCGATCTGGGTCATGAGCTCCGACGGGAGCGAGCGACAGCAGCTCACTCTGCCGTCGCCGAGCTGGGACAACCCGGCCTGGTCCCCGGACGGCAGGTTCATCGTCGACGACACATGCACCGACGACCACAACAATCCCCAGCCCTGCCGAATATGGGTGTTCACCAGCGACGGCCGCACTCGAACTCAGCTGACGTTCCGTACCAGCGGGTTCGACTCGAACGCGGACTGGCAGCCGGTGTAGACGTCGATATCGGGAAAGCCCGCCCGCTCCCCAGCGGGCGGGCTCGAATCGTCGATGAGCCACAACGGTCACCTCGGATCGACTCGCGCTCTGCTACCGTGGCGCCGCAGGTACGTGGACCCTCGAGTCGTCGGCCCGTCGCTCACTCTGCGCGAGCGCGAAGTGGCGCGGTTGATCCGGCTCGGGCTCACCAATAAGGAGATCGCCCAGCGGCTGGGCATCTCTGGACGCACAGTCGGCGCGCACATCCAGAACATTCTCAACAAGCTCGTGGCCACAAACAGGGCTCAGATCGCGGCTTGGGCCGCTGTGCAGATCGATCAGCAGGTGCCAGAGATCTCGTATCCGCCGGCCTCGGTGTCCGCGGTTGTTGAGCCGGTCGCGCGGCCCAGGACCCTCCCGATACGCCAGGTCGCGCTGGTCACGACGGCAGTGCTGCTCATGGCTATAGTTCCGGCGGACCACCACGTGTCTTCGCCCGCGGAGGCCGCCGCCATTTCTAGTCAGCGCGGTGACCTTATCTTCGAAGCGCGATTCGACGCCAACTCCGCGCAGTTCACGCGCAGCGTCACCGTAAACAGCGACCCCAGTGCCTCTGAGTTGCGAGTCGGAAATGGCGGCATCGAATACGTGATCCTCAAGCCCGGCGGGTTCAGGATCAACCAACTCGTGATGCCGGTCGTGGACGCCTACTACGCCGAGTACGAGGTCTCTGTGCGCCCCGGGTCAAACATGACCTTCTGGTTTGTATTCAGCCGCGACGACCCATCGATAACCCCCGTCCACCTGCTCGAGCTCGACACGCTGTCCGAGAAGATGCAACTGGGGTACTTCACCGATGGCGGTGAACCGCTTGTGGCGTTGGGTCCAGAAGTTTCGATCGCAGGCCTCCAGGCGGGAAGGCGGTTCGATATCTCGATTCTCGTCCGACCTCCTGAATACGGCGTCTTCCTGGATGGCGTAAGGGTCATCGACGTTACCCATCAATCGCCGAAAGGGCGCCCGACACCCAATTTCGTAGCCTTCAGCGATATCGGCACGGGTGCGGTTCGCCTTAGTGCGATTCGTGTGTACGCCATCACCTGAGATCTCCGGGTGTTACCTCGCGAGGGAGTGGCACGTCCGAGAAGCACGCTAGTTCGGCCAGATTCTCGCGGCTATAGAGCGCGTGAAATCGCCGATTTGAACTCGAAAGTGGTCGGGGGCCCGGGATTTTGACCCCGGGGCCTCACGGTCGCGAACTCTGAGTCATCCCGTCCAGAAATCGCGGTTGTGGGCTTTTTTCGATTCGAATCTTCGGCCGCCCCGGCCGACCAGCGTCCAGATTTGGGCCGGTTCTTCGCTGGATTACGACACGAAGTGCTACATCAAGGAGCAGGGAGCGGACTCAAGCGTGGGCTTGGTCTTCCGAAGCTCCACACGGCTATGAAGACCGCGTGTCAGGCGTCCGGGGACCTGCGCAGAGGTCCACTGGTCGTCTCTGGGGGACGACCGCCCGACGCTTCCCAAGAAAGGCGCGACGCAGGTATGGCATATCGCAGGATTTGTGATCGACTCCTAGGGCTAGTGAATGCGCACCCAGCGCATTTGCCTTTGGCGCGCACAACCCTTGGATTGTGGCTGAGCCGTTCAACTCGACTCTTCGCCTCTACCTCCAAGCGGCTGGAGGCGGCGGCGGCGAACCTCGCATCTCGAGTTGTGGGTCACGGAGTGCTGGTCGCAATCGAGTCGTAGCCGCGACGACGAGCTCAAGGTATTTCCTGGAAATCGAGGGCCGAGCTCTCGCCCGCCACGTCGTAGGCGGTTTTGCCCAGCAAGCTATTGGCAATGATCGCGCTTCGCCAGGCCATCAAGCTCAAGTTGGGATCGGCCACGCCGCGCATGTGCCTGGCAGCGTCCTGGGCGTAAATCCGAAGATTTGCCGGCCCGTCCCA
>Ga0207684_10003103_pt1 | contig 16392 bp, 16 predicted proteins | sample KBSK5501metaG_FD_184342 | JGI IMG/M metagenome (GOLD analysis project Ga0207684, IMG submission 184342) | Corn, switchgrass and miscanthus rhizosphere microbial communities from Kellogg Biological Station, Michigan, USA - KBS K5-50-1 metaG... | ecosystem: Host-associated > Plants > Roots >...
CCCGCCTGTACCAAAACGGATCGGATGCTCCTGGTGCTGCTGGCCAAGATGGCTCGAAACTGGAAGCAAGCACTGTTCATCGTTCAGCCAGAGACGCTACTACGGTGGCATCGTCATGGATTCAAGCTGTATTGGAAGCACAAGTCCAGTGCATCTTCTGCCAAACCAAAGATCTCCGCAGAGATTATCTCCTTGATCAAGGAAATGGTCAGAGACAACCGACTATGGGGAGCAGAGCGGATTCGTGGTGAATTGCTCAAACTGGGTATACGCGTCTGCAAACGCACCATTCAGAAATATAGGCGACAGGTTCGAAAACTCGACCGTATGGACAGAACTGGAAGACCTTCTTACGCACTCATGCAGAGCAGATCTGGGCTTGCGACTTCCTCCAGGTCACTGACCTTTTCTTCGGCACACTGTTCGCCTTCTTCATTATTGAATTGGACTCTCGCAGAGTGATCCACATTGGCGTGACACGATTTCTGACCGACGCTTGGACCGCACAACAGCTTCGGGAAGCCACTGCTTTTGGGGAGGGGCCGAAGTACCTCATCCGTGATAATGATAGCAAGTTTGGGCCGGGCTTCGCGCGGATTGCGAAGACGAGTAACATTGAGATTCTCAAAACTCCTTATTACGCCCCGCGCGAATGCTATCTGTGAAAGGTTTCTGGGGAGTGTGAGACGCGAGTGTCTGGACCACCTGCTCATCCTACATGAGAAGCAACTCCAGCGGGTACTCAACGCGTATGTATTCTACTTCAACCAAGCCAGGCCGCATCAAGGGATCAAGCAGCAGGTTCCTGAGAGATCTGCTGGATCAGCGCCAGAAGAACACGCATGTGGCAAGGTCCTTGCCTTCCCGGTCCTGGGTGGTTTACATCATGACTACCGCAGAACTGCATAATTTTTTTCTGATGTGAAGATGAGACTGCCAGAGGCATGCGCGAGTTACTTCAAGCTTCACTTATATCGTTGTGTTGAGACCCAGCAAGCAGCTTCTTAAAATTGTCCTTGAAAGAGGAGAAAAGTTTGTGCTATGGTCAATACGCTTCTGTCCAAGATGACAAGAACATACACTAGCTTTGCCCGATGGGCTTATCTGCCGTCAATAATCTAGTAATAGATGAGGTAAACTATGAGATTGCTCGTCGGATATCTTATGTAGCCAGCACAGGCCTAGTGGGGCGACCATCACCATTTGGGCAGTTGGCGAGCCATGTTGTATCCTTGGGCTACCGAACAAGCTCAAGGAGAAAAAAGTGAACAAGAAATACATTGTGAAGCTTACCACAGACGAGCGAGCCTATCTCCTTCAGATGATTTCTGCAGGGAAGGCAGCAGCGCGCAAACTGCTGCACGCGCGCATTTTGCTCAAAGCCGATGCCAGCGAGATCGGACCAGGCTGGACGGATGAACACATCAGCCAAGCCCTGGAGGTGAGCACCACGACGATTGGGCGAGTGCGCCAGCAGTTTGTCGAGCAGAGCCTCACCGCAGCGTTGGAGCGTCGTTCCCCCAGTGGATACCGACCGCGACGGATCGACGGAGAGGTTGAAGCTCATCTGATCGCTCTCGCGTGTTCACCCGCGCCATCCGGCCACGTCCACTGGACCACTCGCCTGCTCGCGGACAAACTGGTCGCACTGGGCTACGCCGAGCACGTGGGACGTGAAACGGTGCGGCAGGTCCTGAAAAAAACGAACTCAAGCCCTGGTGCAGAGAGCAGTACTGTATTCCTCCTCAGGCCACTGCCGCCTTTGTGTGCCAAATGGAAGAGGTGCTGGACATCTACACGCGTCCGTATGATCCGCGCTACCCGCAAGTATGCCTGGATGAGACCAGCAAGCAGTTGGTGAGCGAAACACGAGTGCCCATCTTGGCCGAACCTGGACAGGTGGAGCGGTATGATTACGAGTATGAACGGCAGGGGGTCTGTAGTTTGTTCATGTGTTTTGAGCCGTTGCGTGGCTGGCGACACGTAACGGTGAGTGCCCACCGCACCAAGCACGACCTGGCCCAGGTGCTGCGCGACCTTGTCGATGTCCACTATCCAGATGCCGAGATAATCATCCTGGTGGTCGATAACCTGAATACGCATGACTTCTCTGCCCTCTATGAGACCTTTGAGCCAGAGAAAGCCTGGCGCATTCGCGAGAAGATCGAGATCCACTACACGCCCAAACATGGAAGCTGGCTCAATATGGCTGAGATCGAACTAGCCGTGTTGAGCGGACAATGCTTGGATCGGCGCATTGGGGAAGAAGCCCTGCTCCGGCAGGAGGTAGCTGTCTGGGAAACCGAGCGGAATACTCAGAGGGTTAAGGTCAATTGGCGCTTTACTACTCAAGATGCGCGCATCAAGCTCAAGCGGCTCTATCCCGTTCTGGAGACAGGAGAGACAGCAGACCCAAAGGCCTGAGCAAGAGCGTGGGGCGAGAGATCGCCGACTAGAGAAGAAACCCAGCGTCTTCTCTGGTCGGCGAGGTGTCTCAAGCCCTCGGATCACCCACGGACAGAATCCATAGGGGCATCCTGTGCTCGTAATAAGCGGGATACGATTCGTATCCGGAGACGGGCCCTGTTCCCTCAGCATAAGGTGATGATCAAAAACCCACTGAGGGGAATAGTGACGACTTTTTCGCACAGAATCGCCCCCGTGCAGGCCAGACGGGAGTACCCAACGAACTCGGCTCTTCCCTCGGGAAGGGTGATCACGACCGGCTGATGGGTCGGGGTGCTGTAACAGGCCATGAGGCTGCCGCTGGAAGTCACTTCTGTGACCCGGAACGAGTTCGCGCGAAATGTTCTGACCTCGACCGTCGCCCTTCCTATGTCAGCAGGGCTGGCGGATGCCGCCGCGTGCGCGGGCGAAGCGAATGAGCCGAGCAGGAAAGCCCCGAGTGCCCCAAGCAGGATGGCCAGCAACGCGACACGAGCGCTTTGTTTGAGTAGATGAGTCATGCGCTCAAAGACTCGTCGGTTCATCATAGATAATCCTCCTCTTCTTCTCTCGTAGTCAACGGTAGATCCGCAGCGCGAACTGAGTGCTTGCTGGTCGAACGAGAGCGACTCTTACCCGGGACTGGTGTGCGTGCCAGTCCCGGGTAAGAGTCGCTCTCAAGTCTCGGCGCTACTTCAGGTTATGACGCTTTCACAGGCGGTTCCAGAACCGGGGCCAAGCGCGACGGTCTGGCCGCAGTACTGACCCGTGGGCATATTTCGATAGAGACGAACTGTCAGGGTTAATATATTCCCAGGGCGAAGGTAAATAAACGGAGTGTGTCCAAGTAGGCCTGGAGGGCCTTTTATCTGAACCGCGGCGGTGACCGCTGTATTTCTGACGTAGGCTTGAACCCACATATACTGGACATACCTGCCGCTTCCCACGATGCCGAAGCACGTTCGAATGTTGTTCCATGGCAGGGTCCCCACACAGCCAGAAGCACTTAAGGGAATAAGGGCGGGACTGGTACGCCCGCCGATGATGACGGTCACAGGTCCTGTGGCCGTCGATACGGTGTAGATTTTGTCGCCATAGCGATCGGTGCTCAATGTCTGCGCGCCGATATGCGTCGCAGGAGTGGAATGGTGCACCACAGCGGCGCTTGCTGGCTGCGCGAGCATGGCCAGCATTGCGACCGTGGCCAGCGCAAGCAGGCTGAGCCGCGGTACGCTTCGAACAATCCAGTGTCTAACGTTCGCCATCTTTAGAGTACTTCCTTTCTTGAGAAATCCACTGAGAACTCAGGCAGACAGATGAACTGCACCTGATACGTTTTGAGAGAACCGTGCGGAAAGGACCGGTTCAATGCTCGTGATCGGTGAGATCACGAGCAGGCTCGCCATCAGATCTCATCTGCTCTTTTGCTGTGTCTTTCCTCCTTTCTGAAGGGACTCGCTCGCTTCCCTGCGCCTTTTAGTTGTCTGCGTCTTTTCCCAGTTCGTCCAGCAGGCGCTGGCAGAACTCACGGAAAGGCAGCGCGGCCAGCCTGGTAAACGCCTCCTGCTCCTCTGGCGTGAGTTCAAAGCCTTCTGCCGCCAGCGCGCCAAGCGGGTCCTCTTGCAGGCGCTGGCGAAAGACCGGGTCGATGGCTGCCTGACCGAGAATACGGTTGATCGTTTGCCAGGACATACTGCTGCCCCTTAGAGCGGTTGAGCTAGCACTACTTGTGGAGCACCCGGTGCGGGCCAGACCGGCTCGTTGGTTTGCCTGCTGACGCCCAACGCTCCCGTCACGAGAAGCGCGAGGGCGGGAAGGGCACAGGCGAGCGCGGACACACAAGAGGTGCGCCACCAAACAGAGAGCGGGGCAGCTCTCTGCTTTGCCCCTGCGGGACGCGAGCGTTCTTGCAACATGCTGCTGTTCCTCCACGTGCAGAAGAGAGCTTGCGCATCTCTCTGGCGGGAAGCACCCGCTTCCCGCCAGAGAGATGCGCTGTTTTGTCTGAGAAGAGTGTACGGCCTGCCTGCTTTGCAGTCGCTTTGCAGATCACTTTGCAGTCAGGCGTTCATAGAGGTGTTGCAAGGCTGGTCCGGGCCGAATACCTAGCTCCTGCTGGAGGATCTTCTGACAGGATTGATACTGGCGCAGCGCGGCGCCGCGTTTGCCCTGGCGCAGGTAGGAGCGAATGAGCCCAGAGTGGGCTTCTTCCAGGCAGTTATCGAGGAGGAGGATGTGGCGCCAGTGCTGGGCGCTCTCGCCCCAGGCTTCAGCGTGCCAGGCGAGTTCCGCGAGCTGGCGGCGCGCTTCCAGGTAGGCAGCGCGCAGTTCATCGCGCAGCAGCGTGCACCAGTCGTTGTAGAAAGGCCGCCCGTAATCGCCGCGGTAGAGAGCGACCATCTTGAGCAGGGCCGCTCTGGCGCTTGCCTCATCTTGCCGGACCAGGGACTGTTCTGCCTCAAGGCGATAGGCTTGAAAGGCCTTGACATCGTAGAAGACCTGCCCTCCATAACAGGCGGCCAGGTCGAGGCGATAGCCGCCCGCGTGAAAGACGATACAGGCTTCTCCCAGCAGTTTGCGCAGGTGGTGCAACGTAGAATGGAAGGTCTGGTTGGTCTGCTCGTCAAATTCCGGCCACATCGCCGTCAGGATGGACTCTTTGCTGGTGGACTGGTCGCGGTCGAGCAGGAAGAAGAAAAGTTCCATAGCGTGGGCCATCCGCCAGTGTGTGATCGGCTGTTCATCGAGCAAGACAGCCGGTTCGCCAAAGGCCAGGATGGTGAGCCGGGCCGAGCCCGGCTCGGTCAGGATGACGCCGGAGGGGGATTGATCATGTTGAACCTGTGACTGACCAGGCTCTTCCAGCCCTAAAAGATTGCGTAAGCGCGCCAGGGGTGGATGCTGTTCTACGACCGGCAGCAGCGCTGGCAGCCAGCGTAATTCGAGGCGCACGAGGTGCGTATAACTGACTGAGGAGGCAAGCAGAAGAGCTACCTCTTCCAGCAGGCATAGCGTCTCCGCTGGCCGGTCGAGCGCGAGGTGACAGGCAGCCAGGCGGAGTTTTGCCTGGAAAATTCCACGCTTCAGGTCTGTCGTGCGCAACTGGGCCTCGATCTCGGCCAGGCAGGCGTGGGCCTCCTGGTAGCGCGACTGGGCAAGCAGAATCATCCCATAGGTCAGGCAGCGCCAGACCCATTCGTAGCTAACGGTCTCTCCACTGCCTGGTTGGATCTGCATTGTCTCAACATAGTGCAGGGCGGTGGCAGGATCTCCCAGAAACAGGTGGATCAGGGCCAGGTTCGAGAGGGCAACATTGATCAGGCTACGATTGCACCAGCGGTGTGCAAGCGCCAGCCCCTCTTCGGAGAAGCGCAATGCCTGCGCATACGATGCTTGCTCTAGGAAGAGTGAGCCCAGGTTGACTAGCGCGTAGGCTTCGCCGCGTCGCGAATAGGGCATAGCCCGCGCCAGAGTAAGCGCACGCGGGAACGCCTCTTCTGCCTCGGCATAGGCTCCCCGGTTCTGGGCGAGGATGCCCTGGAGAATGAGATTATTCAGTTGCCCCTCGTGATCGTGCACCTGCTCACAGAGATGCAGGGCATGGGTGAGGTGATGTTCTGCCAGCGCAAAGTTCCCGATCAGGTAGTAGGTATTGGCCAGTGAGCTGTGGATGTCGATGGCCTGGCTGGGGGGCGGCTGGCCGGCCCATATATGCAGGGCCTGCTGTAGGTGGGTAATGCCAGCGGAGAACTGGCCTTGCAGATTGCAGCAAACGCCCAGGCGCATTTCGGCTGCCGCCCGCAAGTCCTTCCGCTCGTCCGGCAGGTGCCCCAACGCGTGCTCACAAAGATCCTGGGCCTGGATATATGCTCCCGCTTGGCAGAGTGCTTTGGCGCGCAGGATATCTATTTCAGCGCGCAGAACACTCTTCTCAGGCGTGTCTAGAGAAGGGATAAGCGTTGTGGCTTTCTCTAAGAGCGGCAGGACAGCGCTCTGCTGGCCGTGGGCAAGAGCGATAGTGGCCTGAATCAGCACCAGGCGGGGATGGCTCTCACGTGCTGCGGAGGGAAGCAGGCACAGCCAGCGGGCCAGCGTTTCGAGCTTCCCCTGCTGCAAGAACTGCCTGGAGGCGTCGAGCAGGAGTTGCACCTGCAGATCGGTTGCGCCCACCTGTCCGGCGTGATACATGGCCTGCTCATACTGCTGGTCGGCGCGCCAGAGTTCTGCTGCCCGGCGATGTAAGGCGCAAAAGCGCGCGGGCTCAGCCTGCCGCAATTGCTCGCTGAGCAGGTCGCGGATGACGGGATGACAGGTACAGATGGTGTGAGACGCGCTGTGGTGGGAAGTAACAAAGAGCCCGTGTCGCTCCAGGTGGGCCAGGCGTTCTGCCGCATCCGTTCTCTCAAGCAGGGTATTGCACATGCTTGGCTCCATCTCTTGCAAAATCGAAGCGTCCTGCAAAAAGGTAGAGATCGCGGGATCTCGTCCAAAGACTTCATTGGCGAGATACGCCACGAGGTTTTCGCGCAGAGGAAGGACGGAAGACTCCCCACGTGGCAGGGAGGGGCCCTCCTTATCAGCAGATAGCTTCTCAGGCAGCAGGAAGCGCATATCCGCCAGGCGACTGCCAAGCAAGATGCCGGTGATCCAGCCATCGAAGGAGGTGGCCAGCTGCTCAGCTTCCTTGTCTGACAGCGTCGTCAGGCCGTACAGCCTGGCCAGTTCGGCGATATCCCTGGCCGAAAAGCGCAGGGCCGCGCGATCGAGGCCGCCCATTTCATCGCGCACGAGCAGCTGAGCAAAAGCGAGATTGGGCATGACCCGACTCTCGAGAACCAGCGTCGCCTGGGACGGCAGTTGCTTCAGCAAGGCGTTGACGAGTTCGGTCAGGCGCTCGCTCTCGTTAATCTCCTCATAATTGCAGAGGAAGAGGACGAAAGGCTCGGAGATTTCTGTGGCAAGAGCCGCACAGAGGGCGTCAAGAGCAGATAAACAAGCCCCAGAGGTGGAGGGACGCTGTTGGCTGAACAGGTGGCCAAAGGCGAGATCGAGATGCTGGCCGAAGGAAGGAAACACACGGCGCAGGCTCGCCAGAAGAGTCTGGAGAAAGACCTCCGGATCGGTATCGGCCCGATCTAAAAAATACCAGCAGCAGGCGAGAGAAGTCGAGAGCGCAAAGTCGGCCAGCAGGGTTGTCTTGCCATAGCCCGCCGGGGCGCAGCACAGCACCAGCTTGTAATGGTGGTCGTTCCAGTCTCGTCGAGGTTCGCTCACAATTGCTTCTTGCAGGCGCTGGACCTGGGCCTGGCGATGAAGCAGGATCTGTGGCAAGGCGGGAGCGCTAATTTTCCTGGAAAGAGAGGCATCGTGCACTGGGAGAAGGACCCTCCTTTTTCCTGTAGAAAGAAGCGCTTCATCCTGACATACCGAAGAGTTTATCCTCTCTTTTGAGAAAGAAGAACGTGTCAAATTATTCCCTTGATTCCTGTAAATTTGGGAATTAAAATGTTGAAATCTTATTGATTATCCTGTGGATGAGTTATCTCCTCCCCTAAAAATCAACAGCTTAATCTCAAAATTTACACTTATACGTAAATTACATCCAAATCCTCTCGATAAAAGGCCGGAACAAGCGTACACTTGTTCTAGACAACCGTTGAACGCAGAACTGATCAGAGAAGCGTCGCACATTTACGCGGGCCTTGACAGGCCAGAGACTTCTGATCGGGTTTGTCACTCGTGAAGTGTACTGGAGGAGAGGTCTTTTCGAGAACCACAAACTCGTCTTTTTGTCGTCTTTTGGCTGTAACCCCCAACATTCACCTGGTTACTTTCACAAGAATTATCCTGGTGGGTACTCCTCTCACAATGGTGGATAATTCGGACTTTTGTCCCTCTGGCTTGACAGTCCATTCCGACGCTCGCTATGCTCAAGAAGCTCTCTCTTTTTCACATTTCAAGCGGCGAGGATTTTATGACCTTTCATGTCTTCCTGTTCTTGCTCGTGGTCTGCCTCCCCCTCTCTCCGGCGCTGCTTTGGCGTCTGTGCTGGCTCCCTCTTCAGCCTTCCCGCTCACCAGCAGGGAGCAGACGCACCCCGTTGCACCGTCTTCTCAGGCCCCGCACCCCGCTTGAGTGTCCCCTCTGTCGCCTCTCCTCCTCAAGTGTTAGACCAGCCCCTGCGGAAGTCGCGCCCCTGGAGTGAGGTGAAAAGCCGCCGGAGAGCACCAAAGCGGGTGAATACGGAGGGCTTCGCCTGTCCCAACCAGCAGTGTTTGTACTTCGGGATCACAGACGCTGACATCCATGCTCTCGTTGGGGATGGCAAGCACGGGCATGCCGAGCGGATCCAGACCTTTCGCTGTCAGGATGGCTCAAAAAAAGGCGGGTGATCTCCTTGTCGTACGCCGTGATTTGCTCCACGAGCGGCAGGAGTTGACGCGACCTTTGCCAACATTAAGCGCGCTTTGGTACGGGTGGTGATCGCATCGGCCTGCAGATGCGGTTGTTGGAGTGTCTGCCAGATGTGTCGGGCGACTTTCGTTGGATTGGGATGATGCGCCTGCTTGAGGACCGCTGTCAGCTCGTCCAGGGAGCTGCTTTGGCGGCCTCGGGAGTCGGGTAGGTCTGCAAAAAAACCAGGGTCGAGTGCTGCTGCACTTTGGTGAACAGCTGCAACGCTACCGGGTAATACGCTTTGAGACAGGCAGTGAGCTGATTGACCAGTCGTGTCTGACTCTGGATCAGCGCGTCTTGATCGCGCGTGAGCGTTTTGAGTTCCTGGATCTGCGCCGCGTCCGGTTGCAGGCGTCGTAAGTCAGCCAAGTCACTGCGCCCCGTTTTGGCTAGCAAGTAGGCATCAATGGCATCGGTTTTCGCACCCGAGGGCTTGCGGCGGTGATCGACGGTCCTGGGATTGACCAGATACACGGCAAAACCCGCTTCCAGCAAGGCCGCAATCAGCCGGAGGCGTGCACGCTCTCGATGCACCGGTTGGTGCAGGCCATCCTTCAGGAAGCGATGGACGAACAGGACAGGACAGAGATCCGGCAACATCTGGTCCACGCGCTTGACGCGCTCTTTCCTGAAGTGACCTATAATGCCTGGCAACGATGTGAGCGCCTGCTTTCCCATCGCTGCTGATTGTGGGGGCCATTCCCGAACAGGCGGAGGAACAGGCACTGGGACCCGAGCATGTGGAGCTGGCCTATCCTTTGACCAACCTGGCGAGCCTCTATTTTGAGCAGGGCAAGTACCAGCAGGCGGAACCTTTGTATCAGCGCGCCGTGCGGATCTTTGAGCAGGAGCTGGGACTCGAGCATGTGATGGTGGCCTATCCACTCAATGGGTTGGCAGACCTCTACACCGAGCAAGAACACTACGACCAGGCTGAGCTCTGCTATGAGCGAGCCCTGCGCATCAGTGAGACCCAGGGAGCAGCGCCCCCGCAGGTAGCTCAGATATTGGATGGGTTAGCGAAACTCTACACCAGGCAGGGCAAGGACGAGCAGGCACAGCTCCTGCACGAGCGAGCCATGCATATCCAGGAACAGGCAGTAGGACCCCAGCATCCCCAGGTGGCCTATCCGCTGCTTGGCCTGGCGATCCTCGCCCACAAACGCGGTAGCTATGAGCAAGCCGAGTCGTTCTATCAGCGTGCGCGCTCCATTCGCGAGCAAGCCCTGGGAAACACTCATCCCCTGCTGGCGGAAGCGCTGCGTGGCCTGGCGAATCTCTCTCGCGAGCAAGGCCACCACGCACAGGCGGAGGAGTTCTACCAACGCGCGCTCGCCATTCTCGAACAACACCAGGGGCAGCGCCGTTCTGAGATGGCACACATCCTGCACGAACTGGCTCTCCTGCGGCAGATCCAGGGGAGACTGAGCGAAGCGATCTCCCTTGCTGAACGCGCACGCTCAATCTACAAGCAGGTGCTGGGAGATGCGCATCCCAAAACCGTGGCTACACACGCGCTCTACACGCACCTGATCCAGCAACAAGAGACATGTGAGCAAGAGCAATGCCCGCTGCGTACGATGAACGTGGCGGTACGAGGAGCAACCGAGCAGGGGGCCTACAGCCGCACCGTGAGGATGCGGGAAGTGACCTTCACCTGTGCCGTGTGTGGGCAAACCGTCACGCAACTCCACTATCCCAGCGGACGGCTCAAATATTGTTCCGAGGCGTGCAGAGCAGTCGGAGCGATCCAAAGGCAGCAAACTCATGCGGCGAGGCAGCGGGAGAAACGCCATATCAAACGAGAGGCTCAGCGAAGAGCGCTCTAGAAAGAAACGTGTGCCTCTAACGTGCACGTCCTGTTGACACGACTCCTTGAACTGCTCAAATGGTGATGGTCAGTCCACTAGTTAGGCACTTCTCTATTTTCGTCTGAGGAATGAATGTATGCGTCAGCCTCCTCCGCCTCTTGTTGCCTGGCATATTTCGTATGGCTTTCCCTCGCCTGCTGATGACTACCGCGAGTCTGAACTGGATATGAATGAACTGGTGATTGCCCATCCTGAGGCCACGTTTTATGTCAGGGTATCAGGCGACTCCATGGAAGGAGCCGGAATATGCGAGGGTGATGTGTTGGTGGTTGATCGTGCCCTTGATGCACGGGAGAACGCCATCATCGTTGCTCTGGTCAACGGTGAATTTACGGTCAAACGGCTTTTCACCATTGGTGATACGCTGTTCCTCATGCCTGAAAATCCACTTTACGACCCTCTTCCCATCACCGAGGAGATGGAGTTTCGTGTATGGGGCATAGCCACATATGTTATTCATAAGCTGCGATGAAGAAGAAAATCCTTGCCTTAGTTGATTGCAATAATTTCTACGTCTCGTGCGAGAAAGCATTCAATGGAGCCATCCAGACAAAACCCACCATCGTGCTTTCCAATAACGATGGTTGCGTCGTTGCCAGGTCAAATGACGTAAAACAGTGGATTAAAATGGGACAGCCTGTCTTTGAAGTGGAAGACATTATAAAGGAACACGATATCCAGGTGTATTCTTCCAACTATACGCTCTACGCTACGCTGTCCGATCGGGTCATGCGCGTGTTGTCCCAGTTCTCCCCTACCCTTGAAGTCTACTCAATTGACGAGGCATTCGCTGATCTGACTGATCTTCCTATTGATGATCTGACAGAGTACGGAAAGACCATGAAAGAGCGGGTGTTGCAATATGTAGGGCTACCCGTATCCGTTGGTATTGCCTCTTCAAAGTGCTTGTGCAAGATCGCCAATGAAATCGTCAAGCATGACCCATCTTATGACGGTGTCCTGGATCTCACTGCATTGGAAGATGAAGAAGTGGATTCATTGCTTTCTCAGGTTGCCATTGGAGATGTGTGGGGTATTGGCAGAAAATACGCCACCTTTTTGCAAAACCACGGGATCATGACAGCCAAAGACTTGAAATACGCCGATGAACAGTGGATACGCAAATACCTGACGGTCACCGGACACCGCATTGTGTTAGAACTGCGGGGTATCGCTTGCATGCCACTTGAAATCGTCAGACCCACGAAAAAAGGGATTATGTGCGCAAAAACGTTTGGACAGGATATAAAGGAGTACACCGAGCTTGTAGAAGCTGTTGCGTGTTATATCGCCCGCGCAGCAGAAAAGTTGCGGAGCCAGGATTCACAGACAGCACTCCTGACGGTCTTTGTAAGCACAAGTTATTTTAACAAGACAACCCCTCACTACGAAAACTCCTACTCCATCCGTCTGCCGTTTGCAACTGCCTTTACGCCTGATCTGATCGTCTCTGCCTTGCGAGGCTTGAAAACCATCTTTCAGGACGGGTTCAAATACAAAAAGGCCGGAGTCATGCTTTCAAAGATCACCCCACATGCGCATGTGCAGCCTGATTTGTTTGGTGATGTGTCCCTCCTTGACTATTATCGAAAGGCAAAGCTCATGGCTGTAGTGGATGCGATCAATGCAATCTATGGCCGTGACAGTCTCTTTTTTGCGGTGCAGGGGAGCACCCGACCCTGGAAAATGCGACAGTCTCAGCTCTCAGGACGCTTTACCACGCAGTGGAGTGAAATACTCACTATTTTATAACTCCTCGATGGTGCAAAGCGGAAGATGTCACGTGCCACAGCGGCACGTGACATCTTCCGCTTTCATTCCCCACCTCATTGCTTCTCAACTTCGTAGGTGACATGGGTAACTTCTTTGGATGGGACGGCCTCCCTCATTTTCACCTTGATATCGGGGTTCATGTTCGCAAACAGCGCTATACCGTGGCCAAAAAACACCGGCGCGTAGTGGATCGTGAACTCGTCAACCAACCCTGCGTTGAGATACTGCTGGATAGCATTGGCTCCTCCCGCTATTCTGATATCTCTGTTCCCGGCAACCTCTCGCGCTTGACGAAGCGCGCTTTCCATGCCGTCATTGACGAAGTAGAACGTCGTGCCGCCGGGGCGTTCCCATGGTGTGCGCACTTCGTTGGTCAAGACAAAGACAGGTGTATGGAAAGGGGCTTCCTCGGGCCAGAAGCGCTCGCCGCCCCTGAACATATTCTTCCCCATGATGCTGACGCTGGTGCGTTGAAAGGTTTCTTCCAACATGCTGTTGTCTTGACCTCGTTCGCCGCCTTCACCGAGGTTGAGATTCTCGAGGAAGAAGTGCTGCTGAGAAACCCAATGCATGAGTTCCATCCATTTGTTCATCCACTGTTTGTATTCGGGGTCGTTTGCATGGGCTATGTCCATCCCTTCCGGGGCGATGAAGCCGTCCAGAGACATCACGACATCGAAAAATACGTTGCTTGTTTGCATAGTCTACAGTCTCCTCCTGTTTTTGATTCTCATTTTTTTCGCAAGTCATCCCTCAAAATGTTCTTGATATATGTGCAGTATGCTGGCCAAAGAGTGAGTTGTGTGGGTCACAGCTCAACTCCTTTCTCCTTCATGAACGTTTCGCCCCCTTTTGTGTGAGCAATCGTCACTAGTGGAAGTATACCCCTCACAAAAGGATCGTGTCTTGAACAAAATGGACAGCTGTTTCAGCTTCCTGTGCTCGAAGAAACTGCGCGTTGCAAGTTCACTGCTTCGCCTTTGGAGCTATGCAGCGTATCCAGCGCAGTTGCATCTGATCGATGGGTCGATCAAACAGGCCTCATTGTCCATCCAATCGGAAGAGTTGTGAGAAGTCCTCCGCCTCAAACACCACACGCAGTCGCTCAGCATACGAATGGAGCAGCACTCGCACGTAGTGCTCGCTATCATAATCCCTGCGTTCTATGAGAGGAGCAGCGGATGCCACAGTGAACAGAGATTCCTCGCCTCTCTCGACCTCGTCTGCATCCTCCTCCTCCGAGATCGGTGAGGCATCATCGGCCTCGTCGGGCAACCAGACTGGCACTCCCTGTTGCGAACGATAGAAGCGCACGCGTTCTCCAGTGCGCCACTGAGTTCTGCCAGCTGCGAGCAATGCCTCATATTGAGCTTCTGTGTGCTTCGTCCTCGTCGCAAAATAGGTCTTGGAATCCTTGGAAAGACGCATGCGTGACGCAACATCGGAGGCAGGTAATCGTCGCTGTCGGAGCGCCTCTTGCGTTTCCTGGTAACATTGCACGATCCCCTTGATATCGTCCTGCATGGCAAAGCGGAACGCCTGGAGCAGGAAGCGTACACCGAACGGTTCTGAGCGACTGGAGCGCATCGCCGCACCGCGCACAAGCAGCTCCCTGTTGTAGGAAAGCAAGGCATGGTTTTTGATCGCGTGCGACACCATGGCTGCATAGCGGGATTCGTATTCTAATCGGATCCCCGCTGGCAGGGTTGCGCCGATCTCGTCCACGAGCGCTCATTCCTCTGCCTCTGACCACTCCTGCGGCGTCGCGAAGTACACGCCGTCCGTATCGGCTTCGATCGGCACCATGCCTCGCTCACGCAGCGCCTCAATGATCTCCGTGAGCAGAGCGCGTCCGCGCCTGGTCACCTCGTTGGCGGCCCCCAGATCCCCGAAGAGCGCCATGGAGGTCGCCCCCATGTAGCCATACGCCGCGTTGATCATGGTCTTCATCGCCGCCTGCGTCCCCTCGTGCTGGTCGGCCTCTATGGAACCCGTTGGTGCGGAGCGCGCTGCCGCTTTGTGAAACAGGCGCAGTTCGGTTAAGCGGTCGATCAGGTGCAGGAACACACCCAGGTGATCGCAACTCGGTCCGATGCGGTACGCGCGCATCAGCGAGGGGTACAGCGAAGCGACATCCGCTTTCACGACGTGCTCGGCTACCCCCTCCTCCAGCAGATAGGTCGCTCCTCCCTGGTGTCGCCCGAACGTCTCTTCTTGATCGGATGCCGTTTGAGGCAGTGCTGCCCCTGCGTGCAGGTACGCTCGCACCAGCAGCGGTTCGAGAATGCCCATGGCCGGGCCCGCCGAGGCGATGCGCTCGTAGCGGCGAGGTGCCATCCCGGCGAGGGCAAAGGCGGCACCCATGAGCCGGAGCGCCAGTCCATCCACCTCGCGCACATCGTCAAGCGCATAGTGGCGTACCGAATCAGGGTCGTGCAGATAGGTTTCATAGATGCGCGCCCCTTCGACATACACGCGTTCGGGTGAGGCCAGCCCAAAGTGACGGGCCACCTCTTTGAGCCGGTACGAGGGAAGCGTGCGCACCACAAAATCATAGCAGCGTACCGCATCCAGGGTATCGACCAACTCGCGACCAGCCACACTGAATCGCTTGCGCTTCCAGCGATGAGGCCCCGCTGACCCTGTCTCGTCATATGATTCCAAACGGTTGGGCACTCCTTCTCGTCCAAGGTACCGCTGTACCTTGAGTACGCGGGCTCGGTGTTCAAGGAAAGGCAAATCGAAACCCATCAGGTTGTGGTTCTCGATCGTATCGGGGTCTCGTTGGCGAATGAGCGCGCAGAGGGTGGCAATCAGGGCCGCCTCCTCATCGGGGTTGGCGGCCTCCAGCACCTGTTCAAAACCCCGGTTATCGCGAACGGCGACGAGGAAGATGCGGCCTCGTGCAGGATCGAGTGAGGTCGTTTCAAGATCGAATTGCAAGCGATGCAGGTCGTGATAGGCCATCCCTCGAAAGACGACCCGACCAGTGCTCATGAGGTATTGTTCGACAGGGCCAACCCGGTAGTAGGTGTCTCCCAGGGCTGAAAGCGACAATATCCGCCGGTTCAGGCGCCGCGATACCCCATCCAGCAGCGCACGCTCCAACACGCGCCCATCGCGTGCAGAGAGCAGATAGCGGTATGACCCGTCAGGTCCATCCAAGACGCTGTAGCTCACCGCCGCATCTTCCTGCTGATGCTGGAGCGCCGAACCTAAATGGGTAAGGTCATTGAGTGTGGTGGCAAAGAGCCAGGGTCGGAAGGATGCACGCGTGCAGTTGACGCGGTCCCCGCTACGCTGCCAGACCCATGCCTTGCCTGAAAGTCTCGCCCAGACAGAGACGATGCCTGGTGTCGGGTCCCAACCGAAGAGCGCGTCATCTGCTGGCAGAGGTAGTGAATCGTCCAGGGGAGTTTTCAGCGGTTCCATGGTGCACCTTGAGTTGAGAAGAACACGATGTATGCACGGCCCTCATAACATAAGCAACAGTGTATGGCAATCATCGCCATGTGGCCGGGTGTCCCACAGCTTTTTGCAAAGAGGAGAGGGAGGCTCTCTTGTTCCTCAGTTTCTTCTTTGCCAAGCCCCTAAGGCTTTCGCGGCTGATAGGTGAGGATCACGGTCCCTGTCCTGGTCGTTTTTGCAGAGAGGAGTTGCAATCTCTTGAGGCTGCCCCCATCTTTGAAGAGACGCTTTCCGTTGCCTGCAACAACAGGGTGGACCAGGAGTATCAGCTCATCCAGAAGGCCCTGTTCGAGGAGGGAGTAGACGAGGGTGGGACTTCCGGCGGTGCCAATGTTCTTTCCTGGCAGCTGCTTCAGCTGAGCGATTTCCTGGGCGAGAT
>Ga0207684_10003104_pt1 | contig 16392 bp, 18 predicted proteins | sample KBSK5501metaG_FD_184342 | JGI IMG/M metagenome (GOLD analysis project Ga0207684, IMG submission 184342) | Corn, switchgrass and miscanthus rhizosphere microbial communities from Kellogg Biological Station, Michigan, USA - KBS K5-50-1 metaG... | ecosystem: Host-associated > Plants > Roots >...
CGCTTTTGTGATCCTCCTCGGAACCTCCGCGCCGCTCCTGACGAGGCTCTCCGGCAACCCCTCGCAGGTGCAGACCTCTTTCTACGGAAGGACGGCGACGCCCGCCGCGCTCCTGCTGCTCGTCCTCTCCGGGCTCGTCCCGTTCGTCTCGTGGAAGGCCGCGCCCGCGCGGGAGCTTCTCGGCAACGCCCGCCGATCGCTGGCGGTCGGCGCGGGCGTGGTTCTCCTCGCTCTCGCGCTCGGCGCCCGCGATCCCGCGAGCCTGGTGCTTCTCTTCCTGTCCGGCTTCGGCGCGGACATGAACCTCCGCGCCGTCCTGCGCAAGGCTAAAAACGGGAAGCTCGGCGGCGCCGGCGGATATCTCGCCCACGTCGGCGTCGGCATCATGCTCGCCGGCATCGTGGTCTCCGGCGTCTACGCCCGCTCGCAGAGGATCACTCTCGTGCGGGACCGACCGACGAAAGTCGGCGACAAGACCCTGACGTTCCTCCGCGTGGTGCCGGGAACCGCGACCCGCAAGCAGGCAATGGAGATTCGCGTCGAGACGGCCGCCAAGAAAGTCGGATACGCCTATCCGAAGATGTACGTGAACACGAAGACGGGGCAGCTGATGGCGAACCCGGCGATCCGGCGCTCGGTGGTGCTCGACGACTACATCTCCCCGCAGCAATACGACCCTGGCCAGCCGGAGCAGATCGGCCGCGACGTGCAGCTCGCGAAGGGGACGACGTCGAACGTCGAGGGGACCGGTTTCACCTTCCGCGAGTTCAACGCCGACCGCTCCGCGATGCTCCGGGGCGGAAAGGAAATCCTGGTGCTGACCGAGCTCACGATCACGCCGCCCGACGGCGCGAAGCACGAGGCGACGTTGCGCTACGTCTACCACATGGATGGCGGCGAGTCGGAAGCGCCGGAGCTCGAGATCCCCGGACACCCGGGAGCTTTCATGAAAGTGATGGCGGTGTCGCCCTCCGACGGTTCCGTCGTCCTCCGCCTGCGGGGTCTCTCGAAAGACCCCGGCGCCGAGCACCAGGCCGCGACGCGCGAGTCGCTCTCCGTCGAAGTGACGAAGAAGCCGCTGATCAACCTCGTGTGGGGCGGCTTCTACGTGATGATGGCCGGAGGTCTGCTCGCTCTCTACAAGCGCGCCCGGGAAGCGCGCGGCGCCGTCGTCGTCTCGGAAGCCTCGCGGGGAACGATGAGTGTGCCGCTCCCGACCGGCCGGCCCGTCCCCGCGCCCGGCTCGAGCCTCCCGACCGAAGCCCCTCTGTAATTGCCTGGGGGACAGGTTCCACGAACCTGCACCCCACACCGAATTGCCTGGGGGACAGGTTCCACGAACCTGCACCCCACACCTCAGACCTCGATCGTCAATCCATCGCTGGCGGGCGTGACGTCGCATCCGGGAAAGCGCTCCGAAACCAGCTTTCCGAGCGCTTCCGCGAGGGCCTCCTCTCCCATCTCGATCGGTCCCTTTCCGAAATGGGCGAAGACTGCCCGCCGGATCCCGTACTTCGCGAGCCAGCCGAGTTGGGCGCGGACGGTGGTGTGGCCGAGAAGGGTTCCGCTCGGATGCCGGCGCACGAGTGACCCTTTGAGGGTCGAGCCGTCGCCGACATAGACGTCCGCGCCCGCGAGCGCTTCTTCCGGGCTCTCGAAAGACACGATGTCGCCCGAATAGACGACAACGCGGCCGGAGATCTCCAGCCGCGCGGCGATGCACGGACAGCGGACCGAGTGGACGACGGGAAACGCCGTCAGGTGAAACGGACCGACGCCGACGCGTTTCCCCTGTTCGAGGACGACGCGCTTTTGGATCGGGAATTTCTCCGTCAGAGAGTGGGTGATCTCCGAGGCGCAGACGGTGGCGGAGGTTCCCTCCTCCAGCCCCCAGGAGTGATCGGGGTGGGCGTGGGACACGAAGATCGCGTCGGGTCGGATTTTCTCGAGCAGCCCCTTGCGGTTCTCGCCGAAGTCACAGAGGAGTCGGAACCCCTCTGCCTCGATCGTGAAGGCGGAGTGGCCCGAGTGCTCCGGCGACGATTCCTCGACGTAACCCTTCGTCCCATAGAAGTGGAGCCGCAAGAACCCTATTGTCATCCCGAGCGAAGCGAGGGAGCGCTTCCGGGGTGAGGAGAGATTCCTCGTCGCGTTGCTCCTCGGAATGACAAAATCCGCCGGTGAGGTTCGGGAAACTCGAGCTCGACATCGTACGCGGTTCCGGCTTTCGCCTGGACGGCGGAGCGATGTTCGGGGTCGTTCCGAAGGTCCTCTGGGAGGAGAAGTTCCCGGCCGACGAGCGAAACCGGATCGGGCTCGCGACGAACTGCCTCCTCGTGCGGGGCGGCGGCTACACCGCTCTGGTCGAGAGCGGCCTCGGCGAGAAGTGGGACGAGAAATCCCGTGAGATGTACGCGATCGACGGCTCGAGGACGATCGCCGGCGGGCTCGCGCGGAAGGGCGTGCGCCCCGACGACGTCGACGCCCTCGTACTGTCGCACCTCCACTTCGACCACGCCGGTGGCGCGACGCGTTTCGACGGTGGCCGCGCGGTGCCGGCATTGCCGAACGCGACCGTTTTGATTCAGGCGGAGGAGCTCGCGCACGCGCGGGCGCCGAACGAGAGGGACCGGGCGTCCTACCGCCCCGATGACTGGGAGCCCTGCGCCGCCGCGGGACGCATCGAGACGGTCTCGGGCGTTGTCGAGGTCCGGCCGGGACTCACGGTCGTTCCCGTCCGCGGTCACAACGCGGGGATGCAGGGGATCCGGATCGACTCCGAGGGGCGAACCGCCTTCTACTTCGCCGACGCGCTGCCGACGACCGCGCACGTCCCGATCCCCTGGATCATGGGCTACGACCTCTACCCCGTCGATTTGATCGAGAACAAGAAGCGGCTGCTCGAGCGCGCCGTCGCCGAGAAATGGCTGTGCGTCTTCGAGCACGACCCGAACGTGCCGTGGGGAACGATCGTCGAGGACGAAGACGGAAAGCGGCGCGTCGAGCCTTTCCGAGACTAGCGCTCGTCGCGCCGCTTGCGCTCGATCTCCTCCTGGAGCGCCGCCAGGATCTCGAGCTCCGCCCGATCCTTGGGCCGGCCCGCGGCGCGCTTCAAGCGCATCACGTCTTCCAATGCTGCAACGGGTACTCGGATTGCTTCGACGTCCATTACGGTCGCGCCCTGAATCAGATCGGGATAACCCTGCGAACCCTGAGGCGTGCCGAGACAGTCGAGAGCGCCCACGTTTGTTTCGAAAGTGAAATGGTCGCCCATTTCGAGCGTCTTTGCGTCGAGGAGGAACGGGATATCGGGCGGCGCGCCTCTCAACCGGGCGCCGAGTTCCCGCAGAGCTGCCACAAGTGCCTCGAAGTTCTTCCGGTCACGCGCGTAGCAGATGTCCAGGTCGTTCGTGATGGAGTTCGATCCCCAGAACCGACCCGCGAATCCACCGATGACGACGAAGCGCACTCCGTGGCGGTCCAGGGCCTTGAGAGCGCCGATGGGATCGAACATCAGCGAGCTCGGGGCAGCTTCTCGAGAGCCTGCGCTTCCTGCGCCGCCCGCTGAGCGCGTTCTGAGGGGGTTAGCCGGAGCAGCCGCTCCATGATGGTCCGGTCGATCCCGAGACCTCGCTTTGGCACGGGCTCGAGCTCGAATCCGCAGGTCGAGAGGAGCCTGTCGAGCGTTTCGAAGCGTGGCGACGTATCTCCCGCCTCGATACGCGCGATCGACGCCTGCGTCACTCCGGCCCGGCGCCCGAGCTCTCGCTGACTGAGATTCGCCTTTTTGCGAGTGTAGCGGAGGATACGCCCTGCGTCCATTTCGAGAAGTATATCAGAACGATGCTTTTAAGTATAGCAGACTGATATAGAGAAATATATCAATCCGATATACGAAAGTCTATTCAGATCTCCCGCAGCGCGGTCGTGATCTTCAACCGCGCGGCCCGGGCCGCCGGGAAGAAGCCACCGACCAGGCCCATCGCGAGCGAGAAGGCGAGACCCCCGGCGATCAAGGGCGGGGTCAGCCGGAAGTTGAACAGGATTTCCGAGAACGTCCGGAAGTTCATCGTCCCGGTCGGCTTCGTGATGACCAGGTTGAACAGGATGAAGGCGAGCGCCGTCCCCAGGATCCCCCCGATCAGACACAGAAGGAGAGCTTCCAGAACGAACGAGACGAGAACCGACCGCCGCGAGAACCCGATCGCGCGCAACGTCCCGATCTCCCGGATGCGCGCGGAAACCTGCGCGTACATCGTGTTCATGGCCCCGAAGGATGCCCCGATCGCGGTGAAGACGCCCACGAGAATCGCGAGGATCTTGATCGGCGCTCCGGTGACCATCTGCTCCTCGAAGTACTTCTTCTCGGTCTTGCCTTCGAGCTTCAGGCGCTGATCTCCCTTGACCGCCTCGATGTAGCGCCGCGCGCTCTCGGCATCGGTCGTCCGGACGTACACGATCGAATAGATCGGGCGCTTGCTCTGCGCCTGAAGGTCCGCGGCGTCGGTCCAGATCTCGGAGTCGTACGCGGAGCCCGAGGCGTCGAAGTAGCCGACGATCTTCCAGCGGTAGCTCCCCGACTTCACCGTGTCGCCGATCGACACGCCCGCAATCCGCGAAGGAAGAACTTTCGAAACGATCGCTTCGTTCGTGCCGGACCGGAACATCTGCCCTTCGACGATCCGGATCGACGGCCGGAGCGCCATCCCGGCCGGAGACGTTCCGCGAACCTGGACGTTGGTGCTCTTGCCGTCCGTCTTCGGAATGTTGACCAGCGTCAGGAGCTCGGCGGAGACGAGCGGCTGCCCGCCGGCGTCCCGCTCGATCCCGGGCAGAGAACGGATGAGGTCCGCGGAGTCGCGAGTCACGACGCTCTGCATCTCCGCCTGCGCGCCGACGCGCATCGTGACGACGTTGCGATCCGAGGCGTTGGTCGAGAGCGTCCGCGTGACGCCGCTCCAGAGCGACAGCACAAAGAGAAAAACCGTAACGACGAGGCAGATGACGAACACCGTCATGCCGGTCGACACTTTCCGGACCATGAGGTTTCGGAAGTTGTATTTGAGAGGAATGGCCATCTCACACCACCTGCCGCAGGCCGTCGACGATGCGGACCTGGGAGGACCGGATCGCCGGGACGAAGCCGGCGAGGACTCCGACGCCGACGGAAATCCCGAAGGCGGCGAGCAGGACCTGCCAGGTCACCCGGAAGTTGATCAGAAAGGGGGCCATCGGCGTCGTCTGCATCCCCTTCACCATCCCGGGAATGATGACGAACTTCGCCAGGACGACCCCGACGATCCCCCCGAGAAGCGACATGAGGACGGATTCCGACAGGATGAAGGAGAGCACGTGGGTCCTTCGGAAACCGAGCACGCGCATGACCGAGATCTCCGTCACGCGTTCGCGCGCCGACATCGCGACGGTGTTGGCGACGATCAGCGTCACGGCGAAGAGGATCACGAGCGAGATCCAGCGGATCAGGCCCTTGATGTTTCCCATCATCTCCATGAACTGAGCCTGGAACTGCTTCTCGGTCATCGTCTTGGTCGGAGCGTCGCTGTTCTCGAACATCCGGTCGATCGCCGCGGCGACCCGGGGGAGGTCCTGCGTCGAACCGACCTTCATGTAATAGATACCGGTGACCCGGTTCGCTCCGAACCATTTCGACTGGTTCAGGTACTCGTTCTGGAAAAAGACGTTCGACTCGTCACCCGCGTTGTACTTGCCGATGTAAACCAGGTCGAGCGTGACGGGAATGTATGTCCCGCGGAGCTGGATGTGATCCCCTTTCTTCCAGCCGAACTTCTGGACGAGATTCGCCCCCGCGACGAACCCGTTTCGCGTGGCCTTCCACTCGGCATTGACCGCCGGATCGACCGTCGCGTCGTCGAAGATCTTGTCGAAGAAGATCTCCGGGTCGGCGGAGAGCTGTCCGAAGAAATTTTCCGGCCGGTCGTCCTTGTAGACGCCGCCGAACCAGATCTCCGGCGAGACCGCGACGACTCCCGGGATCTGCTCGATCCGCTGCTTCTGCGAAAGCGGCAGGAAAGAGGCCAGGCCCGTCGCGTGCTGCACGACGAGGCGGTTCGCGCCGCGGCCCCCGGACGGGTCGGCTTCCATCGCGTTCAGCAGAGAGACCAGCACGACGATCAGGACCAGCACGAGGACGATCGAGCCGGTCGTCAGGACCGTCCGGGTCTTCTTCCGGAAGACGTTCTTCCAGATCAGGCGGAAGTACTTCATGAATGCCTCAGACGCGCCGCAGATGCCCGGTCTCGGTGAGCTTGTCGGACTCGAGGACGCCCTTGTCGAGGTGCACCATCCGGTGCGCGCGCGACGCGGCCTTCGGATCGTGGGTGACCATGACGATCGTCTTGTGGAACTCCTCGTTCAGCCGTTTCAACAGGACCAGGATTTCCTCCGCTGACTTCGCGTCGAGGTCGCCGGTGGGCTCGTCCGCGACGAGGATGGACGGATCCGAGACGATCGCCCGCGCGATCGCGACCCGCTGCTCCTGGCCGCCGGAGAGCTGCCGCGGGTAGTGGTCCATCCGATCGGAGAGCGAGACGATCGAGAGCGCGGTCTCGACGTGCCGGCGCCTCTCGGCCCGGGAAAGCTTGGTCAGGAGGAGCGGGAGCTCGACGTTCTCGAAGGCCGTCAGGACCGGGATCAGGTTGTAGAGCTGGAAGATGAACCCGATCGTCTGCGACCGCCACCGCGCGAGCTGCGACTGCGAGATCGTCGAGATGTCGACGCCTCCGACGAGGATGCGGCCGCGCGTGGCCTGATCGATGCCGGCGATCAGGTTCAGGAGAGTGGTCTTGCCCGAGCCGGACGGGCCCATGAGCGCGAGGAACTCGCCCTGCGGGACCTTCAGCGCGACGTCCTTCAGGACCGGGATCTCGAGCGCATCCCGGCGGTAGACCTTCTCGACGTGATCGAGAACGATGATGTCGGTCATTTCTCTTCCTTCCGGGGCGCCGGCCGAGCTCATGATTTTTCTCCTTCGACCCGGACCCGGTCGCCGTCGCGGATCTCGCCGGAAGAGGAGGAGACCAGCCGCTCCCCTCCCGAGAGGCCTTCGACGATCTCGACCTGCCCCTGGGTCTCCGCACCTGCCCGGACCGGCTGGAATCGCGCGCGACCGTCGACGATCCGGAATACGCCGGTCCGCCCGTCGACCGTCCGGATCGCCGACTTCGGGACCAGAACGCGCGTGCGGCCGGTCTTTCCGGCAGTCGGCTCCGCCGTGAACGAGACGCGCGCCGAAAGATCGGGAAGGATCTTGTCGTCCGCGTCTGAGAACGCGACCTTCACCCGCACCGTCGCCTTTTGCCGGTCGGCCGCCGGCACGATCTGCCTCAGAAAGCCGTGGTAGGTCTTGTCCGGCACGGCGTCGAGCGTGATCTCGGCCGGCTGCTTCGGGCCGAGCTTCGAAAGGTTTGCTTCGTTGACGTCCGCTCCCACGTAGAGCGACGAGAACTCCACCAGCGTCACGATCGCCCCGCCCGAGCCTCCGCCCGACGGCGAGGAGCCGAACGGCGAAACCGCTTCGCCCACGAACGCGCGCTTCGCGGTGACGACTCCGCCGAAGGGCGCTCGGATGACCGTGTAGTCGAGCAATGCCCGGACGTACCTCACGGCGGCGCGGCTCGTCGCTTCCGCCGCCACTGCCGCGTCGAGCGACACCTTCGGGGAAAGCCCCTGCCCGTGAAGGGAGCGTTGCCTCTCGAGCTCCCCCCGGGCGTTGACCCATGAGGCCTGCTTTTCGGCGAGCTGCGCGTCCAAGTCCGTGTGGTCGAGCCGGGCGATGACGTCCCCGGTCTTCACGCGAGAGCCTTCCGTGACGTTTAACTCCGTGATCCGGGACGTGATCTTCGGGGAGAGGTCCGCCTTGCGCTCCGCTTCGACGTAGCCGGTGGACGCCAGGAGGGTCGTCGCCTGACCCTCGGTCAGGAGAGACGCGTTGACCGCTTCGACGGACCTCGGGCGGAGCGTCCGGCCTGCGAAAAAGTACACGGCGGCTCCGGCCGCCACCACCAGGATCGCCCCTCCGAGCAACAATCCCTTCGGCCGGCCGGACTTCTCCGGCTCCCTCCGGATTCGGAGGGCGGAGAGATCCGGGGCGGGGCGGGTGTTCTCCTGGCTCATTTCTCGGAAGCCGCCCATTCTATTCATTCGCAGCGGTATACGCGCAGGGAGGCAGCGGGTTGCGGTGAACCGACTGAATAAGTAAGGATGCGGGTGCAGGTCCGCAGGACCTGTCCCCGCGATTGAATTGGGAGGCGGGTGCAGGTCCGCAGGACCTGTCCCCGCGACCTGCTCCGATCGGCGCGGAACGTGCAAGAATCCCGGGTATGAGATTCGTCGCTCGTCTTCTCGCCGCGGCGGTTTTCGCCGCACTTCTCGCGCCGCTCGCCGCGGGCGCCGCCGAGCCGATGGTTTACCGTATCGAGCTCGCGGGCGGGCAGCAGATCTTCGCGCGCACGCCGCCCGTTCCGCACGGAACCCGGCTCGTTTTCTCCCGCTACCCCGACGGCGTGCTCATGAGCCTGAAGCGCTCGGACATCTCTCGCGTGATCACCGTTCCGCCCGCGAAGACGGCGGACGTGCGCAAGCACCGGCCCGGAGAGGTCATCATCCTCGGGTACACGGGCGGGGGCGGAGCGGGCTCGACGCCCTACGAAGCGGCGGGCGCGATGCGCCCCGGAGAAGCGCCGGACGGTAAGGCCCTACTGAACCCCTCGCGCGACTATCGTCCCGACTGGGACTCGAAGCAGGTTCCGGGACAGACGCTTCCGTACCCGGCGTCGCCGAACGACTACCGTGAAGGACGGTCGCGCCCCTATCCACCGGGCACCGCGGTCCAGACCGCTCCGGGACAGCCACCGACCGGCGTGCCGAGCGGAGAGCCCCCGAAGTCACCGCAGTAGGAGTCGCGGGGACAGGTCCTGCGGACCTGCACCCGCCTCCTTATTTGCCGCGGGGACAGGTCCTGCGGACCTGCACCCGCCTCCTTATTCAAACCGCGGGGACGCCGAAGGTGATACTTTTCGGCGGTGGGGAGCTAACACATGCCGAAACGCCTCGCGATGGTCGCCACGATTCTTCTCGCTTCCTCGTTCACGCTCGGTGCGGAAGAAGTGCTCTACCAGATCGATCTTGTCGAGCACAAAGGTGACACGGGCAAGATCATCTCGCGCGATCTGCCGACGCTGAAGGGAACGATCTACGTTTTCCACACTTACCCCACGGGCACTCTCACCAGCGTCCGCAAGTCGACCGTGAAAAAGATCACAAAATTGTCTCCGACCGCCGCGGCGGCCGCGAGTCCAACCTCGATCGTCCCGATCCGGATCTCGCCTTTCAGGGACCCAGGGGCGCTTCGAGCGGAGGCAGATACTCGATGATCGATCACGCTCGGAGCGCGGCGGGAGCCGCGAACGCGGGCACGGCGGGCCGGACCACCTCTCCCGACTAACCCTCACCCCCGGTCCCCTCTCACGTGGGAGAGAGCGCAACCTCGGCGATTTAGGGCGCGCGACGCGGCTAGATGTGGATCGCGTGCCCGCCGACCGCCTCCGCCGCCTCGTGAATCGCTTCTGACAGCGTCGGATGCGCATGAATCGTGCGCACGAGCTCTTCGGACGTCGCCTCGAGCTTCAGCGCTGCGCCCGCCTCGGCGATCAACTCGGTCGCTTTCGGCCCCACGATGTGGACGCCTAAGACCTCGTCGTACTTCTTTTCGCCGACGATCTTCACGAAGCCCGCTGTTTCGTTGACGATGCGCGCTTTCGGGTTCGCGGAGAACGGGAACTTCCCCACCGCCACGTCGTAGCCCCGCTCGCGGGCCGCGGCCTCGCTCAGCCCGATGGAGGCGACCTCGGGCGCGCAGTACGTGCAACCCGGGATCTGGTCGTAGTTCAGGGGACGCGTCTCGCGCTTCGCCATGTGCTCGACGGCCACGACGGCTTCCGCCGACGCGACGTGCGCGAGCCAGGGAGTGGGAACGACGTCGCCGATCGCGTAGACGTTCGGGACGTTCGTCTGCATCCACCGGTCGATCCGGATGTAGCCGCGGTCGGTCGCGACGCCGAGAGCCTCGAGGCCGATCCCCTCGGAAAGAGGCTTGCGTCCCACGGCGAGGAGGATCTTTTCCGCGCGGAAAGTCTCGGTCTTGCCCCCCGAGGACCGCGCGAGCACTTCGACCCCCGCGTCGCTCCGGGTAACGCGCTCGACGCGGGTGTCCACGTAGACGGCGATGCCCTGCCGCTTGAACGACGCCGCCAGCTCACGGGAGATCTCGTCGTCCTCGAGCGGGACGATGCGCGGCAGGATCTCGACCACCGTCGTCTTCGCGCCGAAGCGCGAGAACATGGAAGCGAATTCAACCCCGACGGCTCCCGAGCCGATCACGACCAGTGATTTCGGAACCTCCGCGAGCTCGAGGATCGAGTCGGAGGAGAGCACTCCCTTGTGGTCGATGTCGATGCCGGGGAGCGAACGCGGCGTCGATCCTGTCGCGATCAGGATGTTTTTCGCCGAGTAGGCCGTTTCCGCGCCGTCCGGACCGGCGACGGAGACTTTTCCGGGACCGGCGATCCGCCCGAAACCGGTCGCCACGTCGACCTTGTTCTTCTTCATAAGGTACGAGACGCCGTTCGTCGACTGGCGGACGACCTTCTCCTTGTGTTTCATCGCCGCGGGAAAGTCGAGCCGGACCTCGCGCGTGGCGACCCCGACTTCCGCGCCGTGCCGCGCTTCCTCGAGGACGTCCGCCGTGTGGAGGAGCGCCTTCGTCGGGATGCACCCGCGCAGCGTGCAGACTCCTCCGAGCTTCGGCTCCCGCTCGACGATCAGGATCGACATGCCGAGCTGGGCCGCGCGGATCGCGGCGACGTAACCGCCCGGACCCGACCCGATGATCGCGACGTCGTACGTTTTCGATCCGTTCATCCGCTTCTCGTAAGATGCGCGCGAAGCCTATCAGCGGGTTCGGAGTTCCGGCCTCTATAATCCGCGCGTGTCCGGGCGCCGCTCGCCGATTCCGCTCCTGACGCTCGCCGGAATCCTCTCCCTCTCGAGATGCGGAGGCGAGAAGACGCCGGGGGCGGAGGGGATCCAGGTCGGATTCTACGGAGCGCTGACCGGGCCGACGGCCACGTTCGCACTGTCCGGCAAGAACGGCGTCGCGCTGGCGATCGAGGAGCTGAACGCCGCCGGCGGCGTGCTCGGCGGCAAACGCATGGCGCTCCTGGTCGAGGACGACCGCGGGGAGGCGACCGAAGCGGCTTCCGCCGTCTCGAAGCTCATCACGCGCGACCACGTCGTCGCGCTCATCGGGGAGCAGGCCTCGTCCCGCACGATCGCCGCCGCTCCGATCGCGCAGAGCTACCGCGTCCCGATGATCTCTCCGACTTCGACGAACGTCGAGGTTACGAAGAAGGGGGACTACATCTTTCGAGTCTGCTTCACCGACCCGTACCAGGGTGCTGTGATCTCGACCTTCGCGCGCAACAACCTGCAGGCGAAGACGGCGGCGCAGCTCGTGGACGCGCGGAACGATTACAGCGTCGGGCTGGCGCAGGCTTTCCGCGAGTCGTTCACGAAGGCGGGAGGTCGCGTGGTCGCCGAATTGAAGTACTCCGAGGGAGACAGCGACTTTTCCGCTCAGATAACGGCGATCCGGCCGCTCGACCCGGACGTGCTGGTCGTTCCCGGGTACTACACGGATGCCGGTTTGATCGCGCGGCAGGCGAAGGCGCTCGGGCTTCGCGCCGTCCTGCTCGGCGGCGATGGATGGGACTCACCGAAGTTGACCGAGATCGGCGGAGACGCGGTGGAAGGAGCGTACTTTTCGAACCACTACTCGGCAGACGACCCCTCTCCAGCGGTGCGCCGGTTCGTCGCCGCCTATCGGAAGAAATACGGCGTCTCACCCGACTCGATCGCCGCCCTTTCCTACGACGCCGCCCGGTTGCTCGCGGACGCGATCTCGCGGGCCGGCTCGACGGAGGGAAAGCGCGTGCGCGACGCGCTCGCCGACACGAAGGACTACGCCGCGGTGTCCGGCAAGATCTCGATGGACGCCGACCGCAACCCGGTCAAGCCGGCGGTCGTCCTGAAGGTCGAGGGCGGTCGGTTCCGGTTCGTGGCGTCCGTGGCGCCCTGAGATCAGGGACAGGTGCCGGGGGTTGTTCCCACCAGCTCGGTGTGCTCGACCCCGCCCTTGACGATCACGCCGAAGATGAAGCCGACCCCCGCTTTGTAGTACTTGTTTTCGACCTCGCCCGGGCTCAACCGGGTTGTCTCTTTCGTCAGGAGAAGGTGATCGAAACAGCCCTGCCCGATGCACGTGGATGCGTCGAGGCTTTGCACCTTCGCCTGGTCCTCCGCCACTCCGGGGGAAAACTCCTGGTAGTAGCGATCGCCCACTTGCGGATTCGCTTCCATGATGAGGCCCGGGTCCGCGTCGTTCACTCCCGCCCGCCAGGTGCCTTCCGTGCTGCCGGTAGCCAGCTCGATCGTGTCCTCCCCGAAGTACCAGACGTTGCCGTCCTTGTCCTGCGCGTAATAGTCGGAGGTGTCTTCCTCGAGATTCCCGCTTGCGTCGAAGGCCTGGTCGTGAACGACGGTCGTGGTGACGCCCACGATCACTTTGGTGTCGCAGGTGACCGTCGTGACGTTGGTGTTCGGTACTCCGTCCTTATCCCCCGTGAAGTTGAAAGTCGTCCCCGGTACGAGAGGGAAGAAGGGATTGGGGCTGGTAATCGGGTGGACGAAGTTGGCGAGGTTGATGTCCGGCGGGTGAGTTGTCGCCGCGGCGATCGACGCCATGGCGAAGGTCATCGCCGTTCCCGCCGCCAAGGAAATCGAGCATCTCTGCCATTTCATCGGGCACCTCCGGATCACTCTTCCCGCTCCTGCTGCCGCGAGCGGCCTTCAACGGAAGCCCGTGGCTCGGCCGTCGCGCGTTCACAGGAGTTCCAATCGTGGATGCAACGGGCGCGCCAGCGACGGAAGGCCGCCGACCAGCCTAGCGGCGGGTCTTCGCCGGGAGCGAGGAAGCGCACGTTTTCCCGGGCGTCGAGGAAGATCGGCTATCTCACCGTCAACGCGACGCCGCTGGCGCGGCTTCGAAATCGAACTCGTCGAACGAGACGGCCCCCGGACCCGTGGTCGCCAGGCCCAGGCGCCCGGCAATGGGATGCGGATCGCTCCCTTTGACGAGCGGCTTGTCGTTCCAGCGCGCGACGATCGACGGTCCCGACGCGGTGATCGAGAGAGTTCCCCACTCGTGCGTAAGCTCCGCCTTTCCGTGATCGAGCTCGGTCCCCTTGCCGCCCCGATAAGACCAGAGCCGGGCGTCCCCGTTCCCGACGTCGACTAAGAGCAGGAGGAAATCCTTCCCGCCGGTGGCTCGCAGGACGACTCCGCCCAGGCCCGACCCCTTGCGCAGACCCACCGAGAGGGTTCCGTCTTGGAACGTGTAGGTCCTCCGCAGCGCGACGGCGATCGAGCCTGCGGGTCGCGTATCGAGCGTCTGCAGGAGCTTGTTGGGAGCGGAAGGAGGGTTGAAATCCGCGAGGACTCTCCACTGGGCCTCGCCGGGAGCCCCCCAGACGACGAGGTCGAAGAACCCCGGCTCGCGCATCGGGGCGTCCGAATCGAAGTGATTGCGGATCTTCTCGGCCCGCGCCGCGAACGCGAAAAGGAGCACGCCGAGCGCGAAAGAGGCGGCGATTCGAGCCCGGGACATCGAGGATAGAAAAGGGGTTCGCTGCCGGTAAAATTCCCCGGAATGGCTCCGTCGGGAAAGAACGTCCGCAGCTACCGCGTCGAGCGGGAAGGGTTCGCGTTCGTTCTCGATCCGGATGGAGTTCGAGCCGTCAAGGCGCTGCCGGACTTCGAGGGCCGCGAGGAGCCCGCGGTCGCGGAAGAATTTCTCCGAACGCGCGCGGAAGGCTGGGCGGACGCGCTCGCCGCCGCGGGAGCGGCCAAGGGCGACTACTCGGTTCGCGTGGATGGTCGGCAGGGAAAGGCGCACCTGTCGCGAGCAGGGTTGCTGGTGTTCTCCGCGGACCTTTGAGTCCGTGTCCCGTGTCCCGTCCTCAGAAGCTGACGATCCCCCTCACCCGAGCCCCCAGCGCGAGGAAGGCCTGCCTCGAGTACGGATCCACGAGGACCCGGACCGACGCCGGCGCGGGCAGGTCGTCCGCGATCGCGGCGACGAGCCGGTCGCCGTACGTTTCGAGAAATTCCTTGCCGAGCTCTTCGTCGCTCTTTCCGCGCGCGTTCGGCAGCTCTCGCAGGTTGGCGAGGTCCGGGGGCTCGAGTTGAAACGAGTAGCCCGCCTGCTCCCGGAAGACCGAAGCCCGTTCCACGGAAAGAGTCGGGCGCGACGACGGTCGCCCGCCGGGAGCGGCCGCTTCCGACTGCGGACGGGGGGCCGCGATCTCGGGCTCGGGCGGCGGCGGCGGAACGCCGTCTTCCGGATCGTTCATCGAATCGCCAGGATGTTCTTCGAGATCACGATGCGCTGGATCTCGCTCGTTCCCTCGTAGATCGTCGTCACCCGCGCGTCGCGGTAGTAGCGCTCGACCGGATACTCCCGGGAGTAACCGTATCCCCCGAAGATGGCCACCGCTCGCGCCGCGACGACGTTGGCCATTTCGGTCGCGAACACCTTCGCCATCGAGGACTCTTTCGAGTACCGCACGCCGGGCATCTCCGAGCGCACCGCGGCCCGATAGGTCAGCCACTTCGCGGCCTCGATCTGCACCCGCATGTCTGCGATCTGGAAGGCGATCGCCTCATGCTCGGCGATTTTCTTTCCGAAGGTCTCGCGCGTCTGCGCGTACTCCACGGACGCGTCGTATGCCGCGCGCGCGATTCCGACACCCTGCGCGGCGATCCCGATCCGCGAATGGTCCAGGGTCGCCATCGCGATCGGAAAGCCCTGGCCCTCCTCGCCCAGCCGGCGCCACTCGGGGAGCCGGACGTTGTCGAGATATACAGCCGCGGTTTTCGAAGCGCGCAGCCCCATCTTTGCCTCGGGCGCGCCGACGCGAACCCCGGGGTCTTCCGCGGAAACCAGGAACCCGGTAATGCCCCGCGTTCCCTGATCGGGTTGGGTCATCGTCATCACCAGGTACCAGTCCGCCTCTCCGGCGTTGGTGACCCAGGACTTGGAGCCATCCAGGACGTATTCTCCGCCGTCGCGCCTCGCGCGCGTCTTCTGGTTCGCCGCATCCGAACCGGACTGCGGCTCGGAAAGGGCGTACGCGCCGAGAGCGCGCCCCGAAGCGACCTCCGTCAAGATCTCGCGCTTCTGCCGGTCCGAGCCGTACTTCCAGACCGGATAGCAGAACACCGAGTTGTTGACCGACATGATGACGGCCGTCGAGGCGCACACGCGCGCGAGCTCCTCGACCGCCAGGATGTAGGAGAGCGCGTCAAGTCCCGCGCCGCCGTACTCCTCCGGGACCATCATCCCGAGGATCCCCATTTCGCCGAGCTTCCGGATGACGTCCCCGGGAAAACGCTCTTCCCTCTCCCTTTCCGCGACTCCCGGCGCGATCTCGTTCTCGGCGAACTCGCGGACCGCGTCGCGGATGCGCTGCTGGTCTTCGGAGAACTGGAAGTTCACGGGGCCGACGACGGCGGCGGCTGTCCTCCGCCTCCCGTTCCCCGACCGCGGCGACGGCGGCGGAACCGCCGGCGACGCCCTTCCGGCCGGCCGGCTTCCGGTGAGAGCGCCGTCTGCGGAGGCGGCGCGGCGGGAGTTGGCGTCGCCGGGCGCGGCGGCCGCGAAGGCTTCGGCGCCGGAGCCGGCGGGGCGGCGCGGGGGCGCACGGCGGACTTTTCGCCGCTTGCCGCGCCCCGGGCTTCGCCCCGGCCTCTGCGGCGCCGCCGGCGATCCCGGCGCGGCTCGGGAGTGTCGATCCATCCTTCTTCGAGGTGGCGGAAGGTCACGACGATCTCGGGCCGGCCGCCCTGCGCCCGCAGGTGTTGGACGATCCTTTCCCGCAGGACGCTTCTCGGGTCGCTCGTCAAGGTCGGGATGCGCTCCGCGTCGAAGAGGACCATTCGGGTCCAGGAGACGAGCTTGCGCCGCCCATCCCGTCCGAAGAGCTCCATCACGAAGAGATCCCGCTCGTGATCGAGGAAGTGACTCGAGTACTCGAGCTCGGGCAGCGCTTCTCTACAGAGCCCCTTCAAGAGCTCGAGGTGCTTTTCCCCCCCTTCGAGGGTCTGCTCCATCGAAACGACCCGGTCCCGGAACATTCGCGTCTGTGGCATGTCTCGTTCTCAGCTCCCGGCGGCGAGCTTCACCCGATCGTCAACCCGGCGTCTTTGAAAATCTCCCTCGCGATGATGAGCCGGTGA